>Ga0209056_10000825_pt1 | contig 34288 bp, 28 predicted proteins | sample GraSoiAngelo_114_FD_185876 | JGI IMG/M metagenome (GOLD analysis project Ga0209056, IMG submission 185876) | Grasslands soil microbial communities from the Angelo Coastal Reserve, California, USA - 14_0903_13_40cm (SPAdes) (version 2) | ecosystem: Environmental > Terrestrial > Soil > Grasslands... | reverse complement strand
AACCCGGTTGGTCCCCCGCCCAATCGATTTGCGGATGCGCAAAATGAAAACCGCCTTGAAAATAATTTCGCGCAATCGCGGCGACGTCGCTTTGCCGCCAGCTCCAGTTGTCGATGGACGGTTGATTAATGCCGATCAATCGAACAGCCACTGCCAGGACCGACATCAGAATCGCGAGTCGCACCCCTTGTGTCATGGATCGCCTCTTGACAAAGCATCGTGGCAAAGTCAATCGAGTAGCTGGCCCTGAATGAAAACGCTCGTTGCTGCTTTTGTGCTCGCCCTCGGTTTTGCCGCTGTTGAATTGCGCGCACAAAATGAACCGAACCTGATTCCGGACGTGGTCGATCCGGCCAAGCTGATTCCCATTTTGCCCGAAGCGCCCACCGGCTGGACCGCGGAAAAAGCCGAGGGCTCGAGCGACGACGTAGGCGGATTCAAGATCACGAACGTTCATCGTGATTATCGCAAAGGCGAAGCGGCCGAGGCGCCAACAGCTGCGATCAGCATTCTCGATGCAGTGGCGAGTCCCGACTACGTCGAAGCCACGACCGGCGCCTGGAATCAAGCTAGTGAGACCGCGGAAGGTTACGGTAAACCGGTGACGATCGACGGAAATCCCGGCCGCGAGGATTACGACAAGGAACGAAAACAGGCTTCGCTCTGGGTCATGGTGGCAAAGCGCTACTTCGTCGAAATCGAATTGCAGAATCAGGAGCCGAAAGAGTTGCAGGAGTGGATCAAGCGCGTCGACCTGAAAAAATTGGCGGAAATTAAGAAATAATTACTTCTTGGCTGCTTCCCCCGCCATCAGGACGAAACGCACCGGCAAAATCGCGCGCTGCGCCAGTTCGCCGTCCTTCTTTTCCAGAAGATAGAGTTGCTGATCCATCATTCCCGTGCCCACGGGAATAATCATACGGCCGCCTTCTTTGAGTTGTTGCGTCAAGGGCTGCGGAACTTTATCCGGCGCGCAAGTGACGATGATGGCATCGAACGGCGCGACCTCGGGCCAACCGTGGAAACCGTCGCCGATTTTCGCGTGCGCGTTGTTGTAACCGAGTTGCGCCAGTCTGGCTGAGGCATCTTTGGCGAGCGGCTCGACGATCTCTATCGTGTAAACATCTTTGGCCAATTCCGCGAGTACCGCCGCTTGATACCCTGAGCCAGTCCCAATTTCCAGGACTCGGTCGGTCGGTTGCAAGCGCAATTGCTCGGTCATGTATGCGACGATGAACGGTTGCGAGATCGTTTGGTCGTGGCCGATCGGAAGCGGGCTATCGGCGTAACTTTGGGCACGCACGTTCTCAGGCACGAATGCTTCGCGTGGCACTTTAGCCAACGCCGCCAGCACCCGGTCGTCATGAATGCCCCTCGACTTGAGCTGCTCTTGCACCATTTTCTGGCGCTCGGCTGCGAACTCCGACGTTGAAACAGTCTTATGATGGCAGCCGGTCGCCGCCAGAGCAGCGACGACTAACCATGGCGAAAGTTTTCTCATCTCAACCATATAACGCACGAGCCGTGTAAACTTGTCGTTACAATTTCTTGGTGTCCTTCCGCTTCTTCATGGTTAATTTCACCGGCCTTTCATGAACGAAGACCGCAAAACTTTGGAGCAGCGCGCGCAAATGACAGATATCGAGCGGCTCCGGCATTCCGCGTCGCACGTCCTCGCCACCGCCATTTTGAAAATCTGGCCGGAAGCGCAGTTCGCTGCCGGTCCGCCGGTCGAGAACGGTTTTTATTACGACGTCGATCTTCCGCACCGCATTTCGCCCGACGATTTCGAAAAGATCGAGGCCGAGATGAAAAAGGAGATCAAAGCGAACCATCCGTTCGAAAAGATGGAGGTCTCGCGCGACGAAGCGCTCGAGCTCGGGAAAAAAGGACGGCTCGCGGCGCTGAGCGATCGCGGCCAGCCGAGCAAATTCAAGATCGATATCATCGAAAACATTCCTGCGAATGAGAAGATCTCACTCTATCGGAATGGCGATTTCATCGATCTTTGCGCGGGGCCGCACGTCATGCGCACCGGAAACGTCGGCGCGTTTAAGCTGACCAGCGTTGCGAGCGCTTATTACAAAGGCGACGAAAAGAATCCGCAGCTCCAGCGCGTTTACGGCACCGCCTTCAAAACGAAAAGGGAACTCGACGACTATTTCGCGATGCTCGAGGAAGGGAAAAAGCGCGACCATCGCAAGCTCGGGCGCGAACTGGAAATATTTATCTTGGACGACGACGTCGGCCCCGGCTTGCCGATGTGGCTGCCCCGCGGCGCCGCGATCATTGACGAGTTGGAGAAACTCGCGCGCGAAACCGAGTTCGCCGCCGGCTATCAACGCGTCCGCACTCCGCACATCGCCCGTGAAATTCTTTATAAGAAGAGCGGACACCTTCCTTATTACGCCGAATCGATGTTCCCGCCGATGCAGTTGAAGCGCGAAGGCAAAGATGTCGATGTAAAGAGACAGCGTTTCGAAGCGCTAAATGCAACTGTCGAAGCAAAAAAGGAAACGCCAGAACAGTATCGGGAATTCAAAGAGCTCCAACACGAATTGCTCGACCCCGACAAATATTACCTGAAGGCGATGAACTGCCCGCATCATCACAAATTGTTTGCGGCGGTGCCGCGAAGTTATCGCGATTTGCCGTTGCGACTGGCAGAGTATGGGACCTGTTATCGCTACGAGCAAAGCGGCGAGTTGATCGGACTGATGCGGGTGCGCTCGATGCAAATGAACGACGCGCATCTCTATATGACGCCGGAGCAATTCGAGGCGGAGTTCAACGGCGTGAACCAGATGTATCTCAATTATTTCAAGCTCTTCGGGATCGAGAAATACCTGATGCGCTTCTCGACCCACGATCCGACGAAGCTTGGACAAAAGTTTGTGAACGAGCCCGAGCTTTGGAAAAAGACCGAAGACATGACGCGCAACGTCCTAAAGAACTCGGGGATTAATTATATTGAGGTTGCCAATGAAGCCGCGTTTTACGGGCCAAAGATCGATGTCCAAGCGTGGAGCGTGATCGGCCGCGAATTTTCGATCGCGACCAATCAGGTCGATTTCGCGCAGCCGCGGAATTTCGATCTTCGCTACAAAGACAAGGACAACACCGAGAAGACGCCGCTCTGCATTCATCGCGCGCCGCTCGGCACGCACGAGCGTTTCATCGGATTCTTGATCGAGCATTACGCCGGTAATTTCCCGCTTTGGCTGTCACCCGAGCAGGTCCGCATTCTCACTATCGGCGACGACGCGAAGTTGATCGATTATTCGATGTCGATCTTGAATGAACTGCGCGGACATCAAGTCCGCGCCGAAATCGACAAGAGCACCGATCAGATCAACGGCAAAATCCAGCGCGCCGAGCAAATGAAAGTCCACACCATGTTCGTAATCGGCAAACGCGACATGGAAGCGGACGCGGTCAGCGTCCGCGTCCACGGCAAAGGAAATCTCGGCGCCAAACCGCGGACCGAAGCGATTGCCGACATTTTATCGTCGATCAAAGAACGCCGCGCTTGATTTGGGCTGGGCGAAGCGACGTCGAATCGTTTAGAACTCTCGAATGGACCTCCCCAGTTCTCTAAAGAAGCATTTTGGCTACGACGAATTTCGGCCGTTGCAGCAGGAGATTGTAAGCGATGCACTTGCCGGTCGCGATGTGTTTGCGTTGATGCCGACGGGCGGCGGGAAATCGCTTTGCTTTCAATTGCCGGCGTTGTTGCGCGATGGACTGACGGTTGTGGTTTCGCCGCTCATCTCGTTGATGAAAGACCAGGTGGATGCCCTGCAAACGAGCGGGATCGCAGCGACATTTCTGAATTCCGCGCTGGATCGACATGAAGCGGTCGAGCGACTGCGCGGATTGAATCGTGGCCAATACCGGATGCTCTACCTCGCGCCCGAGCGGTTGATGCTTGACGGATTTTTGGAGCGCGCGCTGAACTGGAACATCACGCAGATCGCGATCGACGAAGCGCATTGCATCAGCGAATGGGGACACGATTTCCGGCCGGAATATCGCGAGTTGAAAAAACTGCGCAGACATTTGCCGGACGTGCCGATCATGGCTCTAACAGCGACTGCGACCAAGCGGGTGCGCAAAGATATTGTCGATCAATTACATTTGGACAACGCGCGATGCTACGTCGCCAGCTTTAATCGACCGAACCTGACCTATCGCGTCGTTCCGAAATCATCGCCCTACGAACAAGTGCTCACGTTCATTCGGAGCCGGCCTAACGAGAGCGGGATCGTTTATTGCGCGAGCAGAAAGACGGCGGACTCGTTGGCGACAAAGTTGAACGGCGATGGAGTCAAAGCGAAGCCGTACCACGCCGGACTCGAAGCGAAAGAGCGGACAAAACATCAGGAACTTTTTCTGCGCGACGACGCGCGCGTGATTACCGCGACGATTGCGTTCGGAATGGGGATCAACAAACCGAATGTCCGTTTTGTTGTTCATCACGATCTGCCGAAGAACATCGAAAGTTATTATCAAGAAACGGGGCGGGCCGGGCGCGATGGCTTGCCCAGTGAATGCGTGCTGCTCTTCAGCGCGAGCGATGTCGTGAAACAACGACGCTTCATCGAGGAAAAAAGCGAACGCGAGCAGCGCATCGCGCAGGAACAGCTGCGCAACACGATTCATTACGCCGAAACCCGCGATTGCCGGCGTGCGACGCTACTGAAATATTTCGGTGAAGAATTTCCGGCGCCATGCAACGGCTGCGATAACTGTCTGGAGCCGCGGGAAACGTTCGATGGCACGGTGCCAGCGCAGAAATTCTTGTCGTGTATTCAGCGGGTGCGGCAAAAGAGCGGGTTTTCTTTCGGCCTGAATCACATTGTCGATGTTCTGAATGGCGCTGCCACAGAACCGATTCGGGAGCGCGGCCATGATCAACTTTCAACCTACGGCATTGGTCAGGATCTAAAACGCGGCGCGTGGCTGGCGATCGGGCGGGAATTGTTGCGACTCGGATTGGTGACGGCGGCGCCGGGTAAATTCGCGACGCTCGAACTGACCGAGGCCGGTTGGGCCGCATTGCGAGAGCGAAAACAGATCACGTTGACCAAGCCATATGATGTCCAGGAGAAGAAGCGATCGAAACGTCTTGTCGGCGAAATCGAATGCGACGAAGCACTCTTTGAACGACTGCGCGTCTTGCGCCGCCAAATCGCCGACGAACGCGATGTGCCCGCTTATGTGATCTTCTCTGATGTTTCGCTGCGCGAAATGGCACGCGCTTATCCGACGACGAAAGCCGAGTTCGGTCGAATTTCCGGTGTTGGTCAGCAAAAGGTGCGCGATTTTGGGGAGCCGTTTACGACAGCAATCGCGGAATATCTTGCGAAAAGATCCAGGCAGTCTGCGAAAGCCGTCGATGCCTAATCAATTATTGTTTTTCTCCTTCCATGCGGTTCGCCGGCCGCGCAGGGCCCATGGACGTCCTGGCATGGACTTTCCTGGCGGCCAATTTCGCCGTTAGTCTTGGATTGACGTTTCCTATCCGGCGGCTTTAACGACTCAACTCCATGCGGCGGCATTTGCCTTTTCTTCTGATCCTTGTCGGAACGGCGATCGTTCGTTTCGTCATTTTGTTCGTCTCGCAAACCCACGTCACCAGTGATGAAGCGATCATCGGGTTGATGGCGAAACACATTCTCGAGGGCCGCTATTTTCCATTTTATTTCTACGGCATCTCCTACAATGCCTCCTGCGCATGGGAAGCGTACCTTGCAGTCGTTCCGTTCGCGATCGCCGGCGTCGGAGTGGTCGCGTTGAAGATACCGACGGGTTTGTTGTCACTCGCTTGTCTCGCGCTCTTTTACGCGATGACAACGCGGCTCTACTCCATTCGCGTGGCGACATCGGCCAGTCTCATCTTCGCGCTCTGGCCAGGGTTAGTGAAGTGGCATTTCCAGCCGCGGGGTTACGCGTTTTACTTTTTGTTCATTCCGGCGCTGGTGATTTTGTTTCTAATCATCGAAAAGGAAAAGGTCCGGCGCGCGCGCGACTTTCTTTTCTTTGGACTCGTCTGCGGCATCGCCTTCTGGAGCATGGAACTTCTTCTCATCACTATCGTGGCGCTTTGGGCTCTCCTTTTTCTCCGGCGCAAATTTTCCATTCAGGCTCTCGCGTCCTGCATCGCTGGATTTCTTATCGGCTACGCGCCGGCGATTTGGTGGAACCTGACTCACTCTCTCCGGAACTGGCATTTCCTGTTTTTCGAGAAACCTGAGGCCGGCGGACTTACGGCCAGATTCGGCTTGCAGGCCTGGCGCGAAATTTTTCTTCACGAAATGCCGAAGTTTTTCAGCGCAGACACTGTCCTTTGGTATTACCCCGAGACACATTGGTCGGGTTACATTTTGTATTTTGTAACTGCGCTTGCCGTGGTGATCGCAGCCTGGGGCGCACTTCCAAAAATTCGCAACGCGTTCAGTTCGGGTTTTGCTACGACCGACACAAATAAAGATTTACTAATACTGATTTTGATCGGCGTGAGCTTTGTTCCGTACATCATCGCGCCGCTTCGCGTGCCGGGATATTTCCTTGGCGCGACATTTTTCATGTCGATCTTGATTGCGCGCTGCGTCGATCGTTTTCTTAGCGACAATAAAATGCTCGTCCGGGCAGTCGGCGCGGCGATGCTTTTGGCTGTCGTTGTCTGCGGAGTTGATGCCGTGATCGAGACTGCCACGCACAACCAAATCGAAACGCTGACGCTTTGTCCTAATCGACAGGATCATTGTATGCTTCGGGTCCCCGGCAAAAACCTCGACGCGATCAAACAAGATCTCGAACAAAACCGAATCAAAGCAGTCTGGACCAGTATTTCCTTTGTTTACCCTCTGATCTTTGAGACCGGTGAAAAGCTGATTGCGTCCGAATCGATTTTCGGAGTCGACCGCCCGGTTTATCCGCCTTCCATCCCAAAACCGGAGCCAAGCAACCAGGATCGCACTGTGTTTGTTATTGAAACAAACTCGCCCTATCGACCGGAAATTGAAACAACTCTCGTTCAAAAAGGCGGCGCGCTGCCCCGAATTACCGAGCACGGTACGCTCACCGTGATTGAACAGCGCCTTGCTTCGGAATCACAGTGATGAAGTTATCCAAACAGAAACTGCGCTGGGCGATTCTTGGCCTTTGCCTGCTGGCCGCGATTCGTGTTTTTGTTTTTGCCGCCGCGTTCCCGTTCTTCAACAACGTAGACGAACAAGCGCATGTCGATCTTGTCATCAAATATGCGCACGCCAAACTGCCGCGTAGCATCGAACCTTTCGCTTCCGACGCGGCGTTCTGCTTCGCGGTTCACAGCACGCCGGAATATTTCGTTAAACCGGAGCAATACGGCGGGCAGTATCCCCCGCCGAACTGGCTCTTACCACAGGAACAGCTGCAAAAAATCCTCGACGACGAAATTCCGTTTTGGGAATCGCGATTGAATCATGAATCGGGCGAACCACCTCTTTACTACGCGCTCGCCGGCGGCTGGATGAATGTCGGTCACGTTCTAGGTTTCCGCGGCCTGTCGCTGCTCTACTGGGTGCGTTTTCTCAACATCGGGCTCGCAGCCGCTTTGGCTTGGATTGGCTTCGCCGCGACAAGATCGACATTTCCGAACAATCAATTTCTGCAGCTCGGAGTCGCAATGTTGCTGGCGGTCTGGCCGCAGAGCGCGTTCTACTCAATTCAGAGTGACGCACTGTCGCCACTTTGTTTCGGTATCGGGTTTCTCGGACTCGCTAAACTGTTGCAAAACGAGCGCCCCGGAATTGGTCTGGCCGTTTGGACCGGCCTTGCCATCGCTGCGACATGTCTTATCAAAACGAGCAATCTTCCGCTGCCACTGGTCGCAATCGGCGCGATCGCGTGGAAGATTTTTCTCGGCCCCAGGAACGGGAGTCTTCGACCAGGCTTAATCACGCTCGGCGTCTTCCTTTTGTCACTGGCGGTGCCGCTCGGGATCTGGTTTGCGTGGAATCATCACAATTTCGGCGACCTGACCGCGACCAAATCGAAAATCGAATTGTTAGGCTGGACCCGAAAGCCGTTTAGCGAATGGTGGTCGCATCCGATCTTCACACTGAACGGCATCAAGGAATTTTGGCCGGATTTGATCGCGAGTTTCTGGCGCGGCGAATTGGTCTGGCACCTGCAGCGAATGGCTTCCGCCGCGGCAGACGCGTTCTATGCGGTTTCATCCGCAATTGTAATTCTCGCGACCGGCGTTTTCTTGTTGCGACGCGGATCGAAAAACAACGAACAACGATTTATTCTGTGGGTAGCGCTCCTGAGTTTTTTGTCTATCGTCGCGTTTCTCGTTGTCTTATCGATCAGTTTTGATTTCGGCCAGTGCCCGTATCCGTCGCGCGAACATCCCTATTTCACATCCGGACGATTGTTGGACGCGGCTGCCGTTCCTTTTTTCCTATTGTTCGTCCACGCGGTTGATCGGTTCGGCAATTGGACGAGACAGCACTGGCTGCGGTGGACATTACTCGGCGCAACTGTCCTGGTCCTGGTTGTTTCGCAATTGCAGGTCAACGCGCCGGCATTTTCCAGCCGATACAATTTCTTTCACCGCAAATCGCTTTAGCTGCGTCGCGGTTGTTTATTTGCGTTTACGTCTTCGGGTCGGCAAATTTTTGCGCTTGGTCTTGGCCACCCTCCGGAGTTCTTTTCGACTCATCGACTTGTACATCCCCCGAGATGCGCCCCGCAGTGATGACTTCGGCCGCTTTCCGCGCTTGGCCGCGAGCGCCGCGCCGGCCGCCATTTGTTGTTTCTTTGATTTTGCAGGCATAACAAGAATGTTTCGCAGCTGAGACGCGAAATAGATTTGCCTGTCACGCCGCAGGGTCCGAGCCGGACTGGCCTCTCGCGAAAGCGGGTTAAGCTGTCGCTGCCTTTCGCCAGAAGAAATAAACCGGCACACCGGTCAGCACGATCAGAATTCCGATTCCGGAAGTTGTCGGCGCGAGAAAGGCAAGATCAACAACCAGCAAAGCGGCCAGCAGCATCGACACAATCGGCACGGCCGGATAACCCCACGTCCGATACGGCCGCTCGGCTGCCGGCGCCTTTCGTCGCAGAACAATCAGTGCGAGAACCATCAGAAGATAAAAAATCAGATCGGCCGAGACAATGTATTCGAGCAACTGGGTATAAACATTTCCGTAAACAACTTTGTGCGTCGCCGCGTTCGTCGTCACGGTTCGCGGCAAAGTCAGAAACGCCGTCCAGATTCCCTGAGCGACCAGTGCCGCGGCCGGAACATGCCTGCTATTGGTCGTTCCAACTTTGTTGAAGAATAAACGGTCCCGCGCCATCGCGAAATAGACGCGCGCACCGGAAAGAATCAGTCCGTTGTTGCAACCGAAAGTGGAAATCATGATCGCCGCGGCCATGCACATTGCACCCGGATTTCCGAATGCCGACTTCATTGCCGCGACCGCGACGCGATCTTGCGGCGCGTGCTGGATTTCTGGAAACGACAAGAGCGACAGATAGGAAATATTCGCCAGGAAATACAGAATCACGACGATGCCGGAGCCAATCAAAAGCGCGCGGACAAGATTGCGTCCCGGATCGCGCACTTCGCTACCCAGAAACGTGACGTTGGTCCAGGCGGTTTGGGCAAAGATCGGACCGATCATCGATTTTCCGAAAATCAAAACGAGCGCCAGGCCGCCAGCGAATGCGAAACCGGGTTGTGCAATCTGCGGACTCCAACCGTTCGCCCACGAATCCCACCACGCCGACGTTCGGGCTGCGCTGGTCGCGCTCCAACCGAGCAAGAGCCCGACGGCAACAACTCCGGCGAGCGCCGCAGTTTTTGCAAAAGTGAATGTGTTTTGGACGAGCGTACCCAGCTTAAGCCCGCGCGTGTTCGTCCAGGTCAACAGCGCGACCAACCCGATCGCGGTCAATTGTTGAGTCGATAAACTGATGGCGTATCCGCCGCCTAACGATATGGGTTGTTTTGTGAAAAGATAATTGTCCGGCGAAATCGCGTTGACAAAAACACCGAAAAATTTGGCGAATGCAATCGCAACGGCGGCAATCGTTCCGGTTTGCACGACCAGAAACAGCGTCCAGCCGTACAAAAATCCCATCGCCGGGCCATAAGCTTCACGAAAGAAAACGTAAACGCCGCCTGCGCGCGGCATCATCGTTGCGAGCTCAGAGCAGCAAAGCGCTCCCGTCATCGTAAGCAAACCGGCAATCACCCACGCGAGCAAGAGCCAGCCGGGAGCGCCGCTCAAACGCGCCGATTCCGCCGACGTGATGAAAATACCCGAGCCGATCATCGACCCGATCACGATCATGGTGGCGTCGATCGGCCCAAGAGCACGGACCAAGCCAGACTGTTTTTGGTTGCCGCTCATCCTGTCATGTCGAGCGAAGTCGAGACATCTCTCACTATTTCTCTTTTGAAACTCGCGGCGCCCTGATCGCGACGCCTTCTTTTTCAAGGCGCGATTTCAAAATGCGCGCGAAATCTACCGCACCCGGTGTATCGCCATGAACGCAAACCGTCTCAGCCCGAACATCGACATCCACGCCGTCGACCGAGTGAACTTTGCCTTCGCGTAACATTCGAACAACCCGCGCAGCGGCTTCTTCAGGATCATGTAACAAAGCGTCTGGTCGCGAGCGCGGAACAAGTGAGCCGTCGCTCAAATAATTTCGGTCGGCGAAGACCTCATGCGCGATTAGAAGTCCATTTGTTTTTCCCGCTCGTGCGAGCGCACTGCTTTGCGGCGCAAAAAGAATCAGTCTGATATCGACTTTAGCAATGGCGCGGCCAATCGCATCCGCGAGCTCTTGGTCGCGCACCGCCATATTATAAAGCGCGCCGTGCGGTTTCACGTGATTTGGCTGGACGCCTGCCGCTTCGGCAATCGCTTGAAAAATGCCAAGCTGATAGAGGACCGCGTCGAAAACTTCGCCGCTCTTCACCGGCAGCTCTTTCCGCCCAAAGTTCTCGCGGTCGAACAAACTGGGATGCGCGCCGACAGCGACCTTGCGGTCGCGCGCCGTTTCAATTGACCGACGCATCGTTTCGGCGTCGCCGGCATGAAAGCCGCAGGCAATGTTCGCCGATGTGACCAGCGCAAGAAGCTCGTCATCGTGCCCTGCGCCTTCGCCGAGATCGGCATTTAGATCGACCACCAGGCTCATTTAAAATGGGGCTCGAGTCCGCGACGGAATTGTTCCAGGTTTCGCTCCCGTTCGAGCAATAGCGCGTGCGCATCGCGAATCGAAACTTCACTGAAGCGAATTCTATCGCCGGGAGACAACTGAGCGGCGATTGGAAGATCGACCGTGATCACGTGCGCGATCTTTGGATAGCCGCCGATGGTTTGGCAATCATTCAGAAGCAGAATCGGTTTGCCGCTCGGCGGAACTTGGACCGTACCCGGAGCCACCGCCTCGGATAGAAGATCAACATCTTCACTTCGCTCGAGACGCGCACCGTCCAACCGAATTCCCATTCGGTCGGAATCCGGCGACACGAAAAAGCCCTCGCTGCTGAAGTGTTGAAGAGCTGATTCAACAAAGCGACCGGAATCCGCGCCGCGAAGGTAACGCAAGACCGGCGATCGCCGAGTCGGACTCGACCAATCGTGCGGCGGTTTCCAGCGCGCGATTTTTTCGGTGCGCAATTTTTCGATCAGAACTTTTGCGCGAGGCATATTTTCGCCGAGCGGAAATTCCTCGCCATCACGCACGAGCCGCCCTTTTACGCCGCCGAATCCGGCTCTCAAATCCCCGGATCGACTACCGAGCACCACTGGCACATCGATTCCGCCGGAAATCGCGAGCCAGGCGCGGCATCCGCCCGCCGGAGAGTCGATCGTAAATTCTTCGCCCCCGCGGACCAAAACCGGATGACCCACCGGCAACGGTGTCGAGGCAATACGGACGTCGAAGTTGCCGCCGCTCCAAACGACAATTCGGTCGTCCGCGAAGCGCAGCCGAAGACCCCCGAAAGTAATTTCGAGGCCGGCAGCTGATTCTTCGTTGCCGGCGAGTAAATTCGCGACCCGCAATGCGTGCGGATCGAGGGCGCCGCCGAGCGAGACACCAAACTCCCGAAAGCCGGCGCGGCCCAAATCTTGAACACTCGTCAAAAAGCCAGCACGAACAGCCGTCGCATTCACTTCGTCGCTCTTTCGAATTCTTCACGCGTGATGGAGCGGAAGCGGACGCGGTCTCCAGCACGCAAAAGCACAGGTGGATCTTTTTGCGGATCGAACAATTGCAGCGGCGTCCGGCCAATCACGTTCCAGCCACCGGGCGATTTGATCGGATAAATTCCGGTTTGCCTTCCACCGATCGCGACCGAGCCGGCCGGAATCTCTTTGCGCGGAACATCGCGCCGCGGCGTCGCGAGCTGGCGCGGCAAACCCCCGAGAAAGGGAAAACCGGGCGTGAATCCGACGCAATGAACGCGGTAATCGGCTCCGCAATGAAGATCGACAACTTCTTTCAAATGAACGCCCGCGGTCCGTGCGACCTCATCGAGGTCGAACGCAAACTCCTGGTCATAACAAACGGGAACCTCAATTGAATTGTAGGCAGGGACGTTGTCCCCGGCCCGCCCGCGGTCAGCCCCGAAAGCTTTCGGGGCGGCTACAGATTTCAGGGCTTGCTGAATCCGTTGCTCAAGCCATCCAAAAACATCTTCGATCGGCGCGCCTGCGTCGATCGCGCGGACCGGATCACAAAAAAGCGCTACGGTGGTGTAGGCGGGCGCGAGCTCAATCACGCCGGGAATTTGCGCGGCTTCGAGCGCGCTCTTCGTCGCGAGCACGTTATTGAGAACGTCGATCGGGGCTTGGTCGAAATTCTCAGCGACACGAATCAGCACCGCGGAATCTCCGAGCGGCGTGATTTCCATGAAGCAATCGGATCAGCTTTTCTCCGGCGACACTGCTTCCTTAACAGTCTCGACGTTTTCTTTGATCTCGTGAACACGAGGGTGAACTTCTTTGATCAAATCATGTTCGGCCTGTGAGAGCTGTTCGATGCGCTGAGTCATTTCGTGCAGCTCTTTTAACATCGCGTCCTGGCGCGACGAGATGCGATGCATCCACCAAAAACAAACGCACCAACAACCAACTCCGAACCAGGTAAGAACGAAAAGGGTCATGTCACTGTGCCCGGACTGCTTCGATCTCGATGTTAACGGCGACTGTTTGGCTAATTCCCGACATGCTTTCCGCCGCCTGCGCGAACATCAAATTGAAGTCGCGCCGCTTCAGCAGGTCTGTCGTTACCGACCACCGGGTCTGCTTCGAATCCGGCGGCGTCAACAATTTCACATGCAATGTGATCGGTTTGGTTACGCCATGCATGGTCAGATCGCCGACAATATCGCCGGCCTGCGGACCAGTTTGTTTAACGCTTCGGCTTTTGAACATGATGTCGGGATATTTCTCGACGGCGAAAAACTCCGGGCTGCGCAAATGATTATCGCGTTTCACGATTCCGGTATCGATACTGCGAACAACGATTCGGGCGGTGACTGAGGAATTTTCCGGATGCTCTCGGTCGATCTCGATCTTGCCGTCGAATTTGGTGAACTTTCCGTGGGTCGTCCCGAGAAACTGATGGACTGAGAACCCGATCGTCGAATGCGATTGATCGAACCTGTAGGTCTCGTTCGCCAGCGCGACCGAACCCAAAACGGTGATGGCAGCGACAGCAGCGATAATTCGTAATCTCACGCGGTCTCGTTTGCCTTGCCTTTCGCCTCGGATGCGAGCGTTTTCAAGAGCGGCGTGCGCGAGAGCGGCAATCTCCCAAACAAATTCCCCAGCGCGAAGGCCGGGTCGGCTTTGAGTTTCTTGGCGTCGTGGACACCGGCGATGCGAGCAAGCTCAGTTTCAAAATGCGAGATCGCGCGCAAGTTCGGATCGTTGGCGTCGAGATAACCAAACGCGCGACGCAACAACGCAAACAATTCCGGCTCGTGATGATCACGCTCTGTACAAATCTCAATCAGCTCGACAAAGTAAGCGGCGGCCTGAGTGCGGAAATAATTTTTGCGGATGCCGGCGAACGGATTCTTGAGGACGACTTCGGTCAGCGTGTGCAGGGTCGATTTGCGGCTGGGGACGATCGAGATCTCCGCTTCGAAAAAAAGATCGAGCTTGCCCGCGAACGGAGTTTTGGCGCGACGCGCGCCTTTGGCGACCGTTTGAACGCAGCCTAACGACTCGGTGCACCAGGAGACAATCAGACTGGTGTCGCTAAACTTACGTTTGCGTAGAAGGATCGCGGCGGTGCTTTGCACGCCACGAATTTAGCACAGCTTTTAGTGGCCGATCGGCCTCGCCAAACAAAAAAGGGCGACGTGACCGGCGTCTGGCTGTAGGCGGGGACGTTGTGCCCGTCGCCGCGGACAGCGTCCGCAGCTACAATATCGTTATGCCCAATACCGAAACGGCGCAGATTCCCGAGGATATCAGCGGCCGGCCGCGCCGGATGCCAGTCGGCGGCATCAGTTGGCGACACACTTTCCGGGCGTTACGCCATCGCAATTACCGTCTCTTCTTTTGGGGACAGCTTGTTTCGCTCATCGGCACCTGGATGCAGCAAACAGCCATGAGCTGGTTCGTTTACGAGATCACCAATTCAAAATTTCTTCTCGGCGCGGTCGCGGCCATCGGTTCGGCACCGATGATGTTGTTCTCAGTCTGGGGCGGATCACTCGCCGATCTTTATCCGAAACGGTCGATCCTGATCGCGACCCAGACCGCGCAAATGATCTGCGCGTTTTTGCTCGCGATTGGAGTTTGGGCGGGGTTCGCCAACGCCACATTTATCGTCGTCGTGGCGGCGCTCAATGGCATCGCGATGGGGTTTGATATGCCAGCGCGACAGGCGTTCACCGTTGAGATGACGAGTCGCGAAGATTTGCTCAACGCAATTTCGCTCAACAGCTCGATCGTCAACGGCGCACGGGTGATCGGTCCGTCGCTCGCCGGGCTAATGATCGGCGCAGTTGGGGTTTCGGCATGCTTTTTGTTCAACGGTCTCAGTTTCGTCGCAGTCATCGTTGGATTGCTAATGATGCGACTGCCGGTTTTCGAACGGAACATCGACGTCATTTCGCCGACGGAACATGCCTGGAACGGAATCGTCTATTCGTTCCAACATCCTCGCGTGCGTATGATTCTGCTATTGTTTCTGGCGGTCGGCATTTTCGGTTGGTCTTATATGGTAATCATGCCCGCGTTCGCGCGTGACGTGCTCGGACGCGGCGCGGACGGTTACGGTGTCTTGATGTCAGCCAGTGGGGTCGGCGCCCTGGTTGGCGCGCTTGTCGTAGCAACCTATGGACATCTCTTTACACCACGAAAGCTCGCGCTCGGCGGTGTCTGGTTATTTTCGGCGGCGCTACTCGCGTTTTCGTTCACGCGAAATTTCTACGTCGCGCTCGCATTTCTCTTCGTCGGTGGGTTCGGAATGCTCCTATTTTTCTCGACGACGAATACGGTACTGCAAACCATCGTGCCCGACGATATGCGCGGCCGCGTCATGGGCGTGTGGTCGCTCATTTTCGGCGCGATGATCCCCCTTGGCAGTCTTGAAGCCGGCGCCGTTGCGCATTGGTTCAGCACTCCCTTCGCGCTGGCGTTAGGCGGGATCGTTTGCGCGATATCCGGCCTGGTGGCGCTGTTGGTGATTCAACGGCGGGAAGCGCAACTCGCACGAGAATAAGTTCGGAACCGAGGACAGCGTCCTCGGCTACAACATCAGCGATTGAGAATATGAAGCGCCCGCTTTTCCACATTCATCGCCGCTTCTTTCACCGCCTCGCTCAAAGTCGGATGCGAATGACAGGTGCGCGCGAGATCTTCAGAACTGCCGCCAAATTCAATTACTGAAACCGCTTCGGCGATTAGTTCTGACGCCGCGTGCTGCAAAATGTGGGCGCCAAGAATCCGGTCGGCTTTCGCGTCGGCCACAAATTTGACGATTCCATCGAGATCATCATTCGCAATTGCGCGAGCGTTAGCGCGGAATGGAAATCTCCCGACCCGATAATCGATCCCCTTCTCTTTCGCCTGGTCTTCCGTCAAACCGACACCGGCCAGTTCCGGATTCGTGTAAATGATTCCGGCGATCGCATCATAATTAATATGGCCATCTTTGCCGGCGATCCTTTCCACACACGCAATTCCTTCGTCTTCGGCTTTGTGCGCCAACATCTGGCCCGCGATTACGTCACCGATCGCGTAGATGCCGTCGACATTCGTCTTAAAATGCTGGTCGACTTTGATCCGCTTCTTTTCGTCGAACTCAACTCCGACTTTCTCCGCGCCGAGACCTTCGCTGAACGGTTTCCGCCCTACGGAGACAAGAACTTTGGCGGCCTCAAATTTTAACTCTTCGTTTCCTCTGGTGGCGGTCGCAGTAACACGGCCATTGTCGATCTTGATCGCGCTGACCTTGGTTTCGAGATGGAAGGTAATGCCTTGTCCGGTTAGCGATCGTTGAAGCAGGTTCGACAACTCGAGATCGAAGCCGACCGCGATCCGGGGCAAGAATTCGAGAATGGTCACTTTGGAACCAAGCCGGGCCCAAACCGATCCGAGCTCGAGACCGATCGCGCCCGCGCCGATAACGAGGAATTCGCGCGGCGGTTCTGTGAAAGTAAGCGCTTCGGTGCTGCTGACGATTGTTTTGCCGTCAAATTTCGCAAACGGCAATTCGATCGGCGCGCTGCCAGTCGCGATGATGATGTTTTTAGTTTCGATCTCCTGCGTTTTTCCGTCCGAGGATTTGACCGAAACTTTTCCGGGCGCGGTTATTGTGCCGAAGCCTTCGAAGGTCGTCACCTTGTTGGTCTTCATCAGTGCGCGCACGCCGCCCGTCAGCGTTTTCACGACCTTCTCCTTGCGCTGCTGCATCTTATTAAGATCGACATCGACGCTGCCGACGACGATGCCGTGCTTCTCCGCTTCTTTTTTCGCGAAAATGAAATGATCGCTCGAAGTCAGGAGGGCTTTACTTGGAATGCAGCCCACGTTCAAACAAGTGCCGCCGAGATCCTTGTCCTTCTCGACCATGGCGGTTTTGAGACCGAGCTGTCCCGCCCGGATCGCGGCGACATAGCCGCCCGGTCCCGAACCAATGATTACGAGATCAAATCGTTCCATTTAGAAATCCAGTGGAAGCTTCTTTGGGTCCTCGATGCATTCTTTCACTTTAATCAGAAACGACACGGCTTCCTTGCCATCAATCGCGCGATGATCGTAACTGAGTGCGAGATACATCATCGGGCGCACTTCCACCTTCCCGTCGACCGCGGTCGGGCGCGGCATAATTTTGTGCATACCGAGAATTCCGCTTTGGGGCGGATTCAAAATGGGCGTGCTCAAGAGCGAGCCGTAAACGCCACCGTTTGAGATCGTAAACGTGCCGCCGGTCAAATCTTCGATTTTCAATTTCCCTTCGCGCGCTTTGGTCGCGTAGTTCGCAATGTCGCGTTCGAGATCGGCGAATGATTTTTTGTCGGCATCGCGCACAATCGGCACGACCAATCCGCGCTCGGTTCCAACAGCAACGCCGATATCGTAGAAATTGTTTTGGATGAAATCCTCGTCTTCGATCCGGCCGTTGACCACGGGCACGGCCTTGAGCGCTTCGACGGACGCTTTGATGAAGAACGACATGAATCCCAGCTTCACGCCGTGTTTTTTCGTGAACGCTTCTTGAGACTTTGCGCGCAATTCTTGAACCGCGCTCATGTCGCATTCGTTGAATGTGGTCAGAATCGCGGCCGTGTGCTGCGCCATCACCAACTGCGCCGCGATTTTCCGTCGCAACGGCGACATTTTTTTTCGGACAAACCGTCCGTCGGCTAATTGTCCGCCAACGGACGGACCCGCCGTGGCGGGCTCGATGTCGATCTTTTTCTCACTCGCACCGCGATTTTGCGCGGCCGTGAGCGCGTCCGCTTTTGTCAGGCGTCCGCCCGGACCGGTCCCTGAAATTTTCTCTGGGTTGAGATGTTCTTCGTCGACAATACGACGAACAGCCGGCGATAGAGTCCGAGCCGGACTGGCAGTTTTCGCATCGGCAGATTTTTCTTTGGGAGGCGCGGCCGTTTTCGTCTCGGATTTTGCAGCGGCTTTCTCCTCTGCGGGCTTGGCTGCGGGCGCTTTTTTTGAATCGTCGATCGTGGCGACGACTTCGCCGATTTTTACCTCCTGACCTTCAGGAACAATCGTGTCGAGCAGGCCGGATATTTCGGCCGCGATCTCAGTCGAAACCTTGTCAGTCTCAAGGGTAAAGAGCGCGTCACCGGCATTGACGAAATCGCCAGATTTCTTGTGCCAGACGGAAACGATTCCGCTCGTGATCGATTCGCCAACGGCTGGAATTTTTACTTCGACGCTCACCGCGCCTAACTAAGCGCAAAGCGAGTTGCTGGTCGAACAGAAGATTTTCAACTGCCGGTGAGGACAGCAGCAGCTACGACGTCAAACCTTGAAGGCGTCGGCAACGACGCAGGCTTGTTCTCGCTTGTGTCGCACAAGCGAGCCGACGGCGGGGCTCGCGCTGGCATCGCGACCGGCATAAGCGATTTCGCGTTCGAAAAGTTTACGCAAACGCGGCTCGATGAAACTCCATCCGCCCATATTCTCCGGTTCTTCCTGGCACCAGACGATTCCTATCGTTTTCGGAAAAGCTTTCATCATCGATTTCAATTTCGTTTCGTGCAACGGATAAAGCTGTTCCATTCGAATGATGGCGGCGTTGTCGATCTTCTTTTCCGCGCGGTAATTGATAAGGTCGTAGTAAATTTTGCCGGAACAAAGAATCACGCGTTTCATTTTGTTGGCCGGTCCAACTTCGGGAGAACCGAGAATTTCCTCGAACTTTCCACTGGTAAATTCTTTCGCGGGCGACGACGCAAATTCGGCGCGCAACAAACTCTTTGGCGTCATGATCACGAGCGGTTTGATGAAATCGCGTTTCATTTGCCGGCGGAGCAGGTGAAAGTACTGCGCCGAAGTAGTCAGATTGCAGACCTGAATATTGTCCTCGGCACAAAGTTGAAGAAAGCGTTCGAGGCGGCCGCTGGAATGTTCGGGGCCCTGTCCTTCGTAACCGTGCGGCAGCAGCAATACGACCCCGCTCGGCCGCTGCCATTTCGATTCAGCCGAAACGATGAATTGGTCGACGATGGTTTGCGCGCCATTCGAGAAATCTCCGAACTGCGCTTCCCACAGACAAAGCATGCCCGGATAATCGAGCGAATAACCGTAATCGAACCCGAGGACGGCGGCTTCCGAGAGCAAGCTGTTATAGATGCAAATGCGCGCCTGCTTTTCGCCCAAATGCATCAGCGGCACATACGGCGCACCGCTTTTTGCGTCGTAAAGAATCGCGTGCCGCGTGCTAAAAGTTCCCCGCGCGCTATCCTGACCGGATAATCGCACAGGCGTTCCTTCGAGAAGAAGAGAACCGAAAGCGAGCAGTTCGGCGTAATGCCATTCATAGAGCCCGCCATTTTCGAAAACTTTCCGGCGATGCTCGAGGACGATGCGTTTGATCTTCGGCTGAACGTTGAAGTCATCCGGCACGCGCGTGAGTGCATCGACAATCGTCTTGAGAATCTTTTGGTCGATCCCGGTGGAAACCGGCGAGCTGGTGTACTCCGGCTGGAAAACAGCGGTTGATCCCTTGAACTTCGCCTCCTCGCCTGTCTTCTCCTTTTCGATCGCTTTGACATTGTCGAGCGCCATTTCGAGACGGAGATCGAATTCCGTCTTGAGCGAGGCCGCATCGTCGTCCGTCATTGCGCCGGATTCGAGCAACTCGCGCTTGTACAACTCCGCAACCGACGGGTGCTTGTCGATCTTCGCGTAAAGATCGGGTTGCGTGAACGCCGGCTCGTCACCCTCGTTGTGCCCGTAACGGCGGTAACAATACATGTCGATCACGATGTCCCGGCCAAATTCCTGACGAAAATCGAGCGCGAGTTGGCTAACCTGCATGCAGGCGAGCGGATCGTCGCCGTTCACATGAAAAATCGGTACTTCAATCATCTTAGCGATATCGGTGGCGTACATCGACGAGCGCGCATCTTCGGGAATGGTGGTGAAACCGATCTGATTATTCACGACCAGGTGCACCGTGCCGCCGGTCCCGTAACCGTGTAGTTGAGACAGGTTCAGCGTTTCGGCGACGATCCCCTGTCCTGCGAAGGCCGCGTCGCCATGAAGCAAGAGCGGCAAAACTTTGCGCCGATGCTCCGTGTCACCGCGGATGCGTTGACGCGCCCGCGCCGTTCCTTCGACCACCGGACCGACTGCTTCGAGATGGCTCGGATTGGCCGAGAGACGAATTTCGATTTGAGCGCCGGAGGAAAGTTTTCGGACGGTGCGGTAACCCAGATGATATTTCACGTCACCATCGCCCGAGACCAGCTCGGGAACGTAATTCTCACTGAACTCGGTGAAGATGACGCGGAGTGATTTCTTCAAAAAATTCGCGAGCACGTTTAACCGGCCGCGATGCGCCATGCCCATGCAAATTTCCTCGACCCCCACGGTCGGGCACTTGTGCAGAATGCTATCGAGAATCACCATGAGCGATTCCGCACCTTGGAGTGAAAAGCGCTTCTGCCCGACGTAACGCGAGTGCAGAAAAACTTCGAACGACTCGGCTTCCATCAACCCGCGCAAGAGAGCAATTTTCACCTGGCGCGCAGTCGAATGCTTGTCGGCGCGCGACTCGAGCCGGTGCAGCACCCAATTGCGAATCCGCGTGTTCTGAATGTGCATGAACTCGGCGCCGATCGAGTTCGCATAGATTTTTTGCAGACGCGCGATCATCTCGCGCAAGGCCATCTCCTCATTATCGTGGAAGAATTTTGAGGAGACGCGAAGATCGAGGTCCTTTTCGCTAAAACCGAGTTCGCGCAATGTGAGCTGCGGATTTTCCGGGCGTTTTTCCGCCAACGGATTCACCCGCGCGATAGTGTGGCCTAACGTTCGATAGGCATAAACCAGGCCGTCGATCCGCGTCTGAAGCGGACTTTCGCGCAGACCTGAACGCTGCGCCGTGGTAGCGGCAGCGCCATTTCGCTGCGGCAAATTGCCCAGCTCGAATCCCTCAAAAAATGCCGCCCAGCTTGGATCAACCGACGCGGGATCCTCCTGCCAGCGCTGATAATTCTGGTCGATCAGTTCCAGATTAGCTCGAGCGGCAATGGACGTGCGCATGGCACATTTAATCTCGGACGATTGCGCCGAGCGGCAAGTGCTCTGGGCCCTTCGGCTACACTTTCCATCAAGTTGACAGTGCGGAGGCAGCTTCGTTACTTGCACCGCACAAATGGGAGTTCATGGAAAAATTTGGGCCGCGCCGATTGTCGCCGCCGCACTGACGCTGGTAAGATCGACATCTTGCCCGGCCCAGGCCGATCCGGCGGCTGAGCCGGCTGTGCTGGCAGTTGCGAAGGTCTTGCCGGCTGTCGTCAATATTAACACCGAGCGCGTGATCCGGCGGAGCGTTCGCGATCCGATCGAAGATTTTTATGCGCAATTTTTTGGTTATTACCAGGGACGTCCGCGTGAGATCCGGCAAACGCTGCAAAGTCTCGGTTCCGGATTCATTGTCGACCCAGCCGGGTATATCGTGACCAATCAGCACGTGGTCGCGCGCGCGGCGGACTTGAAAATTCAAGTAACAACCAACAACGGCAAAACTTACAACGCGCACTACGTCACCGGCGATGACAAGACGGACCTCGCGTTCATCAAGATTGATTCGAAAGATTCGTTTCCGTTTATCAATCTCGATAACATTTCGCCGAATTTGTTAGGCGAAACTGTTCTCGTCGTCGGGAACGCAGTGGGCTACGGCAGCTCGATCAGTCGAGGCGTGTTGAGCGCGACCAAGCGCGACATCAGTATCGAAAACATGGACTACAAAAACCTGGTGCAAACAGACGCGGCGATTAACCCCGGAAACAGTGGCGGGCCGGTGATCGATATCTCAGGGCGGCTCGTTGGAATTAGTTCCGCGAAAATGGCTTTCACCCCGCAAGGCGTCCCGACCCAAGGACTTGGATTCGCCATCCCGGCCGACGTCGTGCGCGACAGCGTGAAGAATTTCAAAGCGTTCGCCGAGAAACATCCCGGAGGGAAAAATCAGCCGGCAGCCAACGAAACATCGACGTCTAGCGCCGAGCGGATGTTTGGGATGCAATTGCAGGATTTGAACGAGGAACTAACGGACGCCCTTGGTTACGAGCCAGGGCACGGTGTGCTGATCAGCGGGATCGAACCAAATAGTCCGGCCGATCAAGCAGGGATCGAGCGCGGCCTGGTGATTTACCGCGTCGGCAAGCACGACGTGAATTCAGTGAAGGATATTGAGAACCTGCTCGGCCGCGCCAGTAGCGGAACCAGTGTCGATTTCACAGTGGGCGTTGTCCGCGCGGGTGGCGCCGGAAAGCGGCTCGAGACCGTCACGCTAGCCGCCCATTGACAGACGAAAAATTTTTCGCAACGCATTAACGGCTCAGTTGTCTCATCAAATAATTTCAGAATGATCAAAGTCGAAAACTTAACCAAGCGTTACGCCGGTCAGACCGCGATCCGGGATTTGAATTTCGAGGTCGGCCAGGGCGAGATCATGGGTTTCCTGGGTCCGAACGGCGCGGGCAAGACGACCACCATGCGGATTCTGGCGGGATTCATGCCGGCCACATCCGGCCGCGCCTCCATTGCGGGCTTCGATGTGTTCGAGCAATCACTCCAGGCGCGGTCGCGCCTCGGTTACATGCCGGAAAATGTTCCCCTCTATAATGATATGCGGGTAACGGAATACCTTGATTACCGTGCCGCGCTCAAAGGCGTGCCGCATCGCCGCGTGGCCGAGCGCGTCGGCGACGTAAAGGAACTGTGCGGTTTGCGCGAAGTGGAAAGAAAATTAATCGGAGCACTTTCCAAAGGTTATCGTCAGCGGGTCGGTCTGGCCGATGCACTCGTAAATGAGCCCGAGCTCCTTATTCTCGACGAGCCGACCATTGGCCTTGATCCGAACCAAATCCGGCAAGTACGCGAGCTGATTAAAAATCTCGGCAGGCAACACACAATTCTACTTTCCACCCACATTTTGCCGGAAGTGGAGATGACCTGCAGCCGCGTCATCATCATTCATAAGGGCCGGATCGAAGCGTGCGATACGCCGGACAATCTTCTGGGCCAGATTCGCCAGGCCGGCGGCGTCGTGGTTGAGGCGAAAACCGGCAAAGACGATGGCGCGGAAGAGTTAAAGAAAATTTCCGGGGTCCGCGAAGTGACGACCGATCAGGATGATGATTGGAAAATATTTTCGTTGCGGGTCGAATCCGGTCTGGACGTGCGCGAGGAGATCTTCCGGCTCGCGGCCGCGCGAAAGTGGACGCTACGCGAACTCTCGCAGCGACGCGCAACCCTCGAAGATGTGTTCGTCGAAATCACGCACTCGAATCAAACGGAGATGCCGACCTAAGCGATGAGAAAATTTTACACCCTGCTCGCTCGCGAGGTCCGCGGCTATTTTCATTCGCCGATCGGTTACATCGTTGTTGTGTTTTTCCTGCTCGTCACCGGCGTGAATTACTACTTTCAGATTTCGTTCATGAATCAGCGCCCGGCGAGCTACTCGGTTCAAGAAGCGTTTTTCAATAATGTTTTCTTCTGGCTGCCGTTCATTTTGATTTTTCCGTTGATCACGATGCGTCTTTTCGCCGAGGAGTTTAAGCTCGGCACGATCGAGCCGCTCATGACCGCGCCGGTGCGGGATTTGCAAGTTGTGCTGGCAAAGTTTGTCGGCGCACTCGTGTTTTACATCGCGCTCTGGCTTCCAACGCTCCTCTACTTCGCGATTTTTCAAAAGATCACGCAGCAACCGGCGGCGAATTCGGCGGGAGCATACTGTGGCTCCTACCTGATGGTCTTGCTGCTTGGAATGTTTTACTTGTCGGTCGGTTGCCTCGCCTCAGTCTTGACGAAGAACCAGATCGTTGCCGCGATTATTTCTTTTTGTGCGATCACGCTTCTGTTCTTTCTCGGTTTGATTCAATACATCCTACTCGACGTGAGTGGCGGAATGCGCGATTGGCTCGGTTACGTTTCCGCGATCGAACATATGGCCACGTATTCACGCGGCATCATCGATACGCGACCAGTCGTTCTCTATTTGAGCATGACCGCGCTGATGCTGGCGCTGACCTATCAAGCGTTTCAATCGCGAAAATGGAGGTTGTGACGATGGCCGACCCAGCGGACAAAGCGAAACCCAAGAAAATTCATCGCCTCCAAATTGGACTGAACGTTTTGGTCCAGCTCATTCTCATTTTCTTTCTGGTCACCGCGGTAAACTGGATCGGGTTCCGGCATTACAAACGCTGGGACGTCTCGCGCGATCAGAAATACGCGCTCTCGGACAAGACCAAGCGCTTTCTGAATTCGATCAAAGCAAAAGTGCGGATCACAGTTTTCTTTTCGCCGAGCACACCGATCAGCGGCGACGTTTCGAGTCTGCTGACGGAATATCAATACGCGGCCAAGGGCAAGATCGACATCGAAAACATCGATCCGCAGCGAAGCCTCTCCCGGGCCAAGGAGCTGTTCGACAAATATAAAGTGGTCAGCGACGAGAGCTTGATCGTGATCGATTACGAGGGCCGGAACAAAACGGTGAAGGCGTCGGAAATGGCCGAGATCGATCAGAGCGGGATGGCGTTTGGCGAAGGTCCGCGCGTGACCGCGTTTAAAGGCGAACAGGCGATCACGAGTGCGATGATGGATTTGGTCGAAGGAAAAAAGAACACGATTGGATATGTGACTGGCCACAAAGAGCCCTCAATCGCAGAACCGTCACCGCTTGGAATGCTTGGCCAACAACAGCAGCAAGAGGCCAGTCCGATTTCGGTGCTGAAGACGTTCATCGAGAACGAAAACATTAAGTTTCAGGAACTGAATCTTTTCAATGAACCGCAAATTCCAGCCGCGATAAAAACGGTCATGGTCGTCGGCCCGCAATACGATCTCTCCGATCGCGAAATAAAATTGCTCCACGATTTTTGGAACAAACAGGGACGGATCCTCTTATTGATCGATCCATCAGCGAAGACACCGAAGCTGAACGCGTTCCTTCACGAATTGGGCGTGAAAGTTAACGACGACCGGTTGATGGCCTTTGTCCGCACCGGGATCGAAGAACTTGCCTTGATCCGCGACGTGCAGGCGCGCTTTCTCGCGAACAATCCAGTGACAAAACGTCTCGCAGAGGTGCGCGCTATATTTTTCGGCGGCACATCATCGATCACAATCGAGTCGCAACGAGTTCGCGCAGCGAACATCCAACTCCAGCCACTGATTGAAGCCGAGAAAGGTTATTTCGCCGAGGCGGATTACAACACCAACGACCAGGCGAAACTACAAGCGGACGCCAAAAAGGCGGGCACGGCGCCGTTGACTATCGGCGTTTCGATCGAAAAAGGTGGCAGCGCAGATGAGCGGGTCCGGATGAATTCATCGCGAATGGTAGTGGTGAGCAACGCTACCTTCATTCAAAACAACGCGTTGACCCAGGACCAACAAGCGCTCGATTTCATTTCTTCGAGCACAAACTGGCTCTTGAGCCGCGAGCAACTCATTGGAATCGCGCCCAAAATTCCGAAGACGCTCACCTTTAGCCTGAACGAAAGCGCTTTGCGGAGCTTGCGCTGGACGATCCTTATATTCATGCCGCTCATCTTTGTCGTCCTCGGCACCGCCGTTTGGTGGAAACGGCGCGCTTAAGGAAGTCGCTGAAATCTCATGAAGTGGAAAACGACATTGGTCTTGTTCGTCATCGCGGCAGGAGTTTTTGCTTATCTCTTTTTCGTCGAGCGAAACCGGCCCGGCACGGAAGAAGCCACGCGCCAGGCCCAGAACGTTGTTAATTTTAGCCGCGACAAAGTGAACGGCATCGTCATCCAAAATGGCGACGATCAGATCGACATCCGTCGGCGCGACGATAAATGGCGTCTGGAAATTCCAATTAAGGATCAGGCCGACGGTTCGGTAGTGAACAGTTTGTTGCTCGATCTCGAGAACTGGCAGAAGGACGCCGCGATCTCGGCAAAAGAGATGGAAGCGGATAAAAACAAGCTCGCCGATTACGGCCTCGCAAACCCAAAGCTACGTTTGAAGCTAATTGGCCCGGATACGCCACCGGAGATTTTCTTCGGGAAGGATGCGGCCTTGGAAGGCAAGATGTATGTCCGGTTTGGGAATTCCAAAGAAACCTTTCTCGCGAACCAATCGGTCAAGAAGGCGATCGACAAAAAACCGGAGGATTTCCGCGATCGAAAACTGACTGACTTGATCATGGCGCAGGTTGTTCGGGTCGTGCTCAAAACTTCGGCGGGCGAAATGGAACTTCAGAAAAAGGGCGATCATTGGGACATTCTGAAACCGTTGCACACGCGGGCTGACGATCAGAAGGTCAGCGACTTGATCGCGCAAGTCACAACTGCGCGTATTCAACAATTCGTGGCTGACGATCGCGGCGATCTGCATCCGTACGGATTGGCCGAGCCGCATGGTTCGCTCACGTTGTTCGCGCAGGATGACAAATCCGCCGGTCGGACGGACTCGTCCCGTGGCGAGCAGGGCCAGATACTTCAGATCGGTGGTCCCGCGACTGCGGGAGAAAAAGAGAAGGACCAGGTTTACGTGCGATTCTCGCCGCGAGGTTTCGTTTATACGTTGCCGAAAAAAATCGAGGAAATCCTAAACAGCAGGCCCAACGATCTACGCGATCGCCATCTTGTTCGGATCGACACAAAAATTCTCGACCGGTTAACCATCGACGCTCCTGGCAAAGGCAAAACGGTTTTCGCGCGCAAAGACGAGAACTGGACCATCGCCAGCCGCAATAACGCGCCCGCAAATTCGGGTGAGGTCCGCCGGCTTATCGATCGACTGCAAAACGAGCAGGTCACAAAATTTGTCGAAGATGTCGCTTCGAACTTGCCGAAGTATGGCCTGGATAAGCCGCAATTGACTGTCACCTTCAGTTCGTTCGCTTCCGAGAACACAGCTGAAACCAAAGCCGGCGAACAACCATTCGCATCGGTGGCGTTTGGAAAAGTGGAAGGTGAGAACGTCTACGCACGGGTCGGCGATGAGCCGTTCGTTGTCGCGGTGCATCGTAATTTGCTCGACCAGATTTTCACGGACCCGTTGCAATGGCAGGAATTATCGATCTTCAATTTCAAGCCGGAACAGATCCATCGCGTCACCGTGACGACCGACAAAGAGTCCGCGTTGGTGCGAGCCGAGAACAATCACTGGAATTGGGCCAAAGGGAGCGGCCCGATCAATCAAACCAACCTGCAATCGCTTCTTAACAGTTTGGCAACCTTGCACGCCGTGCGCTGGATTGGATCGACAACTCCGGCGCATGCCTTCGATAAACCGCGGCTTGTCGTGACTTTCACGACATCGCCCGACGATAAGACGACACACACACTTACCATTGGCGCCCCGACGCTGGACGGGATGTCGTTTGCAAAAGTGGACGAGCGCGAAGGAACATTTGCGCTCAACAATCCCGATTTGAATGTGTTGAAACTGCCACTCGTTGGTCAGGAATCGCCGTCACCGTCGCCATCGCCGACAGGATCGGCATCGCGTTAACTCCGCTTCTTCGCGGTGTAAATCGTGACAACACCGCCACTGAGAGCTTCGGCGGTGGCATCCCGAAATCCATTTGCCTCGATTAAACGCACCAATTCTTCGCCGCCGGGGAATTGCTCGATCGAATCGCCCAAATAATCGTAAGCGGCCTTCTTTCGGGTGAGAAAAGATCCGAAAATCGGAAGCAAACGATGAAGATAAAACCGATAAATCGCTCGCAAGATCGACACCGACGGGAGCGAGAATTCCATGACCAGCAAATTGCCGTTAGTCCCCAGCACGCGCACCATTTCTCGCAAGGCGGCGTTCCAATCTTTGATATTGCGCAAACCAAAAGCAATGGTCAGACAATCGAATGTCCGATCGGCAAATGGAAGCGAGAGAGCATCTGCGGTAACAACTCGACGAACACCTTTCGCTTGCGCAACCGCCAGCATTTCCTCGGAGAAATCCGAGCCAATGATTTCTGCATTCGGCAACGCTTTCGCCAGCGCCAGCGCCAAATCTCCCGTTCCGGTAGCAAGATCAAGTATCGTGTGCGGATTCCAGCAGGCCACGATTTCCGCCGCTCGTCGGCGCCAGAGGAAATCGCATCCGCAACTCAGAAGGTGGTTCGCCAGGTCGTAGCGCCGTGCAATGCTACCAAACATCGCGCGAACTGCTTCCGGGCTACGCGCATCAGGACTGGTCTCGAAAACATTCAGAGCTATCGAACCTGGCCTTTCGGCTGCGTTAAAGCCAGTCCAATCGCAAGCCATCCAGCCGGAACCACGTGCAGGAGGAGGCGCGGGAGCGAAGAAGTCATATGAGCGGTGTAACTTGGCCACGTGCTAAAAACGTACGCTAGTGGATAGAGAACGATCGGAAGCAGTACCGCCATTGCCAGAATTACCTTCTCTAATTTGCGAGCCGCCAGCGCATAGCCTATAGCCACCGCGGCGAGTAACCAAAAAATACTCCAATAAACAGGTGTACTTACATCCTCGGAGAACACTCGCCCTATATCAGCAAGTCTTCCGAAGTTTTGGTGCAACAAACTGAAGCTAGGATGTGCGAAGTCAGAATGCGGAAAGGTATGCATGAGTCGTAGATAGAGGCGCCAACCCACAACAATGAACAGTCCTGGGAGAAGTGCCAATGTAACCTGTCTCGTCCGGTGCTTGGGCAAGCTCAAACATAAGCCGAAAAAGACAAGCAGAACCCACAGAATTAAGCCTTCCGATTTGATCCATGGCAGCAACGCTAAGCAACCTGCAAACATGGAAATATTAGAAACGGTATCTTCCCTATACCAACAAAGAAGATAACCCAAAGCCGCCAGATAGAACACGCTCATCGGAAAATCAACGTAACCTACAGTGATTCCGCCCGGACTCGCACTAAGGAAAGGAACGAACGCGAGCAGCGTCGCCACAATCAAGCCTGGCCAGCGTTTCGTCGATAGCCTCGTGACGAACAGAGCAAGGAGGAGCGCACCGGCGGCGTAGAATAGAGGGAAAATTGTCTTGACCCAAAATTGGTGCGGTTCGGCCATCCACAAGTAGAGCCAGAGCTCTGTGAACGGGATCGCCAGCGGATATTCGGGATGACTAAACGCCCGTCCAGGGTTTGAGTAGTACGATCCTGGAATCACTCCACCATTAAGAAACGCGTAACGGGCTTTGATTTCCCAGTTGAGCAAGCCGTCCCAGCCAAGGGTGTGCTTAAACGAGACATAGAAGAATACAGTAATCTCCACTAGGAGAAGGCTGGTTAGTAACCATTCGATCAAGTTTCTCGGCAATGGCAATGTGAACTTGCTACCTAGCTTTCGTTTGATCGTCCATCCCGATATTCCAAGAGCTAGACACGCGATCGCGACCACCGCTTGCAGCAACAGGCCGGAACAAAATGTGCCGCAAAGCCAAACTAGCAAAGAAACAGCGCCGATACCCAGCAACCACGATAGGCAACTACATTCTACCAGATTGAGACGACCCGCTTTGGCGAACATTAGCAATGTAATGCCAAATCCAGCGAACAAGATCGTGACGTAAGCGGCGGATAGTCCAAGTAGCGTCATCATCCAGTCTTCGGTAATGGGACAAGAAAGATGCTAGAACCTAGCCGGATTGGTTTGCCTAACCACGCCGGGGGATCCACCAGGCAGAAAACCAGTCCTGAAATAGAATCGGGATTGATACCAGCTAGCTCTTTTTCGGCAGTTGGCGTTGCTAGTTTAATCAACTTAATTTCCCGTGGCCATGAAACGTACCCAATCATCATCCCAAGAAACTCACTTTGAGAATCATCCTTGCGGACAACAATTATGAGTGGTCCCGCTTTCGGCAACCTACTGAAGACGTCTGGAAGTTTCTCCGAACCGTGTTCGATCCCGGTCAAAGCCAGAATATAAGCATCGATCGATCGATTCACTTCGGCCGGACCGATTTGATTTTCTACGAGCGCGGGCCCGACAATCGGTATAGCAAAGGCAAGAAACACGGCGAACAGTGCGCACCAAAGTCCGATGTGGATATAGAGACGTAACTGCATGTGCGTTAATTTGCGGCTGACGTTACAACCGACGGGCGTCTGATCGTCGAGCAAATTGCTCACGAGAGGACTCGAACCTCCACGGGTTGCCCCATACGGTCCTGAGCCGTACGCGTCTGCCAATTCCGCCACGTGAGCGAGCGAGGGCAACTACCATGCCCAGAGTGCGTGCTGGCGCAACGTGAAAACTCATCGGCATAGGGATCTTAACCTTCCTCTTAATCTTAGTCCGTTAAATCTCAAGCAGGCGAAGAAGAAGAGTGAGCGGAAGAGCAGATGTCGATCTTGCGTCGCGCCTTAACCGCGCCGCCGTTTGCGCGCCCGTGCTTCGAGTTGCTGCGCTTTCCGGGCTTTGCCTAACGAACGCAGCAGATCGGCATAATTAGCGGCGACGATTTCGTAATCTTCCGGCGGTTTGTCGGTCGCTTCTTCCCAACTCTTGAGCGACGCTCGATAAAGCTCGGCTGCTTTCGGATAATCGCCGCGGGAATGATAAACCACCGCCAGATTGCATTTTGATTGAGCGATGTCGGGATGCGTTGGCGGCAGCACTTTTTCTCTAATTCCGAGCGCGCGCAGATGAGTTTTCTCCGCTTCGGCATAACGCTTCTCGTTGGTATAAAAGACTGCGAGATTATTCAGCACCGACGCGACGTCGGCGTGCTGCGGTCCGAGTTGCTTCTCGTAAATCTGAAGGGCATGCAGGTAGTACGGCTCCGCCGCTTTCTGCCGGCCTGATTTCCTGAAAATGAGGGCGACGTTGTTAAGCATTGTCCCCAGATCCGCATAGGACAGGTCGTCCAGTTGCGTGCCGGCCGCGATCGCTTTCTCGTAATACCGGATCGCTTCTTCCTGTTGGCCGAGGTTATCGCACAAGAACGCGAGTCGCCGCGCCGACCGGTAAAGCATCCGCTGATTCGGTGGCTTGGCTTTTTCCAGAACCCCGTGCGCCTTTAACAAGTAGGGTTTGGCTTTGGCGCGGTCACCACTTTGGTCGAGAAGCTGCCCCAGTTTTTCGTAACTCAACGCCAGCGCATTGTCGTCCTCGCCAAATGTGCGCTTGGCCAGCTCGAGCAACGTTTCGGCAACACGAATGGCTTCCGGTAAACGGCTGCTCGCGCGGAGGGTTTCGAGTTTATCGTTGAGAATTTCCCAAAGTTTCTCTTCCCCTTTCATCCCGCATCACCAGCCTTCGCTCAGCTGGGTGACAAGGCGGGTGGCCAATTCCTCTGTGGCCAGAGGTAGCGCCTGGCGCTCATCGGTGGTCACGTCCGTTCCGACGAAGAAACTCGTCGTTCCAACCACCTCGGCAAAAGGGCCGAGCGGTTTGCCGTCCGGACCTACCAGTCTGTATCTCACGCGCATGGACAGATTAAATTCGCTCGTGGCCAAAACATTTCCGGTCACCGAGCGCGCCGGCGATCTGCTGACGCGAATGATCTCACCTTTTAAGGTCGCGTCCGCTGAACCGCCACTTCCAATTCGAAAAGTACCGTCCTGTTGAAATTGTTTGATCACGGTATCGGTCACGAGCACTTCCACGCGGGGCAAGAGCGTTTTATTGACGAAAGTCGGGATCGCAATCGTATGAACGTCGCGAAGATAATATGGCTTGGCGGGTCCGATGTGATAGCCAAGGCAACCGCTCAAACTGAGGCAGGCTAACGCTGCCGCAATCGAATTCTTCACGGCGTCGGCGAAGCCGTTGCTTCAGAAGAACCGGAATCTTCAGGTCGCGAAGGCGTCGCGCTTTCTTGCGATGTGCTCGACGGTTCGGGCGTAGCACTGCTTGCCGGCTCGCTCGAAGATGCCGGAGGCAAAGTTGTGTCCAGCGATGTCGAAGGCGGCGGCGGAAGTGCGCTGTCCAAATCGGGCGGCAGTATCGGCGCGGAATTTCGAGCGGGAGCGCTTTGCCCGGCGCTCTTCGCTTTCTCCTGCTCAGCGCCTTTCTTTTTTTCCGCTTCCTTTTTTTCCGCTTCCATTTCTTGTAACGGCCGAAGCACCTTGTCACCAAGCTTTGCCCGCAATTGATCGATCCGTTTTTTCGCTTTTTCGCTTTCGACCGATCCCGGCTGCTGCCGAATTACCTCGTTGTAATAAATAACCGCTGCGCGGTAGGCTTTCTGTTTGTCGTAATAGCGCGCGACATCGAATGAGCTGCTGGTCGCCTTATGCTCCAATTGCTGAAGATTGGCGCGCGCTTGGGCTGCTTTTTCGCTGTTGGGATAACGAAACAAAAAATCCTGGAATGCAGTTCGCGCGTTGTTGGTTGCCGCGATGTCCTTGGTTCCAGCGCGTGCGGCAGTGAACCAGATGTAACCAATTTGATATTGCGCGTCCGCCGCCACCGGATCGTTTGAAAATTTCTCTATCACCGCCGCATAGGCCTGGAGAGCGGCGTCGTTCGCTCCCTGTTTTTCGCGGGCCAGACCAATGTCGAATTGTGCCCGCGCGGTGTATTTGCCGTAGGGCGCGGTCCGAATCACGGCCGCAAAAATTTCTACAGCGCGATCCATCGAAGTGGCCATAGGAATACCGAGCACTTTCAGTTTTTTCCCGGCCAGATACATTTCTCCGATCCGGAATTGTGCTTCGATCGCTTCGAGAAAATGCGGACTGGTAGGATAATTTGTCACCACCACCCGGTACGCCCCGGCGGCCATCAAGTAATCACGCACCTGCTCCATCAACACGGCTGTACGAAACGCCGCTCCGGCTGCCAGCGCATCGCGCGGATGCTGGCGGACAAGTTGACGATAGGCACGAATGGCTCGCTTTGGATTGCCTTCCTTTTCGGCCTTCTGTCCTATTTCAAAAAGCTCGGCTGCATTCCCGTTCAGCTCCTCTTCCCCGGGCGGGACATACTTTGCTTTTTCACCTGGCCGAAAAACGACCGCACCATCGGTGGTTTGAATCAAAAACAGGCCCAGCGCGAGCAGCAAAAACCATGGGAGAACTCGGAATTTCATCGGGACTGGCAGGGTAATTGACTTATCTCCTCCGTCAAGTTGGGCCACAAGTGAAACCTCACTGTTTTTCGCGTCGTTCAAATTGCTGGCCGCGGCATCAGTCCGCCCTATCCAGCGGACAAGATCGACATCTTCCCGCGCGTTCCGATTTAGCTTAGATTCCTCTGAATTTGAATCTTACCGGTCAACAAAAAATTCGAATCGGCGCCTGCGCCTGGAGTTTCTCGGAATGGCGCGGAAGCTTTTATCCTGGAGAACTGCCCGATTCCCAATGGCTCGAATTTTATGCCCGCTATTTTCGCGCAGTCGAAATCGATTCGACCTTTTACAGCGTACCGGGCGAGAATGCGGTCCGGCGCTGGGTCGAACTGACTCCCGCTTCCTTTCGTTTCAGCTGCAAACTTCCGCGCGAAATCACGCATGTCTGCCGGTTGCGCGATTGCACCGCCGAACTGAACACGTTTCTCCGCGCGATCGAGCCGCTTGAGTCGAAGCTTCAAGTTGTGCTGATTCAACTGCCGCCATCTTTTACGCCCAAGGATGGGAGACAGATTTTGCGAAAGTTTCTTGTCCAACTTCCGAAAGGTTTCCGGTTTGCCCTTGAATTTCGTCACGCCGGCTGGCACCGGCCACAAATCATCCGGTTGTTGGAACAACACCGCATCTGTTGGGTTTGGGCTGACACCAGCCCACTCAATGAACGCAATCTAGCGCCGTTCGAATTTTTGCCGCGGACGACCGATTTTATTTATCTGAGATTACTCGGCGATTACGCGACCAAATATGACGGTGCCGGCAAATTCGTTCACCGCTACGACAAGCTTCTTTGGAAACGCGAAGCCGCCCTGGAAAGTTGGGCCCTAAAAATCGAGCGGCACCTCGGCGAAGTCCGCAACGTTTGGGCCTTCGTCAGCAATCATTTCGAAGGCTTTGCGCCGGAAACCGCCCAGCGTCTTGCCCAGCGTCTCGGTTACGAACTTCGGTTGCCATCAACATCGGAAAAACAATTCGCTCCGAAAGACCAATCGCAGATGGATCTTTTCAAGG
>Ga0209056_10000823_pt1 | contig 34334 bp, 27 predicted proteins | sample GraSoiAngelo_114_FD_185876 | JGI IMG/M metagenome (GOLD analysis project Ga0209056, IMG submission 185876) | Grasslands soil microbial communities from the Angelo Coastal Reserve, California, USA - 14_0903_13_40cm (SPAdes) (version 2) | ecosystem: Environmental > Terrestrial > Soil > Grasslands... | reverse complement strand
CGCGAGAATACATCAAGTCGCGTGCGTATTCTTTGCGTGACGAGTGGATTCGACGCGAAGTTCGACCCGCCTGACCTGCCGCACTTGCAATCCCGCTGGAAGCAGGTCATAATCATGGCCGAGATGTCGGGAATCTTCTTCGATCTTCCGAGCGTCCGGTTCCTACGACGATTCAGATTTCTTGAACTGATGCTGCAAAAATTTGCCACATCACTGCTTCGTTGGTTGAGCGCGCCGGCTAGTGCTTCTAGACAAGGCCATTTCCGATACAATAAGGCGGAGTTTCCATTGGCGCCGCAGAGTGCTTGCAGAGAGTTTGACTGGGCTCTTGATGATTCGCGCGCCGCGGACGGTGTCCCGAGCCTTTTCGGGGCGCTCAGCCGTTTTAACCATTGGAAGAAACTTAAGGATCAACATGAACTCTTATTCATCCGGAAGACGCTCACACCGTTCGCGCGGTGGGGGCCGACGCAGAACAAATTACCAACGCTTTCGGGAACAGCAGACAGCAGCGAAGACACAGAAAAAGACATTCTGGCAACGAGTTGTCGAGTTTTTCGGAAACGGCGGGGACAAAAGGAAACCGGCGGCACCGGCGCGCAATGGCGCGCAGCCTTCGCGACCGGCGCGCAAACCAGAGCTGGTTGAAGTCACTTCGCCGCGTCTTTACGTTGGCAATTTGTCGTTCGACGCCACCGAGAGCGATCTCTTCGAGTTGTTTAACGGTGTCGGCCACGTGCAAAATGCCGAGGTCGTAAGTTACCGGCACAACCAGCGCTCGAAGGGTTTTGCCTTTGTGCAGATGCAAACTGTCGAAGAAGCAAAGCGCGCCGTAGAGGAATTACACGATAAGGAATTCCTCGGCCGCAGGCTGGTGGTGAGCGGGGCAAAGTCCGACCAGCACCAGGCGCGCTGACGCTTTTCCCGCAGTCAATATATTAGGAGGACGCCGCAGCGCGGCGTCCCTACCTCTTTATCTCCAGATACGTGCGCGCCACCACGTGACTCGTGCCCGGCTGGAATTCTTCGATGCGCATTTGTTTTAGGAACCAGCGACCCTCGATTTTTTGCGCGGAGATGACCTCAAACCGTTTAACCATCTGGGCGTTCCAATCATAGCCTTCCATCCGCATCAGGGCACCGCTCGCCTTATCGACCCACAACAACACGTTTGAATACTGCGACTCGCGCGAGGGCGCGCGCAGTTGCAGTTTCCAGCAATTGCGAGTGCGAACATTCTCTTCACCCAAGACCCGGGCAGTCGGCCAATAAAGAAATTTAAACGCCAAGTCTTCGTAGGTGACGCTAGTGCCGCGGATTCTTTGATCGAGCTTTGACGCGACGAATTTTTCCGTGCCAGCGCCGGTCACAAGATCAAGACGCGAACCCTTTTCGCCGAGGCGCAACTGCAAAGTTTCATCGGGATTTGTGAATGAATAGCGAATTAGCGGTCCGTTTTGAACGAGCCGAAACGGAATCAGCACATCATTTTGGCGAAGCTGCCCCTGCAGATCGATTTGCTGTCGCGACTCCAGCATGCGCACTGAGGCGAGAATGTCTTTCGCTGAAGGCGGAGGATCGGCGAACATGGATAACGCGAGTCCAAAAAAAATTGCGATTGTCTTTCTCATGGGGAAACGAGCTTTAAGTTTTAAGTGTTAAGCTTTAAGCCAATGATGTGGACGAACAAAAATTAAAACTTAGAGCCTTAACTCTTGGACCAAACTGTTTTTCATTTCATCAATCAGCAATGGACAAGCCCGGCGCTGGACTTGTTCATGGCTGCCTTGAGCGATGGGGAGATTTGGAAACCGTTTTTCATCGCGATTGGAGCGCGCGCGCTCTTTTTTGGTCGATTCAGAGCGCGCGCATTCGTGATTTGTTTGGCCCTCGCGTTGCTGATCACGACTCAGCTCACCGGTTTGTTAAAATTGGCTGTGGATCGTCATCGGCCCAAACAGGTGGAAAGTGTGCGGATGGTCCAATTACAAAAGGCACGCCCGAAACTCCTGGCCCTGTTCAGGAAACCAATCATTCGGTTTTCCGGTTCGTCCGACCGCAACCGATCGGGACCATCGTTTCCCTCAGGACACATGGCGACTAACAGTGTGATTGCTGTCTTTTGCACGCTGTTTTATCGGCGGCGCGGCTGGCTCTACTGGTTCGTCGCCGTGGCGGTTGGTTACTCGCGAATTTATCTGGGCGCGCATTGGCCCAGCGACGTGATCGCTACGCTTTTTCTTGGCACCGGTGAAGCGCTGCTTTTGCTCGGCCTGTTCGAATTGATTTGGAGAAGCGCAGCACGCAAATGGATGCCGGAGCTTTTTGCGCGCCATCCGAGTTTGATGGTAGGGCATGCTTCCAGCTTGCCATCTTTAAACGTGCAAGCTTGCCGCGGGACGAGTCCGTCCGAGCGGCGGACCGGAGGCTCGCGCTATCTTCTATGAGAATCACGCGCACGGTGTGGCTTTTCATAATCGCACTGACAGCGATTCGGCTGTCGCTTCTAGCGACGGCCGATCTCTCTTTCGACGAAGCGCACTATTGGATGTGGTCGGAGCGGCTGGCCCCGGCTTATTTTAGCAAAGGCCCGGGAATCGCTTTCGCCATGCGCGCCAGCACCGCAATTTTTGGCGCGAATGAATTCGGCGTCCGCTTTTTCAGTCCTTTGCTCGCGGCGGGCACGAGCCTGCTTCTCTTTTACTTTGCGCGCCGGTTGTTCAACGCGACCGCCGGTCTGTGGGCGGTGATCGCTTTAAATGCAACGCCCATTTTCAATGTCGGCGCGTTCCTGATGACGATCGATGCGCTGTCGATTTTCTTCTGGCTCGCGGCGATGTTCACGTTCTGGCTGGCGGTGGAAAAAAGTCCGCGTTTCTCTTTGTATTGGCCGCTCACCGGATTGCTGATTGGGCTTGGGTTTCTTTCCAAATACACGAACGCACTTGAGCTTATTTCGATTTTGTTAGTGCTTGCGTTGGCGCCCCGGCTCAGGCAGGAGTTCAAGCGGCCCGGCCTATATCTGTTGCTCGGGATGTTTGCTCTTTGCATGGTGCCGCCCGTCATGTGGAACGCGCAGCACGCTTGGATTACGCTCGTCCATTTGCGGTCGCGCGGAAGTCTCGAGCGCGGCTTCGGGTTTCACTCGGGCGAAGCCCTTTCCTTTCTGGGCCAGCACTTCATCGTGTATTCGCCGCTGCTCTTTCTCGCGCTGGCTTGGGGCATCATCGCAAGCTGGCGACGGGTGAATCAGCAGTTCAAGGTGCTCTTCCTGATGTGGTTCGGGTTGCCGGTGTTTCTTTTTTATCTGCTTCTTTCACTGAACAAGGCGGCTGCGCCAAATTGGGATGGACTGGCTTTTCTGGGCTTCGGCCTTTTGGCACTTTATTTCTGGTGGGAACGACTCGAAACCAGCGTCGCGTTACGGTCAGGCGCGATCGTGGCGATACTGGTTGGGCTCACCATGAGTATGATCGCGCTGGACACAGATTTGTTGCGCGCGGTCGGATACAACCTGGAGCGAACCGACCCCAGCGATCGGATGCGTGGATGGAAAAGCGCTACGAGCGCGCTGGAAAAAATGCGTAACGATCTGGAAGCGAAATTGGGCGAGAAGCTTTTTCTGATTGCGGATGCTCGCGATCGCGCATCGGAAATTTCGTTTTACCTGCGCGATAAACAACTGGAAGGCCCGGGGCATCCGCCGGTTTACATTCCCGAGTCGCAGGACATGGTAAACCAATTTTCGTTCTGGCCGCGCTACGACGAATTTATCGAACTAAAACCGGGGATGCAGCGGCCAGAGGGCGAGGTCTATACCGAAGAGAACGGCATCAATCCTTTTGTTGGGCGCGATGCGCTGTTCGTCAAGGCCGGAGAAAAAGGGCATGTGCCTCACAATATTCGAGCAGCATTTCAATCGACCGAGCCGGTTGGCACCATCGAAGTGTTACGTTACGGAAAGCCGCTGCGGGTGTGGCAGGTGTTTCTTTGTCGAAATTATCGGACGCTCCCATTATGAGACGCGTGCTAACGTCCTCGGCCGTTTGCTGTAGCCGCTTCGCTGTGCGAAGCGCAGAAGCTCAGGTTGTCTGCGGCACGATCCCGGCGCGTCTCACAGAGACGCGGCTACAGTATTCGCAGCGAGAAGACATGCTTGAGCGGTGAATCCGTAGCCCATAATGCAGACGCCAAGTTCGCCCGCGGTTTCAGTGGTGGTCCCGCTTTTCAACGAGGAAAAGAACGTGCCTATCCTGCAAGCGGAGCTGAACGCAGCGCTAAAAGGCTTTGATTACGAAATCATTTTTGTCGATGATGGCTCGGTCGATGGCACAGTTTATCGCATCGAAGCGGCACCGAATGTTCAGGTGATTCGGTTCGCAAAGAATACTGGCCAAAGCGCGGCGATCTACGCAGGTGTCACAACAGCGCGGGGGGCGACCGCGGTTCTCATCGATGGCGATTTGCAAAATGATCCTGCCGATATTCCACGGTTGCTCGCCGAGATTGCGCGCGGGGCCGATCTGGTGTGCGGTTATCGCGCCCGGCGCAAAGACACGCGCGTGAAACGGCTGACCAGTTGGATCGCCAACGCGGTGCGCAGCCGTTTTACGAAAGACGGCGTGCGCGACACCGGTTGCACACTCAAGGCGATGCGGCGTGAATGCGTTGACGCGCTGGTGCCATTCAAGGGGATGCATCGTTTTATTCCCGCGCTGGTTAAAGGCGCTGGCTACCGGCTGGTGGAAATCCCGGTCAACCATCGCCCACGTCGCTTTGGCCACAGCAAATACGGCTTAGGCGACCGTGCGTGGCGCGCCACCATCGACATGTTCGGCGTGCGCTGGCTGCTCTCGCGCCGGTTGAATTACAAGATTCGCGAGCGAACATGACGAACAGCGCGAACGTGACGCATCTCGAAAACACGCTTGTCAACCTATGCGCTGCCGCTAAGCTTGGCCTCCCGCACCGGGAATCCGCATGTCGCTGGCTAATTTACTTTCTGCAGAGCAAATCATCCCCGAGATGAAAGCTACCGAACGTTGGCCGGCCATTGTCGAGCTGATCGATCTGCTGGTTCGACTGGGCAAAATCAAAGAGCCGGACCGCGAGCCTATTCTTGCCGCGCTCAAGCAGCGCGAGGAAACCATGAGCACCGGCATCGGGTTCGGTATCGCCATTCCGCATTGTTCGTCTGACCGGTTGGATGAAGTGGTGGCGGCTTTCGGACGATCGACGACGGGGATTGAATTCGACGCGCTCGATAATGCTCCGGTCAAGTTCGTGGTTCTTTTCATCGTTCCGAAAAACCAATTTCAAACGCACCTGCGCACGCTGGCGTCGATTGCAAAGTTTCTGAATGACCGTTCTGTGCGGGAAAGCCTGGCCACCGCGAAATCCGCCGACGAAATTTTGTCGATCTTTCGCGAGCGCTCGTAGCTGTAGCGGCGGTCTGTGACCGCCGACCATCAATCAAATATCACGATGCGGCGCTCACAGAGCGCCGCTACAGTTCAGCGGTTGTCCATGGAAACTTTCCAGTTACTTCTCGCGAAGAGGCTTTCCGATGCTTTGGCAAACGCCGGTTTGGCTGAGACCGGCGAGCTAACACAGGCGACCGATCCACGCTTCGGCGATTACCAGACCAACGTCGCCTTGGTGCTGGGAAAACAACGCGGCGAAAACCCGCCGGCGCTGGCGGAGAAAATTCTTACGCACCTTGACGTTGACGATGTCTGCGAACTGCCGGCAGTCGCGGGCGCCGGCTTCATCAATTTTACGTTGCGTCCCGACGCCATCGAAAAAAAGACCCGGGAAGTTTTGCGAGACAATCGGCTGGGCGTTCCAGAGACCGCTTCGTCACAACGCATCGTCATTGATTTCGGGTCGCCCAACGTCGCCAAGCCGATGCATGTCGGTCATATCCGCAGCACCGTGCTCGGCGACGCGCTGGCGCGCATCGCGCAGTTCCTTGGACACGAAGTGATCCGGGACAACCACATCGGCGACTGGGGCACGCAGTTTGGCATGGTGATCTACGGCTGGAAAAATCTGCTTGATCGACAAGCTCTCCAGCGCAATCCGCTGGCTGAGATTGTGCGCATTTACAAAGAAACAAACGCACGCGCGGCGAGCGATCCGGAAGTTCGCGAGGCCTGCCGGCAGGAGCTGGTGAAGCTGCAAGCGGGAGACAAGGAAAACATCGACATCTGGAACGAGTGCGTCGCCCTATCGATGCAGGATTTCGAACACGTCTATAAACTGCTCGGTATCCATTACGACCTTCAATGCGGCGAAAGTTTTTATCACGATCGTTTGCCCGGCGTGGTTGATTGCCTGCTAAAAGCCGGCATAGCGGAGATCAGCGAAGGCGCAGTGGTCGTTTTCTTCCGTGATAATCCAGAGCTGGCCGATAAACCATTGATCATTCGCAAACGCGACGGTGGATTCAATTACGCAACGACCGATATCGCTACGGTCGATTATCGCGTTAACGAATTGAAAGCCGACGCTGTCTGGTACGTCGTCGGCGCGCCGCAGACGTTGCATTTCAAGCAAATTTTCGATGTCGCCCGGCGCGAAGGTTACACCGCTGATCTGCGCCACATCATATTTGGCAGTGTCCTTGGTGAAGATCGCAAACTGATGAAAACGCGCTCCGGTGAAAATGTGCCGCTGCGCGAGCTTCTCGAGGAAGCATGCAAGCGCGCGCGCAAAATCGTCGAGGAAAAAAATCCGAACTTGAGCGAGGAGGAAAAGACCGACATCGCGGAAAAGATCGGAATCGGCGCAGTGAAATACGCCGATCTCTCGCAGTACCGGATGACCGATTACATTTTTTCCTGGGAGAAGATGCTCGCACTTCATGGAAACACCGCGCCGTATTTGCAGAACGCGTATGTCCGGATTCGATCCATCTTTCGCAAAGCAGGCGAATCGTGGCATCGGCATCCTGCCGATGAGGAGATTGGCTGGAAGCCAATGCCACTTTGCCTCGCCGAACTGCCCGAGATCGATCTCGCCAAAAGGCTGTGTCAGTTCGCCGAGTTTGTTCCACATGCGTTGAACGGTTTTCGTCCAAACATCCTGACAAATTATCTGTTCGAGCTGGCAAACAGCTTCCACGCATTTTACGAAGCCTGCCCGGTCTTGAAATCGGAAGAGCCGAGGCGCAGCTCGCGTCTGGCATTGTGCGATCTGACTGCGCAGGTTTTGCAACGCGGACTCGGTCTTCTCGGAATCAAAGTGCCGGAGAAGATGTGACATGCTCTAATTTGAAACGTGTCATCCTGAGCGAAGCGAAGGATCTCGGATTTTTGGGGCATCCCTCGCGAAGAGGTGAATAGTAAGAGATTCCTCGACTTCGCTCGGAATGACAAAGGATACGACAAAAACAACAGATCCCCGAATTCCCACCTGCACCTACCGATTGCAATTCAATCGGTGGTTCAGGTTTGCGCAAGCGCGGGAGATCGTGCCGTATCTCCATGAGTTGGGGGTGAGCGACGTTTACGCGTCGCCGTATTTTGAGGCGAGTCCGGAGAGCTTGCATGGCTACGACATTACTGACCATAACAAACTGAACCCGGCGATCGGCTCGCGCGCGGATTATGATGGCTGGATCGAAGAACTGCACGCTCACGGCATGGGCCAGGTGCTGGATTTTGTCCCGAACCACGTCGGCATCGCAGACTCGCGCAACGCCTGGTGGATGGACGTGCTGGAGAACGGGCGCAGCTCAAGGTATGCGCCGTATTTCGACATCGACTGGCAGCCGTTAAAGTCTGATCTGCGCGACAAGGTTCTGCTGCCAATTCTGAGCGACCAGTACGGGCGCGTGCTTGAGCGCGGCGAATTGCAGGTGCGTTTCGAGGAGGGAACGTTTTATCTTCTCTATGGCGAGCGCAGGCTGCCGATCGCGCCCGGTACTTATCGTTACATTCTCGAAGTCGCGCTGCAAAATCTCGCCGACCACAAGGACGAAGATTTTTATGCGGAACTGCAAAGCATTCTGACCGCGCTCGAGTATTTGCCGAAGCGCACCGAAACGGATCCGAAACGAATTGCGGAACGCGCCCGTGAAAAGGAGATCATCAAGCGACGCCTCGAACGGCGTTGTGCGCAAGCGCCGCAGGTTCAACAGGCGATCGAAAAAGCAGTGGCGCAGATCAATGGAAATTCTGGCAATTCGCGCAGCTTTGATGCGCTGGATGCGCTGCTGAACGCGCAGTCGTATCGGCTGGCGTTTTGGCGGGTCGCGGCAGAAGAAATCAATTATCGCCGTTTTTTCGACATCAATGATTTGGCGGCAATTCGGGTCGAGCTGCCCAGGGTGTTCGACGCCGTTCACCGCCTACTACTGGACTTGGTGAGCACAGGCGCGGTGAGCGGACTCCGCATTGATCATCCCGACGGTCTGTATTTGCCGCGCGAATATTTCGTAAAACTTCAGCAGCGTTCCGCGAAAGCGCTCGGGATTGGATTGCCCCGCGACGGACGAGCCATCTATTTGGTTGCTGAAAAAATTCTCATCGGCTCCGAAAAGTTGCGCAAAGACTGGCCCGTCCACGGCACGACCGGGTACGATTTTGCCAATCACCTAACGCAACTGCTGGTCGATCCTTCGGCTGAAACAGCCATCACAAAAGCGTTCCATCGTTTCATTGGGCACTCGATGCCTTTGGGCCACCTGCTTTACGCGAAAAAGCTTCTCGTGATGAAGGTGGCTCTCGCCAACGATGTGGATGTGCTCGGCAACATGCTCGATCGGCTCTCCGAGCAAAACCGTTGGTATCGCGATTTCACGCTCGAGGCGCTCTCGCGCGCCGTGCGCGAGACGATCGCGTGTTTTCCGGTTTACCGGACTTATCTCGAGTCCGGTCAGCCGACCAGCAAGGAAGACCGGGAGATTATCGAACGCGCGATCGCCGCGGCCAAACGGCGGAACCCGGCGATGGAAGAATCGATCTTCAATTTTTTGCGCGACTTATTGCTGTTTCGTTTTCCGCCGAACCTCGATGCCAAAGCGCGGGCTGCGCACACGCATTTCGTTCTGAAATTCCAACAAACTACAGCGCCTGTGATGGCGAAGGGCCTCGAGGACACGGTGCTTTACATTTACAACCCGCTGGCGGCGTTGAACGAAGTGGGAGGCGAGCCACAGCAGTTTGGGTTGAGCGTCGAGACGTTTCACGAACGAAATCTGGATCGCCAACGCAATTGGCCTGCGAGCTTGCTCGCCACCTCGACACACGACACCAAACGCAGCGAAGACGCGCGCGCGCGAATCGCCGCCATTTCCGAAATCCACGAGCTGTGGCGGCGCTCGTTGCAACGATGGCATGTGGCAAATCGACGCTGGAAACGCACCGTCAGTGATTTGGAAGCGCCGGATGCGAATGAAGAGTACTTGCTTTATCAAACTCTGTTGGGCACGTGGCCCATCCAGGCAAACGGTGACCCCGAACCGGTACCAACTCGGGATTACGTCGAGCGCATCCAAACCTATATGGCCAAGGCACTGCACGAAGCGAAGATCAACACCAGTTGGATCCAGCCTAACGAGCAATGGGACACAGCGATGCGCGATTTCATTGCCAATATTTTGGATGCTTCGCCGCGAAACAAGTTTCTGCCGATTTTCATTCCGGTGGCGAAGGAGATTGCGCGTCTGGGAGCGATCAATTCGCTCACCCAAACCCTGCTGAAGCTGACTTTGCCCGGCGTGCCTGACATTTATCAGGGGAACGAGATCTGGGACTACAGCCTGGTCGATCCAGATAACCGGCGGCCGGTCGATTACCAACTGCGGCGAGAAATGCTTTCATCTCTGCCAAGCGCAAACCCTCAAGAGCTTCTGCGCAATTGGCCGGATGGCCGGATCAAATTGTCTCTGACCCAGCGAGCGTTGCGATTTCGCCACGAGCACGCCGGCCTTTTTCAGCGCGGCGAATATCTTCCGCTTCGCGTTAGTGGAATGTTTGCGGAGTCTTGCATCAGTTTCGCGCGACGGCTGACGGGCAAATGGATCGTCGTCATCGCGCCGCGACTTTCTTCGCGTGTTGGGTTTCCGCCGATTGGCGAATTATGGAAGGATACGGCCATCGAATTTCCCGAAACGCTTTCTCTCAAGAACGCGCATGATCTCTTCACCTGCCGGCCTGTTCGTCATCAGAAGCGGCGCGTCTCGGTAAGGGACGTATTGTCCGTTTTGCCTTTTGCAGCGATCACGAACCTGTAGCCGCTTCGCTGTGCGAAGCGTAGCTGGTGTGAATGGTTCCCTCGAAGGGCGTCGCCCACAGGGCGACGGCTACAGGTTACGCGTTGTGAGACGGTGAAGAAAGTTTCGCCATCCATTGCGAAAAATTGCCTAGGTTCGCCAGTAAATCAGCGCCGAAGCTTGCAAATGTGATTTGCGGCGAGGCGAGAATCAGCATGACGCTCAGCAGAACGAGGTTCATCAGATAAATCACTACGAGTGAAAAAAATGTGCCCTGCTCGGTGAGGTCGGTCTGATTTTTCGGGATCATCCAGCAGGTGAAGGTGAAATGGAACGCCCAGGTCGCGCCGATCACCGCGTAAAGCAGGCGTCCATACGGCTGCACGTTTAGAAAAAGGCTGAGCGCACCGTAAATCGCGATCGTTAGAATGCTGTAAATCGGGAAAAAGTAGGGTGTCAGCGCGATCCAGAAATTGGCCTTGCTCGTGACGACATGCCCGCCGTCTGGACCAACGCGAAACCGGCTCACGCTGCCGCCCATCAGCCAAACCCAGAGCGCATGGGTGAGCTCATGCCCGAAAACATAAATCAGAATCGGCCGCGGCAGACCGAAGAACGCGATCAGCCATAGCGCTGCCCCTAACGAGAAGAACCAGAATTCTTCGCCCGCCCACAGCCGTTGCGTGACAGTTGCGCGCGCGAACGCGGTGAAAAATGTCTCTGTGAGAACCACGCAGACCGGCAGGAGAAAAATCGCGAAAACAAATTTCACCCACCGCGTCGGCACCGTGAGCGGTTCCGGTGCAGCGACGAAGCTTCTCGATCTCGCATGCGCAACACTTCGGACAACCTTCCGGCCGCGCTCGGATTTGCGCCTGCCGCGATTGTTTTTCGGTCTTCGCTTCTTTGCAGCCAAAATTGCGAAGATTACGCAAGTTTACCGCAAGAAAAGCAAGATCGAATCGCGACCGATGTAGCGCAGACTTCCCAGTCTGCTGTATCGTGGGTTTCTAAACCCGCACAGCGCGCGAATTGACATGCCCGGCCGATTTGGAAATCGGCGACACAGCAGGTTTAGAAACCTGCGCTACGGCACGACTGAAACCTTCCCAGCCGGCTTACAAGCGAGAAGCTTACACTACTCTTACGCCCGTCCCACGTACGCGCCGGTGCGCGTGTCGATTTTGATCGTTTCGCCTTCCTTGATGAAAAGCGGGACGTTAATTTTCTTTCCGCTCTCGAGCGTCGCCGGCTTTGTGACGTTGCTCGCAGTGTCGCCGCGCACGCCTTCCGGTGATTCAATTACCTTCAAACTCACTGACGCGGGCAACTCCACCTGCACCGGTCTGCCTTCGGCGTAGAGGACCTGCACGGCGAGATTTTCCACCAGATAATCTTTCGCGTCGCCGATCAGGTTTTCCTGCAGCGTGATCGTGTCGTATGTCTCCGGGTCCATGAAATGATAGCCGTTGCGGTCTTTGTAACTGAACTCGAGCATTTTTCGCTCAATCTCCACCAGTTCCACCTTGTCGGTTGAACCGAACCGGACATCGGCGCTTTTGCCGGTATTGATGTAACGGATGATTGCCTGGACGAAAGCGCGCAAATTTCCCGGCGTGCGATGATGCACTTCCAGCACAATGGCGGGGTTGCCATTGTATTTTATGGCCATTCCTTTGCGAAGATCGTTGGCTGCGAGCATGGTCTAAAGGCGTGATTCGTTACAAAAGTTACATCGTTACAACGTTTATGCCTTCAAACGTTGGGGAGGGGACGCGATTTTACACGCGCCCGGCGATTTTGCAATTGCAGGGGCAGCCGCATCGCCTGCCGTCCGCTGGCAAATCCCCAAAGCGTTCGAGGTTGCCCTACAACAACTTCAGCCGCGTCAAATCCTGCGAATCCACAATCCCTACGGGCACATTGTCATCATCGATTACCACCAGATCGTCGATGCGATGGCGTTCAAGCAGGTTCAAAACTTCCACAGCCAGTTTGTCTTTGTGCACGGTGACCGGGTTCAACGTCATCAAGTCTGCCGCCAAGCGTTCGCCGATCCTGGAATCGGATTGAAAATGCCGCACGAAATCGCCGTGCGTGAAGATGCCCAGCAATTGCTGGTCTTCATCGGTCACAACGGCAGCGCCGGCGCGCACGCTGGTCATGGCCCTGAGCACGTCGCGGATCGGCGTGTTGGCCGCGACAATTGCCATCGCTTCGCGCGGCCGCATGATTTGATGCACCCGCATGAGCATGCTGCGGCCGATCATTCCGCCGGGATGAAATTTGGCGAAATCTTCCTTGTTAAAGCCGCGCGCTTCGAGCAACACCATTGCGATTGCGTCGCCCAGCGCCAACATCACAGTCGTGCTCGAAGTCGGCGCCAGGTTCAGCGGACACGCTTCCTGTTCAATGTTTACATCGAGGAACAGATGGGCGGTTTGTGCGAGAGCGGATTTTGGATCACCGCACATGGCGATGATCCGCACTTGGAAACGCGCGATCGCCGGCAGGATCCGAAGCAATTCCTCCGTCTCGCCGCTCGCGCTCAAGGCGAGCACGACATCGCCATCAGCGATTACGCCGAGATCGCCGTGCAGTGCATTGGAAGAATCGAGTACCACCGCAGGCGACCCGGTGCTGGTGAGGGTGGCGGCGATCTTTGCGCCGATGTGGCCGGATTTTCCCACACCGACGACCACGACTTTGCCTCGCGCATCGACCGTTGCTTTGATCAATTCCACCGCGCGGGAGAAACTTTCGCCCAAGCGTTCCCGGAGCCGCTGGAGCTCAAAAATTTCTATATCCAGGACGCGTCCGGCCTTTTCAAGGTAGTCCATCGAACTATATAATGTGGGCAGGCGTTGTGACGGGCAAGAACTTGCGCGCCTCAAACGAAAGGAAAAAACATGAAAACACTAATGATCGCAATCCTAGGGGCTGCACTGGTTACGACCGCTTCGGCACAAGAATTCAGAGCACCGATTGGTCCGCAAAAACCGGTGCGCGCGATGGAGACACCGCCTCCTCTCTTAAAACGTCCCGAGGTCACCGGAGTTGTCCCGCGAGGATTCAGCGACGGCCGCAACCCGCTCCAGATGCTCAATCCATGGGCGCCCGCGCGTTACGGCACCTGGGTGGAAAGCACAGCATTCGATCCGAACCACCCCGGAAAATGGAACGGTATTAAGCTCTTCGAAATCATCTTTTGATTTTTGGAGTGGCGGCTTCCCAGCCGTCACGTTCCTGACGGCTGGGAAGCCGTCGTTCCTTGGAGCTCAGCAAAGAATTTTTCCAGTTGCGAGCGTACCGCTTGAAACGAGAGCCGCTCCAAGGCGCGCTGCTGTGATTCGGCGACAATGGCAGCACGCAGATCGGAATCTTTCAATAAATCGAGCGCCATCGAAGCAATCTCGCTAATGGTTCGGCCTTCGCCGCAAGTTTTCGAGAACGCGATTCGCTCGATTGCGCCGTCGCCGCCCACACATGGGATTCGGCAGAGAAGAGCATCGCCCGCGACCTGGCCTGGCACATGGCTGCGGTCCAATTGCAAAACAATCTTATGCCGCGCCACGTCGCGCAAATATTCCGGATAAGACTTTCTTTGCTCAATTACGCTGAATTTTCCCTCCGGAAATTTCAGCTCGGAGAGCAATCGCCGCGCTTTATGTCCATCCAAGTTAACAACGGTGACTGGTTCACCCGTGGCATCACAAAGCTTACGCGCCACCAACAGCGCCGCGAAATGATTGCGCGATGGCACGTCCCATTCGCGTGTGCCGACAAAAATCCCCGATTGCTCTTGTGGCGATAGAGAAAAATTCCATCTTTGATCTTCAACAGGATAGGGGGTCGGAATAAAGACTACCCGCCTCAGACTCCAGCGGACACTCTGGTAGATTTCGGCAGCTTCCGGAGTCGTGGCGATGCATCCATCGGCTTGTGCCACAATTTTCATCAAGCGCGATAATCTGGCGCGGTCGCACATCTGCCGTGCAATCTGGTGCAGCCCGGTTTCCTTCAATGAAACAGCGACGGTGCGACCTCGCTTCTTTAGGTCGCGCAATGCGCGCTCTGAAGCGCGAAAGTCGCTGCGCAAAAGGAGAAGCACCGGCGTGTCCTCTGCGAGCGCAGGGCGAGCGCTGAAATGAAATGCCCCCAACGTGCACGCAGCGAAAGCATGAAAATTGGTCGGCGGATGCGCGCCTTCGCCCGGCGCAGGCACGCCATGGAATTGCTGTTCTCGATCGCGTCCGCCGGGGTTGAGCACGGTCAACCGGAAGTTCTCTGCCTCGCGAAATGCCATGGTCTATCGCCCGCTCGAACGTTAGTGACGGACAGTAGTGACGAATGACGAATGACGAATAACGAATGACGAAAGAAGCAGGAAGCACCAATGATGAAAAAAGCTGGTCTTTATGTTCGTCATTTGGACATTCGTCATTCCTTCGAGCTTCGTCATTTGGTTTTCGTCATTTTTCGTTCAGAGACTTAACTGAGGGACGGCAGCTATTCGTCCCTCTCGCCCGACGGCCGCGCTGCCGATTTCAACAGCGTGTCTTCTTCGCTTTCCTGGTCGAGCGGTTTGACGGGTATCGCGCGCCGGATCTCGACCGGCTGCTTCTCTTGCGGTTGGACGGGAATTGCTTTGCGAATCTCGGGAGTGGGTTCTGCCGATTCAGTATTCGACTGGTTTTGGCCTGTGGCCTTGCTTGCCGTCTTTACCTCACTCGCATCAGCGGCGCTCTTGCTCTTTTGATTTTCGGCCGTTTCCGTTGCCGGCTGCGGTGTTGGCTCGGGCTTCGGTGTCGGCTTGAGTGAATTGTAGGGGTCCTTGTCAGCTACCAACGTCGGACTTTTGATCGCGATTGGGAGGACTTCACTCAGGTCCACGGCCAGAGACGCGCGGGGCAAATCAGCGGATGGAAACTCGCGAGCGAGGCGCACGCGCGGTTCGCCGTGGACGTTGCAGGGTTCGGTAGGCGCTTGCGCTGGCGTAGCAATCTCCATGTATGTGGTGCGGCGCTCGACCGTTTCGCCGTCCGCCGTTGTCACCGCGTCATAACATTTATCCGTGGCCAGCAACCCGGACCTCGAGCAAATCTCAATCTGCTTCAGGTTCGCTGGCTGTTTAATTTCTCGGGGCGGATAACTCCAGGCGGCGGCATTCATAATGTCCACCCAGATCGGCAGCGCCAGGTCGCGCCCGAACGCGCCGCGATAAATTTTCTGTGGCTTGTCGAAACCCGTCCAGACTGCGCAGGTGAAATTGGAATCGTAACCGGCAAACAGCGCATCGGTAAAATCGTAAGCAGTGCCGGTTTTACCGGCCGCCGGCATTTTCTTCAGACCAAAATCTGTAAAAGCAGCTTTGCCTGTTCCTAATCGAAGCGCGTCTGCGAGACAGGAGTGCACTTCATAGGCGATCTCCGGTTTGAGGACTATTTTCCGGATGCTCTGCTGCTTCGCGTCCCAGACCAGCGTCCCATCCTTCTCCTCGATGCGCTCCAAAATGTGCGGCGCGTTTGGTCGCCAGCCGCCATTCGGGAAAATCGTGTATGCGAGCGCCAGCTCGGCCAGAGTGACCTCGCTGCTGCCCAGAAACGTCGCAGGATACGGGCGAAGCGGGGAACGAATGCCCGCCAATGAGCAGAGCTGCAACACCGCATCGACTCCGGCGTTCATTCCGACGCGGACGGTTGCACCATCTTTTGATTTGACCAGCGCCTGCCTGGCCGTCATTGCGCCTTCGTAACGGTTCTCAGCGCTTTCCGGGCCCCACTCGCCCAGAATTCCCGTTGTGCCGCCGATCATGACCGCGCGATTATCCAGCGGCGAATCTTCCACCAGCGATCCGGGATACATCCCTTTGTCGAAAGCTGCCGCATAAACAAATGGCAACATGGCCGTGCCCGCGGGCCGACGAGCTTGTAACGCGCGATTGTATTGGTTGTGCTCGAAATCGCGCCCGCCCACCAACACCAGAATGTCACCCGTGGCATTATCGAGGCCAATGACTGCGCCTTGCAGATACTCGGGCGCAGGCTGTTCACCCATCGTGCCGTTTGCCTTCGCTTTACGAAACAATGCCGCATAGTCGGCATAAGTTTGATGATTGTAACCGCGACGCTGTTCGACCTGTTCGAGATGAGTCCGGAGCGCATCCTCGGCAATCTTTTGAAGATCGACGTCGATGGTGGTGTGAATGCGATAGCCTTCGTTGATTGCGCGGTCCCAGCCCACTGCTGCGATGACTTGCTGACGGATGTAATCGACTGCGTAGGTCTGCCCCTGCGCGTTTTGCCGGCTGCCGACCACGATCTTTTCCGCGCGCGCAGTCGCGCATCGTTCCCGGCTGATGAATCCCAGATCGCGCATCCGATCGAGCGCGTAATCGCGCGCCTCGCGTGAATTGCCGCGATCCGCCCACGGCGACAATCGGTTTGGGCTTTTGATCAGGCCAGCCAGCGTCGCGCACTCCGCCAGGGTCATCTCCCGCGCAGACTTGCCGAAGTACCCGCGCGCGGCTGCCTCCGCCCCGTATAATCCGCCGCCGAAATAGATGCGGTTCAGATACAGCTCCATGATTTTTTGTTTGCCGAACTGCTGTTCGATTCGTTGCGCCAGAAAAATCTCGAGCAGCTTGCGGCGAAGCGTTCTTTCTTTGAGCGAAAAACTGTTGCGCGCCAGTTGCTGCGTAATGGTGCTCGCGCCCTGGCGCACATGGCCTGCGGTCAAGTTCTTGAGCGCAGCGCGGATGATCCCGAACAAATCGTAGCCGTGGTGCTGGTAAAATTTTGCGTCCTCGACGGCAACGACGGCGTTGACGAGATCCTGAGGCAACTGATCATACGGAACCGTCTCGCGGTTCTCAACGTAGATTTGGCCGAAGATTTTGCCGTTGCGGTCCAGAATTACGCTGGCTGATTCCATTTGTTCGAGCTTGTTTAAATCGAACGTCGTGGCCTGCGCCTTGAGGTCGGCGACGAGGCTGGAGACGTAAACTGCGCCGACCACGACCAGCACCGCAACGACTGCGACGGGAATATAAAACCACGGTCTGAAGTACCAGGGCGGCGGTCGAAAGCGGTAGCCCGGTGGGGGCCTCAGATATGTGGTAGTCGGTCTCAAGTTACAAATAAACCGGTCGCGCAACTTAGGTCGTTCAGTTGACGATTCAACGATTTAACGATTTAACGATTTAACGAATGAACACCGGCAATCCTGTTCTGGTCGAATTCATTCGCTCGGAAATCCGCAAGCACGGCCCTCAATCATTCGCCTGGTTCATGCAACAGGCGCTCTATCATCCGGAGCATGGATATTATTCCTCTGGCCGGTGCGCGATCGGGAGGAAAGGCGATTATTTTACGAACGTCAGTGTCGGTTCGCTTTTCGGTCAACTACTGGGCGCGCAATTCGCCGAAATCTGGGAACGACTCGGTAAAATCGATGACATTGTGATTGTCGAACAAGGCGCACACGATGGGCAGTTCGCGCGCGACGTTCTCCAATCGGTGCAGAAACGCGCGCCGGGATTCTTCGAAGCTTTGCGCTACCGAATCGTCGAGCCATTTCCGATTTTGCAACAGCGACAACAGCGAACGCTGGAAGGATTTCGCGAGAAAGTTGAGTGGCGCGATTCGCTGCAACCTTTCGTGGGCGTCCATTTTTCCAATGAACTGCTCGACGCCATGCCTGTGCGCTTGATCGGGGATGGCAAAGAGAAGTTCGTCGGTCTGGACGGCGACAAATTTGTTTTCGTTGAGCGCCCGCTTTCCCAGGGAAAAGACGCCTTCAATCGAGCCGCGCTTGATTGGGTGGATCAGGTCGCAGCGAACTTGCACCGCGGTTATGTGATCGCGGTCGATTACGGACATTCGGGCGACGAATTTCAGGGCAATCTTCATGTCCGGGCGCAGCATCGGCATCTCGATTCACCATTCGACCAAATTGGATATGCCGACATCACGACGCACGTTCATTGGCAAAGCATCGTCGAGCGCGCGCAGTCAAACGGATTGCGCATCGCGGGATTCGCTGATCAACATCATTTCCTGACCGGGATCGTTTCTACCTGGCCAGACTTGCTCCAAGCCCGCCCGGAAAACTCGACTGCTTTAAGCAGTCAAGTTTTCAACGCCGGCGTTGATCGTCGAATCAAGCGGCAACTCCAAACGCTGCTCCATCCAGAACTGCTCGGCCGCGCCTTTCAGGTGATCGCACTTGAAAAAGATTCCGGAGCGCCTCGGTTGGCAGGCTTCAAATTTGGCCGGGACCCGAAATCAGAGCTGGGACTCATCGAATAGAAAAAGTCGAATTTCAGCCTTTTGCAGCGCTAACGGTAGAGTGGCCGCGCACTTTCGGCGGACTGAGAACGCCACTCCTTGGTTTTGCTTTGCTGCGTTTAAGCCGATTATCGATCCAAGATTACGCGCTCGACGTGCGCGTAGATGTTGAACGACGGCGGACGTAAAAACCCGATCAATGTCTGATTGCTTTCTCGCGCAAAACTCACTGCGAGCGTAGAAGGCGCAGAGACAGCAGCTACAATGGGAATCCCCGCAGCCAGCGCCTTTTGCACGATTTCGAAAGAAGCGCGTCCACTGACGAGAAGAATATGTCCATCCAGCGGCAAAGAATCGTCGAGCAATGCGCGGCCGATGACTTTATCCACCGCGTTGTGACGGCCAATGTCTTCTCGAACGATTTTCAATTCACCGTTCGCATCGAAAATTCCAGCAGCGTGAATCCCGCCGGTGCGCGCGAAATCGCTTTGAGCGTTTCGCAGTTTTTCTGGAAGCGAAAGCAATGTGTCGATGTCGATCCGGATTTCTTTCGATGTTATTGCCGGGAAATTTTGTCGGATCGCGTCGATGCTGGTTTTGCCGCATAACCCGCAACTGCTGGAGATCGTTCCGAAGCGTTGCGCTGAATTCAGTTTCAATTTCACGCCGTCCTTGAGATCGATCATCACTCTGTTATCGCGATCTGCCGAAATCTGCGCGATCTCGTCGCGCATCCGGACAATTGCCTCTGAAACCAAAAATCCGGCGGCAAGCTCTTCGTCGTGACCTGGCGTCCGCATTGTGGTGGCAACGGTCTTGCGGCCGATGCGAATTTCCAGCGGCTCCTCGATCGTCAGATCGTCCGGCAAATACTCCATCTCGCCGTCGCGTTTTCGCCGGATAATCTTTTGCGAATCAATCCCGCTATTGTTCATGTGAAACGAACCGCCCAAATGTTATCATGGGTGCAGTGGAAATCTGTCATCTTTACGTTTCGCCGGGACACAATTTTGTCGGGCATCACGGGCGGGAGCCGGATGCGTATCCCATGATCGAAGTGGCCGAGCTCGAATGTGTGCCCGGGCGCGGGCTTCGCGGCGATCGCTATTTCGATTTTAAAGACGATTACAAAGGCCAGATCACTTTCTTTTCGCTGGAAGTTTTCGATGAACTTTGCGGCGCGCTGCAAATTCATGACTGCTCGCCTGCTCTGGCGCGGCGCAATGTGATCACTCGCGGCGTCGATCTGAACGAATTGGTCGGCCAGGAATTCGAAATTAAGGGTGTTCGCTTTTACGGAACGCAGGAATGCGCGCCATGTTACTGGATGGATCGCGCGCTTGCGCCCGGTGCACACGAATTCCTGAAAGGTCATGGCGGATTGCGCGCGAAAATTTTGAGCGACGGCAGATTGCGCTCCACTGCGCAAATTGTAACTCAGGCATCCTGTCCGCCACAGGACGGACTCGCTGCGGCGAGCCTGACTGATCGGACAGGCTTCCAGGCTGGAGCTTAAGTGCAGGCAGGATGCCCGCACGACGAGACAGCCAAGATGGCTGTGTTACGATGAACATCAGCGTCGTCTTGCTTGCCGGCGGTGAATCACGCCGCATGGGCAGGGACAAAGCGACACTTGTGTTTCGCGGAAAACCGCTCTGGGAGATTCAACTGAATCGGCTGCGGAGATTGAACCCGGCAGAAATCTTCGTTTCTGCACGAACCGATCCCGCCTGGCGGCCTGACGACGTTCAATTCGTTGGAGACGAGCGGCCATCACGTGGCCCGCTTGGCGGCATCGCTGCTGCGCTGGCGCGGATGCGCACCAAACATCTGCTCGCGCTCGCCATCGACATGCCGTGGATGACTGAAAGGTACCTGAAGTTCCTTTGCGCTCAGATTGAGCCTGGTCGCGGCGTTCTTCCAAAGATCGGCAACCGCGCTGAACCGTTGGCGGCAATTTATCCCCGAGAGGCGGGTGCCGAGTTTCGCGCCGCGTTGGCAGGCACCGATTTTTCATTGCAAACCCTGGCTCGCGGCCTGGTCAAGACAGGAAAGCTCCGCGAGATCCCTGTGGGAGGAAAGGAAACGAGATTCTTTCTGAACGCGAATGAGCCGTCGGACCTGTAACTGGCCTGATGTTGCTGAGGTGGATCGGCTTCTCTGAAGACGATGCCCATGCACCGAAAAAGCTGCTCTTGCAAATTCGGTAAGGCTGCTCAATATGTCTGCTGCGATTTGGCGATTGTGATGAGACCTTCGATCTTGCGCGGCGCAGCTTTGCTTCTTTGGCTTCCGGTGTGGGTCTTCGCGGACAACAGCGTGGTGAATCTTTCACATTACGACATGGTCCGGCCGGATTTCACCGCCATGAAGAGCGAGGGAATTCTCGGGGTGATCCACGAAGCCACCTACCCGGCGTTCGAGCGCGACTCGAAATATTTGGAACGAGAACAGGCGGCGACACGTGCCGGTCTCTTCTGGGGAGCGTATCATTACGCCAATGCAAGCGATCCCATTCGCCAGGCTGATCATTTTCTAAGCGTTGTCTCTAATGCTTGGGCGCAAGCCAATCCGGCGACGCGATCACCGGGTGTCCTGCTCGTGCTCGATTTCGAAAAGAATGGTCATTATCCCGGCGGGACGATGCGCGTTGATCAAGCGGTGGCTTTCATCGAGCGGATTCACGAGCGGACCGGCAAGTACCCGGGGATTTATTCGGGCGAATATCATGCGCGAACGAGTTTTAGCAGCCCCAGGGTGAGCACTACGGACAAGAGCATTTTAGCAAAGTGCTGGCTTTGGCTGGCAAATTATAGCAGCCAACCTCGAGCCACAGCACCGTGGGACTTTTGGAATCTATGGCAGTACTGCGGCGATGGCCGATGCAAGCTTCCGCGGTCAGCTTATCCGAAAAGTATCGCGAATGTGATCAAAGCGGAACGCAATATCTTTCGCGGAAGCCGGAGTGCGCTGGAAAGTTTCTGGCAGGCCCATTCTTGGAACCCCGGGGAAAAACCTCACCGCGAACCGGAGCGAACGCTCGCGGCCGAGTTGTAAGACGGCGTTTCAAGGCGCGGCGCTTCCCGAAGTGTTCTTCGGCTGTTGTGAATTGGGCGTCCGCTGTTTCTGGATACCGCGCTGCGTGGTGAGATAAACCGCAAAGCTGCCGAGCCAATGGCCGCCTTCGTAATGTTCGCCGGTTACTGCTGCCAGTCCGGCGCGGCGATACGCTTCTACTGTGGCTTCAAGCGCAGCGCGCCGCGGATCATCGTTAGGTAGGGCCGAGGCGATTCCTTCCAGCATCCAAGCACGACTCAAGTTCAGTCCGTCCAGATGCGCGAGCTTGGGATCGCTCGGATCGGGTGAGACAACGACCGGCAGCCAGTTAGCTGTAGCCGACTCGCTGCGTCGAGGCGTCGTGGGAATTTGCGGCATGAAACTTCTCAGCCATTCGGCAAACTCGTTAGGCGGGGGCATCCGGCGCATCGCATCGGCTTCGGCCAGACAGGGTGACAGAAAATCTTCACCAGATGGTTCGTGTGCGAGTGGACAATCTTTATCGTGCAGAAAAAATTTCCGCGCCGAATCGATCAGGAGTCTTGTAAAGGGCTCGTTCGGTTTCGAGCGCGCGTAGTCCAGCATGAGACCAAGAGCAAACGCCGTCTGATCATGCTCACCAATTCGCACCGGGTGCGAAAGTTTTGGCAACCACGTTTTCAACCGCTCCACTGCGGCATCTTCGAGTGGCTTCAGGTTGGCGAGCATTTCGTGCGCTTGCGGATCATCCCACTCGCGCAGCTCTGCGCATAGCTGCAACAGCCACGCTAATCCGTATGGGCGCTCGAAGCTGGCGCGACCTTTCCCGCGAATGTATGCAGCTTCCTGCTTCAAATTTTCTGCGGTAAGGCTTTTGCGCAGCGCTTCGCGCGTCGCTCCAGCAAACGGTGCGTTTGGAAATGTGCGCAGCTGCCTAACGAGCAGCCAATGTCCATGCACTGACGAGTGCCAATCGTAACACCCGTAAAACGCCGGCGTAAGCTTTTGCGGCGGCGCGACGTCTGCGTCACTGTTCAACACATGACTGATTTTATTCGGGTACTCCTTCCCGACGCACGCCAGAGCCAGTTTTGCGAACCGCTCCGCGGCTTTCGCGTCAAATGTCGGATTTTCCTCCGCGAAAAGCCAAACCACACCGCACGACGAGATTAGGCCAATTAAAGCTAAGTTGCTCCTGCTCATGCTCGTGCTCGAACCTAAGGCGAAAGCGAAGAAAGCTGCTGTATTAGCTTTGCTGAATTAGATGTTGGATGTTGGGCGTTCAGCGTTGGATGTTTTCCGGTCTCTGACCCTTTCACTGGCCGGGCTGCCCTCCGGGGGCCACTTTGTCGGTTTCGGCAATGTCAGCTCCAAGCTTTTGTGCGCCTTCCTTGGCTTGCTTATCGAGTTCGCGGAACACCGCTTCTTGCGCCGCAGTTGGCCGGTCATAGGATACGTCAATGTCCGCCGCCAGGTACGCGAGATGATCGCGCAGCTTGGTCTCAAAGAGCAGGCTGCCTTCGCTCGCTTTCATCGCCATCTGCGCAACGCTGTCGATGTCGCGGTTGAGAGCGGCCAGGGCGGCGTCGGCCTGCACATCGGTTAGGCTGTGATCGGCGACAGCTTTCTGGAGCTTGTCGCGCGCAGCGAGCGCTCGGTTAATGTCTTTATTCAGCGCGTCGAGGTCCGCGTGAATCTTTAGATCCAAATCGAGGCGCGCCGCCAAATCCTCTTTTGTAGCGTGCAGCCGCGGGTCGAGAGCGACCGTAAAATTCTGCTGCGTTTTCTGTCCGCCATAATCGAGCACGACTGAATATGCGCCGGGCACAACAACTGGGCCCTGCACCGAATCTTCCAAGCCGCCTGCCGCGATGGGAGCATGATAGCCGATTATCTCCGTCGCGTACGGATAGCGCAGATCCCACTGGAGCCGATTTATCCCCGGCTCGATCGCAGCAAGCCTCGCTTCCTTGTCGCGAATTTTCTGGTCTGTGCTTTTTTCACTTTCCGCTGCTTCTTCGGCAGCATTTTCAAGACGCTCGCTTGCCTGAACTGCGTTTCCATACGCCCCAGCTTCTGCTTTCTCCTTGTCCTTTTTCTCTTTTTCCGTAGCGAGGTGCAGCGGGATGCTACGAATCACTTTTCCCTGCGGATCGGTGAATTGGAGCGTTGCCGGCGTTTTCCCATCGTAATCCTGCGGGATGTGGAAGAAAACTGTCAGTCCAAATGGCGGGTTATAGCCGGCATCGGGTGGACGTCTAAAGTCGGGATCAGGAAGGCCGTAATCATGTGTCAGCCAGGCTTGCTGAGGAGCGAACAGGAAACTGGCATTCGATTGCACGGCCGGATTTTTGGTCAACTGGTCGAGAACGGTGAGATTGTCGAGGACCCAGAACGAACGCCCGTGAGTCGCCGCAACCACCTGGCCCTGGCGCGTGTTGATCGCGAGGTCGCGTACCTGCGCGACCGGCAGATTCAACGTAAGCGGTTGCCAGTGCGCGCCCGCGTCGAGACTGAAATACACCGTGCTGCGTGTACCGAGGAATAGCAGTTTGGATTCGTTAGGATCTTCTCGCATATCGAACACAAATTCCTCTGCGGGCAAGCCGGTCGTGATCGCGGTCCAATGCTTTCCCAGATCGGTGGTCTTAAAGACGTACGGCTTGAAATCGTCCAGCATGTAGCGCCGCGCCGTCAGGTACGCAGTTTGTTTGTCTTTGTGCGACGGCTCAATGCAACTGATCCATGATGGATTCGGCAGTTCGGGCGGGGTCACTTTTTGCCAATTCTTCCCGCCGTCCGTAGTGACGTGGGCAAGACCGTCATCGGATCCGGCCCAAATCAGATTGCCGTCCAGCGGCGAAACCGCGAGCGCCGAAACTAACGGATAAATTTCCGCGCCCGATTGGTCGAGATCAACGGGGCCGCCGCTGGGCGCTTCCGTGCTCGGTTCGTTACGGGTGAGATCAGGCGAAATTTGTTTCCAAGTCGCGCCGTAGTCGTCGCTCCTGAATACATACTGCGCAGCAATGAACAGTTGCTTCGGGTTCGCCGGCGAAAACAAAATGGGATGCGTCCATCCAAACCGGTGCTTGAGCTCGCCCGACGATGCGCCTTCCTGATAATGCGGCCACGGGCTCACGCTGCGGTACTGGTCGGTGCGCCGATCGTGCTTCACGAAAATGCTGTAATAGCCACTGCCATAGGTGATTTGGGGATCGTTCGGTTGCGGCACCGCATAGGTGCTTTCGCCATAGGCAACCCTGTGCCATGCGCCAAACGGAATCATTCCACCATCGTGCGCGCTCGGTCCTTCAAAGGAACCTTCGTCCTGTTGCGCGCCGTAGATATGATACGGAAACTGGTCGTCAATATTGACATGGTAGAACTGCGCGGTGGGCTGATTGTGCACGGTGCTCCAGGTCTTGCCGCCATCGCGCGAGATGGTCGCGCCGCCGTCGTTGCCTTCGAGCAAAATCTTGGTGTCGTCCGGGTTGATCCACACCACATGATTGTCGCCGTGCGGCGTTTTCAGCTTCGTGAACGTTTTGCCGCCGTCACGTGAAACCCACAGCGCATCCACCTCCGGCGCATAGACGGTGTTGGGATCTTTCGGATCGACATAGATCGTCATGTAATAAAAAGCGCGTTGCCGCAGCTTCATCTCTTCATTGACACGGTTCCACGTGGCGCCCGCGTCATCCGAGCGGAATACGCCGCCTTCTTTTGCCTGAATAATCGCATACACAATGTCCGGTTTGCTGGCGGCGATGCCCAGGCCCATGCGTCCTAGGACTCCCTGCGGCAAACCGGGATTGCGCGAAATATTGGTCCAATGCGCGCCGCCGTCGGTAGTCTTGTAAATGCCGCTGCCCGGGCCGCCGCTGGAAAGTCCCCACGGTTTGCGGATGGCTTCCCACATAGCCGCGTACATCACCTCCGGATGATTCGGATCGTTCACCAGACAGATTGCCCCGGTATTGTTGTCCACGAACAAAATTTTGTTCCACGATTTGCCGCCATCCGTGGACTTGAAAACGCCACGGTCAGGATTGGGACCGAACACATGTCCCATGGAAGCGACATAGACAACGTTCGGATCCTTCGGATCGATGAGGATCGCGCTGGTCGAATGCGTGTCGCGCAGACCGGCATACTGCCACGTTTTGCCGGCGTCGTTTGATTTGAAAACGCCGTTGCCCGGAATTGCGGTGTTGCGAATGTCCGTTTCGCCCGTGCCGACATAAAGAACCTTGGGATCGGACGGCGCCACTGCTACCGCGCCGATACTGGCACTCGGCCCCGGCATCTTGCCGTCAGTGATATTTTCCCATTGGCTCCCGTCGGCGCTTTTCCAAACGCCTCCGCCCACCGTTCCCGCGTAAAAGAGGTTGTTGTTTCCCGGAACGCCGGTCACGGTGACGACCCGCCCGCCGATGTACGGCCCAACGCAACGCCATTTCAGCTTGCTCATCAGCGTCTGCGGCGGCAAAGGCCCCGAAGGTTGAGCTTCTACGAGCGCGGAAAACAGCGCGGCTACGGTGAAAACACCAAGCGTACGAACGTTCACGAAATGAAAAACATTTTTCATAATTAGATTTCTCCTAGCGAATTTCTTCTAAACTCTTTACGCATGCGACTATATGCCCGGCTGTCCCGCACTGAATCCCACTGGCTCAAATCTGCGCGTCGTGCGCTTGTCTTCGGGATTTGGCTGGCAATCCTCGTGCTGGCTGTGCCAGGCTGCAACAGATCTAGCGAAGATCGACACGCGCGGCAAATGGCGGTGCGAGTGCGGAGCGAGTTCTTGCACGCGTGGCGGAATTACGAGCGCTATGCCTGGGGACATGACGCGTTGCGGCCCTTGAGCAAAACTCCGCACGATTGGTACGGGCAATCGCTTTTGATGACCCCGGTTGATGCGCTCGACACGCTCGTCCTGATGAAGCTCGACGCCGACGTCGGGAAAACGAAGGCGCTCATCGTGAGCGATCTCTCGTTCGATCGCGACATCTACGTCAAAAACTTTGAGGTCACAATTCGATTCATAGGCGGATTGCTCTCCAGCTATCAACTAACCGGCGACAAACATTTGTTGCAGTTGGCTCAAGACCTGGGCAACCGGCTCCTTCCCGTATTCAATTCGCCGACCGGATTGCCTTACGTGTATGTCAACCTGCGCACGGGGCAGGTCCGCGAGCCGGTAACGAATCCGGCTGAAACAGGCACGTTGCTGCTTGAGTTCGGCACGCTAAGCAAACTCACCGGGAGACCGGAGTTTTACGATAAAGCGAAACGCGCGCTCGTGGAAACTTACAAGCGCCGGTCGCTACTCGGACTGGTCGGGCAGGGCATCAATGTCGAGACCGGTGCGTGGACAGATACCGATAGCCACATCAGCGGCGGGATCGATTCGTATTACGAGTATCTTTGGAAGTGCTGGCTCTTGTTCGGCGACAATGACTGCCGCGATATGTGGAACGCCAGCATACCCGCCATCAACAAATATCTCGCCGACGAGGCCGGCGGTGAATTGTGGTACGGGCATGCCAACATGCAGACAGGCGCGCGTACCGAGACGACCTACCGCGCGCTCGACGCGTTTTTCCTCGCGCTCCTTGCCCTCTCAGGCGATCTCGAACGGGCGCGTCGTCTGCAAGCGTCCTCCTTCAAAATGTGGAACCTCCACGGAATCGAACCTGAAACTTTCGATTACAAATCGATGCGCGTGGTCAACGGCGCGTATCATCTGCGCCCAGAAATTGTCGAATCGACTTATTACCTGTATCACTTCACGCGCGACGCGCGTTATCGCCAGATGGGCGAGAAACTCTTCGGCGATTTCGTGAAATATTGCCGCGCGGATGCCGGCTACGCCGCGCTGGCCGACGTCGTCACCAAACAAAAGCGCGACGAAATGGAGAGCTTCGCGCTGGCCGAGACATTCAAATATTTCTACCTGCTCTTCGCGCCGCCTCGGACAGTGGATTTCGACAACGTTATTTTTAACACCGAAGCGCATCCGCTCAGCCGGACGTGGTGAATTGTTCGCAGGAGCCCAAGCGGCGCTCACGGCGCCTCGCACAGCGAGGCAGCTAATAGCTATCGCGCGAGACGAACATCCATCCAAACGGCCAGCGATAAGACTGCGCCGCGCGCGATGAACTTAAACTCGGGTGAAACCGCGAGGAGCGTCATGCCATTGAGCAGACACGCCATGATGAGCGCGCCGAAGAGAACGCCGAGAACTGTGCCGCGTCCACCCTTCAAACTGACTCCGCCGATGACGCACGCGGCGATGGCGTCGAGTTCCATCAAGTCGCCCACCGTCGTAGTCGAAGTGCCGGAATAAGAAGTCTGCATGAAACCAGTGATCGCGACGATTGCTCCCATGATAGTGAAGGAGCCAACCACGACTTTCTCGACGGGAACGCCAGAGATCACCGCCGCTTCCTCGTTGCCGCCGATGGCGTAAAGATAGCGTCCGAATGGAGTGTGCGCGGTGAGCACGTAAACCGCGAATGCAATCACGCCGAGAATGCCCGCTGACAATGGGATGCCGCGGAATTTATTTGTCACAATGACAAAGAGAAAAATTAGTTGCGCCGCGAGAAATAGTTTCAGAAAGAGAACCTCTCCGTCTTCGACGCCAAATCCGTACGCCTGGCGCGCTTTGCGCGCGCGAAGTTTTTCCAGAACAAGGGCAATAACGATCAGGGTTGCGAGCGTGTATCCCGCCAACGGCGGCAAATAAAACGTGGTGAGAACGGAGTAAAGATTCGCGCGCCCGCCCTGCACGATTGGGATCGTGGAATTGTGAATCACGAGCCAGAACAATCCCTTAAAGATAAGCAGACCGCCCAGAGTGATAATGAAGGCGGGTATTTTCTGGCGCACGATCAAATTACCCATGCAAAACCAGATGAAAATCCCGGTGACCGAGGCGGCGCCCATTGCCAGCGGCGCTGGCCAGTTGTGCTCGAATACGAGGACGCTCGCGATACCACCCAGCAGACCGACCCCGCTTCCGGCCGACAGATCAATGTTGCCGGGAAGTATCACCAGCAACATTCCCATCGCCAGCGTGGCGGTGATCGACAACTCGGTGGTGAGCAACGAGAGGTTGCGCGCGCTCAGAAATTGCGGCGACGCGATCGCGAAAAACGCGCAGATCACGACGAGCGCGATCACCAGCGAAAAATCGCGAAATGATTTCGTCGTTTGCACAGTTTAGGTCAGCATCACGTGAGCCTGGCCCATGGCCGCGGCGAGCAGAATTTCCTGGGTCGCCTCGTCGCGATCAAATTCACCGGCGATGCGACCTTCGTGCAGGACCAGGATGCGATCGCTCATCCCGATCAATTCAGGCAGCTCGCTTGATACGAGGAGGACGGCTTTGCCTGCATCGGTCAGTTGATTTACGATCTCGTAAATTTCCAGCTTGGCCCCGACATCAATTCCGCGGGTTGGTTCGTCGAGAAAAATCACCAGCGGCTCGGTCATGAGCGCCTTGCCCAGAACAACCTTCTGTTGGGTGCCGCCGGAAAGCTTCGCCACCGGCGCTTCGAGTGTCGGCGCTTTCACGCGCAGCGATTGAAAAAAATGATTGTTCTTTTGAAATTCCAGTCCCTCATCGATGAGCCGGTTTTTCGTCAGCTTCGCCAAAGAGGAAAGCGAAAGATTGAAGCCGACCGTTTTGTCCAGAATCAACCCGTACCGGCGGCGATCTTCGCTCACCAGAACCATGCCGCGACGAATAATTTCCTCTGGCTTTTGCGCGCGCAATTCGCGGCCATTGAGGCGGACCGAGCCGCTCAACCGGGTGCCCCACGCGCCGAACAAATGCATCAGCAACTCGGTGCGCCCGGCGCCCATCAGGCCGCCGATGCCCATCACTTCACCGACGTGCAATGAAAAACTGATGTCGGTCAAAACGCGCTGGCCAAAATCGCCATCGGTGACGCTGAGACCTTCAACCTCCAACGCAGCTGCGCCCGGTTTCGAACGGCGTCTTGGAAACAGCTCGCCAAGTTCGCGTCCCACCATGTACTTAATGATCTGCGCCTTGGTCGCTTGCTCGGTGTTGAACGCGGCGACGGACCCGCCGTCGCGCAGCACGGTAATGCGGTCGCAGACAGCAAACAGCTCATCAAGTTTATGCGAGACGTAGATGCTGGCGATTCCCCGGTTCCGGAGATCCCGCAGGATATCGAGCAGCGTGAGGACCTCGTGCTCCCCCAACGCAGCAGTCGGTTCATCGAGAACGAGCATGTTCGAATTTTTTGAGAGCGCCTTTACAATTTCAATCAACTGTTTCTGGCCCATCCCAAGCTTCGCGACCGGCTCGCTGGGATCGATCTCGACGTTGAACTTCTGCAAGAGCACGCGCGCTTCGTGATAAACCTTGTGCCAATCGATCAAACCTTGCGGCGTGCGCGGCTCCGACCCGAGAAAAATATTTTCGCCGACCGTCATGTCGTTAACCAGAGCCAGCTCCTGATAGATGACCGCAATGCCGGCCCTCTGCGCGGCTGCCAGCGAGCGAAATTTCGCAAGCTGTCCGTGGACGAAAAAATCTCCCTCGTATGAACCGTACGGATAAATGCCTGAGATCAGTTTGATCAGCGTCGATTTGCCAGCGCCGTTCTCGCCGCAAAGCCCATGGATTTCGGCTGCACGCAGATCAAAACTCACGTCTTTGAGGGCGACAACGCCCGGAAATTGCTTGGTGATATTTTCTGCCTGAAGGACGACCGGCTTCATGTGCAATTCCTTTGCGGCAATTAGCGTGACGGTTCACTAGGCAGATTGCGATACACATCCGCCGCTGTGTGAAAGCCGTCTTTCACAACGGTGTCCATCATGTTCTCTTTTGTGACCACAACGACGTCGAGAAGGATCGAAGGCACATCGATTTTTCCGTTGTTGATTTTACCGGGCGCGAAAACCGGTTTGCCTCTCGCCATTTTCGTCGCCGCTTCCGCGGCCTGTTTTGCAAGCCGGGAAAGCGGTTTGTAAATCGTCATTGCCTGGGTGCCATTGACGATCCGCTGACAGGCGCTCAGTTCGGCGTCCTGCCCGGTGACCAGAATTTTGCCGGCAAGGCCTTCTTCGCTCAGTGCCTGAATCGCGCCGCTAGCCGTGCCGTCATTCGACGCCAGAATTGCATCGAAATTCGCGCCAGCCTTGGTGATTGCTGCGCTGGTGATCTTCTTTGCGTTCTCCGGCTTCCAATCCTGTGCCCAGTCTTCGTGCACGACCTCGATCTCGCCCTTGTTGATCAGCGGAGTCAGCACGTTGTCCTGGCCTCGCTTAAAGAGCAGCGCGTTATTGTCGGTTTTCGCGCCGTAAATTCGAACGATCCGTTTTTTCCGGTCCTTCGGCAGATGATCCACCAAGAATCGGGCCTGGAGTTCGCCCACTTTTTCGTTGTCGAATGTCATGTAAAGATCGAGATCGCAGTCGGTAATTAGCCGATCGTAGGCCAGCGCGGGAATTCCGGCGTCATGCGCCATGTTGACGGCTTTGGCCATGGCGCCGCCGTTGTGCGGAACAATCACCAACGCATCGACGCGCCGGCTGATCAACGCCTGGACGTCGCTGATTTGGCGGGTGTCATCGCTGTTTGCCGATTGCACCAGAACATCCGCGCCGAGCTCCTTTGCGTGCGTCATAAACAGGTCGCGGTCTCCCTGCCAGCGTTCCTCTTTCAACGTGTCCATCGAAAGGCCGATCAGAGGTTTGGCGCGCGTCCTGACATTTTCGGTCGAAGAACCATTGCGCGAAATGACAAAGCCTGTAATCAGGCTGACCACGCACGAAGCAACGACCAGAAAAATCCTGAATCTCATGTGAGTTTGGCGGCGCTTTATTCTTTCAAATCTTCTGGTGAAAAGCGATCTTTCCATATCACGGGTTGACGGCTGGCAAGCCGGCGGCTCGCGCTTCTTCAATTGCCGGTGGAATGCTGCGCCAATTCTGTTATTTTTATAAATCCCGTGAATAAAACCGTCGTTGACCCAGCATCCGCCACTTCAAATGCAGACGGAGCGCCCGCCGCCACTCCGGCTTCGGAGCGCGCCGATTTGCGTCCTGAAAACATTCAGGACGCGGTGATCCGTCTCGCGGGAAATTCACAGGACGGAATTCAAACTGCGGGCGCGTTCCTCGCGCGACTTGCGGGACGCAGCGAGCACGACGTCATGACCTACATGACGATTCCGGCGACGATCTCCGGTGGCCCGTCGATCTTTCAGGTGCGAATCGGTTCGGGCGAAGTTTTGTCGGCGGGCGATGAAGCCGATTTTCTGGTCGCATTTTACCAGCACAGCTACCAGGACCACATCGGTTTCCTGCGCGAAGGCGGCGTCCTGCTTTACGACTCTGACAACGTCGAGCCGAATCTGGACGATAAACGGTTCTTTTACGTCGGCGTGCCGATCACCGGTCTTACCGTGGAAGCGCTCGGCGGCACGGCCAAGGACAAGGGAAAAAATATTTTCGTGCTCGGCCTGATCTCGAAAATTTTCAATCTCGATGTCGAGAAGCTGAAGAAAATCATTGCCGAAAAATTCGGCGGCAAAAACGAAAGCATCGTCAACACTGCATTGATGGCGTTCCAGGCCGGTTACGCGTATCCGGTCGGCAACGTCTTGACGAAACATTATCGGTTCGAGCACATCCCGAGACCTAGCGGGCGTGCACAGATTACCATGGACGGCAACCAGGCCCTCGCGTACGGCCTGATCGCGGGCGGCGTGCGCTTCGGCGCCGGTTACCCGATCACGCCGTGGTCGTCCGTGATGGAAACGCTCCGGCGCGAGCTGCCGAAGTACGGCGGCATTTTTGTTCAAGCGGAGGACGAGCTCGCTTCGGTATCAATCGCTCTCGGCTGTTCGTATTCAGGTTATCTCGCGGTGACCGGCAGCGCCGGCCCGGGCATTTCGCTCAAGGCCGAAGCGATCGGTTGGGCGTCGATGGCCGAGATCCCGCTCATTGTTTGCAACATTCAACGCGGCGGGCCGAGCACCGGTCTGCCCACCAACGTCGAGCAAAGCGATCTGCATCAGGCGATCTTCGGCAGTCACGGCGACAGCCCGCGCGTGGTGCTCGCGCCTTCGACAGTGGAAGATTGTTTTTACATCGCGATCGAAGCGGCTCGGATCGCGCGCAAATACAGCACACCCGTTTTCATTTTGAGCGACACGTCGCTGGCCACGCGCATCGAAGCTTTCGACGAGCCGGATCTTTCGAAATTGATGGTCGATCCCAAACCGGACCTGACGCCGCGCCAGACGCACAAGCCGTATCCCATCGACCAAATCACGCACCACGTTCCGCCCGGCACGCGCATTCTCGATGGCAAATACCCGCTTCTCGCCGGACTCGAACACGACGAAATGGGTCATCCGACCGGCTCGCCTAAATTGCACATGGCGATGACCGCGAAGCGCCGCAACAAATTGCGCAAACTCGCCGAAGAAATTCCGGTGCCGGAAATTTATGGTGATCAGGAAGGCGACACACTGCTCGTCGGCTGGGGATCAACCTACGGCCCGATTCACGACGCGGTGAAAATGGCGCGCGAAAACGGGGAGAAAGTCGGTGCCATGCATTTGCGTCATCTCCATCCGCTGCCGAACGGGCTTGAGAAAATTTTCGGGAAGTTCAAGCGCATCGTGACTGTCGAGATGAACGACCAAGGCGTTTACGGCTACGGCCAGCTCGGTACCATCCTGCGCGCCCGTTACTGCGAGCCGAAAATTACCGCCTTCACCAAGACCGACGGTCTAACCTTCCGCGTAAAAGAAATTTTGGACGGCGTATTTAAGGGCAAGTCGTTCGCTGCCCGACACATTCCGCGCGAGGGCGTCGAAGTTATTCACGAGGCCGGCGCGGAAAACGTGAAAACGTTACGAGAAGTCGTGCCGCAAGGCGTCGGATAAGCACAGCAAAACGCCCAACGCTCAACGTCCAACGTCCAATTGTAGGCGTCCGTGCCTGCCTGCACCGTAATTCTAGCGAAGGCCGGGTCAGAAGCCTTCCTTTAACTTTCGCCTCACTCTAGGCGTGGCCCGCGTGGCCAGACAAAATTCTTCAGCGCGTACAGCTCCAGTGCGAACGGGATGTATCCGCCGTAGCCCAGCAAGGGCATTTCGAAAATCCGCAAAAATGCGGCGCCCGGGATGTGATAAGTCCACTTCGGGAACGAGTAGTAGTTCCACATCTCCCAAAAGAAGCCGCACACCAGCGCGCCAAGCGCCAGCGAGATCACCGTGCGCCAATCGCCCGCGCGCAGTTCCTTCAGAAAATACGGTCGGCCCGTCCAGTAATTGATCGGCTCAAAAATCAACACCAGCGAAATCCAGGTGAACGGGTAAAAAATTTTTGGCCAAACCAGCATCGCCGAGAGCATCATCAGTCCGATCACAAAGAGACCCACAAAAACCGCGTGCGTTGCCGGTATGCGCGAACCCGAGCCGAAACGTTGCATCCAGCCGAAGCTGCGCATCAGCTCCGCGGTTTCGAACACGGCAGGAATCACAATCGAAAACGAGATCGTGCAAAGCACATCGAACTCGAGCGGGCTGAATAACTCGCGCCCGAGATATTTCCAATTCGCAGTGCGCAGGTTGATCAGCTCAAACAACCACCATACCGGTGCTGACAACACAAAGAGCAGGACAAAATCTTTCGGCGAACGCGACCAGAGCGAATTGCGCGCACGCCTCTGTACCAGAGCATCGACCACCAGAATGTATCCAAGCCAAAGCGGAAAGAACAGGTAAGCC
>Ga0209056_10000820_pt1 | contig 34387 bp, 29 predicted proteins | sample GraSoiAngelo_114_FD_185876 | JGI IMG/M metagenome (GOLD analysis project Ga0209056, IMG submission 185876) | Grasslands soil microbial communities from the Angelo Coastal Reserve, California, USA - 14_0903_13_40cm (SPAdes) (version 2) | ecosystem: Environmental > Terrestrial > Soil > Grasslands... | reverse complement strand
GGTCGCTGGGATCACGCAAGTCACCGCCGGGTGCGCGACGATCCATTTCAGAAAGAATTGCGCCCAAGAGCGACAGTCGAATTCGGCCGCCCAGTCGGGCAACTGTTTCGCACGCACCCGCTGAAACAAACCGCCCCCACCAAATGGACGATTAATGATGACCGCCATGCGGAGCTCCTGGGCCAGCGGCAGAATGCGTTGCGCCGCTCCAAGTTCCATGACCGAGTAATTGATCTGGACGAAATCGGGTTTGTGACTGCGCATGATTCTTTCTATTTCGCCAAAGCCACGCGCTTGTGAATGCGTGATGCCTGTGTAGCGGATGCGTCCCTTCGTTTTCCACTCACGAAGTGAAGACATTTGCATTTCGACATCGACTAAATTGTGGACCTGCATCAGGTCAATTCTTTTGGTTTGAAAGCGCTCCATCGACCGCTCCATCATTTGGATCCCCGCCTCTTTACCCGCGGTCCAGACCTTGGTGGCGATAAAGAGCGAATCGCGCAAATGCAATTTGGCGGCGAGTTCGCCGATGACACCTTCGGCTGGACCGTACATCGGTGAAGAATCAATCACGCGGCCACCCCGCTTGACGAACAGGGACATCACTTCTTCGAGTTGCCTTCTGTTCTCTGGCGTAAGATCGACATCGAACGCGTTCCAGGTGCCGAGTCCGATGACGGGAAGTTTTTCACCCGAAGAAGGAATCGCACGTGCCAGCATACTTGATGATTGACCTGCCGCTTGGGCGCGCGACGTAGGAATCTGTAACAGCAAGCCGGCTGCGCCGGCACCAATTAGTCTGGACGCCTCACGACGCGTAAGACTGCTCCTTGTCATGTCGAATCGAAATGAAAGAATCTCTCATTGTTATCCGAACGAGATCAAGAGAGATTCCTCGACTTGGCTCGGAATGACAAGAAGGCTAAGCGTGCACATGAGGGGCAACTCGCCGTGAATTTATCAAACTTTCCGCTGTCGCCGGGGCTTACGTTTCCTTGGGCGGAAGACCGTTTCGCGCTTCCCTCCACTCGGGATCGCATAGCTTAAAATGAAACATTTTTTCGGCAAAATCGTTGACGTAAAACCGGACGAGATTCGGGCGCTCTGGCTCGGGTTTGTTTTTCATTTTCTGATTCTCACGGGCTACTACATCATGCGGCCGATTCGCGACAGCATTGCTGCGAGCAACCGGCTGGAAACGCTACCCTGGATGTTTACTGCCACGCTTGTGGGGATGTTGATCGCCAATGCCGTCTTCGCGGCGATCGTGGCGCGAATGTCGCGAAGAAAGTTTATTCCAATCGCCTACGCGTTTTTCATTTTCAATCTCGCGCTCTTTTACGTTCTGATGCGGAGTTGTCCACCCGCGCAACAAGTTTGGATCGGCCGTGCCCTGTATGTCTGGGTGAGCGTTTTCAATCTATTTAATACCGCCATCTTCTGGGCTTTCATAACCGATCTGTTCACAGTCGAGCAAGGCAAGCGGCTTTATGGGTTCATCGCAGTCGGCGGTTCGCTCGGCGCTATCCTCGGGGCGTACATTACCAAGCATTATGTTCGAGACATAGGGCCGGCAAATCTTCTGGCGATCTCCGCGATAATGTTCGCAGTCGCTGGCTTTCTGGTTCGTTTTTTTCCCAGCGGCTTCGCGGAACAAAAGAAAATTGTCCCGCCGCGCGAAGAGCCGATCGGCGGATCGATCTGGTCAGGTATAACCCACATTGCCCATTCGCCCTATCTTATGGGGCTGGCTGCATCCATTCTCCTTTATACGACGACGTCGACCTGGGCGTACTTTCAGCAGACAGATCTCGCGCGCGAAGCGCTAAAGAGCAGCGACGAACGTACCGTTTTCCTAGCAAACCTTGAGATCTGGGTCAACAGCATCACGGTCATCATCCAGATCTTTCTTACTGGCCGTTTGCTCAAATGGTTCGGCGTTGGGTTCACACTTGTTTCGCTGCCGTTCCTGAGCATGGTTGGTTTCGCCGCGATGGGCGTTGTGCCAAGTCTGGGGTTGTTGGCCGTCTTTCAAGTCGCTCGCCGGGCTGCCGCTTACGCGCTGATGCGACCTTCCCGCGAGATCCTATTTACGGTTTTGCGCCGCGAAGACAAGTACAAGGTCAAGAGCGTGACTGACACCTTAGGATACCGCATCGGGGATCAGCTAGGCGCATGGTCGTATGGCGGGCTGCACGCACTGGGCTTGGGACTTCAGAGTATCAGCTTTGTTGCCGTTCCGGTCGTGGCTGGTTGGTGCGGCCTTAGTCTTTGGCTGGCGCGCAAACAACGCGCTTTAGCTGATGCGCAGCGCGAAGCATTGCCGCCGACCGACGTCCTTGCTTCTGAAGCGGCATAGCAGTGTCGATCGCGGCGTCGCGCTATTTCGCCAGCTCGTAGAGGTATTGGATGAAGGACATGGTCGCGCCATCGAAGCTTTGGACTTTCGGGTTGGCCGATTCGATGACGTAGTATTCGTCGGGCGCGTGCGCGCCGCTGCCGTGACCGAGCCCGAAGTGACCGGCGGGAAGTTTGAGCGGCTCACCAGTAAACACGTAACCAGGATACGAACCGGCGTTGCGCGGCCAGAGCATTGGATCAATTCCGAATTTTTTGTAGCTGGCGACCTGCGCCTTGATGAGCGCGGAATCGGCCGATGTGCTCGTGGGATCGTATCCGCCAGTCATCTTCACTTCGATGTCGCCGAAGCCGCGCTTCGCCAGATGCGCCTTTAACGCAGCGAGTGCGTCGGCCGCTTTTATGTCTGGCACGAGACGCATGTCGATCTTCGCCACGGCGCGATGCGGTAAAATGGTTTTGCCGCCCGGCCCGGTGTAACCGCCGACCAATCCTTCAATGTTAACCGTCGGCTGTGATTCGAGCCGTTCGTTCGCCTGCTCCCACGGCAGATCATTGATCCAACGTTTCACGCTGAACTGTTTCTTCGCCTGCGCTTCGCTCCGCACCTTCGACACACTTTCGATCATCGCTTTCTCTTCGGCGCTCAGTGGTCGCGGCTTTGGATAGTTGTCGATCTTGATTTCATTGCCATCGTCGGACACAAGCGTATCAAGCGCTTTCACCAAGTGCCATGCCGGGCTCTCCACCATGGCCTTGAGCGACGAGTGAATGTCTTTCTCCGGGCCGCGTCCCCATTTTTCGCCACTCGACACCAGCTCGAGCTCAATCACGCCTTTCGATCCGAGGTTTACCGTCACAATTCCATCCAAATCTTGCGTCGCTGAGGGCATGAACACGCCGACAGATTTTTTCAGCGCGGTCAGCACCTCCGGGCGCCTAACGAGTTGTGGAATGTGCGGCGAACCGATCTCTTCTTCGCCTTCGGCCACCATCACCAGGTTCACCGGCATTTTCTTGCCTGCGCCGCGAATCGCATGCAGCGCAGCGAGGAACGCCGCCTCTGGTCCTTTCTGATTCACCGCACCGCGTCCAATCATCACTTTCCCCAGCGGTAGTTTGTCCACGATTCGCGCTTCAGTTGGCGGCGATGTCCATTCCGCTGGATCGAACTGTTTCACATCATACATGAAATAGAGCCCGACCGTTTTCGGCGCGCCCGCATCGAGCGTCGCGAACACGCCCGGTTTGCCGTCCGTGTTGATGACTGTCGCCTTCTGAAATCCCGCATCGCGCGCGAGCTTTGCCATGTACTCCGCGCCTTCCGGATACCCGCGATTCTCCGCCGCGATTGACACCTGGCCAATCCAATCCTGCAACCGTTTCACCGCCTCCTCATGCCGTTTGGCGATTTCGGCTTTGATTGTAGCGAGATCATTTTCACCTGAGAAGACGCGGTCTGCGCTGGCAATGAGAGAGACAATTGCGATCAGTGATAAAATTGGTGTGTTCATAAAGTAAATACTTCCTTAAAGAGCTAAGCTCTCCTGTTTGGCTATCGAGCCGGTGGTGGTCATAAGTCCAGCAAACTTTTTCACCAGCTCGTCGAGCTTCGCGATATAATAATCCACGTTCTCGTCGCGGTTTTGCGGATCGAATGCGGACGCCAACCTGGCGTTTTCGTAGGCAGGGACTTTCCTAGTGGAGCCAATGATGTAGTAGCTGATCTGGTCGCCGGGCCGATAGTTGCGGCCACTCGCTAGCGCGAGCTCATAAGCAGCAGCGCGATTGCGCGCGGACGCGGCGATCTTTTGCCGATATTTGTCGAGCGAGTCTTGAAGCGTATCGGTTTTCATCAACATGTCGATACTCCATTCCCGGTTGCGAATCTTCTGTTCAAATTCATTGCGTAATTCACCGATTGCTTCCGGTTTTCCTTCCATGAGCAGCTTGATCATTTCCTCGAGGAAAATGCGCTGGAACTTTTCGAGTCCGCGCGATTTGAGAGCGCCGCCTTTAATGATGACGTCGCCGTCGCGGGTAAGGAGGGCGTAATTTTTTGCTTTGTAGCTGAACATCGCGTCGAACTGCTCGTCGAATTCCACTTCAATCCCAGGCGGCAATTCTTTGGCCAAACCTTCGCGCAATTTGTTGATGTCGATGTCAGGCGGCGGGGTGAAGTAAATTCCATCGGTGTCCACCTCGATCACCCGCGCATCACGCGCGTTTAACCACTCAATCATCTTTTTCAAGAGATCGCGCCCAATCTGCGTGACCCGCGCCGCGGCATCGAAATCGGCGAAACTTCCCTGAGCGAACCCGAGATAACCATAGAAGCTGTTGAGCAGGATTTTGAACGTGTTTTGAAAGGCGTGGAAATGATGCGCGCGCGCCGTGTCACCGCTCTTCTCAGCTGCGCGCATGTCCGCTTTCGCTTCGAGTCTGAAGGTCCGTAGATCGGTAAGTAGATGGCGGAAGATTTGCAGCTGGTCGGTTTGTGGGAAGCAAGCAAACTGCAACATTACCGAGGGATAAAGCGAGGCGACGTCGCAATGCCACACGTTGCGGGCGACGCCGGTGAAGAAAATGTCGGTGTAACCGCCTTCGAAACCGCGCACCATCGGCAGCTCGGGAATGGAATGCCGTTGCCTGAAATATTCGCGCAGAAACAGCGCATTGATCCGCGTAGCATTGCCCCGGACGATCACGTCCTGGTAGTTGTATGGAAAAATCTGGGCCTGAATGAAGTAGCTTGCGCTTAACAGTTCCGATAACGCGCGCGTCTCTCGTACACCGCACAGTGCGCGCCGCCGAAATGCTTCCGAACTTTCCAGATAGGCGCGCTGCAATTCTTTCCCGGTTAGCGCGGAAATCTGTTCGCCGTCACAAAGTTCAAAATGCCGGGCGACATCGGTGCGCTCGAAACCGGCCAGGGAACGCATACCGACATCGTAAAATTGCGCGAGCAAAAAAGTATCGACGAAATGGCGGCCACCGACTGTGAACTTCGGATAATCGATTGTCTTCTCTGCGATCTGCAGCCGCGAAGGGCGGGAACGTAAAAAGCCGCCGCTTCGTCCCCAATCTAGTTTCGTTTTCGTTTTCTTGGCGCGCTGGACTAGGTAGGGCAGATCGAACCGAAAGAGATTGTGACCCTCGATCACGTCCGGATCGCGCTCTTTGACAAGACTCGTTAGGCGCTTGAGCGCGTCGTGCTCGGATTGTTCGACATTTTTTGGATCAATAATGAGGAGTTCCTCCCAGCCAGTGTTATCCGAGACCGTGATGCTCATGATGTGATCTTTGTCGCCGGGTTCATCGACCCCAGCTACGGAGAGCACTTCGATCTGCATCCGCTTCAGTTCTTCAAACCGCAGGTCTTTAAACAACGTGCGTCCGGTCGCGGTCAGATAGTGCTGCACTGGATCGGTGAACGCGAAGAAATCGCGTCCGGCGTTTCTCAATCCGTTGCGCAATGCGATCAGTTCTTTCCAGCTATCAACCGTGACCAGCCAGCCGTATTTAAGACTGCTTTCAAGCTTTTCGGATTCGATGCCAAGATCCAGAACATCCGAGTCGCACCAGACAAAAGGGTGAAACGGTTCAACTTCGACGACTGTCAATCCACCTTTTCCCCGGCGATAAACTTTAACGGTTCCGGTTTCGCCCAATTCAATCGCGACGATCCGCGGCGTTCGATCGGCGCCGAAGAGCATGGTGTTCTTCTCAAATTCCATCGTGGATCAAGAGAATCGGAAAAATGAATTAGGAAAGCAGGAAAAGAGGAAATTGAATCTCGAAAGCCAGGAAACATGAAGATTTCGTTTTGTTTCCTCGCTTACTGGTTTGGTGATTCATGTATTCCGAGTTTTCGGTTATAGGTGCAGGATGAAGAATTGCTCATTGGCGATCTTTTTAACGTCGATCTTGGCTCCGCTGCTGGCGTTCGGGCAGCCGACGCCGCAATCCATCGCTAATGCGGAACTGCCGTCGTTGCTCACGATTTACAAAGACATTCACAGTCATCCGGAACTTTCCACAAAAGAGCAGCGGAGTTCCGCGATTGTGGCGAAGGAATTACGCGCTGCCGGCTGTGAAGTTACCGAGAATTTCGGGCATTACGATAATCCAGATTGGAAATGTTACGGCGTTGTCGGCGTGATGAAGAACGGCGACGGGCCGACTGTGCTGGTGCGCACTGACATGGATGCGTTGCCCGTGCAGGAACAAACCGGTGCGTCGTACGCGAGCAAAGTCACGATGACGAATGTTGAGGGCAAGGAAATGCCAGTGATGCACGCGTGCGGTCACGATATTCACATGTCGGCGTTGATCGGCACAGCGCGCGCGCTTGGGAAGCTAAAGGACAAATGGCATGGCACGATCGTATTCATCGGCCAACCGGCAGAAGAAATGGTGGGAGGCGCGCGCGCGATGCTGCACGCCGGCCTCTACGATCGTTTTGGCAAACCTGCTTACGCGGTCGCTTTGCACGATAATGCAGAGATTGAGGCTGGCAAAATCGGCATCACCGCAGGCTACTACAACGCAACCGTCGACTCCGTCGATGTAACCGTGAAAGGCATGGGCGGTCATGGCGCTTATCCGCACAAGACGAAGGACCCGATCACGCTGTCGGCTGAAATTATCAATGCGTGGCAAACGATTGCCTCACGGGAAAACAATCCCCTCGATCCAATCGTCGTTACCGTCGGCTCGATTCACGGCGGCACGAAGCACAACATCATTCCCGATGAAGTCAAAATGCAGCTGACCGTGCGCACGTACAAGCCTGAGGTGCGTCAGCGCGTACTATCCGCAATCGAGCAAATCGCCAAAGGTTGCGCTACCGCAGCCGGTTTGCCGCCGGACAAAATGCCCGAAGTGAATGTTTTGCACGCCGAACATGTCAACGCGGTCTACAACAACCCGGAACTAACGAAACGCGTGAAGGCGACGTTGAAGAGTGCCATTGGCGACGAGAATGTCGTCGATAAAGATCCAACGATGGCCGGAGATGACTTTTCGGAATTCAGCCTGCCAGATCATTCGATTCCTGCCTGCATGTTCAATGTCGGCGCAGTCGATCCGGCCAAAGCCGCCGAAGCGAAAAAGACAGGTGCGTCTTTGCCCTCGCTGCACTCGAGCAAGTTTTTGCCCCTTCCGGAGCCGACGATTCGCGTCGGCATCATCGGAATGACGAGCGCCGTGCTGGATTTAATGAAGAAGTAAGCCGAACTGTTAACGTGTTTCCGGCGGACAAAATTCGTAGCCGACAGCTACACCGACACCAGATTTATTTTACCTTAATGTTCTTCCGCAGGTAAGTGGGAACATCGAGATCCTCGCCTTCCACGATGGTTGGCTCACTCTTTTCAAAGCGACCACGCGTGACCGGCTCGAATTGCAAGACTTCCTGTTTCGCCTGCACATTTTTTTCCGACGGTTTCTCTTCTTTCATCCGCGCCGGCTTCGGCTGTGGCGTAATCAAGCGCGGTTCAGGTTTGTTAAGTACAGGTGCTGTCAACGGCGGAGCCGTGTCCACTGGCGCCGATTCGTCAATCGGAATCGCCTCCGCAGGCTGGGAACCCTCCACTGGAGTTGGTTCCGACTCGATGTCGGTCTTCAGCGAACCACCCTCGGATTGCCCCCAAACGGGCGGCATCGCGGGCATGCTACTCTGATCCCGATAAACCTGCTCCGGAATAGAATCCTCATCTGCCGCGAGCGAACTGATGATTGTGACGCTCAAGCGGTCTCCCATTCGCCCGTCTACGGCCGTGCCGAACAGAATCTGCGTTTGCTCGTTTACGTGACGGCCAAGCTCCTGCATCAGGATTTCTACTTCGGATAAGGTCATGCCGGGTCCGCCCGCTACTTGAACTAGAACACGGGCCGCGTCCGCCAGCATGCGGCCTCGATCCATCAACGGATTTTTGAGGGCCTGCGCGAGGGCGTCATGGGCACGATTGTCCGAATCGGATTCACCGAAACCAAACAAGCAACGGCCATTGCGGCTGCGCAAGGCGGCAAGCAAGTCATCGAATCCGATGCGGATGAGCCCCGGTCGCTGAATTAGATTTACAATGGAACGAACGCTTTGACTGATCATGCTATCCGCCGTCGCAAAAGCCTGATGGATTCCTGCTTTCGGCGCAACCATGTCGCCCATCTGATCGTTCTCGAAGCAGATGACGGCGTTGGCAATCTCGTTAAACCGGGCGAGTGCATCTCGCGCTTGTGCGCCGCGGCGTTTACCCTCGAAAGCAAATGGAAGAGTGGCAAAGGCAACGACAAGGGAACCGGCTTCACGGGCAAGTTGGGCGATATACGGCGCGGCGCCCGAGCCGGTGCCGCCACCGAGCCCAGTGCAAATAAAAATCATTCGGGCGTCCACAAGCGCCTCGCGGATTTCGTCAGCCGACTCCACCGCTGCCTGATAGCCCAGCTCCGGGTCGCCGCCGGCGCCCAAACCACGGGTTACAGAGCGACCGAGTTGCACTTTATGTGGCGCCACGGAACTCGCGAGTGACTGCACATCGGTATTAATCGCGACGACGTCGGCTCTCTCCAAACCATCGAGTACGATCCGATCGAGCGCGTTCAAACCAGCGCCACCAATGCTTACAATTTTGATCGGAATAAATCCCTCCTGCCGTTCGGGCAAACTGTAGTTTTTGCTGAGCTGAATCATTTGGTCGCTTCGTTGTTATTTATTGTCGGTTTCTATCTCATTCCGCTAAAGAGTTTGCCGAAGATTCGTCCAAACCTCCGCCGCGGCCGATCTGTTTGCACCGCTTGCGCATATTTGATCAAACCGATCGCGGTCGAAAATTGCGGGTTTTCCACCGCGGACGTCAGTCCCGATGCCGTTTGCGCGTGCGCTACGTGTGCGGGCATTTCGAAAATTTCTTGCGCGAGATGATCGATACCGTTGAGAAGGCTGCATCCACCCGTAATGAAAATGCCGGCACCGAGGTAATTAATGAATGGTTCTTCTTCGAGTCTGCGTTTGAGAAGTTCAAGATTCTCCTGCAATCGCAAGTGAATGATCGTGTTTAACGTTTCGCGCTCAATCTCTTTCCCGGCAAAACCGGAATCGTCCTTTAACAAAATTGTTTCGCCGGGAAGACAATTTCCTAGAACACAGCTGCCCTCCTCGATTTTTAACTTTTCAGCGCGAGCCATTGGAATGCGCAGCCCCATCGAAATGTCATTTGTGATATGGTCGCCGCCCACTGCGAGGCACCCGCTTTGCTTGACCACGCCATCGGCGTATAAAATGTAGTCGCTCGTGCCGCCGCCAATATCGATCACCAGAGCGCCGAGATCTTTTTGGTGCGGCGTCAGGACCACCTGCGCAGAAGCAAGCGCGCCGAAAACCACGTCCTCGACGTCGAGCGGCAATTCTTTCACGCACCGGATAGTGTTCTGAATGCGAGTACGCACGCCGTGGATGATATGAAAATCGGCCTCCAATTTTTGCCCAAGCATTCCGATCGGATTAAGGACGCCGTCTTGCCCTTCGACATGGTAATGCTGGATGATAGAATGGAGAAAGGCATTTTGGGCAGGGATACTCACCTCGCGCGCGCTGATTTTTACATCCTCGATATCCTGTTCATCAATCTCATCGCGGTCTTCGGGGAGCATCACACAGCCGCGGTTATTAAAGCTTTGAAGGTGCGACCCAGCGACTGCGACGTAGACGCTTCGAATCATTACGTCGCTTTTTTGCTCGGCATCGACTACCGCTTCGTGGACACACTTCATCGCCGTTTCAAAATCCACAATCTCGCCTTTACGCACGCCACGCGACGGCGTCTGGCCGACACCGAGGATTTTGATCGCGCCATCGGGACGTCCTTCACCGACGACCACGCAAATTTTCGAGGTTCCAATCTCAAGGCCAATCATCAAATTGCTGCTTGCCATCGTTTAGCCTTTTCTTGGTCGCGAGACTGGATCTGCTTGGGGGATCGGCGTAACACTCGTGGGCGCTTTCGCCGGCAACGGAGCGGTCTTTACCGGCTGGTGCACTGGAACTGCCTTCAAAATGCGCGGTTCCACAGGGGGTTCAATCGTGTCATTGATGACAGCGGCTGGCGGCTTCGTGAACGTCACGGGGATGTTTCGCTGGACAAGCAAATTCACCGTCTCGAGTTCCTGCTTTGAATCATCACAGTAGACAAGGAATTGCTCGAGACGCTGCAATTGTGCCTCGAGATCATTTAACGCAAACGTGACCCGCGTGTGGTTTTTGTCGCTCACCACCAGGCAATAACTTTTGGAAACATCAATCTCGCGGATCTGAAAGCGCATTTGCATAAAACTGCGTGTACTCAAACGCAGCAACTCCAGCGCTGTTTTTGCTTCGGGCGATTCAACGACCTTCCCCGCCTCAAGTAATTCGCTCGAGCATCCTGAAATGAGCGGCAACCCCAAATATTCTGGCAACAACTTTTTTTCTTTCATCAAAACACCTCGCCCGTCCACAAGAAAAGCGGCATCTGACACAAATGGATCGGAAACTTGTTTTTCGCCTGTGATCCACGCAACCGGCTTTCGCTCAACCACGCGAATGTCGATCTCCCCTGGCAATTTGCGTACCACCTCCACCTCATCGACTTGTGGAAGCCGCTGCAGGCTCTCGCGCACGCGCCCTAGGTTCATACTGAAAATGTTTTCACCTTCGTGCAGATCGGCCACTTTCAAGATCTGCTCGCGCTGCAAAGTACCGTCCGTCTGCAGCTCGATTGTGCGCAACTGATAGTCCTGATTCTCGAAAAAAAAGCGTCTCGCGCCTTCGCGTACCCCAATATAAATGGCAGCGCAGATCCCGGCCAAGAACGCCAATCTGGAGAAGACAGCCAGAACCCTTCGAGCGCGATGCTGCGTGGCTCTGCGGGAACGGACTTTAACATCTAACACATGCTGTTGACGTCGTCGCTGGCGTAAATTGGACACGCGCTGATTGCCCGACTGGCGACGTTTTTGAGCGACTTTCATCTCCGGGCCCCTTCCGTTCTGGCCCGAGAAAGCGCAATAATGCGCGCACAAAGGTCGACATAATTAATGCCCGCGGCTGCGGCGGCTTCGGGCAGCAGACTCGCCTCAGTCATCCCAGGAATGGTGTTTACTTCCAGAACGGTGGCCGCGCCATTTTCGGGCAAGAGAACATCGACGCGCGAATAAACCTGTAAACCGATGGCGCGATGCGCCTTCAAGGCCAGATCTTGAATCTCCTTCGTTTTGTCATGGTCGATCTTCGCCGGACAAACGTGCTCAGCGCCACCGCCAGCCTGTGGATTCAGAAACGGATACTTGTTTGTGAAATCGTAAAAGCCGCCCTTCGGGATTATTTCGAGGATCGGCAAGGCTTGATCACCGAGGATACCAATCGTCAATTCCCGACCGGGCACAAATTTTTCTATTAGCAATTCTCCATCGTATTTCGCGGCTTCGACCAAAGCGGAACTGAGCTCGTGCTCGTTCTTCACGATAACAACGCCGACGGTTGAGCCCTGCCGCGGTGGCTTCACCACGATTGGCAACGGAATCGTCGGATGCTGACCCGACTTCACTACCTGCCAATACGGCGTCGTTACATTGTTTTCGCGAAATTTCTCCTTCGAGAGGATTTTGTCGAAAGCAATCCGGCTCTCTTCTATTCCATCACCGGTGTAAGCGACACCGCGATCTTCGAGAATTTTCTGCAATTGGCCATCCTCGCCGAAGGTTCCGTGAATCGTAAGAAACGCGAGGTCGACATCGTGGGGCAGTTCGAAATTCTCATCCCGCACATCCACCTCAACTACTTCGACACCTAACGAACGCAAAGCCTGTGAAACGCCCTGCCCGGTCGCGAGCGAAACATCGCGTTCTGAGCCCGGTCCGCCCATAAGCACGGCGATTTTTCTCGGTGGAACGTCATCCTTTTTCATGCCGGCTCTCCCACAATTTGAACTTCCGTTTCCAGCTCGATCCCACGTTGCGCCCGCGCCACGGTTTTGATCTTCTCGATTAACTCAAGCATTTCCGCCGCGGTCGCCCCGCCATCATTGACAATGAAGTTGCCATGCACTTCCGAGACGCGCGCCTTGCCAATGCCCGAGTTTTTCAAACCCAGCTCTTCAACCAGTTGTCCCGCTGGACAATTCTGCGGATTCTTGAAAATGCATCCGGCGCTTTTCGCGATTGGCTGCGATGTGCGGCGCTTCTCCTGCGATGCGTGCAATTTTCGCGCAATCTGTTCGGCCGGGGCAGGCTGGCCGCGAAAGACGGCGGACACGGCAAAATTGTTTTCAAGCAACGGAAAGCTTCGATAATGTACTTCCAGTTCGTCTCGCGTTTTCGTGTGCGGATTTCCTTCCGCGTCGAGATAACTGACACGGACAACGTTCTCAAAAGTTTGTGCGCCCATGGCACCAGCGTTCATCCGCAAACCGCCGCCGACAGCGCCGGGAATGCCCTCCATCCACTCCAGGCCACCAATCCCGGCTGCCTTACCAGCATAGGCGACCTCTTTTAATTTTGCGCCGACACCCGCGGTGATCTCGTTGCTATCGACCTCAATCTTGTCGAAATCGCCTCCGCGGGGATGAACCACGACGCCCCGAATACCCCCATCGCGCACTAGCAAATTTGAGCCACGGCCGATGACAAAAAGCGGAAGATTTTCACTCCGGCAAAAGCGGATCAATTCCGCGAACGCGTTCTCATTGCGCGGTTCAACCCAGAATTGCGCCGGACCGCCCACGCGCAATGTGGTGTGTTTCGAGAGCGGTTCGTAAAGCCGCACGTCACCCTCTTCACCAACAATCGCTTTCAATTTCTCGGCAATTACGAGATCAGCGGCCAGGATCGACAATTGTTCGTGAATGTTGCCCGCACCCATGCTCAAAATGAGATCGCCGGCGTCGAGCATGTTTCCGATATCACGATGGACCCATTCAAAACGCGGCTGATAACTCACGCCGCGATGTCCGTGACGCGCGATTTCGTCAGCGATGGTTTGGCCACTGATGCCTGGGATCGGCGTCTCGCTCGCTGGATAGACATCGGTCACAACAACGCGGTCTGCGTCATCAAAGGCGTCTCCAAATTTATGACACAGCGCTTTGGTTCGCGAAAAACGATGTGGCTGAAACATCGCCAGGACGCGTTTGCGGCGGGTCGATCTTGCCGTCTTGAGCGTAGCGCGAATTTCACTGGGATGATGCGCGTAGTCATCGACGAGCAGAAAACGATCGCTGGCGTATTTTATTTCAAACCGCCGCCGGGCGTGCTCAAATTTTCGAAGGGAAGCTGCAATTTTCTCAAACGAAATCCCAAGCTCGTTCGCCAACGCGATCACGCCGATGGCATTTTGGACGTTGTGCCGTCCGGGAACATTCAGCACTGCTTCGCCCAGTTGTTGGCCCCGAAGATAGACACAAAACACTGATGCAAAATCGCGCAGCTCGATGTCGGTGCCGCGATAATCGGCGTTCTCGGAAAACCCGTATGAGATCGCGCCTTTTCGCTGGGCGCACAATCGAGCCGTATTAGCGTCATCGGCGCTGTAAAAAAGCGTCCCAGTAGTTTGCTCGATCAGCTGAGCGAAAGCTTTTTCGATTGCGGCAAGATCAACATAAAAATCAAGGTGCTCCTCTTCAATGTTCAAAATGAGGGAATGCCTGGGTTGAAAGCAGCGCAGCGTCCCGTCGCTTTCGTCGCCTTCTGCAACAAAATATTCGCCGAGCGGATCCCAATGCGCGTTGCTTCCGAGAATCGGAATTTCCGCACCGACGTAATGCGAAGGATGGAGGCCAGCTTCGCGCAGAACGTGCGCTGTCATCGCAGAGGTGGTCGTTTTTCCATGCATTCCTGCGATGAGGATCGCACGCTTTGTTCGCATGATTGCGGCAAGCACCTCCGCCCGCCGCACGGCCGGTTTCCCGAAATCACGCGCGCTCAAAAGGATCGGATTATCAATCGCGATCGCAGAGGAAAAGACGATGAGATCGGCGTCGCTGGCGTCGTCCGCATGATGATTCTGATGAAAACGCAGACCAAGCCGTCGCAATCGATCCGTCTCCACGGTGCTGGTTTTGTCGGAGCCGCTAACCTCGTGCCCAAGCTCGAGCAAAAGTGCCGCGATACCGCTCATCCCGCTGCCGGCTACGCCGATAAGATGAATCTTATGATGCTCACGCGTGAGCAATTTCGGAAGATCAAGCTCAGAGGCGTGCTTCATGGGTCGTATATTTCTCCATGGTTGTAACCATGAGTCCCGCCGCGTTTTTCGGTGCGAGTTGCAAAGAATTCACCGACATGTTCCGGATTCGCTCCGGGCTCTCGATCAACTCACGGATCTTCCGCGCGAGCAATTCACCAGAAATCTCTGACTCCTTAACCAGAATCGCCGCCTGAGCGCGCGCATAAATCTCTGCGTTGCGTGTCTGATGATCGTCTGCCGCATAAGGAAATGGAATCAAAATGCTCGGCAGCGAAAAAGCAGCGAACTCTGCAAGACTCGCCGCGCCGGCGCGTGCCACGAGAAGATCGGCGGCGCTGTAAACTTCCTCCATCCGATGATGAAAAGCCGAGATGTAGGCCGGAATTTTTTCGCGGCCATAATTATCCGCGACGAGCCGCTCGTCGCGTGCGCCGGAAAGATGGATCACCTGCAGCGGCACGCCGTGCAAAAACGGCAATGATTTGATAACGGCTTGGTTGATTCCGCTGGCTCCCTGGCTGCCGCCCATTACCAGCAGGGTTGGCAAATCAGCCCGCAGTCCGAGCCTTTGACGCGCAACCTCTCGATCCAAAGGTTTCAGCTCCGTTCGGATCGGCGTGCCAGTGACTTCCGTGCGCGCTTTTGGAAAGAACGGCGCGCATTCCTTGAAGCCAAGCATGACCGCTCGCACCATACGTGCGGTTAGTCGATTCGCTTTCCCGGGGATGGCATTTGATTCGTGAATAAAGGTCGAAACGCCGCGCATCCGCCCGGCCAGCACGGGCGCAGTGGAAGTGAACCCGCCCATGCCAAGAACCACCTGTGGTTTGAATTTGCGATAAATCGATCGGCAAAGCGAAAAGCTCTGGTAGAAGCGGCGAATGAAGCCGAGAATCGCAGGCGAAAATGGTGAGGGTAACCCCACCGTGGGTAATTTTTCAAATCGGAAATTGGTGCGACCGGAAAGCGCGAGCGCGTCAATTTCCTTTTCGGAAACCAACAGCATGACTTCATGGCCGCGATCGCGCAGCACTTCGGCGACAGCAATGCCAGGGAAAAGATGCCCACCGGTTCCTCCGCATGCGATCACTGCATTCATAAAATGATTGTCGATCTTGGTTTAAATCCGCGGTGTCATCCGAACCTGCACGGTCCCGCGTTTCTTATGCGGTGGTTCAAGAATGCCCTGCCGATAGATATTGAGCAACAAACCGATCCCGAATAAACACATGACGAGATTTGAACCTCCGTAACTGATAAAGGGCAGCGGTAGACCTTTGTTTGGTAAAAGTGACGTGGTTACACCAATGTTCACTGCGGCTTGCAGAGCTAGAAGCGAAACAACGCCGCAGCCGAGGAGCAAACCGAAACGGTCTTTGGCATGGAGCGCGATCATGATCCCGCAAACAATGATGGTCACAAACAAAAAGACCACGAGCAAACTGAACCGCAGACCAAGCTCTTCGCCGATAATCGGAAAAATGAAATCTGTGTGCGCGTAAGGGAGATAAAGCATCTTTTGGCGACCATTACCCAAGCCAAGCCCTTCCATTCCACCACTGCCCCAGGCGATTAGGGCCTGCATCTGCTGCAAGCCGGCATCTTCTTTGAAATTTTGCGGATGGAGAAAGGCGGAGAGTCGGCCCATTCGTTCCGACATTTGGGTAGCAATAACTAGAATAGCGCCGAGGCCGGCGAACGATATGATTCCTAGCCACAAGGGATTGGCTCCGGCAACGAACATCACGACAAAGGCGGTTGCTCCGAGTAAAGCCGTGGTTCCAAGATCGACTTCACCGAGAACAAGTCCCGCCAGCAAACTGATGATTGCGATTGGAACGAGGAAACCGTAGGTCACGTTATTGCCTGCTTTTTCGTACCGCGAAAACCAGGCGGCGAGGAAAAAGATCGCGGCAATCTTTGCCACCTCAGAAGGTTGAAAAGTAAGTTGACCCACTCCCACCCAGCGCCGCGAACCGTTGATTCGCATCCCTAGGGGCGGAAAATAGCAGAGCATGAGTGCGAGTAGCGCGAGCGCAAACCAAAGCCACCATGTCCGCTGCCAAAAGTGGTAGTCGATCAACGCAACGAAGATGCAGACCGCCAGCCCGATCCCGAACCAAATCGACTGCCTCTTGATAAAAAAATAAACGTCTCCGTGGCTGTCGCGCGCAAAGGCACTCGTGCTGAAGAGCATGACGATCCCGATGACGAGCAGTCCCAGCACAGCCAGGAATAGAATATAGGCGCTTTTACGATGCATGATTAATGGAGTGAGCAAACAGACGCCGCCTGTGGAAAGCGCATCCGCAGTTCGAATGATGCTTCATTCTTTCCTCGCTTTTACTTTTGCGGTCTTGCCCGGAACCAGGAGCTTTTGTCCGATCTTCAATTTGCGCGGGTCCTCGATCTGATTGAGCGCGAGGAGATCGTCATAGGAAACTTTTAGTTTTTTTGCGATCGTCACCGGGTTATCACCTTTTACCACAGTGTAGACTTTTCCCGAGCGCGCGGGAGCTTTCGCCTGTTCGGCTGACTTCGCATGCTCGTCTTTTGCGACCGATTTCGAAGGTGAATAGGACTCTTTCGCCTCACGCAGCGTGGATTCCTTTTTCACCGGCGAGGATCGCCGATTCGAAGCATCCGAGTTGATTGTAGGCGCAACGCTCGGAGTCGGATTATTTTCCGTATTTACCAGAGTATCCGCTGTAAACGAAGTCTGGCGCGTTTTAAGCGCGTTAAAGGCGATAATCCCGGAAACAGCCACCACGTGAAGAAGCAGAACGATCAGTAATGCCCGAGACAGCTTCATGTTTGGCTCCGACATCTCTTCGTAGTCAATTTCGGCGGACGCGCCGACGGAGCGCCGCGCGGTTGCGGCCCGAAGTTTTTTGCGTTTGAGAAGCGTTGGTATCTTCATGGTTCTAGCGGCGGCAGAGTTTGCACGAGGGCGCGAAATTCATCGCCGCGATCCGCGTAGCTTTTGAACATGTCGAAGGACGATGTACCGGGAGAAAAGAGAACAACTTCGCCGGGCTCAGCTAGTGCGTGGGCGCGTTCGACTGCATCCGCGAGAGAGTTCGCGATTTCGGACTTGACCACGCCGCTCCAGGAACGCTTGATGCTCTCCGCCATTTCGCCGATCAAGACGGTCGATTTAACGCTTCCCTTTACCAGAGATCGAAGCGGATCAAAGGTGAAGCCTTTGTCCTTGCCGCCGGCGATGAGGATGACTGGTTTGGTTTGCGCACGCAGCGCTTTCTCCACCGCATCGAGATTTGTGGCCTTGGAATCGTTCACGTACATGACCCCGCCGACTTCGCGCACAAATTCGCAACGGTGCGGACGTGGCTCATAAGCGCAGAGCGGCGGCACCATCTGCCGAAACGACAATCCCCGCGCCATGCCGACGGCGAGCGTCGCCATCAAGTTCTCGATGTTATGCAAGCCGCGCAATTTGGTATCGGACAACCGGAGCGCGGCTTTATTTTCATAAACGATTGCACCTTCCGAGAGTCGAAGATCAGCCTGATCGACATAAGCACTGAAGGTGATTGTTCGTGCGTGAATCGCAGGCAGTCTTTCAATCGCATTAATAACTGCGACATCATCGACTGTTTGATTTTTAAAAATGCGCAGCTTGGCCGCTCGATAATCAGCTACAGAGCGATAACGATCGAGATGATCGGGAGCGAAGTTGAGCCAGAGACTGATTGATGGCCGAAACGTTTGGATGGTTTCGAGTTGGAATGAGCTGACTTCAACCGTAAGCACGTCGAATTCGTTCTTCTCACGCGCCACTTCGGAAAGCGGTTTGCCGATATTGCCGCAGGCGATTGTTCGCTGCCCGCACGCGTTCAACATCTGAGCGAGCAATTCAGTCGTCGTCGTCTTGCCGTTCGTGCCGGTAACGGCGATGACTGGAATTTCACAGGATCGCCAACCAAGTTCAAGTTCGCCAATCATGTCGATCTTGCGCTCGGAAAAGATGCGCGCCAGTCGAGAAGCCGGATCGACGCCCGGACTTAAGACAACCATTTCGTAACTGGACAAATCTTCATCCGCCGCCGCCCCACCAATCACGCGAATGCCTTGTGACCGCAGATTGTCAATCGTGGACTTAAGTAGATTCTTTTCCTCCGCGTCATCGAGAACAGTCACACGGGCGCCCTCCGACCTAAGCAAGAGCGCGGCGGCGGTCCCGCTTAAGCCTGCTCCGAGAACGGCAATGTTCTGATTTTTGTAGCGCAACTATTTTACCTCAATTTCAATGTCGCCAAACCAAGTAAGACGAAGATGATCGAGAGAATCCAAAACCGAACGATGACCGTGTTTTCCTTCCAACCCGTCAGTTCGAAGTGGTGATGAAGCGGAGACATGACAAAAATCCGTCTGCCCGTCAGTTTGAAACTCATCACCTGCAAAATTACCGAGACGGCTTCGATCACGAACACGCCACCAACGACGATTAAGAGCAGTTCCTGTTTACAACAGATCGCGACGACGCCGATCATCCCGCCGATGGCGAGTGATCCGGTGTCTCCCATGAAAACTTTGGCCGGGTGACAATTGAACCAGAGAAAGCCGAGACCTGCGCCGACCAAAGCGGAACAGACGACGGTGAGCTCTCCAGCAAAGGGATAAAACGGAACCTGCAAGTATTCCGCGATCCGGAAATTTCCAGCCGCATAAGAAAGCAGGGCGTACCCGAAAGCCACCGTGATTGTGCAACCGATCGCCAGGCCATCGAGCCCGTCAGTCAGGTTGACCGCGTTCGATGAGCCGACAATGACGAGCGCGAAAAAGACAAATGTAAACCAGCTCATATTGGCGATGACTGGTGCTTTAAAGAACGGCACGTAAAGCGACCGCGCCTGCACTTCGAGCAACGGGCTACTGAGGAAAACTGCGGTGATAATTCCCGCGAGGGCGATCTGAAAAATCAGTTTGAGTCGGCCGCTGATGCCGTCCGATTTTTTTTTCGTGATCTTGAGGTAATCATCAGCGAATCCGAGCGCGCCGAGATAAATCATGCTGAACAAAACGAGCCAAACGAACCGATTGTCTAGGCGGGCCCAGATAAGACTCGACACAAAGACTGCTCCGATAACTAGCACGCCGCCCATCGTGGGTGTTCCCTGCTTGCCGCCGTGCAGCTCAGCGAGGCGATGAACCTCTGCCGCGGCGCGAATTGGTTGACCTAGCTTCAGTGCGATCAGGCTTCGAATGACAAAATTTCCAAAAATGAGCGTGACTAGAAAAGCCGTCACCGCTGCCGCAACTGCTCGGAACGTGACATAAAAGAAAACGTTGAACCCGATGAACTGATCGCTAAGGCGATGAAGGTAGTACATCATGGCGCCACCCCGACGGCGAATGGCCGATTGCCGAATTCCTCCATTACACGTTCGGTTCGCGCAACGCGGCTGCCTTTAATCAGCACCAGGTCACCCGGCTCTGCGATCTCGGCCAAAATTCCCGCGGCTTCACTTGCTGATGTAACCGCTCGGGTCTTTTCCAAACCGGCACGTTCCGCCGCGCGAGCAATCGCGGCCGCTACTGTCCCGATTGCGATCAAGTAATCGACGCGAAGGGCGGCGGCTGTCTCGCCAACTTCCAAGTGCCCGCGCTCCGATTCGTCACCCAGCTCTCTCATTTCTCCGAGCACGGCGATACGTTTTCCGTCTGTGTCCAGTTCTACCAGCGTGCGCAACGCCGCTTTCATGGAATCAGGATTTGCGTTGTAGCTATCGTCGATAAACTGCACGCCGTGAATTTCCTTGATCTGCAAACGCGCCTTCGTGAGTGGAGCAGCGGCCAGGCCAGCGGCGCACTCCTCTAGCGAGAGACCAAAGATGCGACCGGCGGCTACGCCTAGGAGCGCGTTTTGCACCATATGTAAGCCAGGCACCGGCAATTGGGCACGGCAGCGATGCGCCCCCTCCAGAATCGTAAAGTCCGTGCCGTTCGCGCTCTGCGTAATTTCAATGGCGCGAACTGTCCCCTCAGTCGTACCGGCGAGGATCACTTTGGCAGAGGTCGATGGTGCAATGCTTTTACTGAATTGATCGTCCGCATTTAGAATGACCGTTCCCTCAGCGCCAACAGCTTGAGCAAGCGCACCTTTCTCGGCCGCAATCGCTTCGCGCGATCCCATGAACTCGATATGCGCAGTACCAATGTTGGTAATGATGGCGGCGTCGGGCGCAGCCAGCTTCGCCAATACCGCGACCTCGCCCGGATGATTCATTCCGATCTCCCAAACAGCAACTTCATCCTGGGAGGTCGCCTCCAACATTGTCCGAGGAAGGCCGACATGATTGTTGAAATTACCCTGCGTTTTTGTAACGTGAAAACGGCGGCCGAGAACCGCCGCAGTGAAATCTTTCGTGCTCGTCTTGCCGTTGCTTCCCGTGATCGCGACCACCTTAAGCGGTAACGACTTCCTGTAATTGGCGGCTAGTTTTTGATACGCCTGCAAGGTATCTTCCGTGCGGATGAGCGCGAAATTCTCCGGAATTTTCCCCGTCCAATTAGAATCTACAATCGCACCAGCCGCACCGGCTTTTGCCACGGATTCAACGAAACTGTGCGCATCGAAATTTTCACCGCGCAAAGCGACGAACAATTCGCCATGTTTGAGCGTGCGCGAATCGGTGCTGATCTTGTCGATCAAGGTTTTTCTGTGCCCCGACGAAACCGCAGCGCCGGCAAACTCAGCAATTTCAAGAATTGACAATCGATTCATAAGAACTCCACCGGATGATCTTCGATCGCGCGCCGCGCGACCTGAATATCATCGAACGGAACGGTGTGATCGGCGAACTCCTGATAACTCTCGTGCCCTTTGCCTGCGATCAACACAATGTCGCGCGGCTGCGCCAGCGCAATGGCGCGGCCAATCGCCGCCATTCGATCGACAATTTTTTCGTAATGAGTCGAGCGACAACCTTTTTCGATTTCAGCGATAATGGCGCTCGGATCTTCTTTGCGCGGATTATCGGAGGTGATGATTGCGTAATCAGCATGCCGATCCACTATTTCGCCCATCAGTGGACGCTTTTGGCGGTCACGATCGCCGCCGCATCCGAAAACGACGACCAACCGATGTGGTTCGAGTTCACGCAAAGTTTTAAGAACATTCCGAAGGGCGTCCGGAGTGTGTGCGTAATCGACGAAGACCTGGAACTGTCGCTTCGCCGAAACTATTTCCAGACGTCCCGGGACTTGCGGCGATCTACCGAGGCTGAGGACTGCGTCGCGTAGATTAATTCCCAGAGCGTTCGCCGTCGCCAGCGCCGCCACTGAGTTTAGGACGTTAAACCGACCGATCAACGGGACGCGAACCAGATAACTCTTGCCGCCGGCATCGAGTTGATAGGAAGTACCGCTAAACTCCACCCGATAGTTCGAGGCGCGAAAATCCGCACGCGCTCCCATTCCATAGGTAATGATCGCAACGCGCTTGTCGATCTTGGTGAGCAGTTGTTCACCATAGCGGTCATTGACGTTCACAACCGCGATAGGCTTCCGTTTTTTTTGTTGGTTTCCAAGTTGTGTGAAGAGCTTCGCTTTGGAATCGAAATAGCTCTCCATCGTGCCGTGAAAATCGAGATGGTCCTGGGTGAGATTGGTGAAGACAGCGACATCCCATTCAAGACCGCGGGTCCGGTCCTGCGCGAGCGCGTGTGAAGAAACTTCCATCGCCGCAGCTCGACAACCGGCGTTCGCGATTTGTGCGAGCAACTCCTGTAGATCAAGCGATTCCGGCGTCGTCCGAATGGCTGGCAAAACGCGTTCACCGATTTCGTAGCGCACCGTTCCGATCAACCCGCAACGGAGGCCGGCCTTTTCACAGATGTGCTTGATGAGAAAGGTAGTAGTCGTTTTCCCATTTGTGCCCGTCACCGCCGCCAGTTTTAGTCTGTCTCCGGACCGTCCGTAAAAAACTCTGGAAAGATCAGCCAGCGCAGTTCGCGAGTTCTCCACAACGAGACAGGTGACGCGCGGATATTTTTCCTCGCGCTCCGTCACGATCACCGAAGCGCCTTTCTCGATGGCTTGGGCAACGAATTGGTGGCCGTCGCTTTTTCCACCCCGCAGTGCCACGAACAGGCCATTCCTTTGCGCCCGCCGCGAGTCATACGCGATGCTTTCCACTGGGCGATCAAGTGTGCCGATGACTTGGCGAAGTGGAATCCCGGCGACGAGAGTTTTGAGCTGCATGAGGTTTCAACATGCCAACCTAAGGCGTTCAATGGCGTGAAGCATTGGTTAAGGCAACTCGCTCCACCGGTATGGCCTTGCGAATTTCCTCATGCGGCTCAAGATCGAGGTAGCGGGCAGCCTTTTCCGCGATCCGCGAAAAGATCGGCCCCGCAATAAGCCCGCCGTAATTTAATTCCGGTTTACTTGTCTGCGCGTCATCGAGCACCACGAGACCGACAAACTCCGGCCGCTCGGCCGGCAAATAACCGGTGAAAGAGACGACATATTTGCCTTGTTCATAGCCACCGTTTGGATCGACCTTTTGGGCTGTTCCGGTCTTGCCCGCAATCGTAAAACCGGGAACGGCTGCGGCAGCCGCAGTTCCGCGGTCGCTCACGACACCGCGCAGCGCATCACCAATTTGTCTCGCCGTTTCAGGAGAAGTAACCTGGCGCAACACGACTGGAGCGAGTGAGCTGATCGCTTTGCCGTCGGCGGTGGTAATTGATTTTACGATGCGCGGCATGACCAATTTGCCGCCGTTGGCAATCGCCGCCATCGCCACAATCATTTGTAATGGTGTGACTCCAATTTCGTGTCCCATCGGAATGCGGGTGATCGAAATCTTGCTCCACGATCGCGGGGGACGAATGACTCCGTTAATCTCACCGGGAAGCTCAATTCCCGTGCGTTCGCCAAATCCGAAGCGACGGATGTACTCATAAAACTTTTGCTCGCCGACACTGAGCGCGAGCTTTGCCGCGCCGATGTTACTCGACTTGATGAGAACATCGCGGACACTGAGATATGAAAATGCGCGATGATCGTGTAGGGCGGCGCCGCCGAAATTCCACAAACCGTTTTCGCAAAAAATCGTAGAATCAGGCCGAAGCTTGTGTTCATTGAGCGCCGCGGCCGCTGCCACAATCTTGAAAGTGGAACCCGGTTCCATCATGTCGATGATGGCGCGGTTTTTCATTTCCTCGGGCTTCGCTTCGGAGCGGAGATTTAGATCGAAATTCGGCCGATTGGCCATCGCCATGATTTCACCGGTTTGCGGTCGCATCAGGATAATCGTGGCTTTTTTGGGTCGATACTCAGCTATCGCAGCGTCGATTTCGTTCTCGACAATGTTCTGCAAGTTTAGGTCGACCGTGAGATGGACCTGATAGCCGTTGCGGGGCGCGCGTTCCTGACCTCGATAAGGAACGATCTCCTGGCCGACTCGATTGTGTTCCACGTAGCGATATCCGTCCTGCCCGTGAAGATATTCCTCCATCGAAGCCTCCACCCCTTGAATGCCATGATGCTCGAAGTCTGTGAATCCGATGACGTGACAAAGCATCGAGCCATTCGGGTAGATTCGTGTGGCATCATTTTCGAAATAAATCCCACGCAGATTTCCGGCTCGAAGCTTCGCCCGTAGCGCCGTGGCCAACGACTCCGGCACTTCACGCTTGATCACAATGTATCGGCGCTCACTGTTTAATTTTTCGGCGAGCTGCTCAATCGGAATTCCAAGTTCATTGCCGACAAGATCGATAACTGCCTTCCTGTTGTTAAGATGTGTAGCGTCGCCCACTACAGTTTCGACCGGCACATTGTGCGCGAGAACCTCGTTGTTCCCGTCGAGGATTGTGCCGCGTTCTGCATAAATGGTTTGTTTGTAAATGTGCTTTTCAGCAGCCAGCCCGGCGTACTCATCGTGCTTGATTACCTGAAGATAAATAAGACGAAACGAAAAGGCGCTGAAGAGCGCAATGAAAACGCAGCAAACCAATGCGCAACGACTCCGGCTATTCGGGTTCATCTTGTGGCAGGTTTGTTCACGACGGGTTGAATTGCATTTTCATCGGCTTGCCGCGCGGGAACCGTAAGTCGGACGATGTCGCGCTCGGAAATCGGGATCATTTTCAAATACCCTTCCTTCAATCGACGCTGTAGGGCCGAGCGTGAGGTCAAAGCCGCAATTTGCACGCCGGCAACGTCATTCTGCGTCCGCAGACTGATGAGCTCGTTCTCGACCGACTTCTTGCGCTCACCAAGATGGTAGAGCTGTAGCGTCAAATAGACGTAGCTCAATCCGGCAAGCGCGAGAAAAGCGGTCACCAGAATCCAGCGCGCGAGCGAAGCCGCGTTCACCGCATTCCAATTTTTCCGACGAGAACGTTTCATTTAAATTTTCTCAGCCACACGCAACTTTGCAGTGCGTGAGCGCGGATTGGTGCGTTGCTCGTCTTCACTCGGCTCCACCGGTTTTGGCGTAATTAATTTGAGATCGTAGTTGGGATTGCGCTGCGGTGCCGGCCATTCGGGCCGGTCGAGCCATTCCCGGCTATGATCACGAAAGAAATTTTTAACGATCCGATCCTCCAGAGAATGAAAAGCGATAACAGCGATACGCGCACCGGTTTCGAGTCGTGCTGTCAAAACCCGCAGCCCCTCTTGTAGTGCGCCGAGCTCGTCATTCACTTCCATACGCAGCGCCTGAAAAACTTGCGTGGCCGGATGACGCCGGCCGTGCCGGCTGACGACCTTCTCGATCGCATGCGCCAATGGGAGGGTTTCGCGGAACGGGGATGTCTTCCGCATCTTTACAATTAAACTCGCGATACGGCGCGCAGCCGGTTCCTCCCCGAGCTCGCGAAACAAGTGGGTTAGTTGTTCTCCGCTGTATTCGTTAACAACAGAGGCCGCAGTCAGTTCATTGCGTGGATCCATGCGCATATCGAGCGGGCCGTTGCGCATCAAGCTGAAACCGCGTTCCGCATTTTCGAGTTGGCGGGCCGAAACGCCAAGGTCGAGAAGTGCGCCACCGATCGTGCTAAACCCAAGCTCGTCCAGAACTTTGTACGCGTGCCGAAAATTCGTCTGCCGCACGGCAATGCGTCGGCCATACTGTGCCAGTTGCTCGGTCACATGTCGCACCGCATCGGGATCTTGGTCCAAAGCCAGGACATCGGCGCCGGTTCTTAAAAGCGCTTCCGTGTGACCACCGCCACCACAGGTTCCATCGACGACAAGAGAACGTGGTTTTGGCGCGAGCAACTCCACGACTTTCTCCGCGAGCACTGGACGGTGATAGACAAAATCCTGCATTTGCTGCGCCTCCTCTTCGAGAATTAGCGGGCCAGTCGCGAACCAGACAGACCGCTCAAACAGCAATGCGTTCATAAGGTTTCTACAGCCCGATTACATTCGCGACATGTTGATAAGTCGGCGTTTCTTCCTCGTGCGCCCGTTTCCAGCGTTGTAAATTCCAGATCTCAAAACGCCCTCGGCCGCCGACAAGAGCGACTTCCTCCTTTAGTCCGATTTTTTTGCAAAGTTCCTCCGGCAAAACGAGACGGCCCTGCCGATCCGCAGCACCATGCTGGGCGCGCGAGTGCAGATGCCGCAAGAAAATGCGTCGATCGTGCGCGGAAACGGCTTGGTTCGACTCTACAGCCCCGCTCATTCCGGCAAACTCCTCCGGCGACATGACGAGAAGAAACAGATGATTCGCCTCCGGCAAGAGGATAAACTCCTCGGCTTCATTGCGCCGCCAACGGGATGGAACCGTGATGCGATTCTTCTCGTCAATCGAATGGCGAAACTCTCCGGCGTAGAAGTGCTGAGGTGGAGAAAGGGAATCCATGCGTAAGTGGAGTTGATCCATTTTCCCCCACTTGACCCCACTTTTAACCACTTCTCGGCACTGTGGTCAATAAAAAAATAATGCCCGTTTGCAGCCCTTCCCCTCACCCTTAAACTCCTCAAGGTATGAAACTTTGCCGGGTTCCATCGACAATCCGCTGTGTCCTTCTTTTATGTGCGGTAAAAATCGCATTCAGCCAGCCTTCAGAGCGACCCGAGAACGGCGCCGTCCGCGTAACCGTATCGATGAACGCGGATGGCTCACGTACTGTTTACGAATTCGATGACGCGCAACATAAGGCCATCGCGACCACGACCGGCGAGGATGGGAAACTCCGCGAGAAAATTCGCTACGACATCGATGAAGCAGGTCGCTTTTCGAGCGGCACGATCTTCGGGCCTGATGGCCATTTTCGTTTTAAGAGCCGCTACAAATACGATAGCTCTGGTCGTCTGGAGGAAGAAACTCAAAGCGCAGAGAGCGGAACCCTTCTCCACAAGATTGTTTACAGCTACGATCAGACCGGTAAGCGAACTGGTTATTCGATCTTTGATACAAATGGCAAACTCGTTGGTCGCACAATCGCGGGCAGCCCAAGTCCGAAGCGAAAAAAATAGCGCTGCGCTTTGTCACTGGATTTTTACGCCCTAAAGGGGCTCCCACGATGACTTGCCACTTTCGGCAAAGAGGTCTAGAGAAATTGGCGTGATAGATTATATTCAAAAGGGCGGTTTGCTGATGTGGCCAATTCTGGTCTGTAGCATCATTTCGATCGGCGTTTTTGCCGAACGCTTCTTTTACTTGCATCGGGCGACGATCCACGTCGGCGAATTCCTTAAGGGGCTCTCGAATCTTATCCGGCGCCGAAATTTCGCTGAGGCCTTACATGAATCTGCCGGTACACCGGGTCCGGTCGCGCGCGTGATTCATTCCGCCATCATCCGGCACGACGCACCACGAGCGGAATTGCGCGACATTGTGCAGGAAGCGGGCCAACTCGAGGTGCCGAAACTGGAGCGATTTCTCGGGGTGCTGGCCACGCTCGCTTTTCTCGCGCCGTTGCTTGGCTTACTGGGGACGGTTGCCGGGATGATTGACGCCTTTGGCACCATTGCCTCAAGTGGTGGTTATGCGACGGTGAGTGAGCTTTCGAGCGGCATTTACAAGAGTTTATTGACCACCGCAGCGGGGCTGGTCGTGGCCACGCCAACTTTTGTCGCTTATAGCTATCTCTCTTCGCGCGTAAATACCATGCAGCACGACATGGAGCGCGCCGGCATTGAGATCGTCCATATGTTGACGGAGAGTCGACCGATCAGCGGTATCATCAGTTTCCAACGACCTGAGGAGACGGCCCAATCCGAGGCACGTACCGATTCTTGATCGACACTCAGTCGATCGACAAATACTGCAGCCCCTCATGAAGCTCGGCCGAACGAAGGAATATAACTTCGGCTGGCTCGTCCTCTTTGCGCTGGTGGACGTCGCTTTCCTCCTGATTTTCTTCCTGTTACTCAGTTCAAATTTTATTTTGCAGCCGGGCATTTCCGTTTCAATGCCGTTCTCACGTTTCACGCTCGGCCCGCAGACTAATCAGCAAATTATCAGCATCACCGGCGGCGCAATTCCGGCGATTTACTTCCGAGAACAAAAAATCACCCTTGAACAGCTGGGGCCGTTGCTGGATGCGGCCAAGCGTGAGGGCCACTCAATCATCATTAGAGCCGACCGTCTGACCCCATATGAAACGGTTATTGAGGTGGCAAATGCCGCTCTTGAACACGGCATCACATCCGTCGCGCTAGCTACAACGTCGTTGCGATGAATGCCTCCACCTCCTCTGGGCTGGTTGTCGAACCGCTCCTTTTCAGTTGGGAGCCGCCTCGGCGGCGGCGTGCAGCGATTACCGCCTTTGTGGCGCTTTCCTTAATCGCGCATGCGCTTTGCTTCTATATTTTTCAAATTGTATATCCGCCGACTGTCTCATTGTTGCCACCACCGGCTCGCGTAAGTGTGATTACGTCCAATTCTGAAGAAGGCCGAACGCTCCTTCGCTGGGTCGACTCGGAAGACCCGGCGCTGGCCTTCACAACTCAGCGGCCGGCCGAGGCGAGACTGCGGGTGCTACCCAAGGTTGAGCACATTCCATCTTATCTCGCGATGGAGCCTTCACTGAAACGGGTTCCGCCACCAGTTGCCGATCTTCGCATCCCCAGTTCGCAGCCAGCGGGTGCTGTGCCGTTTGTCTATCCGCAAACTGCATCTGCCATTAACCCGAGGGAAACGTCTGCTTCGTTTTCAAAAGAGCTCGATGCTTTTGGCGCTCCGATTTTACCGAATCGGAGTTTTACTGCATCCAACGACGAGGCCCCTGAAGCGATTCGGTTCCGTGTGGCCGTTAGCGGGAGTGGAGAAATCCGATATTGCTTTCCTCTCAATTCGTCTGGTGACCCAGCCTTGGACGAACAAGCGCGCCGTTATCTCGCACTCTGCCGTTTTTCCCAAAGCTCGATAAGCGGCGAGAAAGTCGATCGCTCTCTCACTTGGGGAATCGCGACAGTTGGATGGGGGAACGACGTCGCCCGCCCGCGACACATGCCGACAAGCACCCCTACACCGTGATTCGCGTTAGTCTCGCGGCGCTAGTCACGATTTATTTGCTGCTTTTTCTTGCGGCGGTTTTTCTCTTCTGGATAGTGGGAGAGTGGAATCGCCGGCGCCGAGAGCGCCGTGCTTTACAGCATCGGTTGCGCTGCGTGATTTGCGCGTTCGAATTTGAGGATCGAACGGACGCGTTGCTTCCCCGGTGCCCGCGCTGTGGAAGTTTAAACGAACGATTTAAGATGGAGCGAATTTAACGATGGGAATGTGGATCGGCCGCAATCGTAAGGCACGCGTGACTTACGGGTTCGACGAGATCGCGCTCGTGCCCGGCCGGATGACGATTAATCCAAATGAAGTGGACATCACTTGCCACTTGCCACGAAAAGAGGCAGACCCGCTCGCATTAAAGATTCCAATTCTCGCGAGCGCGATGGATGGAGTTGTCGATGTGCGTTTCGCCGTTGCGATGAGCAAACTGGGCGGCCTCGCCGTTCTGAACCTAGAAGGAGTGCAAACGCGCTACAAGAATCCCCAGGAAGTTTTACAAAAAATCGTCGACGCGAACAAAGCCGATGTTACAGCGCTGTTGCAACGAATTTATCAGGAACCCGTCCAAGAAGATTTAATCGCGGCTCGCGTCCGCCAGATCAAAGACGGCGGAGCGCTGGCCGCGGTCAGCTCCATTCCGCAGCGCGCAGCTGAATTTGGCAAGATCGCGCAAGAAGCAGGGGCCGACGTGTTCGTAGTGCAAAGCACGGTCTCCACCGTCCGGCATATTTCTTCCGAGTACAAATCGCTCGATTTGGCAAAATTTTGCCGCGAAATGCGAATTCCCGTGATTGTCGGAAACACTGTTGGTTACGATGTGACCTTCGAGGTCATGGAGTGCGGGCCTGCCGGGGTCTTGGTCGGCGTCGGGCCGGGAGCCGCCTGCACTTCGCGCGGTGTCCTCGGGCTGGGTGTTCCACAAGTCACCGCGACCGCCGATTGCGCCGCGGCGCGCGATGCTTATTTCAAAAAAACATCGCGCTACGTGCCGATTGTTACCGATGGCGGAATGAGCAGAGGCGGTGACGTTTGCAAAGCACTGGCGTGCGGGGCGGACGCCGTCATGGTGGGCAGCGCCTTTGCCAAGGCGCAAGAGGCGCCTGGCTGCGGCTACCATTGGGGGATGGCCACTCCGCATGCTAATCTTCCACGCGGAACGCGCATCAAAGTTGGCACTACCGGCTCGCTGAAACAAATCCTTTTCGGCCCAGCGGAAGTTGATGATGGCAGTCAAAATTTGGTCGGCGCGATCACGACTTGTATGGGCAATGTCGGTGCTCGCAATATCGCGGAATTTCAGCAAACGGAGATTATCATCGCTCCTTCCATCAAGACCGAAGGAAAACTCTTTCAGACCGTGCAAAGCGTCGGGATGGGAACAAGTTGAGCGAAACTGATAGGTGACAAGTGAAATCGAAAAGCTAATTGTCTCTGACTGCTTTCCGCTCGTCGGCCATTACTGTCCACTCTCCACTCGACTATGACCGATCGCAGAGTCGTCATCACTGGATTGGGCGCCATCACGCCGATTGGTAACGACGTGGAGACGTTTTGGTCGAATCTGAAAAATGGGATCAGTGGAGTTCGCAGAATCCAAGCGTTCGATACGACCGGATACGACTGCCAGATCGCCGGAGCAGTCCAGGACTTCGATCCAAAGCAATTCTTCAAAAATCCAAAAGACGTCCGGCGCACGGATCGTTTTGCACAGCTCGCTATGGCAGCGGCGAAAATGGCACTCGAGGACAGCGGGATCGAAGTCCAGAAGCTGAGGCGACGAGATCGCTTCGGGGTCATTGTTAGCAGTGGTATCGGCGGCCTGAAAACGCTGCAGGATCAGCACACGATCCTGTTGACACGAGGGCCGTCACGAAATTCCCCGTTCACGATTCCGATGCTAATCAGCAACATGGCGAGCGGACTTATCTCGATGGAGTACGGGCTGCGGGGCCCGAACATGTGCATTGTTACCGCCTGCGCCACATCGAACAACGCAATCGGAGAATCTTGGCGGATCATCAAATTCGGTGACGCTGATGTCTTCCTCGCGGGAGGGGCAGAGGCTTCAGTTGTCGCGATTGGTCTAGCCGGATTTTCAGCAATGAAGGCGCTTAGTACCCGCAATGAGGAGCCTGAGCGGGCTTCCCGGCCGTTCGACCGCGACCGCGATGGTTTTGTCATGAGCGAAGGCGCAGGAATCCTAGTCGTGGAAGAACTCGAACATGCGAAGGCGCGTGGCGCCAAGATATACTGTGAACTTACCGGCTACGGACTTTCTTCGGACGCCTATCACATGACCGCGCCGCCACCAGACGGCGAAGGTGCGGCACGCGCTATGCAATTGGCGCTCGAACATGCACGTATTTCTCCCGGCCAGGTTGATTACATCAACGCCCATGCAACCTCGACCGACATCGGCGATATTTGCGAGACCCGCGCGATTAAGAAGGTCTTCGGCGAACACGCCTCCAAAGTTTCCATCAGCTCTACTAAATCGATGACGGGCCATTTGTTAGGCGGGGCCGGTGGTGTGGAAATGGCCGCGTGCGCGCTGGCGATCCGCGATTCCGTGATTCCGCCCACTATCAATCTAGAAAATCCGGGCGATGAATGCGACCTTGATTACACGCCTAATGTTGCAAAGGAAAAGAAAGTGCGTGTCGTGGTAAACAATTCATTTGGTTTCGGCGGCCACAACGCCACACTTGTCGCGACCGCTTTCGACAAATAGATGTCCGGAGAGACCCGGACCACGGCTACGTACGAACTGCGTCTTCCCTCTCGTGCACTCCGGTTCGAAACAGCAAGGCGCACTGAAAAATTGGCAATGATTTAGCGACTTTCCGAAAAATGAGTTGGCATTGCTGCCGCGACGCGGCAGCTTGATCCCGCGCGGGCATAGCTTAATGGTAAAGTTCCAGCCTTCCAAGCTGGCCATGCGGGTTCGATTCCCGTTGCCCGCTATTGATCCGGCGCGATCAGCTCACGATTCCTCCAAGTAAAGCCCAAGCCGGAGTAAACGGTCAGCGCTACTGTAATCCAAACCAGAATCGGTCCGGCTTCGTCTCGTGCTCGCAGCCACCATATTGATGTTTCACTCGTATATCGCAGTTCGGCGATCGAGAGAAGCGCGAGGAAAAAAACAACAGTGATGATCTGCCACGAAGTTTTCTGCTTGCCGAGCCGTTCCGCTGGAAGAACTCGACCCTTCGCGCTCGCCATCAGACGCAAACCAGTGATCAAAAAATCGCGCGCCACGACCGTAGTGGCGGCCCATGCCGGCACCGCTTTGAGAGGGACCAGCGAAATAAAGGCTGCAGCCATCATGATTTTGTCCACGAGCGGGTCCATTAACTTGCCAAAATTTGTAATCACTCCGTAGCGGCGGGCGATTTCGCCATCAACGAAATCCGTCAGCCCAGCGAGGAGAAAAATCAGAAGCGCGGACGTACGCGCGTACTGCCAGGAAGAATTTAGCGCCAGGACAAAAAGAACTGTCAGCGCCAGCCGACTCAAAGTAATTCGGTTTGCCCAATTCATAAGCGTGACATCAAATCGGCTCCCGTATCTCGAGCGTGCTTCCTCCCCATTTCCCCTTTATCGTCGATTTTGAATTTCGGTCGTTTCCAAATCGGAATCTTCTTCTTCAACTCGTCCACCACCCACTGACTTGCCCGAAATGCTTCCGCGCGATGGCGGCTCGCCACCTGCACAAAAAGCGAGGCCTCGCCTTGAGCGATAAATCCAATTCGATGGTGAATAACAATGAGCGCAAGTTCGAATTTTTCGATGGCTTGCTGGGCAATCCGGTTCAATTGATGCTCGGCCATTGTTTGGTGCGCCTCGTACTCGATTCCGTCGATTTCGCCGCCGTCTTCAGCGTCGCGAACAATGCCCCAAAAATCGACTACCGCACCGACCGCAAGATCGATATTCTCTTGTGGGGCTTTGAGCTGCGCTTTCGTCAATAAAACTTCGCAAACCGGATTTGCCATGCGCTTTAAATGCTCGTTAGAGTAAGTCTCCTCGGTTTAGGCGTCGAATAAGGAGATACGAAAATGATCTGGAATCAATGCGATATTGGCCTCATCGGTCTCGCGGTAATGGGCGAAAACCTCGTCCTAAACATGGACTCTAAGGGATTCTCGGTTGCTGTCTTTAACCGTACTACCGAGGTGACGGACAAGTTTGCGGCCGGGCGCGCTAAGGATAAAAAGATTACGCCGACGCGTACGATCGAGGAATTCGTCGGTGCGCTAACGCGCCCTCGCAAAGCAATGATCATGGTAAAGGCGGGCGCGCCGGTTGACGCCGTGATCCAACAAATCGCGCCGTTGCTGGAAAAAGGCGACGTCATTATCGACGGCGGAAATTCTCTTTTCACCGACACGCAACGCCGCGGAAAAGAACTGGAGGGCACGGGAATCCATTTTGTGGGCATGGGCGTTTCTGGAGGGGAAGAAGGTGCCCTCAAAGGCCCCTCCCTCATGCCGGGCGGGTCGCGCGAGTCATGGGAGGTCATCGCCCCGATTTTCCGAAAGATCGCTGCGCAAGTGGATGGCGAGCCGTGCTGCCGTTACATGGGGCCGAATGGCGCTGGTCATTACGTCAAGATGGTCCACAACGGCATCGAGTACGGCGATATTCAGTTGATTTGCGAGGCGTATGCTATTCTGAAGGATATCCTCGAGATGCAAGCTCCGGAGCTCGCCGATGTCTTTGCAGAATGGAACAAAGGCGAACTGGACAGCTACTTGATTGAAATCACGTCCCAGATTTTCCGAAAGATCGATCCTGATACCGGCAAGCCGCTAGTCGATATGATTCTCGATAAAGCCGGACAAAAAGGGACCGGCATCTGGACGCTTCAGTCCGCTATCAGGCAATCTGTGGTTATTTCCACAATTAACGCCGCGGTTGAAGCTCGCGTTGTCTCGTCACGGAAAGAAGAGCGCGTGGCTGCGTCCAAGATCCTGCCACAACCAAGAGCCCGAAAGTTTAAAGGTAATCGAGCGCGCTTTGTCGATGCAATACGCGACGCGCTTTACGCATCGAAAATCGTTTCCTACACGCAGGGAATGGAGCTTCTGCGCTCTGGAAGCACCGAATACAAGTGGAATCTCAACCTTAGCGACATCGCTACCATCTGGCGGGGTGGTTGCATCATTCGCGCGAAATTTCTAAACCGGATTGTCGAAGCCTATCAACGCGATGCTGCACTACACAATCTTCTGCTCGATCGCTATTTCACGAGGATCATTAAGAAAGCGCAGCGCAATTGGCGCGTCGCGGTCTCGACAGCCGTTAAA
>Ga0209056_10000819_pt1 | contig 34407 bp, 32 predicted proteins | sample GraSoiAngelo_114_FD_185876 | JGI IMG/M metagenome (GOLD analysis project Ga0209056, IMG submission 185876) | Grasslands soil microbial communities from the Angelo Coastal Reserve, California, USA - 14_0903_13_40cm (SPAdes) (version 2) | ecosystem: Environmental > Terrestrial > Soil > Grasslands... | reverse complement strand
GAGAGACCGGTCGGGCTTCTCCCCACGTCGCGCCGCCGTCCTTCGACGATCGGAGGAAGATTGCGGTGCCCGGGCAACCGGAGCACGTCTTCGAGGCGTTGATGTACGTGACCGCCTGGTAGACGTGCGAGGAGCTCGGATCGGCGGCGATCGTGGGTTCCCAGTACGCGCCGCCTCCGGGGAACGGCTGCTCCGAATCGAACGTGGGCGTCGACCCTACCGAGGTTGCCGCGGTGTTGAAAGATGTTGGCGTAAGAACGAGGAGCGCGACGGCCAACGCGGCCCCTGCCAGGTAGATCCGGACCGTGTTCCCCCCTGGTCGCGGGGAGGGTCCGGTTCCTATTTCACGCTTCGCGCAAGTTCGGCTGCTAGTACCGAACGGTGTCGAGGACTAGGCCTCCAAAGAGCATCGATGTTCACGAATGTGGTGTGGATCCGACCAAGCGGACAGTTGTATCGGAAGGTATTAGACGTCGTCCCCCGGGTACGGGCCATGGCCGGCATGACGAGGACTTCCGCCGGTGGTCGCGCTCTGGTCGTTGTCGGCGCGATAATGCTGTTCGGCAGCCTCTTCTTCTTCCCATGGTTCGTGGTATCCGGGACGAGACCGGACCTCCCCTCAGGGAGGTACAATGGGATCGGGAGCACCGGTCTCCTGAACACCTTGCTCGGCGGACCGTGGGGTTGGATCGCATTCGTTTGGCTCGTGGTTTCGGCGTTCCTCGGTCTGGGGGTCGCTGCCCTCGGGCGCAAGACCCGCCGCCTGGGAACAGCGGGGATGGTGGTCTTGCTCCTGTACGCGCTCTTCCTCGTCGTCGTGCCAACCTACCTCAACCCTCAGGGGTCGACGGGCACCGTGTCGGTCTCTTTCGCCTACGGATTTGTGGCCGCCGTGCTCGGCTCAGCCCTCGTCGAGGCTGGCGCCCGTCTGCCTCGCGCGGCGTTTGCGAGCTACCAGGCACCGACGGCTGCCGAATGGGATAGTCCCTAGACCGTGGTCCGCACCTTCGAAGCAGCCGAGGCCTCGCCTTCCGTAGGCGCGGATTCCGAGCGCGAAGGATTGTCCTCTACTACGGATCCACCCAGTGGGCCCGTCGCGACGCGATGAAACCCATGAGCGCCGCGAACCCGAGGAGGTAGCCCCATCCGATGGCGACCTGCGAGGCTGGGATGTCGATGAGATGAAAGTAGTACTTCGCGAGCTGGGCGGCATGGGTCGTCGGGATGAGCATTGCGATCGGCTGGGCGATCGCGGGCAGCCGGTCGAGCGGATAGTACACCGGCGGCAGGAATCCCAACGCAATGCTCAGAACTTGCGGGATCGAGTTCGCGCGCCGCGCGTTCTTCGTCGTCGCCCCGATCGCGAATCCCACGAAGACCAACCCGATCCAAAGGAGCAGTGAAGTCGTCAACAGGAGGAGGACTCCCAATGCGGTCGTCGGCCCGGAAAGGAGAAGGAGGACGAGGGCCACGCTGACACCGGGTAGCGCGACGACGAGGCCGCTGATGGAAAGTCCGACCGCATACGAGGCGGGGGACACTTTCGATGCGACGAGCATGTCCTGAAAGCGAAACCACTGCTTGTTGAAGTACACGCTCTGTGAGGCGAACAAACCGGTGAATGAGAACGTCAACACAATGGCCCCGACGAGGGATTGCATCGCGGACTTCTGGTCCGCGAACACGAAGATGAAAATCACGGGCAGGAACGAGAAGAGGCTGATCACGACGAGGAGCATCGGGTCCCGGAGGAGCGGGAGGGCGTCGAAGAGTCCGATGTACAGCGCCTCACGTATCCTCGACTTCAATCGATCCCCCCACGATTTTGATGAATGCGTCTTCGAGGCTCGCCGGCTTGAACGTGATCTTGCGCTTCTCCCGCAGGCCCCGCTCGACGATGGCGAGGATCTCTTCCGCGGATCGAGGTTCGAGCACCTCCGGAGGGGCCGATCCGTTGCCCGCGGCGGGCTCGACGATGACGCGCATCCCGAGGCCGGTGTCGCCCTTCGCCTCCTCCACGGTCCCGAGGAAGGCGGTGCGTCCCTTGTCCACGATGAGCAAGTGGTCTGCGAGGATCTCCGCCTCGTCGAGGTAGTGCGTCGTCAAGAGGATCGTCGCACCCTTCCGCGTGAGCTCCCGCAACATGTGCCAGACCGAACGCCGGCCGAGGGGATCCAACCCGATCGTGGGCTCGTCGAGGAACAGGACCTCCGGGTCCGCGACCATCGCCATCGCGATGATGAGACGCTGACGCAGGCCGCCAGACAGGTCTGATGCGAGCTTGTCGCGGTGCTCCCACAGGCCCAGATCCTCCATGACCTTTTTCGTTCGCTCGCGGGCCTGGGCTCGCGATTGCCCGCGGATGAGGCAGAAGTAGAGGATGTGATCGTAGGGAGACAGGAGCATCTGCGGGCGGGCCTCCTGCGGGACGACGGCGATGTGCGGGCGGATCGCCTGCGGCTCTGCGAGCACGTCATGGCCGAGGACGGACGCGCGGCCCGCGCTCGGCTTGAGCTGGGTGGCGAGGATCCGCAGGAGAGTCGTCTTCCCCGCGCCGTTGCGGCCGAGCAGGCAGAAGATCTCGCCCTTCTCGATCGAGAAGGAAACGTCCTCGAGAGCTTTCGTCCCTCCCGGGTACGTTTTTCCAAGCCGTTCGACGCGGACGACCTCCATGCCCCGCGCCCAACGGGCGCGTCGTACTTGAGTCTTCTGCGCGCGGCCACGCGACAATTGCTTCCGTGCGGGAGAAACCGTTTTGCGCTCCAGAGAGAAAGGCCCGAATTCTAGGGTCGGAACGGTACGTGCCAAAAGCTTATTCTCCCAACTCGGTTCCGCGGTTCGTGGAACGGACCGCGCACGACATCGTCATCGTCGGTGGGGGCGCGGCGGGATTGCGGGCGGCGATCGCGGCAGCCGAGACGGACCCCGACCTCTCGATCGCGGTCGTCTCGAAAGTCTACCCGATGCGGAGCCACACGGTGTCCGCCGAGGGAGGGACCGCGGCGGTCCTACGCGATTACGATTCCCTGGAACTGCACGCGCTCGACACGATCAAGGGATCCGACTTCCTCGCCGACCAGGACGCCGTCGAGTTCTTCGTCGCGCGGTGTCCGAAGGAGATCATCCAACTCGAGCACTGGGGCTGTCCCTGGTCCCGCGATCCGGACGGCCGGGTGAGCCAGCGTGCGTTCGGCGGGATGTCCGTCAAGCGCACGGTGTTCGCGGCGGACAAGGTCGGCTTCCACATCTTGCACACGCTCTTCCAGACGTCGATGAAGTTCGAGAACATCCACCGTTTCGATGAGTACTTCGTCACGAGCCTCATCGTCGATGGCGGCGCGTGCGCCGGGGTGACCGCGCTCGACCTTCGCGGCGGCCGGATGGTGGGGATCGGCGGGAAGGCGACGATCCTCGCGACGGGCGGCTGCGGCCGCGTGTACGAATTCACGACGAACGGCTTCATCAAGACCGGCGACGGCATGGCCCTCGCCTACCGCGCCGGTGTTCCGCTGAAGGACATGGAGATGGTGCAGTTCCATCCGACGTGCCTGCCGGGGACGGGCATCCTGATCACGGAGGCGGCGCGCGGGGAGGGCGGCTATCTGATCAACAAGGACGGCGAGCGGTACATGCAGCGCTACCTCCCGAGCAAGATGGAGCTCGGGCCGCGGGACATCCTCTCCCGCTCGATGATCCAGGAGATGAAGGCCGGCCGCGCGTTCGACGGGCCTTACGGGCAGTACCTCGGCCTGGACCTGCGCCACCTCGGCGCCGCGACGATCGACCAGAAGCTCCCGATGGTCCGCGAACTCGCGGAGAAGTACATGGGACTCGATCCGATCCACGAGCCGATCCCGGTGCGCCCCGGTCAGCATTACGTCATGGGTGGCGTTTCGACGAATTCCACCGGGGAGACGACGCTGCCCGGCCTCTACGCCGTCGGCGAGACCGCGTGCGTCTCGATCAATGGCGCGAACCGCCTCGGATCGAACAGCCTGAGCGAATGCCTCGTCTTCGGCGAGTGGTGTGGCCTTGCCGCGGCACAATACGCCAAGCAGAAGGCCGCGTATCCTCGGGGAACGGCCTCGCGAGAGGCGCTGCGGAAGGAGGAGGCCCGCGTCTTCGACGGCCTCATGGGCCGGGAGCGAGGGAAGGAGACGCTCGCGGGCGTCCGCGTCGAGATGCAGCAACTCATGGACCGCGACGTCGGAATCTTCCGGGAGGAAGCGGGCCTCGCGGACGCCTGCGGAAAACTCGCCAAGCTCCGCGATCGCTTCGGGAGTGTCGGGATGGCGGACAAGGACCGCGTCTTCAACACGGAGATGACCGGGGTGCTCGAACTCGACTTCATGCTCGACGTCGCGGCGTCGATCGCCCACAGCGCGCGGAACCGGCGGGAGTCGCGTGGCGCCCACAGCCGAACGGACTTCCCGAACCGCGACGATGCGAACTACCTGAAGCACACGCTCGCATATCGCGCCGACGGCGCACCGCGGATCGATTACGTACCGGTGAAGATCACCAAGTGGCAGCCCGTCGAGAGGAAGTATTGAGATGGCCGAGCGGGACGTCGTGTTCCGGGTGAAACGGTACCGACCGACGTCGGGGTCCAAGCCGACGTACCAGGAGTACCGGATCCCGTACCGCGACGACATGGTCGTCCTCGATGGGCTGAACTACATCAAGGACCACGTCGACCCCACGCTCACGTACCGATGGTCGTGCCGGATGGGGATCTGCGGCTCGTGCGGCGCGAACGTGAACGGCCAACCGAAGCTCACGTGCGGCACGTACATCCGCGACGTCCACAAGGGCGCCGTCACGATCGATCCGCTCGCGAACTTTCCGATCTTGAAGGACCTCGTCGTGGACTTCGACGACTTCCTGGAGAAGCTCGCGTCCGTGACGCCGTACATCGTCCGCGAGGAGCCGGGCGACCTGACGAAGGAGTTCGTCCAGTACCCGGAGGACGTCGAGGCGTACCGGCAACAAAGTCTGTGCATCAATTGCATGCTGTGCTACGCGGCCTGTCCGGTCTTCGGGACGAGCCCCGAGTTCGTCGGCCCCGCGGCCTCCGCTCTGGCGCTGCGGTACATCCGGGACACGCGGGACGAAGGAGCCGACCAGCGTCTTGCGCGGCTGAACACGAAGGCCGGCGTCTGGGAATGCACCTTCGTCGGGGAGTGCTCCGTCGTCTGCCCGAAGAACGTGGATCCGGCGGCCGCGATTCAGACCCTGAAAGTCCTCGCGACGATGCGGCACATGCGGCGCCTCCTGATGCCGAAGGCCGAGTCGAGGTGATGCGACGGCCCGCGAATATCCGTGGAAACGTCGGGCGGGATGGTGGCTCCGGAACCGGCGGTATCTGAGCTTCCAGTTGCGCGAGCTCGGCGGCGTGGTGTCCGCGCTCTACGGCCTCATCTTCCTGAACTTGCTCCGGACGCTCCGGGCGGGGGAATCCGCGTACACGGCCTTCGTCGACACGATGCGCACGCCGCCGGTCCTGTACGTGAACCTCGTCCTGTTCGCCCTCCTGGTGTGGCACGCCGTCACCTGGTTCATGCTGATCGGGAAGGCCCAGCCGATTCAGTTCACTGAGCGTCCGCTCCCGTGGAAATCTGTTTTCGGCGTGAACGTGCTCCTGTGGATCGGCGTCTCCGCGGCCGTCGTCTATCTGGTCTTCGGGGGCATCTGAACGGCCGAAGAGGTGGGGTCCACCCGGGAGTCGCTCGCGTGGAATCCCGGCCGCGAGACCGTCCACGCGGACGAGAAGACCGGCGAGCCGGAGGTCTTCCTCGAGCCGCTCCTGTGGGGCCTCTTCTCCCTGGGCGGATTCATCACGGCCTTCCTGTTCCCGATCACCGTCTTCCTGCTGTTCGTCGCGCCGGTGTTCGGATGGTGGCCGACCGATCCCGCGGCCTATGCGACGTTCGCGGCCCACTGGCAAGAGCCGTTGGTCCGCCTCTTCTTCTTCGCCCTCATCGGGGGCTCGCTGTTCCACGGGACTCATCGACTGAAGTTCATGCTCGTGGACGCGGGCCTCCGCGGTCCCGGAATCGAGGCGGCCCTCGACATCATCTTGAACGCGATCGCGATCGTCGGGACGCTCGGCGCGCTTTACTACGCGGTGCGCGGCTGGCTTTTCGTCTGACCGGCGCCTTCTTCCGCGGTGCCTTCTTGGCACGCGCTTTCTTCGCGGGTGCTTTGGCCTTCTTCGCAGGCGGTTTGGCGGTCGCCTTCGCCATCGGAGGCCGAACCGGACCTTCCGTCGGGATCAGCTTGTAGACGAAATCCTTCTCCCGCACCCGGTCGCGGACCTTCATCCCGACCTCTTGTCCCGGACCCGCGCGCGAGACGACGGCGTGTTCGATCTGCAACGCCTCCACGGGCTGCTCCAGGTTGGTCGAAGGCCCCTGGATTTGGACCGTGTCTCCGATCGCAATTCCATCGTCGGTGACTCGAATCGCGGCGACGCCGATCTTCGTGTAGAAATGGAAGACCTCGCCGACTTTCTTCCGTTCGAGCGGCATCGCGGATGCATGGGTCCGCCGCGATAAATACGTGGCGACTCCATCGCACGGTCGTCTCTCGATAGGATGGCGCAAGAAAAGTCTTAAGTGCATTCACAGTTTACGGCGCGCCGGAAGGGGGGACAGATCCTTCTATGGTGATGCCTCTTAACGTTCTAGAAAAATCCATCAACAAGCGGGTCCAGCTCCTGCTCAAGGACAACCGGATCCTCGAAGGGAAGCTCGTCGGATATGACGACTACATGAACATGGTCCTCGAGGACACGGAAGAGACGAAAGAGGACAACGTCCGGCGGGTCGGCACCGTCGTCCTCCGGGGGAACAACGTCGTCACGATTGTCCCCAAGTGAGCGCCGAGGCCAGAAAATAGATAACTTGGCCCCTGCTTCGTAGCGCGGATGCAGCTCGTGATCATCGCGGGCGGCCTCGGCACGCGCCTCCGCCCCCTCACGCTGAACCGCCCGAAAGCGCTCGTCCCCCTCGTGGATCGGCCGCAGATTGTCTACACGCTGGATTCGCTGCCGACCTCGTGCGAGGAAGTCCTGATCGCAGTCAACTACGGCTTCGAGCCGATGCGGGAGTTCTTCCGGACCCATGACTTCGGCGTCGAGATCCGCGTGGTCGAGGAACCGAAGCCGCTCGGGACGGCCGGTGCGATCAAGAACGTGCAGCGGCACGTTCGCGGGACGTTCGCGGTCTACAACGGGGACGTCGTCGACACGATCGATTTCGACCGGCTCGTCGAGGCCCATCGCAAAGGCGCCGGGATCGGCACGATCGCGCTGTGGCCGGTCGAGGATCCGTCCGCGTTCGGGGTCGTTGCGATCGAGGGCGGCCGGATCACGCGGTTCGTGGAGAAGCCGCCGCGAGCGGAGGCGCCGAGCAACCTCGTGAACGCGGGGCGATATGTGTTCGAGCCGATGGTGTTCGACTTCATCGAGGACGGCCGCGGGGTGTCGCTGGAGCGGGAGGTGTTCCCGAAGCTCATCGGCCGCGGGCTCACGCCGTATCGGTACGACGGGTTTTGGTCCGAGGCGGGGACGCTCCCCAGCTACCTGCATTCGCAACGGGTCCTCCTCGACGCGGGCCGCGGGAAGATCTCCTCCGACGCGGACGTGTCCGCGGGCTCGCTCCGGCCGCCCGTGTACGTGGCCGGCGGGTCGTTCGTCGAAGGTCGTCTGGGTCCGCACGTCGTCCTGGGCAAATCGTGCAAGATCGGCCGCGCTTCCGTGACGAACGCCGCGCTCCTCGAGGCCGTCAGCGTGGACGACAAGGCGGAAATCTCCGCGTCGATCATCGGGACGGGCGCGTCGATCGGCGAGGGAGCCCACATCCGCGACAGCATCATCGGCGATGGCGTCCAGGTGCCGCCGTATGCGACGATCTTCGATGACCGGGTGAGCGCATGACGCGGCTGTTCGGCACGAACGGGATTCGCGGCATCGTCGGTCCCGAGATGAACGCGGATCTCGCGCTCAAGATGGGTCGAGCGATCGGCACCTCGTTCGGCGGCGGGACCGTGGCCCTCGGCCGCGACACGCGCCTCAGCGGTCCGATGCTCGCCCGCGCGGCGGCGTCCGGCCTGATGTCGGCGGGCTGCGACGTGATCGACCTCGGCGTCGTGCCGACGCCATGCGAGCAATTCTTCCTCGCGAAATCCGGCCACCTGAAAGGAGGCGTCGTCGTGACGGCCTCCCACAACCCGCGGGAGTTCAACGGGATCAAGGCGCTCGATGCCCGCGGGATGGAAATGCGCCGCGAGGACGAGGAGACCATTGAATCGATCTTCTTCGATGGCACGTTCCACGTGGCCGCCTGGTCCGAGGTCGGGTCCATCCGTTCCGACGACGCGGCGAACCATCAGTACCTCGAGGCGATCCTCGCAAAAGTGGACGTCGCCGCGATCCGCAAGAGTGCGTTCACGGTCATCGTCGACCCCGGGAACGGCGCGGGCTGCGTCGTGACGCCGTATCTCTTGCGGTCCCTCGGATGCCGCGTGATCTCTCTAAACGGGCAACCGGACGGCGCGTTTCCGGGCCGCATGCCGGAGCCGATTCCCGATCATCTCGGCGATCTCATGCGCGTCGTCTCCGAGGTCCACGCGGATCTCGGAATCGCCCACGATGGCGATGCGGACCGCGCGATCTTCGTGGACGACAAAGGATCCTTCGTCTACGGCGACAAGAGTCTGGCCCTCCTGGCGAAGGCCGCAATCCAGGGCCGTGGCGGGACCGTCGTGACGCCCGTCAGCACGTCAAGCCTAATCGATGACGTCGTGCGCGCGGCAGGCGGGCGCGTCGTCCGGACCCGCGTGGGCTCGCCGATCGTCGCCCGGACGATGTTCGAGACCGGCGCCGCGTTCGGCGGCGAGGAGAACGGCGGAGTCATCTTCCCCGATCATCAGTTCTGCCGGGACGGCGCGATGTCCGCCGCGAAGATGCTCGAGCTCCTCGCCCACGAAGGCAAGCGACTGTCCTCGCTGACGGCCGCGCTCCCGCAGTATCATCTGAAGAAAACGAATGTCTCCGTCCCGGTCGAGCGAAGGGACGCGGTTCTCGCATCCTTGGTCGAACTCACGAAGGGCCGGAAAGTCGATACCACGGACGGCGTGAAGATCGTCGAACCGGATGGCGCCGTCCTCGTGCGGCCATCGGGCACCGAGCCGATCTTCCGCGTGTACGCGGAAGGCCGGACCCCGGAACGGGCGGAAGCGCTCGCGAAGGAAGGCGCGGACCTCATCGAGAAAGCGCTAGGCCGTCGGTAATGGGCCGGCGGCAATCAGGATGACGTACGCCAGGACCGCGCCGAACGTGGTCGAGACTAAGTTCACGGTCCTCTTGTCCATGACCCCGCGGCGTTCCAGGGTGGCGCCCAGCACGCTGTCGAGCTGACAGCCGAGGAACCCGATGGCTATCGGGATCAGCAGGTACCACGACGCTTCCGGCATCGTCGGCTGTCGCGTAAGGCTCCACACTCGAGAAAGATACGAGAGGACGAACCAGCCCGCGACGGACGTGTAGGCCGCCGCTCCGAACGCACACAGCTGGCCAAGCCGCGAGACGCCGCCGTCCGTGCCGGGTGGCACGGGTTCACCCGTCGTGATGAGGGCCGTCTTCCGGGAGAGCACCCCAATCTCGCTCGCGAGGGTGTCCGCGCCCGCGACGGACAGGGCGGAGAGGAAGATGACGCCGCTGATGATCTTCGGGAAACCCGCGGGCATCGTGAGGGAGATCGCCGCGACCGCCATGGGGGCGAATCCGTTCGCGAGCACATTCGTCGACTTCCGTTCGCCTCGGATGCCCTCCTGAACGCCCAACGCCTCCTTCAAGGCGAACCGGTAGCGGGTCGCGAGGAAGCTCGAGAGAAGGAAGAACAGCAGGAGGAACAGCCACGTCACGTCGCCGAAGATCCCGATGACCATGCCGACGACGAACGCCGCCAGGCTGCCGTCCCACGTCAGCACGTCGCGCCGGTACGCGAGCGCGCTCAGGGCCCCCGTCAGGATCGTGCTGACGAGGACCGAGGACACGAAATCCAGCGGCACTGGCCGGGGAAATCGAGGTCCGGTTATAGCCTTTCCGACGCGGTTCTCGGACCGTGCCTACCAGGAGTCGAGGGAGCGTTGTTTCTGCTCCGCCCGAGCGCTTCCGAACTTCTCGAGCGCCGCGTTGATTCGATCCGGCGAGAAGTCGTGTTCGTCGCAGAGCATGTGACGCACCCCATCGGCATCCGGATCGCGGAATCGCAGTTCGACGTTCGGAAGGACGTCCGGTTTCAGGAAGAGTTCCCGCACCTCGTCCTTCGATTCAATGTCGACGTGGAGTTCCTCGAGGGCCGGCTCGAGGGACCCGTGTTTCTTGATGAGCGCCAGGGCCTTCTTCGGCCCGATCCCCTTGACGCCTTCGTTGAAGTCCGTGCCGATCAACAGGCCCATGTCGACGAGCTGCTCGCGCGTGATGCCGAGGTTCGCCAACGTGGCCTCCAGCGAGATTTCCTCCGGTTGGACGTCGACGTAGACCTCCTTTCGCGGCAGCTTTCGACGGCCGGTAATCGCGAGGTTCTTCACGAGCCGCGGCGAGCCGAACAGGAGGGAGTCAAAGTCTTGCGAGGCAGCCGCGTATGCCACACCCGTTTGGGCCATCGCGCTCGCTTGCGCCTCCCCTTCCGCGGGCGCCTGGATCCATGGAATGCCGAGCAGGTCCAAGAGCCGCTTCGACTGGTCGACCATCTCGCCGGTGAGCCGCGACGTTTGCATCGCCTTCGTGCGCGCCGTCGCGAGATCTCCGATCTCGACGGCCTCCCGCCACTCCCGCTCCGCGCGACGCTTGATTTCGCCGCGGGCCACGATCGTATGCGCCTTGAGGCGTGGCGGTTCGCCATCGAAGACGAATGCGGGCTTGATGCTCGCCGCGACGAAGTTCGAGACGCGGTAGATGATTCCGGACAGATGTGACGTCACGCGGCCCTCGTGGTCCATCAGCGGGGTTCCGTCCGGCTGGCGGATGATCGCGAGGAACTGGTACAACGTGTTGAAGGCGTCGATCGCGAGAATTTTCCCGGCGAAATCCTCGAGCGTCCGCGGCTCGGAGCTGACGATGTCCGCGAGGTTAATGCCCATTCGGACGGCAGAAGGTGGGGCATTCTAAAGCGTTTGTGCGCGGGAAACGATGTCCCGCGAGCGAGACCCGCGGGCCCAGTGTTCTCCTTGAACACAGCTGAACCGGCGCTATCTTACCGACCTTCCCGGGATCGCCGCGCGGACGGAGGGATGTGACTTGATCCCGGAACTCGGAGCGCCTGTCGTGACGTCGAGACCTCGGGAAACCCGCCTGGTGATCCCATTCTTCGTGGGCGTGGTCCTAATCCTGGCCGTCTGGGTCGCCGTCGCCAGGGCATCGGCCGCGCCTCCAGGTGTGTTCCAGCCCCCGCACTCCGATTATGGAGTCGACACGGACTCAGACGGGCTGTTCAACGCTCTCGTCGTGGAAGTCAACATGTCCATCGCGCAGACGGGGGATTATTTGATTAGCGCGTATCTTCACGACGCGTCGTACCGATTGTCCACCGGGAATTCCACACAAGCGCATCTCGACCCAGGACCGAATTCGGTCACCGTCGCGTTGGACGGCTGGCGGATTAACGTGTCCGGCGTGGACGGACCGTACACGGTCGAGCTCTCCCTCTATGAACGCACATATGGCCTTAGCGACTCGGGCGTCCACACCACGGCGGCGTACAGCCACCTCGAGTTCGAGTCTCCCCCGGCGTACCTCGCCCCGCCCTTTAGCGACGCGGGAGTCGACACAAATGGGAACGGTCGATTCGACGACCTCGCCGTCAACGTAAATTTGACCGTCGAGCAAACGGACTACTACGGTTTGTACGGAAACCTTCGCGGCCTCGATGTATCTGCGTCGACCCCATGGCGGTCGTACACGCCGGGCTCCTACTCGGTCCGGCTCCTTTTCAATGGGATCGCAATCAACGAGAAGGGGATCGACGGCCCGTATGTCGTTGACTTCACTCTGTACATGAGGGACTCGCAGATCGGTTTCAACAACGACACGACCGGGCCGTACCGCGCCTCGGACTTCGAGAGCCCGCCTCCGCCGCCCCCGCGGAACCTGGGGACGCTCCCCGGCGGCCGAGTCAGTTTCGCCATTGCGATCAATGATGCGGGCCAAGTCGTCGGCACCAGCGAGGGCGGGTCCGGTGCATTCCTCTGGCAGAACGGCATCATGACGGATCTCGGGACGTTGGGTGGCGCCTCCGCCAGCGCCTCGGGGATCAACGAGGCGGGCCAGATCGTCGGCATTAGCAACAATGCCTCCGGAGAATCCCATGCGTTCGTGTGGGACAACGGCACGATGACGGATCTCGGGACGCTCCCCGGGGACTACTACAGTGAGGCGTACGGCATCAACGATGCCGGCCAGGTCGTCGGATACAGCTTCGATTCGAGCCGGACATACCACGCGTTCCTGTGGCAAGCCGGCACCATGACCGACCTCGGCAATCTGGGCGTGGCCTACTACACGATCGCGTGGGCGGTCAACGACGCCGGCCAAGCCGTCGGCGGGAGCAGCCCCGATTACGGCGTGGAGCACGCCTTCCTCTGGTCCGGCGGTGGGATGCAAGACCTCGGGACCTTGGGCGGCTCCGCAAGCGAAGCCCGGGCGATGAACGACGAGGGCCAAGTGGTCGGATGGAGCCTCAACGCCAGCGGTGCGACGCACGCGTTCCTCTGGCAGAATGGCACGATGACGGACCTCGGCACGCTTCCCGCAGGATACGCAAGCTACGCCTATGGCATCAACGACGCCGGGCAAGTCGTCGGGACCAGCGAGGATTCGTCCGGCGTCACGCATGCATTCCTCTGGTCGGCCGGGACGATGACCGACCTCGGCACGTTGGGAGGCTGTTGCGGCGAAGCGCGGGGGATCAACGATGCCCACCAAGTGGTAGGCGGGAGCGCGACGACGGCAGGGTTCACGAACGCCGTCCTGTGGACCGTCCCGGGCCTTGACGGCCCGCAGTCCCCCGCGAGCCTAGCGGGTGAACCGGGATCGGCTTCGGCACGCCCGCACTCAATCGGTAGAGGGACCGGGGGGCCGATTCCCGCCGCGCGACCGAAACTCGATGCCTTCGGGAACTGGCCGGCGCACGGAACCGAGCACCCACGACAAAAAGTGGACTAGGCTTCCCTTCGTCTTCGGCGCCCCTCGGACCTGGAACTGTTTGCGACCAAACACAACCGAAACGTCAGCTTATCATGGACCGATTTCGGTCCGGGTGTCATGTTGCGGATGGGAAGAACCCTCGTGAGCGGACTGCTGGTTCTCGTTGCCCTATCGTTCGTGACGGCGTCTCATGCCTCGTCCACGGTCACGGTGCGGGACCTCGGAGTGCTCCCGGGTTACACGACGACCGTGGCCGAGGGGATCAACGGAGCGGGACGGATTGTCGGGACGAGCGGCGACGGCGGATCCCAGTCTCGTCCGTTCCTTTGGAATGACGGCGTCATGACGAACCTCGGGACGCTCGGCGGCAGCCGTGGCATTGCGCATGGAATGAGCGATACCGGTTTCATCGCCGGCGAGAGCGAGGTCGCCTCCCATGAGATGCATGCGTTCGTCTGGGAGAACGGAATCATGACGGATCTTGGTCCCGGCGTCGCCTTCGCGGTCAACGAGCAGGGACAGGCCATCGGCTGCGGATTCCCGACCTCTTCGGCGCCGCCGTGCCACGCCGTCCTCTGGCAGGGCGGCCAGATGACAGACCTCGGGACCCTCGGCGGTCATTCCGGCTCGGCGTACGGCATCAACGACGCCGGTCAGGTCGTGGGCAGCAGTCTCGCGACGGACGGCTTCATGCACGCGTTCCTCTGGCAGGCCGGCACGATGACCGACCTCGGAGGTCTGCCGGGCTACCAGTTCAGCGCCGCGTGGGACATCAACGCCGCGGGCCAGGTCGTCGGCAGCAGCACCGGCGCCGACGGCATCACGCACGCGGTCCTCTGGGAGGCCGGCGTTGTCCGGGACCTCGGGAATTTGGGCGGTCGTGCCACGATCGCGTACGGCATCAACGACGCCGGCCAGGTCGTGGGGATCTCCATCCCGGCGGACGGTCCGATCGACGGATTCCTGTGGCGGGACGGCGTGATGACGAAGTTGCCGACCCCGGGCAACGGCGACGGCGCAGGGTCCGACATCAACGGCGCGGGTCAGGTGGTCGGCGGCCACTATTTGTACGCGTTCGGCGCGACGCCAGCCACGCCGATGTCCGGCATGGCGTTCTACATTGCGGCCGCGGGGCTCGCCGGGGCGACGTTCGCCTTCTATCACGTTCGCCGGAGCTTCCGACCGCGGAACAATCCGAACAGGCGGTGAATGTCGAACCGAATCTTCTAGAAACTAGCACCGGGGGCAACGGTCGGGAATCCGCTCCCCGAGGTGCCCCCGGAGGGCGCCTGTGTTTTCGCAGCTCGTCCGTTCCACCGAGCGCTACGGTCTCTACATCTCGGCGGCCCGCACCCCGAGGAGGAAGGTCTCTTGTCCCAGGCCGGCCTCGACGACGTACGATTTCGCGTTCGGCTGGGTGACGAACTGCATCTCGAGGGCGTTCGAATCCCGCAGGATCATGTCTTTCCAGGGTTGAAGCATCGCGCGGAACGGCTTGTCGGCGACCAATTCGATTTCGACAATCCGGTCATCGGCCAAACGCATATCCTTCCGGGCCTCGCGAACGATGTTCACGATTTCCTTCGCCCACCCTTCGGCGAAGAGTTCCCTCGACATGCGCGTATCGAGATAGACGACCCCGCCTTCGAACGGCTCTTCGACGACGTATTCCGGGATCGACTCGATGAACGAGACCATCGACGGGTCGATGCGGACTTTCTGGCCCTCGATTCCGACCGAGTACTCCCCTCGGTCCAGTCCCGCTTTGATCTTCCACGCGTCTTGGGACCGCAGCAGGATTTCGATCTTCCTCGCCCAGAGCTTGTACGCGGCGCTCACGGAGTCCATGTGGACCTGCACGTCGATCTTCATGCCGCGCCACATGTCGGTCGGGGAGACGAGGTCGAGCTCTTTCGCCCCGCTCTGTCCCACGATGACCTTGCGGAACGCGCTCACGGCGTCGTAGCCGAGCTGGTCCACGGTCTTGATGGCGATCCGCGCGACGGGCCAGTATCGCTCGATCCCCGCGCGGTGTTTTGCCTGGAAGGCGGCCTCGAGGGTGAGCCGCAGGAAGTCGACGTACGCGTTCACCTGCTCGTCCGAAATCTGAAGGGTGCCCGCTTCCTTCGACGCGATGATCGTCTGGCGGATCTGACGGGAGATCTCCTCCGTCGGGCCGACGGTCGCGTCTGAGACCTGGCGGAGGACCGCCACGCCCTGCCCGTAGCCTTCGCGCTCGATGGACTTCCGCGCCCAGGTCAGGAAGTCCGATTCCCCATCGCCCGCCACGAGGAGCCCGCGCTCCATCAGCATCGGGATTTTGCTGACCGGACTGTCTTCGAGCGGGCCGAGCGAGACGCCCGCGACGTCGGTCGCGAAGAGGACCTTCCGCACGGCGTCCCGGATCCCCGGGAGCTCCGCGGGATCGCCGGACCATTCCTCGAGCCGCGGCCCGTACGCGTCGTGGATGTCCTTGAGGACCTGGACGACGTACAGGGGGAGGATCGGCGGTTCTTTTCCGCGCATCGTGACCGCGAGGAACGCCTGGGGACCGCGGGCCGCGAGGACCGTCGTCCCGCCGAACGTCGCGGTCTGGATGCTCTTCCCACCGTTGGGGAACGCCCGGTTGACGAACTCCTTCACCTTCGCCTCGAGGTTCGCGGCGCCGGACGCCTCCTCCGGCGGCAGGAACGTCCGGGACTCGTGGCACACCAAGGCGCCCGTCGAATGAAACAGGAGGCCGTCGTCGATCAGATAGCCGGTCTCCGGTTCGACGCGGACGACCGCCGTGTCGGTCGTCTGATGCTTGCCGTCGTCGAGCGGCCGCGTGTAATGGACCTCGAAATCGAAGTCCATCGTCCCGGCCTCCTTCGGCTTCAGGCCGAACTCGAGAGAGACCTTCTGGTTCGGCTCGATCTTCTCGACCGTCCGGAGTCCGACGACCTCCACGGGTCCGGTGACGATGGGCGTGACGTGCTCGGCCGGCCAGTTCCCCTTGTTCGTGATGTTCATCTCGAAGCGGTTCCAGCGGTTCGCCTGCAACCCGGCGTTCGTCGTCTCAAGGAACAGCCGCGGATAACGGTCCTTCAGGAGTCCCTCGACCCTCGCCTTCGCGGTCACCTCGGCCCGCTCGATGAGGGACTCGGCCCCTTTCAGGTCCTCGAGGCGCATCGCCTCTTCCGCCTTCAGCAGGAGCGCCTCGACGTCGGAGAGGTCCGCGTGGACGGAGTTCGCCTGCACCACCGTGTTCCGGATCCGTTCCAAGTCGGCGCGCGCCCGCTCCAGGACCGTCCGCCGGCGCTGGCGGGAGAGCGATTCTTTCGCCCGCCGGAGGTACTCCTCCATCTGTCGCGGGTTCTTCTTCTGGATCGCGCCCTCGATCTTCGTGAGGTACGACTCCGCCTCCCGGACATCCAGGTTCTGGCTCTTCGCGATCGAGATGTCGTTGATCAGGGACGCGAGCTCGACCTCGACTTTCTTCGCGGCGATCTCGCCCTTTTGCCGTTCGAGGGATTCGTGGAGGCCCTGATGGATCTCCCGGACGCGCTCGTACTTGCCTTCGTTGTACGCCTCTTCCGCTTCCCTCAGAAGGAGCTCCGCCTGGCTCGTGTCGGCGCCGATCGACTTCATCTCGCTGACCGTGTCGCGGGCCGCCGTCAGGATCTCGCCCATCCGGTCCCGCAGTTGGGTCTTGACCAGATCCGCTTGGGTCTTCGCCTGTTCGATGAACTGCCATGCGAGCTGGATGTCCGTCTCCAGGGTGGACTGTGCCTTCGCGAGGAGCTCGTTCGCCTCGGTCGCCTGGGCCGTGCCGAGGGCGGCGATCGCCATGGCCGTCAAGGTCACGGGGCTCTCCCGGAGCGCGCCCAGTTCGGCGTTCGGGTCCTTCGCGACGAGGACGAGCTTCTTGATCATCTCGTCGATGCCTTCGAGCTGGTGCAGGAGGCCCGTCCACTTCTCGAGGACGTTCCCGTATCGGTCCTCGACCTCTTTCAGGACCTGGAGCATGTACAGCGGGAGCAGCTTCGGCTCCTGGCCGACGACGACCGTGGCGAGGAACGTATGCGGCGAGCGCTCGATCAGGATCTTCGAGTCCCCGAAGTCGAGGCGTTTCATGCCAACGCGCGTGCGCGTCTTGAACGAGTCTTTCACGAAGTCTTGCACGACCGTGAGCATGCCGGAGAAGATGTCCTCATCGATCTCCTCGCGGAACTTGCGGCTATAGTGCGAGATGAGTCGTCCGTCGGAATGGATCAGGAAGACGTCCTCGACGAGGTACGTCGACTCGGGTTCGACCTTGATCTCCTTCGTGTCGCGGACCTCATAGCGGTTCTCGTCGAAGAGCCGCTTGTACGTGATCCCAACGGCGACGGGGACCGAGCCCGTGCCTTTCGGCCGCACACCGACCCGGACTGGGACGACCTCACCCACGCCGATCTCCGCGATTGGGGCGACGCCCTTCGCCTCGATGTCGCCGGAGAACTCGATTTGCACGTTCCGCGCCGGCAGTTTCCCGCGGTTCTCGACCTCGACGACGTACTGGTTCCACTCCCCCGCCTGAAGGCCCGTGGACGGCAGGCGCAGCGCCAGGTTCGGGTACTTGTTCTTGATGAAATTCTGGATCTGGATGCCGACCGAGACCTCGGCCTGTTTGATCAGGATGTCCGCCATCGCGATGTCGCCCGCACGGAGCGCCGCTTCCGCCTGCTCGAGTGAGCCCGCCGCATCGCCCAGCTCCGCCCCGAGGCGTTTCGCGTTCGCCATCATCGTCGAGACGGCGTGGACCCGGGTCTCATACTTCTCGAGGAAGTGGGACTTGCGGGATTCCTCCAGGGATGCGCGGGCATCGGTGAGTCCGCGCTCGAAGCCGTCGACGTTGCCGTCCTCGATCGCCTTCCGGGCTCCCTCCAAGTGCGTCCGCGCAGCCTCCGCCGGGACTCCGAGGCGCTCCGACTGCGTGACGAGCTCCTGGAGGCTCTGGATCTCGTTCATCGACCTCCTGACGATTTGATGCCGTTTCGCATCCAAGAGTCGCTCCTGCAAGTCGCCCTTGAGCCGGTACACTTCCTCGAGATCGTCCGCAGCGGCCGCATCCTCGGCGTGCGCGCGGTATTCGTCGAGTTCCTCCTCGTGGAGGCCGAGGGACACGCCTTCCTCGATCATCGGTGAGAACGACCTCACGATGGACCCCAGATGCGTCCTCCGAGCCAAGTCGACTTCTTCGGAGATCCGCTTCGCGTATCCGCCGACCTCGTGCAGTTCTCCGGCGTCGATCATCGCCTCCGCCCGCGCGAGGATTTCCGAGGCCGTCCGGACGTCTGCGCCGAACTTTGCGTGGGCCTCGACCTTCGCCCGGAGCTCCGTCAAGCTGTCCCGTGCGACCCGCGTTTCCTTGTCGCGCCGGGTGTCATCGAGGATGTCTTCGATGACCTTCTTGTACTCGATCGCCTCGACGAAGCGTCCGTCGTTGATCGCTTCGCGCGCGTTCAGCAACACGACCTCCGCACGGCCCGGATCGAGGCCGGTGGAGCGCACGTCGGCGACCTCGCGTTCGACGTACGACACGAGGTCCTTCGCGGCCGCCTCCAGTCCGTCGTTCAAGCGGGCGGCCATCTCCTTCGTTTCCGTGAGCTCCCGAGAGATGTCCTCGAAGCGTCCTTCTTCGAGGGCGGCCTCCGCCCGGTCGAGCGCCGATTCCGCGCCGACGATCGAGATGTCCGCGCGCGCGAGATCCGAAATCGTCTTGCGGATCGTCGCGAGCTCGGCCCGCGCGGCCTCCTGCGCTCTCCGACGGGCCTCCGCCTCTCGACCCTTCAGATCCCGGAGCCCTTCCGCGACCTCCTTCTCGGCGGCCCGCGCATGCTCGAGCGCATCTGCGTACTCCCCTCGCTCGAACGCGCCTTCCGCCGTGTCGAGCAGGGCGACGGCCTTCTCGACCTCAAGCCCGGCGTCCCGCCCTTCGTGAATCTTGCGTTCCGCGCGGCCGATTAGGTTCCTCGAGGCGGCGACGAGCTCGTCCATGAGTTCCTTCGCGGGCGCGTCGAGGTCGGTTAGGATCGCATCGACGTCGTCGAAGTTCTGGTCCTCGAGGGCGCGTTCTGCCGCTTTCAGACTCTCCTCGGCGCCCGTGATGTCGATGTCCGCCTTTCGCAGGTCCATGATGAGTTTCTTGACCGTGATGAATTTCGTCGCGGCGCTCCGCGCCTTCTCCAAGCCGCGCCGCTGTGCCTCTTGATGTCGGGCCTGGCGTCTCTCCGAGAGAAGCCGATCGATCTCGCCCGTCGCCTGAACGACCTCGCCCGGTTGGCTGGCTTGAACCGCGGCTTGTGCTCGCTCGAGGAGGCCCGCGAACTCCAGCGCCTCGACGCCTTCGCGGTTGGCCTGATCGACCGCCTTCCGGGCTCGCTCCAGGGCGACCTTCGCCTGACTGTTCAACGTGACCTTGACGCCTTTCACGATCCCCTCCGCCGACGCGACGAATCGTTCCGCCTCGTCGAGGGACCCTCGGTCGATCGCTTGCTCTGCCGCCGCGAGCGTATCGAGCGCATGCGCCAGATCGACGTTGTGCGCGAGGAGGTCTTGGACCTCGGCCCGCACGGACTCCATCCGGCGGTGGATTTCCTCCGTCCGTTCGAGCTTCGACCGCGTCGCGTCGGCATCGGACTTTCGCTTCGAGTCCGCGGCGGCAACCGCGAATTCTTCGACCTCGGAGATGCAGGCTTTGCCGGCGTAGATCGTGTCGCCGTAGCGGGCTTCTGAGTACGACGTCTCGGCGTCTCGCAACATCTGGGCCGCTGCGTCGACTTGGATGCCATCCGCCTTCGCCCGGGCGACCTCGCCTCGGGCTTGCCCGAGCACCTCGGCGGCGGAGCTCCGCATGAGCTCTCGCGTCGCGAAGATGTCGTGCTCGACGTTATCGAGGAGAGCGTCCGCATGGAAGAACCGGCGTTCCTGGATGCCGATCGCGGCGTCCGCGAGTTTCCCCTCCAGCCCGACCGTGTCGTTCTGTCCGCCCTGTCGGAGCGCGACGATGTCGTCTCGCGCCTGGAGCACGCGCACGTTCAGCTTTGACTCCGTCTCTGCGTCGGCATCGGCCATGCGCTTGTCGATTAGGGCCTGCATGTCGAGTTTCTTGCCGAGGGAGACCGCGTCGTCGACGTCTTTCAGGAGCTGCCGAGCGAGCGCGGGATCGAGACCCCGGGACGCGTTGAGCAAGATGATTTGCAGGGATTGCTCCATGATCGCGCGGAAATGGGAGTCCCGCGCGCTTTCGGCGGCGTGACGGGCCCGGCCGACGAGGCGCCTCGCCGCTTGCAGGTCTCTCGCCTCGACCGCTTTCGTGAGATCGACGAGGATCTGCTCGAAGTCCGCGGCGTCGGCCCCCAGATCCCTCAAATCCTCCGCGTCGACTTGGAGGCTCGCGAACGCGTCCCGGACCGTCTGGAGGAGGGACGCCTCCCGCACCGCGTCGTGGGCGTCCTTCGCCAGCGCTCGGACCTTGCCGTACTCTTTCGCCGCCAGCGCCTTGCCGGCGTCGTCGAGGATCGCCTCGGCGTGGCTCACGTCGACCCCTCTCCGGCGCTCCCGCGCGGCTTCGCGGGCCGACTCCCGCAGGCCCACGTCGGCGACCGCATAGCGTCGCGCCTCCTGCAAGCTGCCGCGGGCCCTCTGGGCCAGGAGGGGGACGTCCGCGTACACGCCCCGTCGGAGCGCGTCCCGCGCCTGGGTCAGGACCTTGCGGGCCTCGGCGATGTTCACGCCGTCCCGACGGGCGGCCTCGACGTCCGCCGCGGCGCGGTCCAGGATTGTCTCTGCGCGCGCGTACTTGCGCTGCGCGTCCGCTTTCTCGATCGCCTTCGAAGCGAGCGGTCGAATTCGATGGTACTCTCGCAGGGCGAGCGCGTTCCGGGCTTCGTCGAGGTGGTCCTCCGCGTCCTCGACGTTCCCGCCGCGCTCTTTCGCGTATTGCACGCGGGTTTGGGCTTTTTCGACGATTCCCTGGAGGACCCGCTCCCGTCGCTGGTCGAGCGTTCGGATGGAGATTCGCCGAAGCAGGCGTTCCGCCGCGACGAAGTCGTTCCGGCCCGCGAGGGCCCGGGCCTGCTCGATATTCCGCTGGAACGCCAACGTTTCAATGCCGGCCTTCTTCGCCCCATCGAGGACCGCGTCCGCATAGGCGAGCGCATCCGCGACCCGCGCCTTTCGCCTCGCAATCTCGAGGACCCTCCGAGAGGCACGTGCAAGATCCAAAGCCCGTCCGAGGTCCCCGGCGGCCTCCGTCTGCTCCGCCCGCTCGAGGAGGCTCCGCGCGAACGATGGGTCGGCCGGATCGCGGTTCGAGGCCACGAGGTCCTTCCGGGCCGCCGCGATCGCCCGTTTCGTGATGTCGGGGGCCGCCCGCGCGGTCAAGCCCCGATCGAACGGCTGCCCGCAGATGTCGCAGGCGGATCGACCGTCCGGTACGTCCGACTCGCAGAGGGGGCAGCGGGCCATGTGGCTCCAACCGAGGGGTCGCCCTCCGCAACGGGAGGAATGACACCGTTGGATGTCGGGTCAGCCGGTATAAATGAAGCGTCCTCGATATCTCACCTGATAACCGTATGGCCCGGACCGGTTCCGCGCCCGTTCCCGAAAAGCTTCAGTAGCCGCGCGGTGTTCGGACGACGTCGGCGGTCCCGCGAAGGACGCACAGGGAGGTGTCTCGTTTTGGCGGCGCGGCGGGGTCGGTCGCTCGTCGGCATGGCGGTCGTGGACGGGGACGGCATCGAGGTCGGCTACGTCTCCGGGGAAGAGGCGAACACCCTCGTCCTCGGGGAAGGCTCCGGAGGCCGGATGCGCCTCGGCCGTCGGTACGTGAGCGGGGTGGTGGACCGCGTGACCCTGCGAGGCCCCGCGGCGGAGATCTTCGCGGGCCTGAACGTGGTGGATTCGGACGGGGAGTTCGTGGGCATCGTACGCGACACGAACGAGGCGGACGACGTCCTCGATTCGTTCATCGTCGAGGATGAGTCCGGGGAGATGGTGAACGTCCTGCTCGAGGACGTGCGGACGATCGACGAATGGGTCGAGCTATCCGTCGCGGGCGACTCGCTTTACGAAAAGAGCTAGGATTCGTCCTCCGAGGTTGGCGTGAGCAGGATGCCGGTCCCGAGCCACACGAGCAGGCCGATCGTGACCAGGATGCCGCCGTAAGTCGTGATGAGGTTGACCGCCAGGAGCGCCACGGGCAGCAGCGTCCCGATCACGAATCCGAGACGGACCATCGCAAGCGCCTCGATGCCCTCTTGCTCCTAAAGGTTTGCGAGCCTCGGATCGATTGCGAGGCGAAGCGTGTCCTAGACGCGCTTCGAACCGGCGCGCCCCTTCTCGGCCGCGCGACGGATGGCGAGTAGGTTCTCGCGGATCCGGTCCGGGAAGATACCGCTCCCCGAGACCAAGATGTCGGCGCCCGCCTCGGCGACGATCGGGGCCGTGTCGACCTTGATGCCGCCATCCACTTGGATCTCCGTCGTTAGGCCTTCCTTGTCGATGTACCGTCGGGCCTCGCGGATCTTCGGGACGACGTTCGCTCGGAAGGCTTGGCCGGAGAATCCGGGGTCGACGGTCATGATGAGGAGCATGTCTGCGTGCTCGAGGTAGGGGGCCGCCTTTTCAAACGGTGTCGCGGGATTGAGGACGACCCCAGGACGGACCCCGGCATCGCGGATCGTCCGAATCGTCGCGCGGATATCGTGGTCGCTCTCGACGTGAACCGTGAGATCGTCCACTCCAGCATCGGCGAAGGGCTTCACGAATTCTTGCGGGTGCGTCACCATCAGGTGAGCGTCGAACGGAACCTGCGTCAGCGGCCGAATCGACTTCACGATGGCCGGCCCCATTGTCAGGTTGGGCACAAAATGGCCATCCATCACGTCGATGTGGAGCATGTCCGCGCCGGCTTCGGCGGCTTCGCGCACCTGGACCCCCAAGCGATCGAACCGGGCGGACAAGATCGAGGGAGCAATCTTGATGGCCATCCGGCTGCGCAATGAATGCGCGTGGAATAAGATTTCCCTCCCCCGCAGCGAACGCCGCAGGGAAGGAACGCGTTAAGGTGGCCGCCTAGGCTCGATGGAACGACGCGAGTTCCGCGAGGATCTTCATGCCGCCGATGAAGGACACCGCCTTCACGACGTTTCCGACATCGCCACTGAACCACGCTTCCGCCGCGAGACGAGGCTGGCCGCACTCGTCGCCTCCGAGGCCCACGACGGGTCCCTCGCGATCGTCCGTTGCGAGGCGGTCGATCGTCGGGAGGGCCACGCGGACCGGGATCGACGAGAACGTCCCCGCGGGCGTCGTGACATTCTCCAACTCACCCGAGTGGAGCATCAGCCGGATCGGCACGGTCACGTTGAAATTGTGCCAGAACCCGAATGAATCGTTCGGTGCGTCGAAGCGCCACGCGATCATCGCATGGATCGTCGCGTTGCTCGACACGTTCCAGGTCTCATTCTCCTCGATCGGGAAGGCCCAGATGTCGAGGGCGGGCTGGTACGTTGTCTGGACGGTCGCGGTGTACGAGACATTGAACCAACCGCGGGCGGTCCAGAGCGCGCTCTTCAACTGGACGGTGCGGACCTCTTTCATCTCCGCGAGATCCGAGGCGCGATACACGGCGTACCCGTCGACCGTCGCGTTCTCCATCACCGGCCGAAAGAGCAGTATCGTCGAGGAATTCGTCTCGTTCCCATCTCGGACCGGGTCGAAGACGCTCCCGAGGTGGAACGAGCCGTGGACGGTCACGTTGTACTCCGACCCACTGGCGGACGCGACCGTGCGGGTCAACGTTCCCGTGAGGGATGGGCTTCCCCACGTCGGCCCTGCGATGAAGACGTCGGGCGGGGTCGAGTTGACGTTGTACGTCCACGAATCTCCGACATGCCACGTCGGAACGCCGACCGACGAGGACTGCGGCGTGTTCGTGCCCGATGGCGCGCCTTGGTTCGCGAGGTTCGCGGGGCCGAACGCAACTGCCGCAACCGCGATGCCCACCAAGGCGATCGTAATCGCAACCAAGCCGAGGGGTCTGATTCGCATCCCGTTCCTCTTGTTGCGGAGCCGGCGAAGAACGCGCGAAGTATATGGGCGTTGTTAGACAGATGTAGAACTCCGCGCACCTCAGTGAAACATGTTCAGGAATGATAATGTTCGGGACGGGACCGGAGTCTCTAAGGCACGCCCGCGGACGGATTGGCTCGCGCTCTCGGTCTTCTATGCTTGAAGCCATATTATAGTCGCGGTTCAACCGCGCCCACATCGATTGACGAGGGGTTCGTGCAAGCGTTCATCACCTCCGCAGGCCTTTCGACTGGGATGGCGTCGGCCGAACCGCGAGCCATCCGCCGGTCTGGCGGGATGAATCGATGGACCCTGGAACCCTTGTTCAGTGTGGTTTACATCTTGCTTCTCGCCACCGGGGTCCTTGCCGTAACGCTCGCGGCGGCCGGGTTGGACTTTGCGCTCGTGGTGGTTACGATGATCTTGTTATGGGCTGCGCTCGTGGTGGTGTGGTCCCGCAGAAGCGCCGCGAAAGAGTCGCGTTGAGCCCGCGACAAAGCCCTTAAGAACCGCCCGTCATGTCCCGGCCGACTCCGGGCGGGAGTAGGGGCGGGCAGGTCATGGTCGATATCTCCGAAGAGCTCATCGCGACCCTGAAGAAGAAGGCCGTCACCCTTCGGAAGCACATCATCCGGATGACGCACAACGCACAGAGCGGCCATCCGGGCGGCTCCATGTCCGCGGCCGATATCGTCACCGCGCTCTACTTCCACGTACTCCGCGTCGATCCGAAGAATCCGACTTGGCCGGACCGCGACCGATTCGTCCTCAGCAAGGGCCACGCGTGTCCGGTCTGGTACGCGGCCCTCGCGGAACGCGGCTTCTTCCCGGTCGAGGAGCTGCTGACCTTCCGGAAACTGAACAGCCGCCTTCAAGGCCATCCGGAGCTCGGGACGACTCCCGGCGTCGAGAACGCCGCGGGCGCGGAAGGTCAGGGCTTGTCGTTCTCGGTCGGGCTCGCGCTCGCGGCGCGGATGGATCACAAGCCGTGGCGGGTCTACTGCATCCTGGGGGACGGCGAGCAAGACGTCGGCCAGACGTGGGAGGCCGCGATGGCCTCCTCGAAGTACGGCCTCGACAACTTGACCGCTTTCATCGACCGGAACGGAATCCAGCAGGAGGGCCGCACGGAGGACATCATGCCGCTCGAGCCGCTCGCGGAGAAATGGGAGGCGTTCAACTGGCACGTCCTGACAATCGACGGGCACGACTTCCGCCAGATCCTCGCGGCGATCGAAGAGGCCCACCGGACAAAAGGCCGACCGACCGCCGTGATCTCCCGGACCGTGAAAGGCAAAGGCGTCTCGTTCATGGAGAACAAGATCAAGTATCACGGTGCGGCGACGAGCGACGACGAACTGAAGCTCGCCCTCGCCGAGCTCGAAGCTCAGGAGGCAGCGATTTGACCGCGGGCCCATGGAAGATGGAGAGCCAGCGGTCGTACTTCGGCAAGGCGCTGATCGCGCTCGGGCGCCGCAACCCGAACGTGGTCGTCGTCGGCGCGGATACCACGGAGTCCATCAAGACGATCGACTTCGGCAAGTCGTTCCCGGACCGCTTCTTTCAGCTCGGGATCGCGGAGCCGAACATGATCAGCGTCGCGGCGGGCCTGGCCGCGGCGGGGAAGATCGCGTTCGCGGCGACGTACAGCGTGTTCGGGAGCGCGCACACGTACAACGTGATCCGCCAGAACGTCGCGTACACGAACCTGAACGTGAAGATCTTCTGCTCCCACGCCGGCCTGACCGTCGGTCCGGACGGCGCGACGCACCAGATGAATGAAGACATCGCGCTCATGCGCGGCATCCCGCGAATGACGGTCCTGGTCCCCGCGGACGGCCCCGAGACCGCGAAGTGCGTCGATGCGGCCGCCGCGATGAAGGGACCGATCTACTGCCGTTTCTCCCGCACGAACGTGCCGACGATCACCTCGCCGGACGACGACTTCGCGATCGGCCGCGCGCGCGTCATCCGCGACGGATCCGACGTCACACTGATCGGTTGCGGACTCATGGTGGCGCGCTGTCTCGAGGCCGCCGACTCGCTCAAGCGCGCCGGGATTAAGGCCCGCGTGATCAACCTCTCGACCGTCAAACCGCTCGACACCGCGACGATCGATCGCGCGGCCCGCGAGACGGGCGGAATCGTGACCGCGGAGGAGCACACCGTCGTTCATGGCATCGGGGCGGCAATCGCCTCCGCGATTGCGGCGAACCACCCGGTGCCGGTCGCCATGGTCGGCGTTCAAGACGTGTTCGGAGAGAGTGGAGAGGCAGACGAGCTTCTGCGGAAGTACGGTCTGACCGCGGAGAAGATCGTGGATGGCGCTCACGACGTCATGAAACGCCGCGGCCAAGGGCGATGAGTCCCGCGGTCTCCGCGGGCCTTCTCTTGCTCAACTGGCTCGCTTGACCGGACCCTTTTCGTTGTACCGCTGCACGGTCACAAATCCGGCGACGTTCTCGTGGGCCATGTCCCAACTCGGGGCGTCGTCGCGAAGCCACCACCGACGGATGTTCGTCACGGTCGACTTCTTCATATTGATCCCGCCAGGCAAGAGGATGTAGCCCTCGAACGGGGCGCCTGTCACGGGATTCCGAATGTGTTCGCTCTCGACCGCCCCGACCCCATCGACTGCGAAGGAGCTGTCGACTCCCTTGAACTTGAAATTGATCTTCGCGGTTTTCGCCGGGAACGATTTTGTGAATGTCGACGGGAAGATCGCGAAGACGCCTCCGCCTTCCTTACCGCCCGTGATTTTCTCGATCGCCTCACGCTGGTCCGGTTTCGCCTTCGAGTCGACGTAGACCCGGCCGGTCCCGCCTCCCATGTGGATCGCCCGCGGCCACCAGAGGCCCCAGGCGAACGTCACGCCGTCGAGTTTCGTTGAGCCGAACGTCCCTTTTCGGATATGCCACGAGACAAGCGCTTCACAGTTTCCCGTCGTCGGAAGCGCGTCGAAATTGCACGGGCATCCCCACGCACAGTTGCAGCTCTGGATGTACTCCGCCTCAAAATTCCACTTCGTCGGCATCGATCGAACCCTCCTCGCCCAGGTTCGTATCGACTCTCGGCTACTTAAGCCGAGCACCGAAGCCCCCTCCGGTCGCACTGGTTCCGCACGTTCATATCGGCACGTCCCATTCCGATTGCGGCATGGTCGAAACGGTCCCCGCCGAGCCCGCTTGGCTGCTGCGGCATCTCACCGTCCCCGTTGCGGCGGCGGTTGCCCTGGCCGTCGGGGCGGCCTGGTACGCCACGTGGACCTCCGCCGACGTCCTGATGGCGCTAACGGCGCCCTCCCTGTTGCGGTCCACGGACCTCGTCCTGTTCTTCGTCCTCCTCGTCGTCATGATGGTCGCGATGATGTTGCCGTCGGCCTTGCCGATGATCGTGGCGTTCCGCGGGATGACGCGTCTCGAGGCCGGTCGACCCACGAAGCACGCGGATGACGCTGCGACCGCCCTGTTCATCGCTCCGTACTTCCTCGTCTGGGGCGCGTTCGGAGTCGCGGCCCTCCTGGCGTTGAGTGCCCTCGGGCTCATGGGGACCATGACGGGTCCCTTGGCCTTCGCTTCCGCGGTGACGCTCGTCGCGGCGGGCCTCTGGCAAGTCACCCGAACGAAGGAAGTCTGCCTGACTCACTGTACGTCGCCGATGTCCTTCGTCTTGCATCACTGGCGATCCGGTCGGTCCGGCGCGGTCCGCATGGGCTTTCGTCATTCCCTCTACTGCATCGGCTGCTGCTGGCTCTTCATGCTCGTCCTCTTCGTGTCGGGATCGATGAGCCTCCTCTGGATGGGGGGCCTTTCGGTCGTGATCTTCGCGGAGAAGCTCGGCGTTCGGCAGGACCTCTTTGCTCGTGCGATTGGCGTCGTCCTCGTGGCTCTCGGTGGTCTTGCAGTTTTCGGGGCAGTCCTGCCGAGGTGAACGGGAACGATCGGGGCACCATCGAACGCGGAGGCGGGTGGATCGGACAGTTCACTCCCCCACGGGAGGCGGAATCGTTACGAGTTTCCGAACCGGTGAGAAGAGGATCCATGGGATCGCGAGAAGACCGCCGAAGGCCGCGATGACGATGGCCGGGTACAGCCCGAGGGCCTCTCCCAAGGCCCCGCCCAGGAGGTTTCCGACAGGGAGCGTGCCCCAGACGAGGAACCGCATCGTGGCATTGAGCCGGCCTTGGAGGCGAAGGGACACGAGTGCCTGGCGGAGGCTCACCTGGTTGATGTTGTACCAGAGCGTGCCCAGCGCGCCCGCGAATCCCATCGCCGTCAGGAACGCGAACGCCACGCCCGGGGTCGCGAAGACGATCCAGAACGAGCTCGCGGACCCCACCAGAAGGCCCAAGAGGATCGCACGACCGACGCCGAGCCGGCGCGCGACTCGGTTCGCGGTAACCGCACCGAGGATCCCGCCGATGCTCCCGAGTCCGCCGATGATTCCAAGTCCGACCTCGTCCAACCCGAGGTTCCGGACCGCATACAGCACGAAAAGGGCGAACAAGGCAGACGAGAAGAGATTCGAGGTTCCCGTGCAGCCTGCGATCGACCAAAGCCGGCGGTCCCCAAACACCACCCGAAGGCCTTCACGGATTTCCTTCGGGACGGACCGCCGCTCGGAGGGCTTTGGCACCGTCTCGGGCTTTCGAATGCGGGCCATGAGGCCAGCGGAGAAGAAGAACGATACGCCATCGAAGGCCATCGCGGCCGCATACCCGAGTGCCCGGATGACAAAGCCCGCAAGGACCGGTCCGCTGACCTGAGCCGTAGTGTTGGTCGCCTCGAGTTTGCTGTTCCCCTCGACAATCTGGTCACGCGGGACTAGCGCCGGCAAGTACGCTTGGTAGGAAACATCGAAGAAAACAGTGAGGATGCCCGTCGCGAACCCGAGGAGGTAGAGGTACTCCATCCGCGCCAGGCTGAGAAGCGTGAGGACGGCGATTGAAGCGACGACGAGCCCGCGGCCGAAATCTCCGGCGATCAGGATGGGGCGTCGTCGATGTCGATCGACCCACACGCCGACGAGGAGGCCGAAGAGAAGGAACGGAAGGGTCCCGAGCGCTCCAAGGAGGCCCATCTGTCCAGGGGTTGCCAGTAAGACCCGCACGGCGAAAAGCTGCAATGCCAAGCCTGTGAACTGGTTCCCAAATTGGGAGACGCTCTGCCCAATCCAGAGCTTCAGGAAATCGGGATGGTGCCAAAGCGTCGGCGCGGCCAAGCGAGGCGCGCAGGGGCCGCGCGCATAAAGTCGTTCGCCCACCAATCGGGGGACAACGTCTCCCAAGAAGCGGAAATGCTCATGTCGGGCGCCGGCCATCGATCGCCGGCGGCGCCTCAACGGGATATTTCTTGACACCCCGGAAGGCCGCAAGCCTCGGGAGCCTCGGGCGTGGATCTTCCCCGCCACGCAGGCCGCAACGCACAGGAGCCCGTCCCGCGCCGGCTCTGGAGTTACATTCGGCCCCCCGCGACAAAGATTAAGGGGAGGGATGTAGATACATGATGTGTCTACGCACATGCTCGCCAAAGTTAGACGATGGGGGAATGGCCTCGCGCTGCGGGTCCACAAACGAGACCTCGAGTCCGCCGGCGTGGCCGAGGGAGACGTCGTGCAAGTCGAACTCATCCGGTCTCCCGAGCGGGGTCCGTTGGACTTGAAGTCCCTTCCGACGTTCGAGGACGAGGACAAACGGGCCAGCCAGCGGCACGACCGTTATCTCTACGGGTGAGCCGGTGCAGATCGCTGACACCAGCTTCCTCTACGCTCTCTTCTCGAAGTCCGATGCGTTCCACGGCAAGGCTCGCAGGGCCGCCGCGGCGGCCGATTCCATCCTCGTTCCAAGCGAGATTTACTCGGAAACGGTGTCCCTCATCTACTACCGCGTGGGATTCGCTGCAGCGAAGTCGGCGGGCGCCTGGATGCGAGCCCAGAAACGATTGCAAGTCGCGTCCTCTTCTCGGTCCGTTTTGGACGGTGTCTGGGGGATCTTCCGGGCCGCGCGGGGACGGCTCAGCTACCCCGACGCCGTGGTCCTCGCGTGGTGCCGCGAACGGCGTGCAACGCCGTTGGCCTTCGACCAAGCAATCCTTCGTCGCGTCAAGAGATCCTGACGTGACGGACCGTCAACGTTCTTAACCCGACATCGTTATCGGAACTGGCCGGAGATCATGGTCAAGATTTTCCTCGACACCGCGGACATCGACGAGATCCGCGAGGCGGCCTCGTGGGGGGTCCTCGACGGCGTCACGACGAATCCGACGCTGGTCGCGAAGACCGGCCGCAAGTGGTCCGAGGTCATCCAGGACATCCTCGCCCTCGTCGACGGCCCGATCTCGCTCGAGGTCACGACGACCCAGGCCGACGAGATGATCAAGCAGGGCCGGCAGCTCGCGAAACTCCATCAGAACGTCGTCGTGAAGATTCAGATGACGACGGAGGGCCTCAAGGCGATCAAGGCACTCTCCTCGGAGGGCGTGCGAATCAACACGACGCTGATCTTCTCTTCGAATCAGGCCATTCTGGCGGCGAAGGCCGGCGCGAAATACGTGAGCCCGTTTATCGGTCGCCTCGATGACATGGGCCAAGAGGGCATGCAAGTCATCCGGGAGATCGTCGAGATCTTCGACCACTACGACTGGGACTGCGAGGTCCTCGTGGCTTCCATTCGCCACCCGTTGCATGTGATCGAGGCGGCAAAACTCGGCGCCGACATCGTCACGCTGCCCTTCGATGTCTTGAAGAAGATGACCCAGCACGCCCTGACCGACGTCGGGCTGAAACGGTTCCTGGACGATTGGGCAAAGGTCCCCAAGTAGTCGTCCTCTCGCAGCGACCAAATAGCGTCCCCACGATGTCCCCTCCGAAGGGAGACTCAATGCGGCTCGAGGAGCTTTGCACGTTGCGAATGCAATATCGCGAGGGGACGTGGCTGGCCCCGTACGGCGAGAACGAGTACGCCGGGTTCGGGACCGGGAAGGGCGACGTCGCTGGCCCGAGGATTCGCGGGACGATGCACTGGGCGAATCATCCGAGACGGCGCGAAGATCGCGTCTGGTGTCCGGACTTGAACGGGACGATTGCCACTGAAGACGGCGCGAAGATCCTCATCTCCATCAAAGGGTACAGCATCATCGAGGAGACGCCACCGTCAACCGCGCGATCGTCGCCGCGGTATGGTTCCAGACCGACGACGCCCGATACCGGTGGCTGAACTACTACCTCGGGATCGCGGAGGGAGAGATCGACGAGACGACGGAGGGATGGTGGATCCGGATCTCAGCGGTCCGGAACGACGTCGCGAAGGCACCCCCGAAGATCGAGGCCGCGAAGTGGCCCGCCTGAGCCTCCGGGAGTCTACTCAACAACGAGGTCCTCGATCGCCGGACTCGCCGCGACCTTGCGCCCGAGCGGCGTGATCTGATACCGGAACGACGCAGGCAGGGTGCTCGATTTCAGGAAAGTCTTCGGACCGGCGTCGTACTGCACGAGGAGGTCGAGGCGCACGAGGTTGTCGAGTTCTTCCATGACCTCGTCCGGCTTGACGTCCCGCATGTTCGAGAACAGTTCGCTCTTCGTGATGCCGTTGCCTTCTCGACGGGCCGCGAAGACCAAGATTCGCTGACGGAGCAGTTTCCGTACTTTCCGATTCTTTTCCCCCGCCATCATCGCGTCCACGGCCTGGCCGATGATCCCGGCGAACGCTTCTTCGACCCCCTCTCCGGTGGCCGCGCTCGTCAGAGACGTCGGCGCGCCCGGGAAGTTGTCTTTGAGCCAGGCGGAATCCTCCGGCCCGATCTTGGAGCCCCTCGCGCGGTCGACCTTGTTGAAGACGATGCGGAACGGTACACCGCCCGTGACGGCCGAAACTGCGTGGATCCACTCCGCGAGAGTATGCAACGTGTCCGGGCGCTCGATGTCGCACACGGCCAGGGCGCCTTGCGTACCGTAGAAGAGCGCATCCCGGAAGTTCTCCCGGATCGCATGCTCCCCCATCTGATCGAAGATCGCGATGTTCGCCAGGATCAAGTCGCCGGGTTCGTCCCCGGGAAGCTCGACGTCGACCCGGTGCAGGTGGACGCCCAACGTCCCTTTGTATTCGGGGGTGTGGCGCGCCTCGACGTACCGCTGGATGAGGCTCGTCTTGCCAACGGCGCGCTCGCCGACGACGTTGATCTTCAGCTTCAGGCGTCGGATTCGCAAGCAGTCGGCGAGGCGATGGCCGGCCTCAAAAGGCCTCCGGGCCGGTTATCACGCTCTCAACTCTGCAAACGGACCGTTAGGCCGCGACCGAACAGGAGGGAATCCTTCAAGTGCCCTCGGCGGCATCAGTTTCCGGACGATGGACTCCGGCGGCGCGAAGATCACGTTGGACCAGGAGAGCTTCAAGGCGCTCGCCTCGGACGTCCGCGTGGGGATCCTGAAGCACCTCGACGCGCGGCGTGAGACGGTCACGGACCTCAGCAACCTGATGACCCTGAGCAAGCCGACCCTCCTCGAGCACCTCGAGAAGCTCCAGTCGGCCGGCCTCGTCAAGCGCGTCGACGAAGGCCGGAAATGGATCTACTACGAACTCTCCGACAAAGGCCGCAAAATCCTGCACCCGGAACGCGTGGCGATCACGCTCGCCCTGGGCATCGCCGTTGCGCTCGCGGCGATCGGCGCGTTCCTCGCGCTGTCGGCCGAGGCCGTGTTCGCGCCGGGGTCACGCCTCCTGAACGCCTCGGCGCCGAGCGCCGAGCGGAGCGTTCTGAGCGGGCCGATCGGCTACGCGGCACTCGCATTCGGTCTCGCGATCGCATCCGGCCTAGTCGCCCTCGCACTGCGGTTCATCGGCCAGCGGCGCCGCGACCGGTTCTTCGAGCAGCTGCGCGCGGCCTGACGGATCCTCGGCTCCCGCCGGAGTCCGGGAAACCGTTATGAGCGCACGGCGCCTTCGCACAGTCGTGAGCCCGATGTGGCGGGGGAGGGCCGAGTGGGCGGTCCCCCTGCTCCTGTTCCTTGCGATCCTGCTCGTTGCGGCGCTCGCGTTCAACGTCGCAAACCTCGACACCGGGGGGGAGGCGATTCCGGGGGCCGGCGCTGCGGGAGGCACCGAGCCGAGCGCGTTGGGCGGCTTCGACCCGATTCTGGCAGACGTGATCCTCGTCGTCTTTGCGGGTTTCGTCGTCGCGACCCTAGTCTACGCGTTCCGCGGTCGGAGAGTCCACTCGAAGGCGCTGATGAAACCATTCTCGTGGCTGCAGGTCTTCTCCTCGATCATGAGCCTCGTCCTCTTGATCGCCTTTCTGGTGGCCTGGCCCCGGGTGATTCAAACGCTCCGCGCCGGCCAGACCAACTCGACGACGAGTGACGCGGGCGCGGCGAACGGCACTGCATGGCCGGCGGCCGCCGGGGCACCCGGCAGCTTGTTCCTCGGTTTGATGGTCCTCGCGATGATCGTACTCTTGGTCGCCTTGCTCCGCCGCGGCAGGGGTGCCGCCGAGATGGAAACCGAGCCGCCGGGAGACGATCCTGCGGCGCGGCATGCTGCGGCCGAGGCGGTGCAGGACGCGATCCAGGAGCTCGAGGTGGGCGGGGACGTGCGGTCCGTGATCCTCGCTTGCTTCCGCCGGTTTTGCGCGCTCCTGGGCGCACGCGGGATTACCGATCAAGGACCTCTCACCCCGAGGGAGCTCGAACGGCTCGCCGTCGAGCGGCTCCAGGTCTCCCGAGAAGCGTCGGGGACCCTGACGTCCCTGTTCGAGGAGGCCCGGTACAGTGAGCATCCGCTCGGGGATTCGGATCGCCACCGGGCGATCGAGAGCCTCGCGGGCATCCGGGCCGCGTTGGGGGCGTAGGATGGTCCAGCGCCCGAGGTCGGCCACCGCGGGCCTTCCACCCGGGGTCGAGCCGCGACGGAGCCCCTCGCACCTCGCGGTCGGCCTGCTCCTGGCGTTCGCGGTGCTGCTCGGGACGCTCCTGTACTATGCCCAGTTCAGCGGCGGAGTCCGGTGGCTGCTCGGCGTCGTCACCCTGGCGGTCCTCGCGGCGATCGTGTGGAGCCAGATTCAACGGCGGACGGCCGAGCCTTCGCCGCTCGTCGGCCCGCCGTCGCC
>Ga0209056_10000817_pt1 | contig 34427 bp, 31 predicted proteins | sample GraSoiAngelo_114_FD_185876 | JGI IMG/M metagenome (GOLD analysis project Ga0209056, IMG submission 185876) | Grasslands soil microbial communities from the Angelo Coastal Reserve, California, USA - 14_0903_13_40cm (SPAdes) (version 2) | ecosystem: Environmental > Terrestrial > Soil > Grasslands... | reverse complement strand
CACGCGGAAGGCTTCGACGGCATCCGCTGCGACCCGCCTGGTCGGCCAGCCACTCGGGCTACGAGATCAGCGCCCTGCTGCCGCCAGAAGGACGACGACGGGCGCTCGAGCCCGCACGATGGGCGGCTGTAGGGAGGACTGTGTGGGAGATGCCGGAGGCCGGCCGATCTGGGCGCCTGCGGTAGAAGCATCGGTCGCGACGGAGCCCGCGGGCCACGCGGTCACTTTCATCTGCTTCGCTTGAGGCGCTACCGACAGCGGGTCGAGGGGCTCATGACCCAGGATGTCCAGCGAGCACCGGACCTCGCGGACACCGCGGACCCGCTGCTTGCAGAGCTCGGCCTCGGCCTGTTGGAATTGTTCCCATTCCGCGCGGCACTGGCGCTGCCTGGCCTACTGGATCCTGCGCCCGAGGGCGTGCTTGGCCTGGTCTTCTGCCGTGGGCTGCTGCGCGGCCGGGCCTGAACAAACCATTGTTGCCCGGACAATCGGCTCCGGCGGGAAGGCTGCGGGGCCTGGTCGCGGTGCTGCGGCGGGAGGAACGCCTCGAGGCCTGCCCATCGACGTGCCTGACCGCTTCTCCGAGGCCTGCTTCACGAGCCACCCGCCGAGCCCGATGACGCGCGCAACATCAGCGCCAGGCGCGATCCCCGCGATTCGTGGTGGTTCGGAACCAGTGATTGGCGCGTTCCTGACAGCCGGTGTCAGAAATCGCAGGCATTCGCAAGGCCTCGCCAACGACGATCCTCAGGAAGGCGAAGATCAGCTCTAGATCAGCTCCGCTTGACAAGGCTCGGCATTCTCGAGATTCTCCCTTCAAACGCTGGGCCTGCTCTCGTTTGAGTTCTTCGGTTGGAGACCTCGGCGGTATTTCGGAGACCCGCTGGGCGCCGCGGTGGCTTCTCCGTGAATGGATCGGACTGGGGAGGAGGGAACTCATGGGGGCGAGGTGTGGGTTGAAAAGCCGTCTTCAACGGCGGTGGACACCGGCCAGCTCCGGCCGGGAGGGCGTGTGATGTCGAAATACCTTCTCGTCGAGTCGCGCGATCCGGCCGAGACGAACGACGTTGGATACTTCTATGACCTCGCGACCAGCTTGGCCGGGGCTGGTCACACCGTGACGCTCTTTCTCGTCCAGAACGGTGTGTTCCCGGCTCGCCGTAGCGCCATGTCGGAGCCGCTGGGGCGGGCGGCACAGACCGGAGTCGAGGTTCTAGCCGACGAGTTTTCGCTCCGCGAGCGAGGCATCACGTCGGACCGCCTCACCTCGGGTGTGAAGCCGGCGCCCCTGGACGTCGTTATCGACCACCTGACGGAGGGCCGCAAGGCCCTGTGGCACTAGGAGGGCGCGATGGCCACCAGGCCCACACTGACGTTCGTCCTGATGGACCCGCCGTACGAGACCGCCCGGACCACGACGGCGCTCCGGTTGCTCGACATCGCCGCCCGCCGCGGGTACAACCTAAACGTCTTCGCGTATGAGGGGGCCGTTTACATCCCCTTCTCGAAACAAGCTCCTCACGCCAATGCGGTGCACGGCCGCGACCTGGCTCAGGAGGATCACCCCAACCCCAAGGATTGGGTCGAAGCGATTATTGCTGAAGCGCAGCGGCAGGGTGGGACAGTGGACTGGGTGCAGTGTGGCCTGTGCGTGGACGAGCGGGGAGCGGCCGAGTCCATCCCCGGGCTCCGTCGTGGCAGCCCGGCCGATCTTGTGAAGTTCGCGGAAGTGTCGGACAACACGCTCGTCATCCCGACCAAGTGACGAGGAGGATGCGCGATGGCCAAGAAGGTCCTGCAGGTGATCGAAACGGCATACCGGGGCACCCTCGAAGAGCAGGACGACACCGTGCTCTGGCTCACGCACGCGATGAGAGGCGCCGGGCTCCACACGGACGTGCTTCTGCGCGGTAACGCCACGAACTACCCCGTGAAGGCCCAGGACGCGTCCGGGCTCGAATTCGGCGGCCGGAAGCAGACGCAGCCGCCACGGATTGCGGATGACGTCGCGAAGCTGATCGAGAGGGGCGCGAATGTTTATATCGTGACGGAGGACCTCGACCGGCGCGGCATCCAGATGCCCGACCTGGTCCGCGGCCTCAAACCCGTCGGGAGCGCGGAGCTCCCGAAGCTTCTCGGGGGCTACGACCAGATTTGGCACTGGTAGCGGACGACTCGGGAGACGGCGGACGCCCGGCGTCCCACGCTCTAGTCGCGCCCGCTAGCCTCCACCGGCTCCGCGCCGATGGAACACGAGTCCGTCTGCTCGCGTGCCGCGGACGGAAACCTCCGTTACCAAGTCGGTGCGATCGGGCCCTGATCGAGCCGTGCCGCGTGATCGGAGAGTTGACCGAGCTTCTTATGCGTCGGTAGCCAGCCGATGAAGGGGCTCGTCAAGACCCGAGGGAGGCTCATGACTTCCGCGTCGTGAGGCTACTGCACTCGCAACCGAGAGCGGTACAGCGCAAATCGATCAGCTGCCAGTCGTAGCCCACCAGCGTCGAACGTTCCGATTCAATGTGGGACCCGAGAAGATGCCCACAGTGACAGGTGTTTCGAAGTTCTGCCTCATAGCCTGGCTCGAGCGACCACTGCGGCTCTCGCGGACACATTCCTCCACCCCCTCACTGAGCGCCTTATGATATCACCGCGTTTACCGGACGGAACGTGACGCGCGCGGGAGTCCGAACTCCCGACGCACGACGCCTCGGGTCACACGAGATCCCGGGTCCCGGCCGCCGGCTCCTGCCAAAATCCATCCCATAATGGATGGTGGTCCCGTCACCACGCGTCCCCGCGCCTGTTCGCGCCGGCCAGTACACGGGCACGATGTTCCCCGCCGAGTACCGCCACCAGATCCTGATCGCCGAGCACGGATTCCTGGACCGGAGCCGCCCGATCGGAGGCACGCCGTCCCACCCCGCTCGCCCACCAAGCGATGCAAGCCCCGGGCGGTGGAAAGCTCAAGTACGGGGCGATGGTGTCGCCGCCAGGGCCGGCGGCGCGACCGACCGCTGCTTGGCGCCCTTGCCCACGAAGCCGATCGCCCCCATCGCCGGGGACACAGTTGCAGCGCTTCAGGGCGACTTCCTCGGTTCGAAGCCCGCGTAGTGATGCTCGCCTCAGGAGCGTGGGGGCGACTTCGTCGCTGACTGGGCGGCGAGGGAGCGCTAACGCGGTCGTAAGGGCGATCGATTGTGCCGGAGTTAGTGGCCTGACGCCACGCCCGTGACTTCGGTGGCGCGCGTGTGCGACGGAACGTCATGCGATGGCTTGCGCTCTCGGCGATAATTTGAATTGTCTATGCTTCACCGAGAACTCAGGTCCGCAGGTTACGGTGTCTGCGCACGCTGACAGGCGCGGATCGGCTCAAAGCGGGGGCTTGAGGGTGGCCATCACCGTTGGCCTTACGACTGTCCTCATGGGGCTCACCGCCCCCGGGGTGGCACCGCAGGATGCCCCGCCTGGGCGCAGCAGCTGGAATCGGGAGGGCGCCGCAAGGTATTTGGACGAACGGATGGACGCCTGGTTCGCCAAGGCCAAAAAGCTGCAGACCGGTCAGCGGGTGACGGCGTGCGTCTCCTGTCACACGACGGTCCCGTACGTGCTTTCGCGGTCTGTCCTGAGGCGGGCGATGCATGTGAGCCGCGCGACGCCCCAAGAGGTGCGCGTGCTCGAGGAAGCCACGCGGCGCGTGGAGACCTACGGCGCTCATCAGCCCCTCTACGACTCCAACGAACAGAAGAAGACAGAGTCTCGCGGTACCGAAGCTGTGCTCAACGCCCTGCTCCTGGCGAGAGCGGATACCGAGCAAAATCGGCGAGATGCCAGCGAGCCCACCCGAAAAGCCTTCCGGCGGTTGTGGGAGACCCAACGGTCCGATGGTGCGTGGGACTGGCTCGATTTCGGGCTCGAGCCGTTCGAGAGCGTGGACGCCGCGTACTACGGCGCCACCCTCGCTGCCTTGGCGATCGGAACCGTCCCCGCGTACTCCACCAGCCAGGCAACCGACGCGACGGTGGGCATCGACAAGCTGCGCGGCTATCTGAAAGAGAAGTACCCGCAGCAAAGTCTCTTCAACCGAGCGTGGGTGCTGCTGGCATCGACTCGGTTGAAGGACTTGCTCACACGAGCGCAGCGGGAGGCGTTGATCGCGGAGCTCCAGAGTCGACAACAGGGCGACGGGGGCTGGTCCCTGCAAACGCTCGGGCCCTGGAGGTGGAGCAGGTCCGCCGCGCCCTTCCGGGCGCCTGGCCGACTTGACGCCTCACTCCTCGCGAAGTCAGATGGCTACGCGACCGGGCTAATCGTGTACACGCTCAGGGAAGCTGGCCTTCCGGTCGATCATCCGGCGGTGAGGAAGGGTTTACAGTGGCTCAGGGCTAACCAGCAGGATGTTCAGGTCGGTCAACAGATACGTCCCGCGTGGCGGACCCACTCGATCAACTATGACCGCGAACACGGTGGCGAGGAAGGGGAACCCTGGCCCAGGATGTTCATGTCCGATGCGGCGACGGCCTTATCCGTACTGGCATTGGTCGGGTCGGACTGAGAGACCTGGCGGGCGGAAGCCAACTTGTCCTCTTGACACGGACCGCGCGTCGGTGGCCCGCACCGTGGGATTCAGTAGGGGCTACTTGGGGATGGGGTTCGTACCGACCCTCGAGCTCCACACGACAGTAGCGAGAATCCGGACTCGCCTAGGTGCGCGGGAAGGCGGCGGACTCGCGGGCGAGTCTGATCGATTGCGCCGAGGAGCAGATTCGCTCCCTCGGACCTGGCATTGACGTCGAGGAAATTCGCGTATGATTCGGGGCGTCGTGGCGCGTCGCTGACGGCTCCACTGCTCCCCGGCCCGACCTACTGTAGATTGAGCCAATCGTGCTGTCCACGCGCTGGCGCCCATGAGGGGCTTCGAGATCGGCCGGCGTCTCAGAGGGACTGTCGATACGGTCACCGTGTCCACCCCTTGGTCACCGCGATCTGGCCGGAAACAGGATGCATTCGGCCAATTGCCCGTCGATGGGGCACAGGGCTTCCTGGGCGCGCCAGCGGGGGGGCGACCGGGAGTGGCGCCACCTCCGAATAAGACGGGCGCCCGCCAGGTCCCCTCGTACCACGGCGCGCTGCAGGCAGGCCAGAAGCAGGGTTCGGTGCCCCCGGGACCAAGCGTACCGTCCGGGTCGACCTGATGACGAAGCCCCACGATGCATACTCGCGCCCGTCGGCCGCCGCCGCCAGCTCTCCTCCTTCCTGAGGGTCACTCTTCCCGGTCGCGTCGGTGAGAGGTTTGGGCCGGTCGGCCGCGGCGGGTCCGCCAGAGTCCGAGCTGGTCACGAGAGCGATGATCGTAGCCTACACATCGACGATATTTCAGAAGGTTACGCGCCGAGAGGGCCGCGCCAGGCTCGCCGCCCTCCGGCTTCGAGCCACCCTCCGCAATCGTGACTCGCTCCGGCCTCCTTCCCTTTGGCTCCGATGAACTACTCTCCGGCTATTACTGGATCTTCCGCCCCCGAGTTCAACGGTCGACCTCATTGTCGCCCGCTCACGGGTCCGCGTAGGCTTCTGGGAACCGACGCGACGGTCCGCAGGGGGCGGAAGGAGGTGTAGCCGACAGTGGGAAATCTCAGGTCGCCCGGCCCAAACCCTATAGCCTGGGCGAGACCGGCAGACAGCAGCCGCGGGCCGATATCGACAAGGACGAGATCGAAAGGGAAAACCGCAATGAAGAGCCTCCGCCCGGCACCCGGGCATTCATCGGGCTGCGGGATGCCCGAGGTTTATCCTGAGTCACGCGGTCGCTTTCGGCATGTCCGATGCTCACGGCCAAGCAGGTCGCGCTCCAGGTAGGGTTTCGCGCCGGGTTGCTTCGGCTCGTGCGGCTCGCCCGCCGCCACGAGGCGATGATTCTCACGTTTCACCGCTTCTCCGAAGACGGACAGGACAGTTCGCGGGCCCTGCCGATCCAAAGGTTCGAGGAATACATGCGGTATCTGGCCGGGCGTTGCCGCGTCGTGCCGCTGCGGGACCTGGCTCAGCAGCTTCGTCGAGGGACGGTGCGGCCGTACACGGTCGCCGTGACCGTCGACGACGGCTATGAGGAGTTCTTCTCTTTGGCGGTCCCGGTCCTGCGTACGTACGGCATCCCGGCGTCCATTTTTGTAATCAGCGACTTCATCGAGGGTCGCCTGTGGCCATGGCCCGATCGGTTTCGCTTCGTCTTCGAACATGCGCCAGGACGCCCAGTTACCTTCGAACATCGCGGCTCGCCTCATGTTGTTCACATGGGAGGCAAGGAGGATCGTCAGAGAGTTGAGGAGCGCTGGGTGGAGTACGCAAAGACGATTCCCGTCGCCGAACGGGATGACCTTCTCGGAGCCGTCGCCGAGGCATGCGGAATCGAGATCCCGGCCTCTCCACCGAGTGGATTCCGACCAATGACCTGGGGGCAGCTTCGGGCGCTTGCCGCAGAGGGGTTTGATATCGGAGGGCACACGCGGACCCACCCCATTCTGTCTCGTATCCGTCCCGAGCAACTGCAGGACGAGATCGCCGGGTGCAAGGCGGACATAGAGCGCAACGTCGGCTGCGCGGTCGCGCACTTCGCGTATCCCAACGGTCGGAGAGAGGATTACACGCCTCGGGCCATCGAGGCGGTCGCACGGGCGGGGTACGCAGCCGCCGTCACAACGGTCGCCGGCGCGAATCGCCCAACCACGCCGATCTTCGAGCTTCATCGGATCGACGCCAGCACCCAAGACCTGGCCCACTTCGCTCAGCTCGTCTCTGGCCTTGAGCTGCTCAAGACGCGCCTGCGGTCGGGCCTTCAGCCTCCGAGCGAGGGGGGTGGGGCCGTCGTCCCGAGCACGCGCCACGGGAGGGCGCTGCCGGGGCGCCGTGGTGCGTAACGCTATGCGGGCTCGACCCCGAGGATCGCGGTGAGGCGGCCGAGCCCCAGATTCAGCGCGGCCGAAGCGCCCAGCTCGACGACCTCGGCCTCGCTGAAGTGACGGAGCAGCTCGGCGAACACCGCGTCGTCGACCTTGTGGTGATCGACGGCCATCAGCTCGACAAACCGCAGCGCGATCCGCTCCCGCGGCGCGAATACCCGACTCTCCAGGTCGTCCAACGCGGCGACCTTCGCCTCGCTCAGTCCCGCATGCCGGGCCCCGGCATAGCGAACGGACATTCAGTAGTGGCAGGCGTTGAGCCGGGCGATCTTCAGCCGCACCAGCTCCTTGAGGGGCGCGTCGAGCACGGCAGTGGCGGCGAGGGTGCGCCGGAACGCCGCCAGAGCCTTGACGACCCCGGGATGGTGCGCCAACGTTCGGGTGCTCATCGAGGTACCCGTCTGCCGTTCGGCGTCCTCGCAGATCGCCGTGAGGTCCGCGTCCAGTTCTCCGATCTCGATCGGCTCCAGCCGTGCCATCGCCGCCTCCCTCAGGGTTTGTCGGGCACCGAGAAGATACCATGTCCGTCGACGGCGGCGCCGGCCGTCTTGCGCGTGCGACCTGTCCGCATTGACAACGTATGCCGCTGCGGGCTGCTCGGATCGAAGGCGTGCGGACCTGTCCGCGCCCGGCACTTTAGGGTTCGGAGCGCGGCCAGGACGGCTCACCGCGAGCGGTCCCGCAGCCCTCGCGCCCTGCACGGCCTGCTGGCCCTGACCTCCGTGCCCTTTCCGCTTACGCCGGGGCCGCTCTCTCCTCACCTTGGGTAGAGAGGACCTCCCCCCGGATTTCACACCGCGCCCCAATTGGGGTCTCGTAGCGAGATGAAGATCCATATCCGTCGGGGGACGATAGGCCAAGCGCCGATTTCGGGGGACGGGGCCGATCGGCGGCGACCCGGCCGCTTGCTCGTCTTTCGACCGTGAACCGTGGATAAGCAGCGGCTCCTAGCAAGACTGGACAGGGCGTGGGCAGCCCTGAACGAATCCTACGCCGGTTTGCCATACCCGCGGCTGACCGAGCCGGGCGTGACGGGCGATTGGTCGGTGAAGGACATCCTCGCGCACGTGACCACGTGGGAGGCGGAGGCGCTGAGGCACCTCCCGCTCATCATCGCGGGCGGCCGCCCACCCCGGTATGTGAGATATGGCGGCATCGACGCCTTCAACGCCAAGATGACGGAGGAGAAGCGCGCCTATTCCCTCTCCGAGGTACTGAGGCAACTGAAGGACACTCACGGCCATCTCATCGACTTCATCGGGCGCACGCCCGATGAGCTGTTTACGCGCGACACGCGCGTCCGTCGCCGCGTACGGCTCGATACGTACAGCCACTACCCGCCGCATGCCGAGGCAATACGGCAATGGCGGGTGCAGCGCCTCGGCAAATGATGTCGCACGCTTGGACCACACGTGCCACAAGGGGCATCTCATGCTCAGGTCGAATCACCACGTCGACGGCGAGATCATGGAGCGTCGCGGTTCCTCCGTCGCCGGTACCTACGGGGCTCATCGATCGCTGACCATCCGGTTCACAGGCGTCACAGCTCTACGAGGTGCCGTGGCTCACATCGATCAGGAGCTCGCGCAGACGCTCTTTATCGGCTCAGCCGTTTACTACGAGCTGACCGTACCGGCGGAAGCGCGCAACGCCGCCGAGCGCGCCCTGGCCGTCCATCCGCAGGGCTGCCTGCCTTCCGCCGGTCGCGTGCGATGACGGAGGCCCGCCCAGGAGCCGCCGCGACCGCTCTGAGGTGGATCCCGAGCCGATCGGGTGTCGCGCCGTGATCACCGGCCGGAGAGCCCTTGCCACCTGCGGTTCCACGGGCTACTCTCCCTTCAACTTCACCTGGTGGAGCAGAGGAGCGTGCCATGCGATACCGGCTGATCTCCGGCGACAACCATATCGACCTGACCTACTGCCCACCCGATCTGTGGTCGTCGCAGGCTCCAGCCAAGTGGAAGCTCCTCGTTCCCCGCGTTGAGGAGTTGGAGGACGGCCTCCACTGGTTCGTGGAGGGGCAAGACCAGGGGATGTGGAACGGGGTGGGACCCCGGTTCCTGAAGTACCAGGCGGGCGTGTTTCGCCATGTCGACGAGATGAAAGCCAGTGGCTTCGAGTGGGATAGTCGACGCGGCGCACAACCACGGCCAACCACCCCCGAGCTTCGGCTCGCGGACCTGGACCGAGACGGGCTCGACGCGGAGATCGTCTATGGGTGCCTGATGATCAATGACCTCATCGGCAGTGGAGAGCAGCGGGCCTGGGCGAACAAGATTTACAACGACTGGGCCGTGGACTTCGCCAAACGCTCCGATCCCAACCGGGTCTTTCCACTCGCCATCCTCCCCAACAACGATCCGCTGGGGGCGGCCACTGAAGTGCGCCGCTGCGCCAAGATGGGGCTCAAGGGCGGAGATCTGGCCTTCAAGCGCCTGAGCGTGCCGCTCTACCATCACGACTGGTATCCGCTGTGGGAGGCGGCGGCCGAGTGTCGGTTCCCGATTTCCTTCCACTCGACGGGCTTCAAGGGACTGCGGGCCCCGGAGACTCCGAAGATGGAGCAGGAGTGCATGACCGAGTGGCGCCTCGTGCGCTCGGCGCTGTTCCAGCTCGACGGGATGGAAGTTCTGGTCTCCCTGATCGCCTCCGGAGCCTGCGAGAAGTATCCGGACCTCAAGTTCGTTCTCGGCGAGTCCGGCGTGACCTGGATCCCCTATGTCTTCGATCGCCTGGACACGGAGTACGAGGACCGCGCCCGCGCTCTGGGCTTCTCCATGAAACCCAGCGATTATTTCCGGCGCCAGGGCTATACGACCTATGAGCAGGATCAGCATCTCGCGCCGATCATCCCGTTGGTGGGCGAGGACAACATCATCTGGGGGGCGGACTACCCCCATCCTGACTGCGTCTGGCCCGAATCTCGCCGACACATCGACGCCAACCTGGGCTTGCTGCCGGAACGCGTCCGCCGCAAGATCACCTGCGAGAACGTCGCCGGGCTCTACAACCTCGGCTAGTGTGTCTGAGTCGCAAGTCGCGGTCCGGTCCGGATCGCCATCGAACCGACGCTTCCGAGCCGGTGACAGAGGGTTCCGGGCGCCTGCCCAAAGGGCCCAGGACATTTCTGAGCAGGGTTCGCTGAACCCCGCTGCGCACTGAGGAATCCGCCGAGAACCGCTGCCGGCGCCTCCCTTTCCCCGTCAACCCGGTCGGCGCGTCTCGCCCGGTGCCCCCGGGGTCCGCTATCGCGCCGCATACTGCCCGAGCGGCTGGTCGCCAGGAGCGCCCCACTGGACCTGCTGCACCGCACCGGTGCTGGAGAGTACGACGTACCAGGTCCCGCTACTCGGGCGATAGACTGCGACGTCGACCTTGCCGTCGCCGTCGTAGTCGCCCGGGACAGGAGTGTCGCCCGCCGCCCCCCACTGGACCTGCTGCACCGTGCCGTCGCTCGACCGCTGGATGTGCCACGTCCCGGTGTTCGGGCGAAAGACCGCGAGGTCGGCCTTGCCATCGCCACGGTGGTCGCGGGGAACGGGCCAATCTCCGAGCACCCCCCACTGGACCTGCCGCGGCGCACCCGTACTGGAAAGCAGGATGTGCCAGGTGCCGGCGCTCGGCCGGAAGACGGCCAGGTCGGCCTTGCCGTCGCCGTCATAGTCGCGGGGGACGGGACGGTCGCCCACCCCGCCCCACTCGACCTCCTGCACCGTGCCGTCGCTCGACCGGCGGATGTACCACCTGCCCGTGCTCGGGCGATAGACGGCGGGGTCCGCCTTGCCGTCGCCGTCGTAGTCGGCGGGAACGGCAATGTCGCCCGCCACCCCGCCCCACTGGACCTGCTGCGTCGTGCCGTCGCTCGACCGCCGGATGTACCACGTCCCGGTGCTCGGGCGGAAGACGGCGAGGTCCGCCTTGCCGTCGCCGTCGTAGTCGCCAGGGACGGGCACGTCACCAGACTCGCCCCACTGGACTTGCTGCGTCGTGCCGTCGCTCGACCGCCGGATGTACCACGTCCCGGTGCTCGGGCGATAGACGGCGATGTCGGTCTTGCCGTCGCCGTCAAAGTCGAAGGGATCCGAGGCGGTCGTGACCGCTCGGGGCGTGCACGCCCCGTCTGAGGCGCAGGCCGTGGCCGCGTTGACGGCGTCGATATCCGCCCCCAGGTCTTTCCCGTCGGTGCCGGCGTTCTTATAGGGGCTCGCCGCCGAGAGGTGATAGTCACCGCCGGCACGGTTGACGAAACCGACCGCATCGAGCGTGGACGGAAAGAAATTATTCGCTGGCCAGTTCGTCGAGTTCCCGCCGCCGGCCAGGGCATTCCGGACGAAGACCGCCCCGGGGAAGTAGGTGCTCAGGGTACCGTTGGCGTCGCCGGTCGTGCCCCTCCCGCCGATCCCGTCGATGTTGTCCGTGACCCCGCTACAGCACAGCTGATAGTTGGCGGTACCGAGGTTGTAGGGCGAGACGTTGTTGCGGTAGACGAAGCCGCTATTGGCCGACACGTCCCCGTACACGGCAGGCCCCGTGTTGAAGAAGGTGTTGTGATCAATGGTGACGCTCGCGGCGCCGCTATAGAAGAGAAACCCCGTCCCTGGATAGTTCAGGCGTCCCCACCGATCGGGCTCGATGTCCTCAAACACGTTGTCCTTGATGAGGATCCGCCGGGTCTGTTGCGTGATCTGCTGAATCGTATCCGTGCCCTGCGTGATGATGGCCGAGGCGGAATGGCGCACGATGTTGTGGGTAAACGTCACATCCTGCACCAGCGACCACGGCGAGCCGCCCGACTCGTTGCGAGGGGTAAAGGTGACCGCGAACCCCGTTTCGTCCGCCGCCACCCACTCATTCTCCAGTATGTTCCCGTCCGCCAGAATCCGCTGGGCGTTCTTGAGCTCGAAGATATTCTTGACGACCCAGAGAATGCCGCCGTAGCTCGGATCGTCGCTTTTCCAGGCGAGCGGCTTGAAAAAGTGGTTCCCCCTGACCTCAATGTCAGAGGGGACGAGATTCGCGATCGCCGGGTCCCCGCCGCCGAACATGAGGTTTTCGCTCGATCCTTCGAGGTAGTTGTTCGCGACCTTGAAGGGGCCCGGCCCGTTCCAGGAAGCGATCGCCTGGGCATCGTGCGACGGGTCGTGCGCGTCCGAGATGTAGGAGTCGATGACGGCCGTGGCGGCGCTGTTCATGGCGATGCACCGGCGAAGTGTGACGGTCGGGCGCCCGTGGACGTAGACGCGGTCCAGGATGATGTCGTGCGGCACCTGGTCGAGCGTCGTCTGCGCCTTCCAGGCGCCGAGCTGAACGAGGCCCCCCTCCGCCGAGTTGCTGGTGACGCCAGGCCCAAGGGTCACCTCGAGCCCGATCAAGCGGTAGTGATGGGCGCCCGCCTGGGTCGCGATCGCCGGGGCCGAGTTCGGGCTGACTACCTTCGGGAGCACTGCGGCGGACGCGGGCGTGATGCGTGTGCCCGGCGGCGGGAGGCTCGAATCGGACGCCGACGTCCGGATGATGATCCAGCCCGTCCCGCCCTTCTGCGGCAGCGTGTAGTTGCCCGTGAAGGTCGCACCCGCCTCAAGGGTGATCACGTCGCCGGGCTGAGCCGCGTTGAGGGCCGCCTGAAGGTCGCCGCCGGCGTTGACCGCCCGAACAGTGCCTCCGGTAGGGGGCACGTATGTCGTATCCAGCCAGAGGCGCGGCAGGAGCGGGAGGTCCGCGGCGAGGGCCGGCCCCGACGATCGCAGCAACGAAAGGCTGGCTAGAACCGTTAGAGTCAGGACTCGACAGCGAGACGACATCGGAATCCTCCTCTTGGAAGGGGGGGCTCGCTCTGGAGCGAGCTTGAAGGCCCCCTAGTGACCACACTCAGAGTGACCACACTCAGATCGCGACAGGTCAGGCGACCCGCCTTGCAGCACGCGTGTACATCGCCTCATGCGTTCGTTCCTGGGCGAATCGGCGCGATGCACGGGGGTGCCCGCCGCTTGGTTCAAGCGCTGAGCGGCTAGACGGCTGGGAGGTGGCCTCCGGTCCTGCCCGTCGGCGACACCGCGGTCGTTGCCCGGGCCCGATGACCGAGCGGCTGCCTCGACCATTCAGAGCGCGGGTCGAGCGGGTGCCGGACTTCTTCGGTATTCCCTTGGCGCATCTCGGACCGGGCCCTCGCGGGCCCTCGAGATCAACCTAGCACCCCTCGGGGAAGTGACCAAGCTTCATCCTTCCGTGCATGGAGTCGGGCCCATGGGCCGGCTGAGCGCCCCCCGCCCCTGTGGACAGGCGTCGAACCTGACAGATCGGTCCGGGGTCGGTGGCACTGGTGTCGGGTATTTCCCCTCCCCAAGCACGCTCGTGTTAGTTCACCTTTTGGCAAGTCTCCAGAACTTTGTGAATTTTGCCCTTGGCAGTGGTCATTCTGACGAGCGGTTCGCGGCTTGCGAGAGCCGAGAGTCTTCACAAGACCTCCAGAAGCCCGTTCCTAGCCGCTTCACGAACGTCGGTCATCCTCTAACCCAATTGGCGTGAATGAGTCGTGATCGACGGCCCGGCCCTTGGGACTCGGTTCGGATGGACGCCGAGCCGTAGCGGAGGTCTAAGACCCTGAGGGGGCCCATCCCTTTCGCTGAGTGTGCTCAGTGAAACTGAGGGTGGGCGAGGTGAGAGAAGGGTCAAGGCCCCGGGAGTCGTTCTCGGGCCATTAGCGACGATGGCTGCGCCAGCGGCGGTCAGCGCCCCCTGATGGTGGGCTTCGTGTTGGAGACGCGTGCTTGACCGCACTCGCGGGTCTGTGCTAAAGGGTCGACGGGTCGAGAGAACTCCTGCGCCCGAGGGAGGGCACATGGCGCACAAAGGCGGCGATTTCGGCGGGAGGCATCAGATTGGCCGAAGGGAATTCATGAGGGTCATGACTGCCGCCGGGGCAACGACCTTGTTGCCTGCTGGCTCTCCACGGCACGCCGTGGCGCAGTCCCGCGGGACGACGATGGTCATCGCGGCGCCCGCCACGCCCCAGAGCCTGGACCACGAGTACGACGTCAGTCTCGGGACGATCGACGCCGTGGGAGCCCTGTACGACAACCTTCTGGAATACGAGAAGATTCCCGATCCCCTGGTGCCGGCGGCCAGGCGTGAAGACACCGGTGTCCACACCGACAAGCCGTACAACCTGGCGCTGCGGGGCAAGCTTGCCGAGAAGTGGGAAATCTCTTCCGACGGTCGCATGGCGCGGTTCCACCTGCGGCCTGGGGTCAAGAGCAACTGGGGCAACGAGCTTACGGCTGAGGACGTCAAGTGGACCTGGGATCGCAAACTCGGTCTTACTGGGCTGGGGCCGTTCCAGACTTCCGTGCTCAACATCAAGAAGCCCGAGCAGATCAAAGTCGAGGGCAAGTACATTGTGTCGTTCGCCGTCCCGCAACCGAGCCCGCTCTTGCTCAAGCAGATGGTCAACCTGTCCAACCCGGTATACGACCAGGCTAAGTGCAAGCAGATGGCCACCAAAGACGACCCTTGGGCTCGCAAGTTCCTCGACAACGAGACCGCGGGGTTCGGTTCGTACACCGTCGCCCAGCTTGTCCGCGGCCAGCAGGCGGTGTTCAAGGCCCGCCCGGACTACTACCGTGGCAAGCCGTACATGGACACCGTGATCATGAAGGAAGTGCCCACCTCCGCGTCTCGCGTCTCGCTGCTCCAACGCGGAGACGTGGACATCGCCCAGTTCCTGCAGCCGCTGGAGTACATCACGGTCAGCAAGAGCCCCAGCGTCGCCATCGACGCCGTGGCAGCCTCGTTCGCCATCTGGATCGAGTTGAACGCCAAGATCAAGCCGTTCGACAACGTCAAGGTGCGCCAGGCGATGAACTACGCTATTCCACGTGACGAAATCCTGAAGACCGTGTTCCAGGGGTACGCAGACAAGCAGACCGGCTGCATACCGAGCATCTATCCGAACTTCACGAATAAGTACTGGACCTACGACACTGATCGGGACAAGGCCAAGGCCCTCCTACGCGAGGCTGGCCTCGAGCAGGGGTTCAAGACCTCGCTGAGCTACAACGCGGGCGACCCGGTGCAGGAGCTGATCTCGATTCTCTACCAGACTTCGCTCCGCAACATCGGAGTAGAAATTACCTTGAACAAGGTTCCAGCGGCGACGTTCTACGACCGAGTCACCAAGCGAAGCGAACCGATGATTTTCTACCTTGACTCGCCCTGGGTGCCTGACCCGGGTTACTCGAACCAGCTGTATTTCCACTCTGCTTCCTACGTCAACTACAGCAACTACGTCAACAAGGAGGTCGACAGACTGATCGAAGCGGGCCTGCGGACGACGGACCCGAAAGAGCGCCAGGTGACCTACGACACGGTCCAGCGGATCGTGATGGGCGAGGCGCCCTGGGGCTTCATCGTGTATCCGAAGTACGTCCTTGCCCGCCGTTCCGACCTCAAGGGGTTCACTTACTACACGTCCAATAACCTGAGGTTTCAGGATTTCTCACGTGAAGCCTGATCTCCTGGTCCGTCCGTAGCGGTGTCGCGCAGCGTCAGGTGGCGCGCGGTCCTGGCAGTGCGAGGTCGAAGAGGACGCTCGCGCGAGTCGCCAGGCACGCCGTGAAGCCAGGGGGGCGCCTTCCGGCGGGGCCTCACGACAGCCGGGTCGGGTTCTCGGCACGGCGACAGCCCGCGCCGGGACTACGGTACTTCGTCGACGTGCTGCGGGCGCGGCCCGCCTTCGCGCTGGGATACGCCATCATCACCGGGGTGACGCTCGCCGCGATACTCGCCCCGATGATCGCACCCTACCCACCGACGACCGCAAACTCCGCCGACTACCTCCAGCCGCCGAACTGGAACCACGTTCTCGGAACCGACGCCACCGGCATGGACATTTTCAGTCGAATCCTATACGCGCCTCGGATCGATCTGACCATCGCGATCGTCGGGACGCTGGTGTCGTCCGTCGTTGGGACCCTCATTGGCGCGCTCGTCGGCTACTTCCAGACCGCCGGTGGCATTCGGGCGCTCGTCAGCGACTCGGTCATGCGGGCGGCCGACGTGCTGCAAGCCTTCCCCGTTTTTGTGTTCGCCATCGCCCTGGTGGCTATCTTCGGCCAGAGCATCGTCAGCATCATTTTCGCCATCGCTTTCGTGAACACCCCCATTTACTTGCGGTTGATGCGCCAGCAAGTGATGTCTATCCGCGGGATGCGGTTCGTTGACGCGGCGGTGGTGGCCGGAGTTTCGGACTTCCGCATTATCCGCGAGCACATCATTCCGAACGCGATCGCTCCTGTTCTGGCGCAGCTCTCGATCAATGTCGGCTGGTCGATTCTCCTGACAGCGGCGCTCAGCTTCGTGGGTGCCGGGGTGCGAGCGCCGGCGCCCGAGTGGGGCAGCATGATCGCCACCGGGTTTCAGAATGTGATGACCGGCCAGTGGTGGCCTTCTGTGATACCGGGCATCGCTCTCGCGGTGACCGTGTTCGGGTTCGCCTTGGTGGGCACAAGCATCGAGTTTCTCGCCGATCCTTCCAGCCGGCGGAGGCTCGCGGAAAGAGCGCGCACGCCGAAGCCCAACAACGCGCTCGACACCGCCTCCGCCTGAGAGCGTCCGGTTGCCGCCGCGCGCCACGGCCGGAACGCGGGGTGGATGGCGACGCGAACGGGGCGGCTAACTCGCCGTGAACATCATCCGCTACATCGGAAAACGGTTGCTGTTCATCGTGCCCCAGCTGATCGGCATCGTCCTGGTTTGTTTCATCCTGGTCAAGGCCATCCCCGGCGACCCGGCCACTCTGATGCTGGGGCCCATGGCGTCGGACGAGAGCATCTCCAGGCTGCGGAGAGAGCTCGGACTCGAGAAGCCCCTGCCGGTCCAGTTTCTGATCTACATCGAGAACCTGACGCGAGGGGACATGGGCAAGTCGTGGCAGACGACCAAGCCCGTATTCGATGACCTGCTGCTCCGGCTTCCCGCCACCCTCGAGTTGATCACGTTCGGCCTGCTGGGAGCGCTGCTCATCGGTATTCCACTGGGGGTCATGTCAGCATATCGGAAGCGCGGCATCATTAGCAAGGTGGCCGACTACTACGGGCTGTTCGCCGGCGCCTTGCCGGATTTCTGGCTGGCGCTCGTGCTGATCCTGTTCTTCTACACCATCCTCGGCTTGGCGCCCTCGCCGATCGGACGCTTGGATCTGACCGTCATCGCGCCAGCCCAGGTCACCGGCTTCCTCACCGTCGACTGCCTGATCGCAGGCAACTGGAGAGCCTTCCGATCGGCCGCCGCGCACCTCGTCCTGCCGGTGCTCACGCTCGCCCTGGTCAACGCTGGGCCGATCTTGAAGATGACTCTGTCCAGCATGGATCGGATGCTCAGCGCCCATTTCAGCGTCTACGAAGAGCTCTGCGGACTGCCCCGACTCATGATCGTGCGCAATGCCTTCCGCAACGCCCTCCCGTCGGTGATCACGATCGTGAGCGTGCTGTACGGTTATCTGCTCGGCGGAGCGGTGCTGGTGGAAATCGTTTTCAGCTGGGGCGGCGCCGGCCAGTATGCCGTGCAGGGGGTATTGAACTCCGATTTCAACCCTGTCCTTGGTTTTGTCCTCTTCTCCTCCGTCTTCTCCTTATTTGTCTACCTGGCCGTGGACCTCATATATCTAGTGATCGACCCGCGAATCCGCGGCTGACGACCGCCTCTTCGGTGAGGGCACGGTGGAGGACGCTATCCTCGAGGTCGAAGACCTGCATGTGACCTACCACGTCTACGGCAAGGAGCCAGTGAAGGCGCTTCGTGGGCTCGACTTCGAGATCAAGCCGGGCGATATCCTCGGGCTCGTGGGGGAATCCGGGTCGGGGAAGACGACACTGGCTCGGTCGATCATGGGCCTGGTACCAGCGCCCGGGCGCATCGAACGGGGTCGGATCCTTTTCGACGGGGAAGATCTCACCGCCAAGAGCAGGGAGGCGATGCAGAGCATCCGAGGACGCGACCTGACCATGGTCGTTCCCAACCCGCGGGCTGAGCTGAACCCGCTCGTCCCGGTGGGGAGGCAGGTCGCCAACGTCGCCAGGGTCCACCTTGGGTTGAGCAAGGCGCAGGCAAACCGCGCGGCGCTGGAAATGCTCCAGGCTGTCAAGATCTCGGACCCCGAGCGGCGCTTCCACACCTACCCCCACGAGCTCAGCGGCGGAATGGCCCAGCGCGTCGTCATCGCGATGGCCTTGGTCTGCTCGCCCAAGTTCATCATTTCCGACGACGCGACCAGCGGGCTGGACGTCACGGTGCAGGCGCAGGTGTTGGAGCTGCTAAATCGGCTCGTCAGTGAGAAACGAACCGCCATGCTATACATTACGAGAGATGTCGGCGTGACGGCCCATTTCTGCGACCGATTGGCCATCATCTACGACGGCCAGATCGTGGAGACCGCGAAGACGGCCGAGCTGATCGAGTACCCCATGCACCCATACACGCTGATGCTCATGGCGGCCTTCTCGCAGAACCCCCGCCTGCGCAGCATGTGGACGAAGGCCGGCTCCCGCATCGCCTCCGAGGCCGGGCGCCAGGGCTGCCCGTTCGCTCCTCGGTGCGTTCGGGCCGAGCCTCGGTGCTATCAAGACAGCGTGGCCCTGCGAGAGCTGAGGCCGGGACATCTCGTGCGCTGTCACATCCCGGTGACGAGATAGCTGCGTGGAGACGATTCTCGAGGTGCAGGGGCTGGTCAAGCATTTCCCGCTCCCGGGCAGCCGGGCGAAGGTGCAGGCGGTGAACAATATCTCCTTCTGCATCAGCAAGGGCGAGACCCTGGCCCTCGTGGGGGAATCCGGCTCCGGCAAGACGACGGTCGGTCGGTGCGTGCTGGGCCTGCTGGAAGCGACCGCGGGATCCATCCGGTTTCGGGGCGGGGAGATGGGGAAGCGGCGCCACGTCCGCACCCCCGAGTTGCGTGGTAGGCTGCAGTTAGTCTTTCAGGAGCCCGCCGAAGCGCTTGACCCTCGCATGCGGATCGGGGAGTCGATCGAAGAACCGTTGCGCGCCGTCAACCTTCCGGCCGCCGAGCGCGGAAAGCGTGTGGCGGAGGTCGTGGACAGGGTCGGGCTCACCATGGAGATCCTGGACCAGTATCCGCTGACCCTGAGCGCCGGCCAGCAACAGCGGGTGGGGATCGCCCGGGCGATCATCACTAAACCCGAGCTGATCGTGCTGGACGAACCGACCTCGGCCCTGGATCCCACGGCTCGTGCCGAGATTATCGACCTCCTGCTCCGACTCCAGCAGGAGTCGGGGAGCGCATACCTCTTCATTTCGCACGACCTGAGCGCGGTGCGCTACATCAGTCGCCGCATCGCCGTGATGTACCTCGGCATGATCATCGAACAGGGCGATGCGGCGGAGGTCTTCCGGACGCCCCGGCACCCGTACAGCATCGGTCTGCTCTCTTCGGTGCTCCTGCCCGACCCGTCCCTGAGGCGGCTGACTTCCATCAGCCTGAGAGGGGAAATTCCGAGTCCCATCAATCTGCCCAAGGGCTGCTACCTCACGTCGCGATGCCCCTTTGCCGACGACCGGTGTCGGCGGGAGATGCCTCCGGCGGAGGATCTCGGCGGAAACCACGTCGTCCGCTGCTTCAAACACCAGGAGGTGGCCGAAACAGAAAGGGCGGCCGACACGTTCGAGGAGTTTCAAAGAACCGCCGAGAGAATCCTGAGCGTCTAGTGGCGGCCGATGTTTCGGCCCTTGCCGCGAGGCCTCCCCCCGCGGGAACAGAACGCGGGACGGACGGGGCGCTGCCGGCCCCTCGGGTGGCGGCGCGGGCGCTCCTGGGGCGGAGGGGAGGTCCGTGGTCTGATTTAGGTTGCCCAAGGCGCGGGGGTCGGTGAAGGAGGACGCGCTCAGCATCGGAGCAAACGTCGCCGAGTGCCATGACAGGTCCAAAACATAACCGGAGGGTCGCATCGATGGACAGGCTACGCGGCCGCGTTGCTTTGGTCACAGGTGGCGCCAAGGGGTTGGGACGCGCGATCGCTCTCTTGTTCGCCCGCGAAGGCGCGAATGTGGCGGTTGTCGACCTGGACATCGCGGAGGCACGAAAGGTGGCAGACGAGATCAGAGGGATAGGGCGCGAGGCTGTCGCCACCCAGGCCGACGTCGGGGACCCTCATCAAGTCACTCAAGCCTTTCAGCAGGCGGTCGGCGCCGTCGGCGACGTCCAGATCCTGGTCAACAACGCCGGGATCGATTCCACGTCCGTCGTGGCCGAGATGCCCCTGGAAATGTGGGACGAGATGATCCGTATCAACCTCCGCAGCATCTTCCTGTGCACCAGGGCGGTGCTCCCCCCGATGATCAGGAACCACTACGGGCGGATCATTAACATCAGCTCCCAGCTGGCCCACAAGGGGGCACGGGAAATGGCTCACTACTCGGCGGCGAAGGCCGGAGTGATCGGGTTTACGCGCTCTCTGGCCTACGAGGTGGCCGAGCACAACATCACCGTCAACGCCATCGCGCCAGGCCCCCTGGACACCGAGTTGTTCCGGAAGCTACCGGAAAGCTGGAGAGCCAACAAGCTCAAGGAAGTGCCCCTGCACCGTCCTGGAACAGTGGATGAGATAGCTCCCACCGCTCTGCTGCTGGCCTCGGATGACGGCGGCTACTATCTTGGTTCGACCCTCAATCCGAACGGTGGTGACGTGATGGTCTGAGCGCGTTCCCGCCGGCGCGCCGTCTCCGGCCTCCACGCGAAGCGCCCAGGCACTCACGGAGCCTGAATGGGTCGGGCTCTCATCCGTTGACGAAACGGAATCTAAATGGCATTATTTAGGCATGCCGATCCATGCCGCAGTAGTCGTCGAGCCCAAGGCAAGCCGAGCAAGCCGCGTCGCCGTTCGCCGGGCTGCCTCGTACCTCCGAGGGTTGGGGTATCAAACGGCCAACGTGCAGCCGGACGAAGCCCGTGGCGGCGCCATGCACGCAAACCTGCGCGCAGACGTGGTGCTTCTCAGCACTGGTTCGGGGAAAACCTCAGCCCTCGTTGCTCTAGTCCACCAGGCGTTTCCACACGCGCGCCTACTAGTCGCGACCGACGCTCAGAATCCCAAGACCGTATCCAAAGCTTATAGCGCCGGGGCAGCAGTCGTTGCGCCCCCAAACGCGTTTGTGCAAGCCGTACGGAACGTGATCTACGTAACGGCAAGAGACGCGGCGACTTCGACGGACAGTACGCAAGTGAGGGTGGCTGCCGGAACATCACGGCATCCCATCGAAGATCTGGTCGTAGGGGAATTCCATGACCCGGAGACGGGTCGCCTAGATGCGACGCGCATCTCCAAGGATTATGGTATCTCGCTCTCTGCGCTTGCAGGTGCACTTGGCGTCACTCAGTCCGCTCTGTCTAAGCGGACAACGGCCTTGGCTGCGCAGCCCGGCCTCCGAGACCTTGAGTTCGCCTGGGCAACGTTGCGGGATGCTGTCGGCAGCCCTGAACGCATCCGAGCATGGCTGAATGCCCGACGGCCCGACTTGGACGGCAAGCCGCCAATCAGGCTCTTGCTGGAAGGTTCGGCAGGAGCGTTCGCGAATTACGTTCGGAGTGTTGTAGCCGGCGAACCCGGTTGATGCTGGGTGGCGCAAAGCTCGTCGATGCGCTCAACGCCGCACCGCTTACGCCGCTTCTAGGGCCCCTTTCATCGCTACGTACTGCACAGATTCATCGTAATGGCTCTTTCGGCAGGAACGCCGCTGCATATTCTCTCGGGTGAGTGGGCGTGTAAGACCGGCGGAAGATTCAACTTTCCTAACCGATATAGGACTACATATCTAGCGCTCGACCCAGTGACCGCCCGCGTCGAGGCAGAACGCATTGTTGCCCCTTTCGTTCACTTTCCTATCGCAGGCGCCCTTCAGCATGTCCTAAATCTCGGCGACCCCGATATTACGGGGCTGCTCCAACTCTCCCCAGCTGAACTCCAAGCGGACTGGCGTTTTGCAAATGCCAAGGGAGTCGAAACACCCACCCAACAGCTGGGCCACGCCGCCTATGACGAGCGGCAGATCGAGGGCATCGCGTATCCTTCAACCGTGAATCCGGGCGGGGTGTGCCTTGCAGTTTTCGCGGAACGGATAACGCTCGACTCCTTCCTCGAAGTCCAGGACCCGAATGGCGTGATCCGCGAGCGGATTTCGGGGTAAAACTTGCCTTTCCTCAAACTCGCCGTTTGCAAATCGCTCGCTGGCGTGTATTAAACCAGCAGATTGAGAAGATCAAGGCCGATCCTGGCTACCCACCGAGGTGAACCCATTCAGCTGCGCGCTGTCGAGGAGAGGGCGGCGATGACGCTCGGCGTCAACCGCTCGGTGACAGACGCGATCGCCGACTGAGGCGAGAACGCCGGCCGCCGGCGTGTCGCTGGTGCTGCTGCCAGCACTGCTCTGCGACGTCGAGCTCTACAGCCTCCAGATCGCCGCGATTGCCGATCTCGCGGGGCCGCTCGTCCTGACGGCCGCGGAGGCCGACTTGGCCAAGTTCGCCCAACGCGTCCTCGAGCGCGCGCCGGCCCGCTTCGCGCTGGCCGGCACCTCCGCCGGCGGGAATCTGGCGCTGGAGGTGCTTGCGGCCGCGCCTTCGCGCGTGATCGGCTTGTGGCTCACTGGTGTCAACCCGGGCGCCCACGCGGATCCGTCTGGCGCCCGCCGATTGAGCGAGGGCGTTCGCGCAGGGAATTCAACGCCGTCGTCGAGGAGCTGGCGGCGCGCTGCATCCACGCCTCTGGCCCGCGGGCGGCAGACGTAGTTCGCTCGCCATGAGCAGCAGTCTGAATGCCATCTTGAGTGTCACCGAACGGGGTTTTCTAGAGCCATTCCGAGACATTCTCGGCCCCTGCCTACTTTCGGCGCTCGCCCAGAAAAACCAGGAAATGCTTTGGGAATTGTGATGGTTTCGATGGTGACCCCGGCGGGATTCGAACCCGCGATCTCGACCTTGAAAGGGTCGCGTCCTTGGCCAGGCTAGACGACGGGGTCCCCGCGGAGAATCAGAACGAGCGGAGTGTATCACGAGTGGCAGCGGCGGGAAACGGACGACCGTGAACCCGGTGGCCGCGCACACCCCGTGCGCGGCCACCGCCCCCCGAAAACCTGCTTAGGCCTTCTGCTCCTGAAGCGCCTTCAGCACACGATCCGGCAGGAACGGCGAGGTACGAACCCGGGCTCCGCTGGCGGCGAAGATGGCGTTGCTCAGCGCCGGAAGAACAGTGGTGACCCCCGGCTCGCCCACGCCGGTGGGATACTCGGTGCTCTGCACGACGTACACCTCGACGTCGTCAGGAATCTCGTTCATGCGCAGGAGCTGGTACTCGTGGAAATTGGTCTGCGCGATTTGGCCACCCTTCACGGTGGCGCGCTCCTTGAGCGCGTTGCTCAGGCCGAACAGCAGCGATCCCTGCATCTGGTTGCGCACGCCGTCCGGGTTGACGACGAGGCCGGCGTCCACGGCACACCAGATCTTCTCGACCCTCACGGCGCCCGTACCGGGGTCGACGCGGGCCTGGATCACAGTGGCGGTCCAGGTCGGCGACGACTTCTCCTGCGCCGTGACGCCGGCGATACCGAGCCCGACGTTCTTCGGGAGCGAGCTCCGCCGGTCCCAGCCCGCCCTGTCGGCGACAAGCCGGAGGGCGTTCTGCAACCTCGGCGCGCCGCCGAGCATCCGGAGCCGGAACTCGAGCGGATCGACACCGGCGAGGTGAGCCAGCTCGTCGACGAACGTCTCGACGGCGAAGAAGGTGTAGTTCGGCGCCACCGCGCGCACGTACCCCACCTCCATTCCGGTTTCGGCCCGGATCGCACGCACGAACTGGTTCGGGATGTCGTAGTAGTGGTCGGAGCCGTTGAGCGAGAACTGGTCGCGACCCTGCTTGTCCAGGCCGCCGTAGCGCTCGCCTGGGTAGGCGCAGACGAGGGTGTTCTTCCACGCGATGACGGCGCCGCTGGAATCGATGCCGCCCTTGAGCACCTGAAGGGTGCAGGAGCGGTAGAAGTCGCGCGCGATGTCGTCCTCGCGGGAGCGGATCAGTTTGACCGGCTTGCCCACCGCTTTGGCGATGAGCCCAGCCTCGAGCATGACGTCGGGCTCGAGCCGCCGGCCGAACCCGCCGCCGAGGTACTGCTGGTGAACCCGGATCTGCTCAGGTTTCACGCCGAACAGCTTCGAAAGGTCGCCCATCGCCCGCGTCTGGAACTGGCTGCCGCTGAAGAAGTCGAACGTACCGTCCTGATAGCGCGCGACGCAGTTCATCGGCTCCAACGGAGCATGACCGACGTAGTCTGTCCAGAAGGCCGCCTCGTGCGTCTTCATCGACTTCGCCAGCGCCCCGTCCGCGTCGCCGACGTCGACCCACGAGGGCGCGGAGGTGTCGTTCTTCGCCTTATTCCAGTAGTCCTGCGTGATGGAATCGGTGGTCACGTTCGCGTGGGGGCCCTTGTCCCAGGTGACCCTCATCTTGCCCTGCGCGGCCACCGCGGCCAGGTAGTTTTCCGCGACCACTGCCACGATGTCGCCTTCCCGCACGGTCGAGATGTAGCCCTTGACCTTCCGGGCCTCGCTGTCGTCGACCGAGACGACTTTGCTGCCCGTCCGCGTCGGGGGGTAGATCACCTTCGCGTACACCATGCCGGGGAGGAACCGGTCGATACCGAACTTGGCCCGGCCGTTTGTCTTCTCCGGAACGTCAAGGCGCTGGATCCACTTGCCGATGACCTTGTACTCGGCCGGCTTCTTGAGCTGGATCTTCTTCAGCTCCTCATCCGACAGCGTCGCCGTGATGAGGCCCTTCGATACGATGTCGCCGTAGGTGAGGAACTTACCGGACGGCAGGTGGCGGACCCTGTTGCCCTCGGCGATGCACTCCGACGCCGGCTCGTTCATATGCTTCGCGGCGGCCTCGATCAGGAGGTGGCGCGCCCCGGCGCCCGCCCGCGAGAGCGCGTCGAACGTCCAGTTCACGCTCCAGCTGCCGCCGGTCAGCATGAGACCGTACTTGGGATCGCTGGTCGGGTAGTCGATCCGGATGTCCCGCCAGTCCGCCTCCAGCTCCTCGGCGACGATCTGCGCGAGCGCGGTGCCAACGCCCTGCCCCATCTCGGCCTTGGTGATGTGAACGGTGATGATCCCGCTCGGGTCGATCGTGAACACCGTGTTGGGTTCCCAGGCGCCCGCGGCCTCGGCGGCGCTCGTCGCGCCGCCCGCGATCCGGAACGTCAGGACGAAGCCGGCGCCGGCGGCGCTGGCCTTCAGGAAATCGCGACGACTGACCTCGCTCGTCATGGCTCAGACCTCCTGCGCCGCGCGCTTGATCGCACGCTTGATCCGGATGTACGTGGCGCACCGGCAGAGGTTGCCCGACATCCCGTCGACGATCTGCTGGTCGGTCGGGTGCGGGTTCTTCGCCAGCAACGATGCCGCCTGCATGATCTGACCTGACTGGCAATACCCGCACTGCGGCACCTGCTCGGCGATCCACGCGAGCTGCACCGGATGGCGTCCCTCGGGATCCAGACCCTCAATCGTGGTGATCCGCTTCCCGACCGCCTGGGACACCGGCGTCTGACACGAGCGCACCGCTGCCCCATCCAGGTGGACGGTGCAGGCGCCACAGAGCCCCATCCCGCAGCCAAACTTGGTACCGGTCATTTGCAGATGCTCCCGGATCACCCACAGCAGGGGCGCATCCGAGGGCACGTCGACCGAGTGAGACGTCCCGTTGATGCTTAGGTTGACCATATGACCTCCCTCGTCTTACGGCTGATCGATCGATGCGCTTGACGGAGCTGGCTGCGAGCGGCATCCCCCCGGCTCGCAGAGCGGGCGGGGGCGGAGCAGGGGCACGGGCAGTCGTCCGGACGCGCGCGACAGGCGGCACTCCCGGCGGCGACGGCGGCGCCGGGCGGGTTGGGATTCAACCATCGCTTCTCGGCTCTTTATCACGCGGCTCCGGAGTGTGTCAACGGCTTTCCCCGAACTTTCCCCGACACTTTCCCAGACCGCGCGGCCATCTCGCACGCCTTGCCGCGGCGCGCCAAGGGACGCAGTTGTTGACTTCAAGTGACATGACCGCTTCAGGTTTGACACCGTGAGTTGACCGCTGAGCGTGGCGCGGGCGAACGGCGCGCGGAGGGACGACGGAGGGACGACGCTTGACGCCGGGGCGGGTTCCGGGTGATCCTCGGGCCCGCGTCAAGCTGCCAACTCTCACCAGAGAAGGAGTCTCCAGATGAGCCGGAAGAGAGTGTTCGGAATCGGAGCGGGGCTATTCGGTTTGGCGCTCGCCTTCGGACTCGGGGTGGCCGTCGGCCAGCAGGCGGCGCCGACCGAGAGCAAAGGGGTGAGGTTCAGCCCGCCCACCGCCCTCGACCTCGGCGAGGAAATCGACGGAGTGGCTGGCCGCCAACTGCGCCTGCGCGTCGTGACGCTCGAACCGGGCGGCGTCGTCGCCCTCCACAGCCACAAGGGACGGCCCGCGGTCGCCTATGTCCACCAGGGCACCCTGATCGAGCACCGTGAGGGGGGCTCGGTCGCGGAGCATCGCGAGGGCGACAGCTGGACCGAGGGGAAGGACACCCTGCACTGGGCTGAGAACACGGGCGACAAGCCGGCCATGGTCATCGCCGTCGACGTCTTCAAGCCGTAAGGCCGGCGCCGCGCCGTCACTCCCGCCTGGCGCGGATGGGGAACCCGGGGCGCCCCGTGATGAGCCGCGCCCCGCGCTGATACGTCGAGTAGGCCCACGCCCACTCGAAGAGGACGACGAACCGGTTCCGGAAACCGATCAGGAAGAAGATGTGCACGAGGAGCCAGGCGAGCCAGGCGACGAAACCTGAGAGGTGAAGCCCCCGGACGACGGCCACCGCGGAGGCGCGGCCGATCGTCGCGATGTTCCCCTTGTCCCGGTAGCTGAAGCGCTCGGTCGGGCGGCCTGTCAGTCGGCGCCAGACGTTCTGCGCCGCCGCACGGCCCTGCTGGATCGCCACCGGCGCCAGGCCCGGGAGCGGCTGGCCTCCCTGGTGGACGAAGGCCGCGAGGTCCCCGATCACGAACGCCTCCGGGTAGCCGGGCAGCGAGAGGTCGGCCTCGACCAATACCCGGCCGGCCCGGTCCAGCCTGACGCCGAGGGAGCGGCCCAGCGGCGAGGCGGCCACGCCCGCGGCCCAGACGATCGCGCGAGAGCGGATCTGCTCACCCCCCACCCAGACTGCGTCCGGGCTCACGTTGGTCACCGGCGCCCCGGTGCGCACCTCGACGCCCAGCCGGCGGAGCTGCGTCTCCGCCTTGCGCGACAGCGCCTCGGGAAACGACGGCAGCACGCGCGGCCCGGCCTCGAGGAGCAGGATGTGGGCTTGGGTCGGATCGATCACCCGGAAGTCTGCCGCTACGGTTTTGCGGGAGATCTCAGCGAGCGCTCCCGCCAGCTCGACGCCCGTCGGCCCCCCGCCGATCACCACGAATCTGAGCAGGGCCTGCCGCTCCGTCGCGTCTTCGCAGCGCTCGGCGGCCTCGTAGGCGAGGAGCACGCGCCGGCGGATCTCGAGCGCGTCCTCCAGGGACTTGAGGCCCGGTGCCGCGAGCTCCCACTCGTCGTGACCGAAGTACGAGTGGCTCACGCCGGCGGCCACGATGACCGCGTCGTACCGGAGCTCGCCATCGGTGAGGACCACCTTGCGGGCGTCCAGGTCCACGCGCTCGACCTCGGCGAGAAAGACGGTCACGTTCCGGCGGGCGGAGAGTATATGGCGGAGGGGCGTCGCGATATCCGCGGGCGAGAGCGCCGCGGTGGCCACCTGGTAGAGGAGAGGCTGGAAGAGGTGGTGATTCCGACGGTCGACGAGCGTGACCCGCAGGGGGCGGGGGGAGAGCTCCCGAGCGGCGTAGAGACCCCCGAAGCCGCCGCCGATGATCGCCACATGCGGCACCATGGCCGTCTACTCTAGCAGGAACCTCAGAATCGGTTCGGCCGCCGCCGACCCGGCCGGCCAGCATCGGCGGCAAGGTCGCCAGACTGACTGGGCCGAGTCTCCTGCCAGGGCGATCCACTGACGACCCGGTTCGCCCGCCCAAGGCGCGGAGACGGGCGACCGCCGCTCTCCGTCCGCGCGGAGTCTTCGCAGGCACTCGAGGCCCCGAGCCCCCCTGCCCGCGGTGTGACGCACCTCGACGCGACGTCGACGCCGCTCACGACGTCGGGCGCCCGGTCGAAGGTGACGGCCGCGAACGCGCCGACCGGGAAGCCGATCTCGGAGGCGCGCGACCGGCCCCCCGCGTGGTTCCGGTCGATGTCCACCAGAAGCGAGGGGATCTCGGCAGGCTCTCCGAGGCTCCGGTCCGCTGGCGGCGCTCCCAGTTGTCGCGGGGCACCTCCCGTGGGGAGCCGACCCGCCGCCAGCGCCTCGGCCATCGCGTTCAGGCGGGCGCGGGCGGCGAGATCTTCCGGCCTCCGCGCACAGCCGTCGAGGGCGACGATCGGCTCGCGCCGCCCGGTTCACCCCGTACAATCGGCCTGTAAACATCGCCCGGACTAAAGTCCGGGGCTCTCAAAGAAAGGAGCCCGTACTTGAGCCCGAGAGCCTGGCCTTGCGGTTCCAGGTTGACGGTTCGTCGGCCCGCCTGGCTGCGCGGTAGCCTCCCCGTCCAGCCCCACCGTCGTTTCGACGGCTGTCTGAGCGGGCCCACGGCTTGGTTATCGCCAGGGCCGCTCGCGGAGCGCGTGCTCAGCTCCAACTGGCGACAGTCTACCATGGAGATCGGCGCTCCTCCCCGCCCTGAAGGGTGAGGTTTCCGCGCCGGGAGAGTTCTCTGACAGAGCCGATCGCAGTGACCGGCGACGTGCGGGTGCCCGGCCGCGCCATCCTGGTCCGGGCCGTGAGGGCCTCCGGCCACGGGGGCCAGAACGTCAACAAGGTCTCGACGAAGATCGAGCTGCACGTCGACACCGACGCGATCGAGGGGCTTCCGGTGGCGGCGCGGTTGCGGCTCGCCGCGCTCACCCGACGCCGGCGCGATGCCGAGGGACGCCTGCTCGTCACGAGCCAGCAGAGCCGCCACCAGGGTCAGAATCTCGACGACGCTCGAGACAAGGTCCGCGCGATCATCCTGGCATCGCTCGCACACCCGACGCCCCGCCGCCCGACCCGTCCCTCCTCGGCGGCCGAGGAGCGCCGGATCCGCGAGAAGAAGCGGCGGGCCGAGACCAAGCGCTGGCGGGCCGCGGGCGCCGAGTGACTAGAAGCCGAGCGCCCGCACCTCGCCGCGGAAGCGCGTCACGTTTCGGAGCTTGACCTCCTCGTAGCCCCGGATCAGGTCCGGCAGCTCTGCCAGCGTGACGGCCCGCTCCCAGGTCTCAGGGCCGAGGTCGACGAGCGCCTTCTCTACGAGTGCCTGATACTCGCCGATCAGCTCGCGCTCGACCCGGCGCACCCGCGCCCGGCCGAACGGGTCGAGCGGGGTGCCGCGGAGCCCCTTCGCGCGCGCGAGCAGCCGGAAGACCGCGTCGAACCACCGCCCGAGCCTGATCTTCGTCTTCCAGCCGAGGGCGCGGAGGATCGGCGGGTGGAGATTGTAGTGGATCCTGACGCCGTCCGGGTAATCCGCGCCGACCGCGGCCGCGAGGTCTTGCTTGAGGAGGAGGCGAGCGACCTCATACTCGTCCTTGTAGGCCATCAGCTTGAAGAGGTGGCGGGCGACCGCCTCCGTCAGGCGCGTCCGCCCGGGCACCCGCGCCCGCTCCGCGCCCCGAACCCGCCCGACGAAGTCGACGTACTGCCGGGCGTACGCCATATTCTGGTACTCGACCAGCTCGGGCACCCGGATCGACAGGAGGCGTCGCGTCTCCCCCTCGAACGGCGCCAGGAGCGCGACGAGTTCCGGCGCGAGCAGTGCAGGCGCCGCCTCGACGGCGCCGACGCGGCGCCGCTTGACGGTCTCGGCCCACTCCGGGTCGACGACGAGCAGGCGTCCCACCCGGAAGGCGTGGGTGTTCATCGCCACCGCCACCCCGTTGAGGGCGACGGCCTCCTCGATCGCCTCCGCCGCGACGGGGATGGCGCCGGCCTGGTAGGCGGCGCCCAGCACGATCAGGTTGGCCGCCATGTGGTCCCCGAAGAGCTCCTCCGCCAGTCCGAGCGCGTCCAGGAAGACGTTCTCGTCCTTCCGGGTGGTGCGGTTGACGGCCGCGACCAGCCCGCCCGCGTCGGGGAAGTGGACCTCGGTCGACGCGACCATGGGCCCCGTCGGCACCTGGGAGGTCGAGACGACGGCGATCGTCTTCTCGGGCCGCGCGTGGTCGAGGCTTGCCGGTTGGGTGGCCACCAGGATGTCGAAGCCCAGATAGGCGTCCGCCTCGCCGGCCGCGATCTTGTTCGACGCGTCCCGCGCGCCGGCGCCGATCTTCAGGTGGGAGACGACGGGGCCGCCCTTCTGGGAGAGCCCCGTCTGGTCGAGGCCGCGCACGTGCTTGCCTTCGAGGAGGGCGGCGGTGCCGAGGAGCTGGTTCACGGTGACGACGCCCGTCCCGCCGATGCCCAGCATACAGATCGAGGCCTCCGTCGGGACCCGGAGCGCGGGGTCGGGCAGGGGGCGCTCGACCGTGAAGATCCCGCGCTCCTTCTTCCGCGGCCGGCCGACCGGCGTGACGGTCAGGAACGACGGGCAGTCGCCGCTGAGGCACGAGTAGTCCTTGTTGCAGCTCGACTGGTGGATCTGGGTCTTCCGGCCGAACTCGGTCTCGACCGGGTGGACGGAGAGGCAGTTCGACTTGGCGCCGCAGTCGCCACAGCCCTCGCACACGGCCTCGTTGATGTACACGCGCGTCGCCGGGTCCGGCAGCTTGCCGCGCTTGCGCAGGCGCCGCTTCTCGGCGGCGCAGCGCTGGTCGTAGATCAGCGCGGTCACGCCGGGAAGATCGCGCAGCACGCGCTGGGCCTCGTCGAGGCGGTCCCGAGCCCACACCTCCACGCCGCTCGCCCACCGCGCGCCGCGGCCGTACCGGTCGGGCTCTTCGCTCACGACGATCGTGCGCCGGATCCCTTCCGCCTCGAGGAAGCGCGTGAGGGCGTCCACGGACATCGCGCCCGCGGCGTCCTGCCCGCCCGTCATCGCGACCGCCGAGTTGTAGAGGATCTTGTACGTGATATTGACCCCGGCCGCGACCGCCTGGCGGATCGCGAGCGAGCCCGAGTGGAAGAGCGTCCCGTCGCCGATGTTCTGGAAGACGTGCGGTGTGTCGACGAAGGGCGCTGCGCCCACCCACTGCGCCCCCTCGCCGCCCATGTGGGTGATGCCGAGCGTCCCGCGGTTCATCGCGAGCACCAGGCCGTGGCAGCCGATCCCGCCGCCGGCGAGGCTTCCCTCGGGAACCACGGTCGACCGGTTGTGCGGGCAGCCCGAGCAGAAGTAGGCCGGGCGCGCGAGCGTCAGCGGCGCCGGTCGCTCGCGCAGCGCCTGCAGAAGGGCCACGCGCGCCGTCACCGACGGCAGCTGCACCCGACGCTCGAGCCGCCGGGCGATGACGAGCGCGATCCGGTCGGCGTCGAGCTCGCCGTCGGCGGGGACGAGCACCTCGCCGCGTTCGTCGGTCTTGCCGACGATGCGGGGGCGGACCGGCGCGTTGTAGAGCGCGTCGCGCGCGAACAGTTCGACGAACGGCCGCTTCTCCTCGACGACCAGGATCTCCTCGAGTCCCCGCGCGAACTCCGCCAGCACGCCCGGCTCCGCCGGGAAGAGCATCCCGACCTTCAGCAGGCGGAGGCCGTAGCGGCGGAGGGCGTCGTCGTCGAGGCCGAGCGCGGCCAGCGCCTCGCGGACGTCGTAGTAGGTCTTGCCCGCGGCCACGATGCCGAGCCAGGCGTCCGGGGTGGGCACGGTGATGCGGTTCAGGCGGTTGGCCGCCGCGTAGGCCCGCGCCGCCTCGAGGCGGCCGTAGAAGATCTCCTTCTCGAGCGCGAGGCTGTCGGGGAGGAGGAGGCGCGGGTTCTGCGTGGGCCGCCAGGGCCGACCGTCGACCAGGAGGTCGGGGCGAGCCGGCCGCACGCGGTCGGGCGCGACCTCGGCGGTGCCGATCTCGTCGGCGACGTTCGTCACGATCTTGAAGCCGACCCAGAGTCCCGAAAAGCGGGAGAGGGCGAAGCCGTGGAGGCCGAGGTCGAGGATCTCCTGCACGTTGCCGGGGAAGAGGATCGGCATGAAGGCGTCGTAGAGGGCGACCTCCGAGCTCGACGGCAGCGTCGAGGACTTGCAGGTCGGGTCGTCGCCGGCCAGGGCGAGGACGCCGCCGTGGCGGCCCACCCCCATGAACTGGGCGTGCTTGAAGATGTCCCCGGTCCGGTCGACGCCGGGTGCCTTGCCGTACCACATCCCGAGCACGCCGTCGTACCGGGGGCGTGGAAAGAGGTTGGCCTGCTGGGCGCCGAAGATCGCCGTCGCCCCGAGGTCCTCGTTCACGCCGGAGAGGAAGACCACCTGGTGCTCGCGAAGGAGATCGAGGTTCCGTTCGAGCGTCGTGTCGAGCCCGCCGAGGGGCGAGCCGCGGTAGCCGGCGATCAGGGTCGCGGTGTTGAGGCCACGTCGCTCGTCCGCGCGGTGCTGCTCGAGCGGGAGCCTCACCAGCGCCTGGATCCCGGACAGGAGGATGCGCCCCTCGTGCTGGCGGTACTTCGCGTCGAGCGAGAAGTCCTTCACGATCGCCATCATGTCCCCCGGGACGAGTCCGCGAGCTGCCGAGATCGACGAAGCGCTTCGATTCTACGGGCGCCTGCGGTGGGACGCAAATCGGGCGCGGCGAGCGGCGCCGCTCAGCGCGGCCGCAGCCGATCGAGGGCGCGCCGGGCCTGCCGCTCCGCGCGCGAGAGCCGCCGCGGGTTGCCCCGCTTGGGCGCGGGGCGGGGCTCGTCATCGGCCTCGTCCCGGTCCGGAGGGGGCTCCGTCAGGCGCGCGAGGAAGGATTCCGCGCTGACGGCCGCCGCGCGGCCGCGGCGCGCGGCGTCCTGGACGGTCCGATCGGACGTGACCACGGTCGCCCCCGGCCCGTGCTGGCGCGCGAGCCGCGCGAGGACGTCATCGGCCTTGTCTGGGGGGCGGGAGAAGATGACGCGGACGCGACGCCCACCGGGCGGCGCCGTCGTGGCCGTGGCGCGCACCCCGTCGAAGACCACGATGAAATCGTCGGCCGAGCCGCCCGCCGCGTGGGCGACGAGCCGGAGCAGCGCGTTCCGTCCCTCTTCGAGGCTCCCCCGGTCGAGCGCCGAGAGCTCGGGGTCGCGCCGGATCACGTTGTAGCCGTCGAGGAGCCAGACCATACACCGAGCTTACGCGCCGCGCCCCCACCTCGCCAGCGGGGCGCGCCGGCGCCTGGCTCGAGCTCTCCGGCGGCCTGCCGCTCCTCGACGCCCCCGAGGCCGAGGAGAGCCAAGCTCGCGCGCACGGGCCAGACCCCCCGGAGCGTCGAGGAGGGTGCCCCGCATCACCTCGCTCAGCCGCCGTAGCCCCAGTTCCAGCACGGGAGCCGGTCGAGCCACGCATAGGAGTCGCAGAGGAGGGTGTCGCAATTCTGGCGGCACTCGCGTTCGGTCGTGTCGGCGACGCACTCCCGGCGTTCCGCGAACGTGAGGTAGCACGCTCCTCTGAGGGCGTCGGGCGTCCCCTGCCCTGGGCCGGGACGTGGCTCCCCCGCCGGCGGCGGGCGCTCGGCCCCACCCGAGGCCGTCGGGAACGCCAGCAGGGCGACGACGAGTGCGGCGCGGAGGCGGCGTCCGGTTGACATGTCGGTGTCGCTACCTATACTCCCGTTTCATCGAACCCCCGTGGGCGCGGAAACCCCGGCGTTGACGCCGTGGGAGGAGCGGCCACTATGGGGTAGACTACGCGAACGCGAGATGTCGGCCTTTAAGACAGCCCGCAATGCCGCAGATCAAACGGCCGACCACGCGGTGTGGATCCCGAAGTATCGGACGCGCGTGTTGTCGGCTGCCGTGGCCGACCGCCTGCGCGGCCTGCCGAGCGACGTGGCCCACGCGAAGGGCTTCGAGATCCTGGCGCTGGAGATCCAGCCCGACCACGTCCACCTGTTCTCTTCGGCGCCGCCCGCGATCGCTCCCTCGCTGGCGATCCAATGGTTCAAGGGCATCACGGCGCGGAGCCTGTTCGCCGGGTTCCCAGCCCTGCGTCGCGTCCTCCGCCGCGGCCACCTCCGGGCGCCGTCGTTCTCCGTGGGGACGGCCGGCCAGGTGTCGGCCGAGACGATCCGGCACGACACCGAGCGCGCCGAGCACCTCCGGACGAGGCGCTGAGTGATCCAGCGCCGCGGCTTTCGCTATCGACTCTCCCCGACCCCCGCGCAGGAGGCGCGCCTGCGGGCCTGGGAAGGGGCGCTCCGGGCGTTGTGGAATGTGGCCCACGAACAACGGCGCCTGTATCTGGCGCGCGGGGCT
>Ga0209056_10000810_pt1 | contig 34589 bp, 29 predicted proteins | sample GraSoiAngelo_114_FD_185876 | JGI IMG/M metagenome (GOLD analysis project Ga0209056, IMG submission 185876) | Grasslands soil microbial communities from the Angelo Coastal Reserve, California, USA - 14_0903_13_40cm (SPAdes) (version 2) | ecosystem: Environmental > Terrestrial > Soil > Grasslands... | reverse complement strand
ACGTCACCCGAGTCCACGAAGGCCAGAGCGTCGAGCACTGGGGACAGTGGGACGTCGCAGGGCTGATGCAGCAGCTCGGCGTCATGCCTCCGCCTCCGGGAGCGCCCGAGAGCGAGTGATCGGCCGCCGTAATCCGTCAAGCCCGCGGGCGCGACGCTCGTTTCGCGGTTCCCCGCCATGGGCTTTTATGGCCCCGCGACGTTCCTAGCGCGTGGAGCTCGCGACCCTCGCGAAGTATCCGTTCCTCCGGGAAGCGTCGGCGTTCATCCGCTCGGAGAAAGTGAGCCTCGAGGAGATTCTCCTCGAACCCGCGTACGCCCGGGCGCGGTCTCTTGGCAAGGCACGGGTGCTCGACGCCCTCGAGCGAGGCCCGGAATCGGAGCGCGTCGCCATCGCGATTGCGGACCAGCTTGCGCAGCTCCTCGCCTACCCCGTCGCGCGAATCCTCGCGTCCGCGATCGGGGACACCTATTTGGTTCGGCGCTACACGCTTCACGAGGGAATCGCCGCGGAAAAGCGCCTCGAATCGGAGTCCGACGACCTCATCCTACATCTCGCATCGGAACTCGGCATGGACTTACGGCGCCACGACGGGGGTTTCCGACTCCATTTCACGGACTTCCTCCGATTCACGAACACGATGCGGGATGCGCCGTGGAAGCTGATCAATCAGCGTGTGGACCGTGGGTATGTGACGTTACGCCGGGAGAAAGCGCTCCGCGTCATGCGGAACGCGATCCAACGGCACATCGAGGAGGGCCTCCCGTTGCCGGTCAACGACGACATCCTCGCGGCGTTCAAAGGAGACCTCGCAGAGATTCGCGGCGTCCTCGAGGCGAAGAAGGCGACGTTCAAGGCCGAGGACATCGGGAAGGTGAGCATCACCCGTTTCCCACCGTGCATGTACAACCTCTTGGCCCAGATTCAGAACCACGAGAACGTGCCCCACATGGGCCGATTCGCGATCGTCGCGTTCTTGCACCACATCGGCCTGGGGAACGAGGAAATCTTCCGGGTCTTTGGCGACGTGCCCGACTTCGCGGCGGATGTGACCCGCTACCAGATCGAGCACATCACGGGGACGTCGAGCCCGACGGAATACACGCCGCCGGAATGCGCGACGATGAAGTCGTACGGCATCTGCCCCGGCCCGGATCGGATCTGCCTGACGATCAAGCATCCCCTCCAGTACTATCGGGTCAAGGGGCGGGAGCAGCGGCCGCGGGGAGAGAGCGCCTCTACGGCGACTTAGCAGAGAAGCCCCGCCAGGTCGAGATCGCACGCTGGACCGCGGTCAGGTTCCCCAACACCGCGAAGAGCACGAGGACCCATTCGATGGGTTGGAAGGCGATCGGCGGAACCCCCCAGACCACTTTCCCGGCTGGCGAGACAATGAGTTGAAGGAGCCCGCCGAGGAAGAGGAGGACGAGTCGATCCGCACGCCCGAGGAGTCCTGCATACCGTCGCCCCTGGCCCACAGCCTGTGCCTGGGTTCCCATGTACGACGTCAGGAGGACGCCGAGGAGAGCGAAGGTCCCGATCCGGAGGTCACAGTAGGCGGAGAAGGCGATGCCGCCAATCATGAAGACGTCAGCGTAGCGATCGAGGACATGATCCAGGAAGTCCCCGCGCACGGACGCCTTGCCCGTCATCTTCGCGATCTTCCCGTCGAGGGCGTCGAGGTAGGCGTTCACTGAGATCAGCCCGAGGGCGAGCCCGAGGAACGCCGCGCCGCCGAAGAAGAACGCGAAGCCCGCGCCAACGGCCCCGAGGAAAGCGACCCACGAGACGAGGTTCGGATTCACTCGGATTAGTCTTGATGCAACCGGAACCAAGATGCGGTCCGCGAACGCGCGGTAGCGGTCTAGAACCACAGCCCCCAATCGCGGTATCGTACTTCAATACCTCATCGGTTCAGGAGCCACTGGTGGGGCTCTTCCAGAACCAGGCCGATGAGGCAGGAACCCGGTCCATGAACGTTCCGTCAATTTCGAGCGGCGCCAAGGCCGCCACGCGTAGCCTGGTTCCCAAGACCCCGCCGTCGCGAGCACGTCCAACTGAGGCGGTCCGCCGAGAGAATTTATGTTCAATTCGCCAATAATACGTGGCCTTGTTGAAAGAACCGAAAAAGGAGCCGACGACCGCGTGCGACATTTGCGGTGAGTCGGTCGGCTACTTCCGCTTGCGCGATCACCGCAGAAAGCGGCACCCCGATTTTGTGGAGCTCCAACACAAGTTGGCGGGAAATCTGATCGCGGTTACAGGACCAGGAGGAGTGATCCTAGCCATTCTCTTTGGTCTCGCGGCTTGGTCCCACGCTGTTTGGGCTTGGGCAGCCCTCCTCGTCGCCCTGCCTGTCGTCCTCGGCGTCATCGTTGCCAGGACGTACCGAGTGACGAGGCATCTGAATGCGTTCTACGAAAAACAGAGCCTCCGCTGTCAAGTGTGTCTCGAGATGATTCCTCGAACTGCGTATCGTGACCATGTAAAGTCGTTCCACCACCCGACCTGGATTCTCGCCGTTCGGCTTGGCGTGATTGCCTTCGCCATCATATTGGGCAGTGTCGCCCTCGCGGGCCTCGCCTGGGCCCATCAATTGCCTGTGGGATTCGACGATCGTACATTCGCCCTCATCGCAGTCGTGACGACGCTCGCGACGATGCTCGCGTACGTCGTTCTTGCGACCCTTATCTGGGGGCGGCATCGAAAGAACGCTCGAGTCAAGTGGCGGGAGTCGAGAGGTCGCCGAATCTCCGGCGACCCGCTGCATCCCCCGTAGCCCAGGCATTTCGGATTCTCGCTGCAATTGCGAACGGAGTCGTTGGACCCGGAGCCATTTGCCGAGGTCGCTGCACCGACCTTCGTTGATGGTCTAGAACCGCCGGCCACGACCGGACTTCGGTTGCTGCCATGTGTCGTTCACCTCGCCCTCGGCGCACTCTAGAGGCTGCTTGACCGTATTGGGACGTTCATCGAACCTCTCGAACCCCCTTTAGAACGTAATGTCGCGTGTCCCGGGGAGGCATAGATTCCGATACGATGGGGGAGGCCAGCACGGTCTTATACTCCCGAACCGCCATCGAGCCGCATCGTTTCGATCGGGAAGTCCGGGGGAGAGGGCGGGCTGGGTCTCGACCGGCCCACCGCCGTCGAGCGTGCGATCGCCACGATCCCGCTCCCGTATCCCGTGACCTGCATAATCCTCGCCCTCCTCGCGACGGGGCCGGGTTACTTCCTCGCGCACCTGATCGAAAGCGGCGGGGACTGGAATCAAACCGTTGCGGCCGTCTTCGGGGGCGCCTTCGCGCTCCCGCTCTGGCGATCGATTCCGCTGATCATCCTGTCGGTCGGTTTCGACGTGTACCTGCTGTGGCTCGTTCGACATTCGCGACTTCACATCGCTCGCTACGCGAAAGAGATCGCGCCGCTCCGGGCCGACGGCGAGGCGGGCGTCCGTCGAATCTTCGGCCACCTCTACTGGCGCCTCCCCGTGATTGGGCTCTCCGCCGCCTTCGGTCTGTTCTTTGCTCTGTTGCTCGAACCGATTCCGTCCGACTTCGGTTTCTTCGACTTTCTGATCGTGGGCCTGAACCTGCTGTTCCTCCCCTTCGTGGATGCGCAGGTAATCTGGAACTACGTCGCGACCGTCTGGGGCGTCCATCGAATCGGACGAGAGGCGCTCCGTCTCCGACCCGCCTTCGAAGATCCGATGCTCGGATTGCGGCCTCTGGGATCACTCGCCCTGGGAGCCACCTTCTACTTCTTCGGGGCGCTCGCGATCATCATCGCCGACGTGACCCTCAGCCCGGACCCCGTCCGCCCGGCGTACCTCGCGTTCCTGATCGTCTTGGTCCTGTTCGGTGCGGGGCTGTTGTTCCTCCCGCTTATTTCGATTCATCGGCTCATGGTGGCGGAGAAGCGTCGCGCAAGCATTACCGCGAGTTCGAGGGCAGGCGAGGTCTATGCGCCGCTCATGGTCAGGAACCCGACGTCGGAACCGAGCCTCCACGAAGTGCGAGACCTGCTCCTCCGCACGCACGGGATCCTTCTGCACCGGGAGGAGGAACGCCGAATCCAGACCCTGCCGACGTGGCCTTTCGAGACGCGGGCGATGACCCGCATCGCCGCGATCACCTTGACCGGGGTCGTCGCCGTGGTGGGACGCGCCGCGGTCGATTATTTCCTCCTGCGGTAGAACCAGTACCAGCGCCAAGCGTGCTATCGGTCTAGTACCATGACAGCACCTCGGAGGTCCAATCCACCGACCCGGGTTCGTGTCCCTTCGTCTTGCCTTGCAAGACCGCGAGGATCGCGTCCGCGGTCGCTTCCGGTGTCAAGTCCGTCGTGTCGACTTCGTAGACGAAGGGCAAGTTCGTCACCGCCTCCTGCAGGATCACATCAATCGCCTCCGCCTCGACGTTCTCGCGAACCTTCTCTGGTCCCCAACCGCGCGCCTCCAGCCGCTGCCGGAGCACGGAAGGGCGGCACCGAAGGACAATCGCCACGTTCACGTTCATGCGATGGGCGAAATGCGAGCGGAGGAACGCGATTTTCGCGGGAACGTTCAGCCCGTCTCGCAGCGCCTCGATGTCGACCTCATCGGTCTGGCGGACCGCGTCGCGGCCTGTGACAAAGCCGTCCCGCCGAGCGACCTCGTCGAGATCGATGACCGTGTATCCGCGACGAGCCAAGACCTCGCACGCGGACGTCTTCCCCGTGCCCGGCGTCCCGGTCACCGCAATGAGCACGGCGGGCACGATTCGTCTGGTTGTTAAAGTCCTTGCGCCCCGACGGTCAGCGGGAGAGGCGGTTGGGCAGCCGACTCGTCCGAACGCGATCCCGGATGAGCTGGCCGATCACCGCTCCGAGGAGGTTTACGGGAAACGACAGCACGAGCACGAGGACCGCGAAGTGGGCGATGAAGAACGGGACCGCGCTCGGTTCGAGAAGATAGAGACCCGCGAAGCCGGGCGTGAAGGCCAAGAGGACGGCCAAGGCGAATCCGAGCGGGAGGGCTGCGACCGCCGCGACGAGCGCCTCTTGGAGATACTCCGCTTGCATCCCACCGACGACGCTCGCCGTGAGAAGCACGAGGAGGATCCAGCCGAAGGAGGCGTCGCTCGAGACCGGGAACGTGGCCGACGGATAGATCGAGTAGAACGCGGTGTATCCGAGGGCAAGCGCGGGCACAATCGAGGTGCGTAGGATCCTCAGGACGCGGCGGAATTGCGCCGCCCAATCAATGTTCAAAGTCCGCCCCCTGTTGAAGCACGAGTCGCCCGACAGCAATTTGGTAAATGGGAGCCGTCGGTGACGTCGGCTGCGGCACGCCGTCGATCCACAGGCTCGTCAGGATGAAGAGCTCCCACGGGACCGCGGTGGCCGAGACGCCTTTCGACACCGCGAAGTCCGTGATGTTCTGGACGGCCACGAAGGCCCGGAGATCGATCTGTTCCGTGAGGTCCAGGCGGAGCGGGACCGTCCCGCTGCCGAACGCGGGAACGAAGACGGCACTGGAGGTATTCGACCCGGAGTACGCGTCGAAGAGCCATCGCACCGCGGTTCCGTTGGCGACGGGAACGTCCTTCCTGGGCACGGCGAAGCCCGCCTCGTGCGGAAGGTCCTCGATCCACAGTTTGTAGATCACGGTGTCGAACACGAGGGCTCGCGGACCTGGATTGACCACTGTGACGTTGACCCAGGCTCGGGCCGTGCCGTTGTTCGGGAGCGTCCCGTCCGAGGCGAGTCCGAGATAGCCGACCGACGCGGTCGCCTTGACGCTCGCCGAGCCATGGACTTGGGCCACGGACACGAAGTTCGCGACGGCGAGGCCCATGAACACCACCAGGCACGCGACGGCCGCTGCCAGCACCGCTGCGAACGGCCACTCCCCCGAAGCGCCGTTGCCCGGCCGAATCACAGGTCCTCCGCCGGGGTCGCGGGGAGATGTTCGAGCGTCGGAACCTCCGGTACCATCGGCGGCTCAACGAGGGCGCCCGAGTAGATATCGGTCGCGAAGTGGCACTCCGCGACGTGGCCGGGGGCGACCTCGATCCTCGGAGGAGCCGTCGTCGCGCAAATCTCCTTCGCAAACAGGCAACGGGTCCGGAAGCGGCATCCGCTCGGGAGGTCGATGGGACTCGGAAGCTCTCCCCTGATCGGGACCGCGGTGTACTCGTGGGCGGGGTCCGGGACCGGAACCGCGGAGAGGAGGGCGCGGGTGTACGGGTGGGTCGGATGCGCGATGACCTCTTCCGTCGGCGCCTCCTCGACGATCCGGCCGAGATACATGACCGCGATCCGGTCCGCCATGTACCGGGCCACGGCGATGTCGTGGGTGATGAAAACGTACGGCATCTGATACTTCGCGCGCAGGTCCAGCATGAGGTTCATGACGCCCGCACGAATCGAGACGTCGAGCATCGAGACCGGCTCGTCGGCAATGATGACCTTGGGGTTGAGGACGATTGCACGAGCGATGGCCGCCCGTTGGCGCTGGCCTCCCGACAGCTCATGCGGAAAACGTTCGAGGAAGTCTTGTCCTGGCCTGAGGCCGGCGTCTTCGAGCGCGCGGATCACCAAATCCTCCCGTTGCTCCCGGGTGTTCACGATCCGGTGAATGAGGAGCGGCTCCGAAATCGCACGGAGGACGCTGTGACGAGGGTTGAGGGACTCGTACGGATCCTGGAAGATCATCTGGAGGTCACGGCGGAATCGGAACAGCTCGCGGGGGCTCAGGGATGCAATGTCGACGCCTTTGAAGAGGATCCGGCCTTCCGTGGGCGTCTCGAGCCGGGCCACGAGACGACCTGTCGTCGTCTTGCCACAGCCGCTCTCCCCGACCAGCCCCAGGATCTCGCCTTGCTTCAGGGTAAACTCGATTCCGTCCACGGCCTTGACGTACAGCACGTTTCCCCGGAGCGACTTGAAAAATCCAGGCCGGAGTTCGAAGTACTTGCGCAACCCTTGGACGCGGATGACCGTGCCGTCCCCCTGCGCAGGAAACGGGGACATGCCGAGGTCCGGTGACCTCGCGTCTAGCTCCGTTGCAGTCCCCCCTGGGCGAAGAAGTCCTGCGAGAAGTGACACAGGGCGCGATGGCCCGGCTCCGGGATGACGTACGGCGGCATCGTCGTCTTGCAGATGTCCTTCGCGTACTTGCAGCGCGGGTGGAACCGGCATCCGCTCGGTGGCGTCAGGAGGCTCGGAGGGCTCCCCGGGATCGCTTCCAGCCGGCGCTTTTCTCCCTTCACGCTCGGGAACGCACCGAGCAGCCCCTCCGTGTACGGATGGAGCGTGCGGTAGAAGACGTTCCTCGACGACGCCTCCTCGATGATTTGCCCGGCGTACATGACGGCGATCCGGTCCGCCACCTTCGCGACGGTCGACACGTCGTGGGAGATGATGATGAGCGTCATGTGGAGCTGCTTCTGGATTGCGAGGACCTCGTCCATGATCTTCGCCGCCGTGATGACGTCGAGGGCCGTCGTCGGCTCGTCCATGATCACGAGCCGGGGATTCAGCGCCAAGGCCATCGCGATCATGGCGCGCTGTTTCATCCCGCCGCTGTACTCGTGGGGGTAGTTGTCGATCCGATCCACTGGGATGCCCACGAGTTTGTACAGCTCTTTGACGCGTTCGCGGGACTCGAAGTTGTCGAGCTCCTCATGGGCCTGAATCGCCTCGACAATCTGGTCTCCGACCGTGTATACCGGATTCAGGGCGTTCATCGCACCCTGGAAGACGATGGAGATCTGCTTCCACCGGATCGCGTTCAATTTCGGATGGTATCCCCGCAGGCGTCCATCCTTGAGACGCGTGATCCCGAGGAGGTCGCTCTCCTGGCTCGCCGCCAGGAAGCGGGCCGTCGCCTCGCCGAGGACGCGTCGCATCTTCGCATCGCCCGCGGCGACCCGATTCGAGGCGTCGTCGACTCTCCGCTCGAGTGTGCCAATCTCCTTCGCGAGGTACTGTCGGTACGTCTCCGCGAGCGGATTCTCGAGCGCCGCGAGTTGCTGTCCGAGCGCTCCCGCGCTTCCGGGGTTCGAGTCGTTTTCCGTCTTCGGCACGGAATCGAGCTTCGCCTTGAGCGACTCCATGTCGCGCCGCATACGAGCTTCAGCAAGCTGCCAGTACTCCGCGCGATAGCGGGAGGCCGAAGCCTCGCCTCCAAAGATAATCTGCCCGCCCAGGACGTACGCGTTCGTGGGCAGCAGCTGCGTGATCGCGTAGGCCAGGGTGGTCTTGCCACATCCGCTTTCCCCGACGAGGCCGACCGTCTCGCCCTCGTCGACCTCGAGGTTCACCCCGTCCACGGCGCGGACCCAACCCTGTTGGACTTTGAAATGAACTTTCAGGTTGCGGACGGAGAGGAGGGGCACCTCAACGCCTCCGCAGGCGCGGGTTGATAATCTCGTCGAAGCCGCGACCCAGGAGATAGAAGCCGAGCGAGAGGAACGTGATCGCGAGCCCGGGCGGCAGGAGCCACCACCAGTAGTAGAGGCCGCCGCCCAGGGTGATGAGGGTCGACAGCATGCCGCCCCACGAGGTCACATTCGGGTCGCCCAGCCCGAGGTAGCTGAGGGCTGCCTCGGTGATGATCGCCGCCGCGACCCCGAGGCTCATGTAGAGGAAGCTGAAGGGCAAGACGTTCGGGGTGAGGTGGAGGAAGATCAGTCGGGTGTCGGAGGCGCCGGCAACACGGGCCGCGTCCACGAACGGTCGCTCCTTCAGGCTCAGGACCTGGGCGCGGATGACCCGCGCGATCCCCGGCCATCCGAGCGCCGAGAGCACGAAGATGATAATCCAGATGCTCGGTCGGGCAATCGAGACAAGGACGAGGACGACAGGCAGGAACGGGAGCACGAGGAAGATGTCGGTCGTCCGCATCAGCAGGGTGTCGATCATCTTGCCGTAATATCCGGCGATCACGCCGACGAACGTGCCGATGCCGACCCCGAACAGGGCCGCGAGGATCCCGACGATGAACGCGACCTGCGTGCCGTACAGGAGCTGGGTCAATATGTCATGGCCGATGAAGTCCGTGCCCAAGAGATACGTGTTCCCGGAGGGATATGTCCCGGGCGCCAGGGGGGCCCGCGGTTTGCCGAGGAGGGTGAACAAGGTCATTTTGCCCGTCGAGGAGTCCGTCCAAACGCCGTTCAACTCTTCTGGACTCAACGAGACGCCGTACAGCAGGCCCTTCGTGGTGCCCGCGTATACGATTTGCTTGACGTTCCGCGGAATCGCGAGACCAAAGTCCTCGGGATGAATCGTCGCAAAGGTCGTGAAGTCCGTAGAGAGAGTGACCAGCCGCCCGTTCGTGAATACGTAGACGCGGGAGAGCGTGCCCACCACTGAGAAATAGTTGCTCACACGGCCGGGAACCGTGAGTTGGAACTGGGGGATTACGGTTAGGTTCCCAGCGGCCGGGTTCGCGGTCAGTCCCAGGATGGTCGTCGACGCCGCGGAGGCATCGTAGAAGCCCAGGTAGAGGGCCGTCCCGAGTTCGCTGATCGGACTCTCGAGCAGCTCGAGGGAGGCCTGCGGCAACGGAAACACATGGGCGATCCGGAGGCGGCCGATGTCGAACGTCGCGATCGCGGACGCGTTGCTCGACCGCAGCTGCAAGTATGCGAAGAACGTCGGGGTGTCCGGCGACCGCGCGTAGCCAATCGGGGCCACTACGTTCGCCGGCTGACCGAAGAGGCTCAATGGGACATACGCTCGGGGGATGCCGGACACGTTGTACACTGCCAACGTGTGGTTCGCGAGGGGCAGGAGGATCACCTGGCGCTCTCCGGCACGGAACCCGGAACCGTCAACGTCGGAGACGCCCGCCCAGTGGTAGTAGACGAACGGCGGAGCGGACAACGTGCCGTTGAACGAGAGCGCGACCCGGCCGGAAGGTGAGATGCCCGGGGTTTGGTCCCCCGTGTGCACATACGTGATTTCGAAGATCAGCGTCGAGGTGCCGTTGGAGGCGTAGAAATATCGGTACGGTCCGTACGCGGGACCCGGCACGCCGAAACAGCAGCTCGGCCCCTGGCGTTGGGTCGGCTGGGAGATAAGATTTCCCGCCGATTCCGGATCCTCGCCGGTCCACACAGGCACAAAAGGCAGCGTCGCGCGGAAGATCTCGGCGTTCGTAAACGGATCGCCGACGATGAAGTCCCGGTTCATGAAGAACGCGAGGGCGCCGTTCTTGTCCGGCGGACCGGTTTCGAAGGAAATGTTCTTGCCCGGCGCGATCCAATAGATGGCCGACAACGGCGGACTCGGGAGAGGGCTCGCGTTGAACAGTTGAGTCGCATCGAACCGGAGGGAAAGGTCTCTCGTCAGGAACGGGGACTCGTTCGTTTTCGCAGGGGACTTCATGAAGTCCATATAGATCGTCGCGTGGGACGTGTTCGAGTTAATCGTCCATTCGCCCCCGCCCACATCGGGGAACAAAGGGGTAGTCGGGCCAATGACGGGGACTGCGTAACTTTGGTTCTGGGGCAATGCACGGTTGAATGCATGGATGTCGAACCGGTCGATCAGCGGAGCCTCGTAGAGGCGGGGGTACGGCGCGATGACGGGCGCCAGAATCGCCATCAGCGCAAACACCATCACGATGGAGAACCCGAGAACCCCGAGGCGGCTTTGTCGGAGGGTCGTCCACGACGTGAGGAGGACGCGTCGCAACCGACGAATCAGAACCGGGCCAATCGATTCAGAGCGCGGCGGGCCCGGCTCAGATTCGAACACGTGGATCGAGCACCCCGTACAGGATGTCCGCGACGATATTGCCGAAAATCACGAGGACCGAGATGAGGAAGAGAATCGACCCTGCGAGGAAGCGGTCGCTGGAGAGGATCGCGATGAGCAGGTACGAACCGAGCCCGTAGTACGAGAAGATGTACTCGAGGATGATCGCGCCGCCAACGACGAAGCCCAGGCTGATCGCCAACGACGTGACGACAGGGAGATACGCGTTTCGAGCGGCGTGCCGCTTCCGCACCACCCGTTCCGACAGGCCCTTCGCCTTCGCCGTCAGGACGAAATCCTCTCCCATGACCTCCAGCATCGAGGTCTGCATCAGCAGGATCGAGCCCGCAGCACTGATCAGGACCAAGGCGAGCATCGGGAGGAACCCGTGGATCAGGATGTCCGCCACGTCGAACATGGAAAGGGACCAGAGGGGCACCGCCGCGAAGAAGGCGCCGATCCCGGCGACCACGACTCCAGGAGCCAGGCGCATTGCCTTCTCCCGGTTGTCGAGCGGGCGCTTGGGCCTCCGAATCCAAGCGACGGCGACGACCGCAACGCCCGCGATGACCGCTAGGATCCCGAGGACCGTATCGAACGGGATGCCTTGGAGCGAGAGAAGAAACGGGTAGTGATTCGCGGTGAACGAGTCGGTATCCGTGTCTTGGAATCCGCGAAGCGGGAAAAACTTCCAGACGTAAGCGAAGGTGAAAAGCAAGATTAGTCCGATCCAAAACGAGGGCATGTTGTAGAAGAACAGGCTCGTCAGGATCACGCCGCCCTCGACGCCCCTCCCGCGTTTCCACGCGATGTAGCGGCCGACGAGGACGCCGATCATATACTCGATGAATACGGCCCCTCCGAACAGAAACAAGGTCCGCGGGAGCGCCTCTTGCAGCACGGTCACAACGGGGGCGTTCGCATAAGTGGAGTAACCGAAGTTGAAGGTGAACATGTTGATGACGTAGCGGTACAGCTGGACCTCAGGACCTTGGTCGAGCCCGTATTGCTGCTTTAGCCGCTCGATGACGGCCTGCTGGATCGATGGGTTCGCGCGGAGGCCGTCGAGCGGATTCCCGGAGAAGTAGAACAGGATGAAGACGATGACCGTCACGATGAAAAGTGTGATCACGCCCTGGATTGCTCGCCGGATGAGATATCGGGCCAGAGAGGCCATGTGTCCAACCCCCGCTCCCTAGGGTTACTATCGACCGAACCCTATTTCTAACTTGTCCAACCAGAGCCCCCAACCGCGATCGGCGCGGCGAATAAATGGAAAGGGGACCGGGCGCGAGCCCGGTCCGTTCTCGCCTAGAGTTTGTCTTCGGGGCTCAGCTCTTCCTCGGCCGTTCCCCCCATGCCGCCACCGGACTCTTCCGGCATCGACGTCGGGGGCCCCTTGCGCTTGCGGCCCATCATCCTCCCGACGACGACTCCGACGACGAGGCCAACGACGAGCAGCCCGCCGGCCAGCCCATACAGCACGTACGGCGTCGCGGGCGAGATCGCCACGGACGTCGACGACGCGCCGACGGCGACCGTGTGCGTCCCCTCACCCATCACGTACGTGAAGGTCACGGTCTTCGTCTCACTCGCCGCGAACGAAACGACCTGCCCGGTGACGTTCTTGCCGTCGACCGAGAGCCATACGGTGGCGTTGCCGGCCACGGGCAACGTATTCTGCGCCGAGACGGTAATCGTCGAAGCGCTCCCGGCCAGCGCCGGTGTCACGGCGATATTGGAATACGTCAGGACGGGGTCCGACGCCACGAGCGCGTACCAACCTCGGGCTACACCTCCGTACGGGGCCGTCGCCACGACGAGCGCCTCTTGTGCGCCCAGCGCGGTCGCTGCGACCGTGAACGTGGCATCGCCGGTGGCGTTCGTCACGAGCTGCTGGTTGCCGATCCAGACGTTCGCGCCGGCCAACGTCCCGCCCGTGAGCGAGCTGTACACGGTGACGGTCGCCGTCGTCGTCCCTCCTGCGGAGAGGAGGTCGTTACTGACAGAGACCTTCAGGAACGCAGTCGCCGTCGGCAGGTAGAGGTAGGCGATCGTTGTCGACATCGGCAGCTTCGCGAGCAGGGCCTCGAACGTGGGCGCGAACCAGTAGTCGCCGAACGCGAGATAGAACAGCTGATCCCGAGCGCTGTACGCATACCGCGTGTCCGCGGGCAGGAAGTTGAAGGTCAAGCCTTGGGACAGGCTCAGGAACGCGCTGGTCGCGGTGCACGCGCTGTTCGTGAAGCACACGGTCCGGCTGTAGTTGAGCCAGCCCGCCGAGGTCCCGGTTTGGACCCCGCCGAATGTACCCAAGACGTTCCGCGCTGCGGAGCCGGCACCTTGCGTCAGGAAGACCACGGGCTTCGAGACCACGCCGTTCGCGTCCATGAACTGAGCTCTGAGCGAGACGACGCGACTCTGCGAGGTCACGATCGGCTTCGCGCCACCCGTCGTGGTCGCAGGCACGACCTGCGACACCGCGAAGATCGGTGCCCGCTGCGTCACGAGGCCGGTGCTGATGTGGTAGGCGAAGTTGTCGACCGTTGCGACGAAAGAACACGCGTTTGCGTTGATGCTCGCCGTGCCACCGCTCGCGCCGATGAACGCCTCGACCTGAATCCGGGAGTCCTTCTTCTCCTGATTAATCGAGAAGGGCAGCGTGTACGTTCCCGTTGAGTCCGTCGCGCTCGTCACATTGATGATGTACGAGCCGTCCCACCGGGGGTTCGGGGCCGGATCCGTTCCGTCCAGCGCACTCCCGCCCGGTTTGCAGGCGTCGTAGTTCACGCCCGTCGCGAAGTTGACGTCCCACTCGACGACCTCGAAGTCGTTGATGAAGTTCTCGACGCCGTAGTTCCAGTCTTCGCCAACGCTGCTCTGGAACGATCCGCCGAGCGAGGCCAGGCCGAACGAGTTCAAGTCAAGGTTTCCATCGGTCTGCGTGTACGTCGGGCAGGTCACGGGGCAGCCATAGTCGATCGCCATCGCGAACTGCGCCGGAATTCCGAAGTCCCCATAGTCGATCTTGAACATCGCGGCGACCCCGGTCGCAGGCAGCCCTGCCTTGTCGAACAGGTGGACCGACACGGAGTTCGAGGAGGGCGTCGGCGAGTACGGCATGGCGCGGGAGCCTAGGCTCAGATAGCCGCCGTAGCCGGTGCTCGTGGCGGTCGCCAAGTTCATCAGGATCGTATCGGACGTCGAGAACACGACACCGCCCACTTGGAAGGTTAGCGCCATCGTCGTCGTGTTGGCGGCGAGGCCAATCGAACTCACGGTGAAGAACGCCCTGCCGTTCGTGTCCGTCGTGTCCGAACCCGCCGTCGTCGGGGACACAGTGAAGTTCCACGCATCCGCAAAGACGGGACCGACAGCCACGCCAGCCACTGCGGCGCCGGCAAAGTCCTTGACGTCCAGGATGAGGTTGCTCGGCGTCGCCGTTGTGACGTGGAACGCGGTCCCGAGCGTGGCCGGGTCAAGTGACACGATATCCCAGATGGGGGCAGCGTTGTTCTGCGTGACGATGACAATCTGGGCCGACTGGGTCTCCACCGCAAGGGTGGTCGCCACGGCGATGTGAGCCCGGACGATATCCGTGAACTGGCTGTTCACAAACGCGGTCACGGGCGGCGCGGTGTAGGTGAACGTCGCGGCACCGGTCGCGTCGGTCGTCGCGGTGGTTGGGCTGACCGTCCCTGCGGTGAGGTTCGTTTCAATCGAGATCGGAATGCTCGCCATCCCGACGCCAGCTGAGTTCGTCACCGTGGCCTTGATTGTCGTGGTCCCGCCCGTCAGGATGACCGGCTTGGTGGTCGAAAGCGTCAGCTGGGCCGACGGCATCGGAGGCCCGATCGTGCTCTCAATCGCCTTCGTATTCGTGGCCGTGAGACCCTTGTACGTGACTTTCGCCGTCGCGGTCCCCGAGCCTTGGATCAACGGAACGGTCCAGGTCGTGCTGTACTTGCCGTTCGATCCGGTCGTGCCGGTGAAGTTCGCGAAGTAGGCACCGAACTGCACGGTCAGGGCCACGGTTACTCCACTCACTGGCGCGCCGTTCTGGGATACGTAGACCCCAATGGGCACCGTCTGCCGGTAGAACACCTGGTCCGGCATTGACGTGGCGACCGTCAGCGGCCCGACGGAGCCGCCTCCGCCCGTGGCCGTACCGGCCGGCTGGATGTGCACGACGCTGTAGAAGTTGAACTGGGCGTTCCCGTTCGGGTATAGCACCCAGCCTCCCCACGCGTCGTTGCGCCAGGCGACGACGTTCTTGCGGTAGTACAAGACGTTCCACGGGATGTCGGCCGCGACAAGGCCCTCGATGTGCTTCACGATGGCCGTGCGGGCCGTCGTGTCGGTCGTGTACAAGGCCTGGTTAATGAGCGCATCCACCGTCGGGTTCGAGTAGCCCGCGGAGTTCTGTCCGGCCGGGTTCTTGTTGACGTCGTAGTTCGAACAGAAGAACGTACACAGGTAGGTCTCCGGGAACAGGCCCAGGGACCATCCGAGAACGTAGATCTGGAAGTTCACCGGCCGGGTGAAGGCCTTCGCGACGATGGTATCAAAGCTCGTCGGCGCCGCGTCGATGTTCAGGTGCGCGGCTTTGAGGTTGTTCGAGATCATGATGCCCGCGTCAGCCCGGACCGGGTCGTAGTCTTTCGGCGGGGTCAAGATGGTGGCCGTGATCGGCTGTCCGGTTGGGGTGCGGTAGAACCCGGTGGCGGGGTCGATCGTGTAGTTGCACCCGTCCAGCTTCTGGTCGATGCCCGCCTGGTTGTACCCCCCTGGAATGGGCTGCGCGGAGGTGTTCACATAGGTCGGGTTGGCAATCGAGATCGGCGCGTAGCCGGGGATCCCGTACCCGCCCATCAGCGTGTTGACGATGTAATTCTTGTCGATCGCCATCGAGATCGCTTGCCGCAGGCAGAGGTCGTTCCACGGCGCGACGCGCGTGTTGAACGAGAGATAGAAGTAACCGGAGTCGGTCACCGTTTGCACGGTAATCGCGGGGTTCGAGTTTACGACGTTCACGAACCCCGGCGTGAGGGACCATAGGAGTGTGTCAATGGTCCCTTGCTGCAACGCCAGGCTCACGACGTCGAGGCTACCGAACACGATGAAGTCGAACTCCGTCACGTGCTTGCCGTCGCTCGGCGGGGAGAACGGATAGGAGGTTCCCGCCCACGTGTGGGCGACACTCTTGCCCCAGTAGTTCCCATAGACAAGGGACTTGGATCCGGCGTTCCGGGTCCAGCTCGTCATGTAGAACGGGCCGGTTCCGACCGTGGCATCGTACTGACCGGGTCCCCCGAAGCTGAAATCGATCGATTGGTCCCAGGAATCCTTGATGTTGCCCAGCGCCGGGTCGGAGTAGTTGATCTGAGGTGTCGACTGGAGGTGGTTCTTCCAAATGCCCGAGGGGATGATCGCGCCCGCGAGGGTGTCGTAGAACACGAGGGCATACCCTCCGTTCGTCACCCCAGGCACGGTGTGCGGCGTCAGCTGGAAGCGCACCTGAAGGTTCCCGGTCTTGAAGATTCCGAGGTGAGAAACGCACTTCGCGGCACTGCACGTGCCGCCGTTCGCGGTTGAGTTCCAGAGAGGTGCCTTCGGGGTGTCCCACCAAATCGCTTGGACGATGTCGGTCGCCAGGGTGGACCAAGGCAGCGTCTGGTACGTGAAGACGACGTCATCCGCGGTGAGGTCCTGGCCGTTCGTGAACTTGACGCCCGAGCGGATGTTGACCGTAATGTTGAGTTTACTCGCATCGACGCAGGCCCCAGGGATCGCAACCGTGGTGCCAGTGGGGCACGCTGCGGCAGGATCGGCCAAGTCCGCGTAAATCTGGTAGTTCGGGTCATACGTGAACAGCGTTTCGAAGTTATACTGCGTTTGATACGCTTTCCATACGCTGTTCGTTCCTGGATCGAATGGATTCAGGTTGACCATGTCATTCTGCAGACCGATAACCAAGTTGGTCCGGGCCGCCGCGGCCGCGTTCTGGCTCGTGACCATGAACGCGAACGCCGTGGCAATGAGCACCCAGACAACCAAAATCGTTCTCAGCGCCATTGAGCGCGATAGCCTAAAATTCATGTGTCTCTCCTCCTCTCCCCGAGTCGAACCCGAGTCGAATTGTTCGGCGAAAGGGTGCGAACCGTATAAAAAGCTTCGTCCGGGCATTGTCCTCATCGGGTCGGACGCGCCATCGATCCTGTTCCTGACGTGGAATCCGCGGTCAACGTCCAGGGTTCGGAGCGATTTCTAGTACGAGCCTAGAACCCCAGAGTCGGTGGAATCTAGCATCTCTTGCCGCGACAGAAGGGACTCAAGTCCCTTCCGCAGAAGAGAGCGCGTCCTCGAGCGAACGCAGCCATCGCAGGCGTAGGCTCGCTTCGAGACGGAGGGCGCTCCACTCGTCGACCGCTTTCGGCTTCCGCACGACGTGGAACGGAAATCCGTACGACACGTCCATGAGGAAGAGGGGTTCGGGCGGCGCCGAGCCGAAGTCGTGTCGCGTCCCCGCAAGGGCCGCGCGAATGTCGGCGAGCCGGGCCGTCCCTTGCGCATGAGCGACCATCGCTGCAACGATCCGCCGGACCATCCCGCGGCGGAAGCTCGGGGCGCGCACATCGACCTCGATCGCGTCGGGCGACGTGGAGACGTCGACCCGGGTCACCGCGAACGACCCCGCGGGCGGGTCCGACGTGAACGAGCGGAAGTCGTGTTGTCCGGGGAAGAGAACGCCGGCTTCCCGGAGCGCCTCGACGGACAGGTCCCCGTAGAGATGGTATCGATACCAACGTTCCAGCGCGTGACGCGGGTGGAACGCGGCCGGGACCTCCGCGTACGCCCACGCCCACAGGTCCCTCGCCTTGTCGTTGAATGCGCCGACGACCGCCTCGGGCCGCAGACTCCCGTTGAACGCAATCACGTTCCCGATCGCGCTCACCCCCCGGTCCGTGCGACTGGCGCTTCGGAAGAACGACTCCCGCGGGTCGCGGAGGATCTTCGCCGACCGCAGCGCCGCGAGGCACTCCCCTTCAACGGTCCGCCGGTCCGGCTGCCTCTGGTGGCCGAAGAAGCGTTGCCCATCGTATGCGATCTTGAGGGCGACCCGCATGCCAAGGCATATCTCCGTTACAGTATATCGAGCGCAGCGTGCCGACGGTTCGCGTCGTCCTCGTCGAGCCGAAGAACGAGGGGAACGTCGGCGCGGTCGCGCGGGCGATGAAGAACTTCGGGGCCGGGGAGCTCGTCCTCGTGAACCCATGCCCAATCGGGCCGGAAGCGAGGCAACGGGCAAAGCACGGCGTCGACATCTTGGACGCCGCGCGCGTGGTCGACGGCTTCGACGGCTCGGTCCAGGGTGCCGACCTGCTCGTCGGCACGTCCGGCGTCGACACGGAGAGCGAGAAACGGTTCGCGCGGATTGCCGTAACACCACGGGATCTCGCGGTCCGGGTTGCGAAGATGTCCGGTCGGGTCGCCCTCCTCTTTGGCCGGGAAGACTTCGGGCTTCTCGATGAAGAGTTGCGGCGCTGCGACCTCCTCGTCACGGTCCCCGCATCCGACGAGTATCCAATCCTCAACCTCTCTCACGCGGTGACGGTCCTCCTGTACGAACTCTTCGCTGCGAGAGCGATGAAACCGGGGACGCGCGAGGCGTCCGGCCTCGAGAAGGAGAAACTCCACGAGGCGTTCGCGGCCCTCCTCGACGCAACGGACTATCCGCCGCACAAGAGACCGCGGACGCGGATCATGTTTCGGCGGCTCATCGGCCGCGCGGTCCCGAGCAAGTGGGAGTTCCACGCGCTCATGGGAGTGATCCAGCGGGCCACGAAACGGATTCAACGCCTCGAGCGCAAGCCATAACCCCCGCTCATGCGGGCCGGGGAACGCCCGACGCACCGGAGGCCGGAGAAGAGATGAAATTTGGGCCGTCGGTCACTTCGCGGTCCCGATCCCGAGGGAGCGATCGGTCTTCAGCATGCTCTTCCGACCGTCCTTTTCGAGTTCGAGGAGGGCCCGGATTGCGTCCACGTTCTCCGGAACGACGTCGGACTCCTGGTGGACCGCTTGGAAGTAGTACAGCCGTCGCCCGTCGACGACGTGCACCCCGTCCCGCCACACGGCGACCTCGTAGAGGTCCGAGCGGTTCCGCGAGAGGTCCCGCGCCATCTCCATGATCTGGGCCGTCGACTTGACGCCGTCTCCGCCCGACACCGAGATCACCCGCGGAAACCGTTTCCAAACATCGAGGACCTGGTCCGCGGTTGCGGCCTTCTTCAGGTCGACGCTCACGGTGTGCAGGTGCATGATCGTCGTCGGGACCTTCACCGCAATCGTGTGGATGTTCAGCTTCGGCAGGACGCTCTGGACATCCGGGCCGTGATGGCTCGGCATCTCGAGCTCGGGTTCAATCGCATTAATCGGACCTTTCTTCGAGTCGCCCGGGTCCGTCGCGCGGCGGACCATGACGGCGAGGACTTTCTCCACGCCGATGTGGGCATCGAGCGGATAGAGAGTGCGGATGAGACCCGTCGTATTGCAGGAGGGCACGCGGACGAACGACGCGCCGAGGCAGTCCTCGTAGTTTGCGGCGGCGTTGAACGACAGGTTCGTCAGGGTATGCTCCTCGCCGCCCTGCCAGATCGCCTTGACGCCCGCTTTCTCGTACAGGGGCTTGTAGCCGCTTTCCTCCGGCGTGCAATCGACGACGAGGTCGGCCTCTTTGACGAGGTCCGCGAGCGTGCCCGCCACCTTCACGCCCGCTTTCTCGAACTTGGCGGCGCCGTCCGGAGTCGCTGCGTAGACCGCGTACCCCTTCCGCGCTGCGAGCTTCGCCTCGAAGTCGGGCTTCGTCTTCGCGACCCCCGCGAGGCGCATGTCGTCCTGCAGCGCGACCGCGTCGGCGACCCGCTTGCCAATCGTTCCGTATCCGTTGACGGCAATTCGCGCGGGCATGGGCTAGTCGCTCCGGCGGACGAACGGTCGAGGACCTAAAAAAGCTGTGCGACGCGCGTCGGTGCAAATCGCCTGCGGGCGTCCTCCGCACACGGGCCCTCAACCGCTGCCGGACGGCTCGCGGGGGACGCCCCTCGAATACAACTCCCGTCGGATCCTCGGGACCATCGCCATGAGCACGGCGGATTCCGTGAGTCGATCTCGGTCGAGACGCCGCCCCGTGAGATACCCGATCGCGCCCTGTTTGAACCCGATTCCCCGGATGCCTGTCAAACGGGCCATCGCGTCCTCGACGGTCCGACCCGCTTTCACGCTTTCGACGACGCGAGGCGGGTACGTGAATCCGGGTCCGTGGCCGACCGTGATGCGGCCCGATTGGTCGACGACCGCGCAGTACTGCACGTCGAAGTAGTCGGAGATCTGCGGCGACCACACGAGCCCTGCCTCGATCCCGACTCCGAAATCGCCGCTGCCGAGCGCCGCCTTCGCCCGGTTGACCGCTCCCTGGAGCGCCTCGTCCCCGAACGGCTGCTCGGGGACCTCCGTTCGAACGCGGACCGCCCGGACGCGCGCGGGCAGCGAGAGCGCTTGGAAGACCCGACGGGCCGCGCGGACCTTCACGGGGTTGTCGGTGCCGACGGAAACGCGGAGGGGCTTGAGACGTCGGCCCGTCCGATCGATGAGGCCCGCCCGAATGCGCCGTGAGGCGATCGGCAAGCCGTCCTGGGCCAAGACCATCGGGACGGCGCGGATCTCGAGGGGCCGGAGTCCGTGGGCGGTCCTCGCTCCATTCAAGGCCACCGCGACGGCATGCCGCTCCGCGGATACGACGAGGACATCGAGATCGGGAAGGTCGTCCGCGGGACCGTACGCCTCGTCGATCGGCTCGATCCGCGCAGGTCGCCAACGGCGTGCCGCGAGGAGTCGCTTCAGATTCCGCTCGCGCACGCCATAGGAATTCACGCGGGTTCGGGACTCCCGCGCGAACCGGTCCGTCGTTAGGCCGATCAGGACTTCCGCGGGGCGCCCTTCGAACGCGGCGCGGAGGAGCGCCTCGTGGCCCTCGTGGAGGATGTCGAACGTCCCTCCGAGGACGACCCGCATCGGCGGCCCATCCGGTCCGCGCGATATAAGCGTCACCTACGGGGACAGTCGGCCCTCGTGGATTGCGATCAGGTCCGCGTACAGCGCGAACGCGGTTTGCCGCAAGCCCGGATCGTGTTCGATGATCTGGAACTCCTTCAGCATGTTCGTCCGAACGACGAGGGAGCTCGACGTGCCGTTGATCGAGAACAACGGATGGTCCGGGCCGACCGCCTCGACGGAGACGGACGCTCGGACGGTCCGGCCCTCCCGCCATCCTCGGGCGATTTGCTTGACCCGCTTCCCGGCCGATTTGGCGTCGCGGATCGACTCGGCTCCGACCGAGGCGATGCCTTGTCGAGGGACTCCTTCCGGCCGCAGACGCCCGCCCATCACGACGTTCGCAAGGAGGCACGCCTTCATGGTCGCGTCCCATCCCTCCAGGTCCAGCGACGGATCCGACTCCGCGAAACCGAGACGCTGCGCCGCCGCGACGCCTTCCTCGTACGTCCGACCCGCTTCGATTTCCGAGAGGACGAGGTTACTCGTGCTGTTCAGAATTCCCTCGAACGAGTCGACCCGTGCCCCGCGCAGCGCCTCCTGGAACAAGCTGAACACGGGGGCGCCGTCCATCACGGTCCCTTCGTACCGAAACCCGACGTGTCGCCGGCGGGCGAGCTCCCGCAATTCGCGGTAGTGGTACACGACGGGACCTTTGTTCGCGGTGATCACGTGCTTCCCGCTCCGGAGGGCCGCCCTCACGTGGTCCAACGCGATTTGGCGCGGCGAAATCCGTAACGGCGTGACCTCGATCAGGATGTCCGCTCTTCCGTCGCGAATGTAGTCGACGGAACGCTTCGGGATCCCGCGGCCGCACGACTCCAAGGAGACGCCCGCGTCCGCGAGGCGAAGCGCCTTCCGGAGGTCGATCCCCCTCGCATTCTCGACGGAACCATGGCGGGCCGTCAAGATTGCGACAATCGACGCGTCCAGACCATACTCCCGAGTCAGCTCGGTCCGCTGCTCGAGGAGAAGCCGTGCAAATTCTCGTCCCACGTTGCCGAAGCCGGCGAGGACGATCCGATGCCGCATTTCGACCTCGTCAAGGTTCGAGGAGCGATTCCACGATCCGATCAGCCCGTAGATCTCGCGCTCGTATCACAGCAGGATCTCCTCTTACCGCGTCCCTTTCTCCGCCTTCAGTTCGCCAAGGAGCGCGTCAATTCGCGCCAAGCCTTTCGTCAGGTACCCGTGCGCGTCTCCCATCCCGATTCGGATGAATCCGTCCATCCCGAAGTGGTCGCCGGGCACGATGAGCGTGGACCTCTCCTTCAGCAGGCGGCGCGCCAGGTCCGATGAGTTGATTCGCAACGCGTAGCGCAGGAAGCAGATTGCGCCGGCGGTCGGAGGGATGTGCGAGAACAGCGCGCCGTGGTCCGCGATCCAAGAAGACACCACGACATAATTCCTCCGCAAGATGGATCGCGTGCGGGCGAAGATCTCTTCCCGGCGTTTCGGCGCGACCGCGATCTGGGCAAGTCGATCCGACAGGTAGGTCGGCGTAAGCGTCGTGTAATCATGGTAACCCCACAGGGTCGCGATCGTCTCCGGGGGTCCGGCGAGCCATCCGATCCGCAGCCCCGGGAGGCCGTACGCCTTACTCAGCCCGTTCGTGATGAGGGTCTTCTCGTAGCCGCCCCAGAGGCTTTCCGTCCGCGGGCCTTCGCGCTCTGAGCCGATGTAGACTTCGTCGGACAGAAGCCATGCGTCCGCGTCCCGGGCGGCGTCGACGACCGCCTTCCGCTGCGCGTGGCCCATCACCGCCCCCGTTGGATTGTCGGGGTTGCAGACCGCGATTGCCTTCGTCTTCCTCGTCACGAGGCCCGCGAGTTCGTCGGGCTCAAACTGCCACCGGAGGTCTTCCCGGAGGCGAAGCGGTTTCACCTTGCCGCCGAAAATCTGGACGAGGCCCCAGGTCTCCATGTAGTTCGGGAGCATGACGACGACTTCGTCTCCCGGCTCCACGAGATGCCACAGCGCAAGGAGGTTCGCCTCGGAGGACCCGTTCGTCACGAGGATGTGATCCGGAGTCGCGCCGCGGTACATTCCCGCAATCAGGGATCGGAGCTCCGGCGTCCCGTTGCCTTGGGAATACGCAAGGGGATGGTCGAGGAACCGTTCAATTGCGACCGCATCGCGAAGGAGTTCACGCAGCGGAATCGGCTGGACCCCGCTCTCGGACAAGTTGTATTCGACCGAATTTTCCCAGGTGGACTGCCATCGCTCCATCTCGAACGGGACAATCTTCACGTTCTCGGGGCCGCATCGAAAGAAATGGCGTTAAAGGTTCGTGCGGTTCCCAAACTGCAACGGAACGGTGGGAGAGGCCGCGCGACGACGGATTGCGAGGCGGGTCTGTGTTAACCTTAAACAAGGTTGCATGACCATCAGCCACCACCCCGCGGACCGTACGTAGATGCACCCAGGGGTCCGGTTGGGCGCCTGCCGCTACAAATATATTCCGCTGTCGTTAAATACGACGTACGTATTGGCCGCGCCCGAGCGGGAGGGGGCATGCGGCGGCTCGGCGTGGTCGAGAACATCGCCCACGACGGAACCGTGCTCGTCCGTTCCGAATTCGCCCCCTCGCGAGGCGCCGACGTGCGCGACAAACGAAATCGGCCCCTGGGACGGGTAATCAAAGTCTTCGGACCGGTGCGGGAACCTTTCGCGGCCGTTCGGCCGGTGGGCGCCCCCGCGCTGTCCCTGATTGGAGCCGACGTCTTTGTCGCGGAGGGAGTTCATGCCGACCAAGAAGATCGAAGAAGCCGAAGAAGTCACTAGATGCCCCGAGTGCAATTCGGGCCACCTCTCGTTCGACTACGAGCGCGGCGAGCTGATCTGCGAGGAATGCGGGCTCGTGCTGACCGACCAGATGATCGACCAGGGCCCGGAATGGCGGGCGTTCGACGTCGAGCAGGGCGAGAAGCGAGCCCGCACCGGCGCCCCAATGACGTACACGATCCACGATAAAGGGCTCTCGACGACAATCGGATGGAAGAACAAGGACTCGTACGGCAAGTCGATCCCGACGAGGAACCGCGCCCAGCTGTACCGCCTACGGAAGTGGCAGCGCCGGATCCGCGTGAGCAACGCGACGGAACGGAACCTCGCGTTCGCCCTGAGCGAATTGGACCGGATGGCGAGCGGGATGGGGTTGCCGCGGAACGTCCGCGAGACGGCCGCGATGGTGTACCGCAAGGCCGTGAACAAGAACCTGATCCGCGGCCGGTCCATCGAAGGCGTCGTCGCGGCGTCCCTGTACGCCGCATGCCGGCAGTGCAATGTGCCGCGGACCCTCGACGAGATCGCGAATTCGTCCCGCGTCGGGCGGAAGGAGATCGGCCGCACGTATCGGTTCATGACCCGCGAGCTGAAACTGAAGCTCATGCCGACGAAGCCCCAGGACTATGTTTCCCGGTTCTGCTCCGAGCTGAAGCTCACGGGCGAGGTCCAGTCCCGCGCCGTCGAAATCCTGAAGGACGCGCAGGACAAGGAACTCACATCGGGTCGTGGGCCCACGGGCGTGGCGGCGGCGGCGATTTACATCGCGTCGATCCTCTGCAACGAGCGCCGGACGCAACGTGAGGTCGCGGACGTCGCGGGCGTGACGGAAGTCACGATCCGCAACCGGTACAAGGAACTCACGGAAAAGCTCGGAATCAAAGTCGAGCTGTGACCTCCCGTCGGCGTGTCACGCGGTCTCTTCAGAGGTCGAACGCGACCACCGCGAAGGCGATCGACCAACCTACGAGTCCCGACGCCGCGTAAACGGTTTCGAACGCGGGCACCGCGTACGGGATCACGACGACGAACGCGACGGCGAACAGGACTGCGGCGGACCAGATGGGCCACAGTTCCGTCGCCTCATGGGGTCGGACTTGCAATCCCGCTCGCACGATCAGGAATGACGCGCCGAGGGCCGTGATGAGCTGTTCGCTCAGGATCGCCACGCCCGACGCCTCGGTCCCGGAGGCAATCAGGATCAGATGGTACGCCAAGATGGCCGCGAGGCCCAAGAACCCGAAGCCGACGAGCCAGCGCATGACACGCCACGTTCGATTCATCTCGAACCGGTCCTCGATGCGTCGATAGAGGAGATACGGGGAGATGAGCCGTAGGCCGACCGTGACCAACGCGATCGGCAGGAAATAAATCGGATCGGAGATCGCGGAGCCGACGAGGAGAACCGCCCCGATTCCGAGGATCAAGATCACCGCGATCAGCACGACGACGAACCGACGGGATGCGGCGAAGGTCCAAGCGTGATGCAAGGCGGGGAGGAGTGCGAGCAGGACCGCGCCGAGGACGAGGAGAGCGGAAAACACGTAGACGAGTTGGATTTCCGCCGCGGTCGCCATCGTCGATTCCTACGAGATAGAATGCGCTTACGGGAGCCGCAGGTTCCCGCGGATGACCGGCACGGATTGGCCTCCGACGCGGACCACCTTCGGTTTCCCGTCCTCCGTCTCTACGCTGACCTCGATGCGGCTCGCGTGGTGGATTTCGATCCCCTGTTCAATGATGAACGTCGGCGCCGGCAGCTTCCCGTAGGCCGCGAGGTACGCGCCGCAGGCACCGGCGGCGCTTCCGGTCGCGGGATCCTCGATCCCCAGTTCCGGTACGAACCCGCGCGCGTGGACGTGAGCCCCGGGGGTCTCGGCCTCGAGAGCGAACGCATAGCACACGATCTTCTCACCAAACTTCGAGAGAACCTTCTGGAGCGCCCGCCCATCCGGATTCATCTTCTTTACCACATCGAGGGAACGGCAGGGCACCTGGAGGGATGCGATCCCGGTCGCAGCGACCTGGGGGGCGAGGCCTTTCAACCCGATGTCCCGGATGGGGACTTGGAGCGCCTTCGCGAGCGGTTCGACGCTCTTGATCCTCGTCCCGAGGACCGGCTCGCCCTGCGTCATGACGACCTTCTTCACCTGCCCGCCCTCGCAGATCAGCTCAAGGGGCAGGACGCCGATCTCGAGTTCCTGGTACACGACGGACGACCCGTCGGGGTGCGGGACGAGTCCCTCCATCGCGGCGACGTACGCCGTGCCGATCGAGGGATGACCGGCGAACGGAATCTCGCCGCCCGGCGTGAAAATCCGATTGCGGTAGTTCGCGGACGGGCTCGTCGGGGGGAACACGAACGTGGTCTCGGAGATATTCATCTCCCGGGCAATCGCGGCCATCTCGACCGCGGAGAGGCCCGCGGCCCTCGGGAAGACCGCGAGCGGATTCCCGGTGAGAGGCGTGTCCGTGAAGACGTCGACCCGCCAGAAGTCGAAGAAGCGCTCCGCCGTCGTGGCGACCTCGTCTCGCAGATGGGATTGCGCAACCTTAATGTTCGCCCGACAGGTTTTTGCGCGCCCGGACCTTCCGCGGCCGGGGAAGCCCATCCCGAAATCGAGCTCCGCGGTCCGCGAGGGCATCGAGATCCGCGACCGGCGCGTCGCCGACCGGGTGCAGAAATTCCCGGAATCCGTGATCCGCGAGATGACCCGGATCGCGTCCCTCCATGACGCCGTGAACTTGGCCCAGGGATTCCCGGATTTCGAGCCGCCTTCGCAACTCACCTCGGCCGCGAAGCGCGCGCTCGACGGCGGGTACAACCAGTACTCGATCACCTGGGGTGCCCGCGAGTTGCGGGACGCGATCGCGCGGCGCGCGAAGACGTTCAACGGGATCGACGCAGATCCGGAGACGAACCTCGTCGTCACCTGCGGTTCCACGGAGGCGATGATGGCGGCGATGCTCTCCCTCATCAACCCCGGGGACGAGGCCGTGATCTTCGAGCCGTTCTACGAGAACTACGGCCCCGATGCGATCGTGAGCGGTGCGCGGCCGCGGTACGTCCGGATGGCGTGGCCCGACTGGACCGTGGACGAGGAAGCCCTGAAAGCCGCGTTCACGGACCGCACGAAGGTCCTCATCCTGAACACGCCGAACAACCCAACGGGGAAGGTCTTCACACGAGAGGAACTGCGCACGGTCGCGGACCTGTGCACGGACCACGACGTCGTCGCAGTGACGGACGAGATCTACGAACACATCGTGTTCGGTGGCGCACGTCACGTTTCGCTCGCGACGATCGGCGACATGGCGGACCGCACGATCACAATCAACGGGGTTTCGAAGACCTACAGCGCGACGGGTTGGCGAGTCGGCTGGGCGATCGCGCCGAAAACGCTCGCGAACGCGATGCGCCGGACCCACGACTTCCTCACGGTCGGAGCGCCCCATCCACTCCAGATCGCCGCGGTTGCGGCCCTGAATCTGCCGGACTCGTACTACCAGGATCTCGCGCGGATGTACGAAGGGAAACGGGACCTCTTCGTGCAGGCCCTCCGGGACGCGGGCCTCGATTGCCGCCCGCCCGGGGGGGCGTACTATGTGATGGCCGACTTCTCGCGATTCCCGTTCGACGATGACTGGACGTTCGCGATGTATCTCGTCGAGAGGCTCCGGGTCGCCGTCGTCCCCGGCAGCTCGTTCTACGGCGATCCGAACGACGGCCGGCGGTACGTTCGGTTCATGTTCTCGAAGCGCGACGAGACCCTCCAGGAGGCGATCGCCCGGGTGCGAGGCCTGAGGGACGTGCGCTGAGATGGCCGGCGACGCAGACATCGTCCTCGTCGACGGCAAGGTCTTCACCGCGGTCCCCGACCGGCCGTGGGCCAAGGCCCTTGCGGTGCGAGAAGATCGGCTCATCGCGGTCGGGACGAATACGCAGGTAGAGCGGTGCGTGGGCCGCGCCACGAAACGCGTCGACCTGCACGGCCGAGTCGTCGTCCCGGGATTCATCGACGCCCACGCCCACATGGCCGATTCCGCGGGCGAACGCGGATGGATTCGGCTCGCCGGCACCCGGACCATCGAGGATGCGGTCGCCCGATTGCGCAAGGCCGCGACTTCGACGCCGCGGGGCGGTTGGATCCTTGGGATCGACTGGGATGAAGCGAAATGGCCCGAGCGGCGATTCCTGACGCGGGAGGACCTCGATCGTGTTTCGACCGACCACTTCGTCGTCGCGCGGCGCATCGACTGCCACATCGGCTCCCTGAATTCGAAAGCGCTCGAACTCGCGGCGGACCTCGTCGGGGCGCGCGGATTCGACGTCGACGGGTCGGGCCGGCCCACAGGCATCCTCAAGGAAGATGCATTCGAAGCGTTCCACCGCCGATTCGAGACGGGAGAGGCGGGCATCGAAGCGGGTCTTGCATCGGTCGCAAAGATGGCCCACCGCCTCGGGATCACTTCGATCCACGATATCGTGGACCGATCCGGCTGGAGGGCCTATCAGCGGGCGCACGAGCGCGGGACATTGGGCGTCCGGGTCTACGCGATGCTGAGGGATTCGTTGATGCCGGCGCTCATCGACGGGGGACTTCGAGGCGGCTTCGGGGATCCGTGGCTCCGGCTCGGTGCGATCAAAGTCTTCGCGGACGGATCGCTGGGAGCGTACACCGCGGCGCTCGATGCGCCGTACGCAGGGCGCGCGGGAGAGAAGGGCATGCTCATCCATTCCCCCACGGAACTCCGCGCGCGGCTGGAGGCGGCCCACCGAGCCGGGTTCCAGACCGCGACCCACGCGATCGGCGACGCCGCGATCCGCCTCGTCGTCGAGACCCTCGAGGCGGTGCAGGACACGGAAGCCCGGAGGGACGCGCGTCATCGGATCGAACACTACGAGCTCCCGGACGACGAGGTACTGCGGCGCACGAAAGCCGCTGGAATCGTGGCCTCCTGCCAACCGAACTTCGTCGGGCAGTGGAGCGGTCCGGGCGACGTCTACGAAACGCGGCTCGGAGCGGCGCGCGCCGCCAAGAACAACCCGTACCGGAAAATCCTCCGGCGACACATCCCTCTGTGTTTCGGCTCGGACGGGATGCCGTATGGCCCCCTGTTCGGAGTCCACTGGGCGGTCAACGGCTTCGTCGAGGATCAGCGAATCTCTCCCGAAGAAGCGGTCCGTGCCGCGACGGCGGGCTCCGCGTTTGCCGCGTTCGAAGAGGACGCCAAGGGCACACTGGAGCCCGGCAAGCTCGCGGACTTCGTGATCCTAGACGGCGATCCGTTCGAGACCCCGGAGGCGATCGCGCAGTTGCGCGTCGCATCGACCTGGATCGGCGGGCACCGGGTGTACGCGGCGACTCCGAAATCTTGAAGGGGACGCGGGCCGTTTCAGGGGCACCCCAAAGCGGGGTTTGCCCAAAAACAACCCGACGCGGGGCCCTCGTGCCTCGCGTCGCTTTTCGTTCATGCGCTGGCGGCCGCGACCTGCATCTTCAGCGCTCGGAAAAGGCTGCCCCACACCTTGCCGTCGGTGCGGAGCTTGTTCTCGTAGTTGTTCACCTCGGCCCAAGCCTCGAAGGCGGCTTTCGTCTTCGCGTCGAACTTACCAGATGTCGGCCCGCGATAGAGCCCGAGGGTCGCGAGCCCCGCCTGAATCTCCCGGACCGCGTCGGGCTTCAAGAGGACGACATCGTTCGGGTCTTCCCGAGTCAACAAGGTCACGTCGTACACGTTGAAAATCCGGACGAGTTCTTCGATGGGCGCGGGGTGATCATCGACTCGAATGTCGATCCACCGGTCGTTCAGGCCGCCGTACCCGCCCCGTTCGCGGACGACGAGGAGCGCCGCGCTCTGCTGGCCGCGCTTGTCGCCGCCCGCTCGCTGGCCGGCGCTCAACGCGGCGAGGAGTCGCACGGGGAGATCCCCTTCCGTCAGCTCGAAGGAATGAGCCATCGCTTTCACGACGTCCTCGCTGGCCAAGATGTTCCCTTGCGCCGCGAAATTCTTCCCGACCACATGGCCCGCCCAAGCGAAGCATTCGTTGCCGGTGTACGACGCCGCGCGGCCTCGCGCATCGACGATCCCGACCTGCCGCTGGGAGGCCTCTTTGTCGGACTGCAGGAGGCGCTTCACGACATCCTTCGGCAAGACGCCGCGTCGCAGCATCGCGAGGGCCTTCGGCCCGTACGCCGTGTTCGCAGAGGCTTGCGTCGCGATCGCCCCGACCCGGGCCGCGGCGGTCGGCACGACCGCGCCAACGGCGACGAACTTCGATTCGACCGCGACGCCGAGGTCTTTCGTCTTCGGATCGAATGCGACGATGCTGAAGGTGCTGGGTCGCGGGTAGCGGGACACGCGGATTCTCGCGAGAAACCCACGGCCGCGATTTAACAATTTGCGAGAGTCATTAAAGGAGCCCGCGGTACGGGACCGATGTGCACGTGTTCTTGGACCTCTGGGGCGTCCTCACGGACTCTCGAAAGATGGTGGCGGCCTACCGCCGAGGGGTCGCGCAGATCCTGTCCAGCCGTCATGGCGGATCCGAGGACGCCTGGATGCGGGCGCACGACGTCGCCGGAGCATGGTATTCGGACGTTCTGAAGGAACCCGAGACTTGGAGCCGGGGGACCTGGCTTGAAGTCGTGAACCGGGCGGATGCGGAGAACCTCGTTCGAATGTTCCGCGAAGTGGGGATCGCATCTCCGCAGGACCCCCTTGCAGTGGCCCGAGCCCTCGAATTCGAAGTCATGTCCGCGATCGATTCCGCCTTCCCGGACGCCCGACCTGCGGTGACCCGGTTGAAACGCGACGGACACCGAGTTTACGTCACGACCAATGCGACGGAGTCGAACGCGCGAGGTTCCCTCCATGGCGCCCGATTGCTTTCCGAAGTGGACGGCGTGTTCACAGGAGAACGGCTCAACGCAGGCAAGGCGACGCCCGAATACTGGAGCGGCGTTCGGAGTGCCGTCTCCATGAACGGCTCCGGGGCCGTCGTCGTGGACGATCGGCTCGATTACCTGGGTGCTGCAGCGGGCCAATTTGTCACGTTGCTCCTCGACCGTGAGGGGCGGCATTCGGCCGATGCGATTCCGCCGTACGTCCGCGCCATCTTGCGGAACCTGGCGGGCCTCCCGCACTTCGTCGAGGTCCTGGACACCGGTAGCACCCTGTGAGGGGAGATCATCATCCAGCCACCTCCCTGGGCCTCTGCGTCTGGACTGTTCGATGACCTAGGGCCGCACGCGCTCGAGTTTCACGTACCGCACCCCGTCCCCGACTTCGCCGAACAGAATCTGTTTCTTCACGCCATGGGCGAGGCGCACCGCGCGGCTGATCTCCGGCCAGGCGCCGCGGTGGCCCTTCGGGACGACGTGGACGAGGTACTTCGCGTGGTGCAGGTCCGGATCGCCCTCGTACGCGCGGAAGTGCGAGCCGTACTTGAAGCCCGTCTTCGAGATCACGCCGCGGTCTGACAGATCCTCGTATGCGCGAAGCCGGAGCTCGAAGTCCGGCTGGATCGCCTTCGCCTCGCGGACGAGTCGCGGCAATCGGATCGTGCGGTCCGTGTCCCCGTTGCGGACCTCGACGAGCCCCGCCTTCAGGAGGTAGGCGGTCTCGAGGAGGCTCAGCTGCAGCCGGCGGCCGATCATCTTGCCGAAGAAGCCGGCCTCGTGGAGCGACTTCGCCTGCGCTTCATCGATCACGACCGCGCGGTCTCCCAAGTAATGGACGATGACGGACCCGGCCCGGGACGATGGCAGATGGTGGCCGCGCGGTTGGGCCTCTCGCACGCTGTAATACGTCAGGTCGCTCTCTTCGTCGACGAGACCCAAGAGCAGCGTCTTCCGCACGGACGCGGCCTCGTCCGCCCGGTCGAGGAGCTCCGCCAGGTCGAACACCGCCCGCTCGCTCAACGCCCGCACCCAGTACTTGCTCGGCGTCTTCTTCGGGGCCCCTCCCCGCGGGTAGACTTGAAAATCGACGGGACCGTCGCGGGCCTCGACGACGTACCCCCGCGCGCGAAGGTCTCGATAGACGAGGTATCGGATCTCGAAGGCGTCGATCGCCGCGTTCGCCGCGCGAAACAGCTCCCGGACCGACACGGGCTTGCCCCGACGGCGGATTTCGAGGCGCCCCGCCTCGACGAGGTACACCGCTTCCAAGAGATTCAGCTCGACGCCGCCGCCCGGCTGCGGCCGTCCGAAGAACCCCCGGTTGTAAAGGGCGCTCCCCTCCCCCGAATCGTCAACGACGACACGGCCCTCCCGGAGCTCCCCCGCCATCGTCGACGGCGAAGGCCCGGGTTCCGATAAAACGTTCGGCACGAACCACGGCGGGCCGGCGTCGGGAGAAGGCGCCCGAGCAATTTATATAGAAGTCTGCACGATGAATGGCTGATGAAACGGGACCGGGTCTTGGACGCGACGCGCAAGGGCCTCGCGAAGACGGGCTTTTTCTTGTCGCATCCGCATGGAGCACGCGGCCTCTGTTTCGACCTCGTCGCCCGGCGCGATGACACGCTCTTGATCGTGAAAGTCCTCCAGAACGTCGATGCGCTGAACAAAGAGACGGCGCGCGAACTCCTCGACATTTCACGAATCCTCGAGGGCTCGCCGATCGTCGTCGGCGAACGGAGCGGGACGGGCCCGCTCGAAGACGGCGTCCTGTATTCGCGCTTCGGCGTGCCGATCCTCTCCCGACGCACCTTGGCGGACTTCCTCGAGGAAGGCGTGCCACCCTTCCTGTTCTCCGCGCCCGGAGGCCTGTACGCACGCCTCGACACGGAGGCGCTCCGACGGCTGCGCGAGGAGCGCGAGGTCTCCCTGGGAACCCTCGCGGACATCGCGGGCGTCACCCGGCGCACGATCCAGATGTACCTCGAGGGGATGTCCGCGACGATGGACGTGGCGATGCGCCTCGAAGAGTTCCTGCAAGAATCCCTGGTCCTCCCGGTTGATCCGTTCGGAATGCTCTCGGATCGCGCGGCGGACGAAGTCCCGGCGCAACGCTTGGAGGGGTTCGAGCGGGAGTTGTTCGCGCGCCTCCAGCGGCTCGGCTTCGCGGTCCTCCCGACGGCACGGAGCCCGTTCGACGCGCTCTCGAGCCGAGCGACCACGACCCTCCTGACGGGGGTCGGCGATGCGGACAGCGCGCTCGACCGGAAGGCGGAGGTCGTCTCGAACATCAGCCGCGTCGTCGAGAAAGACTCCGTCATGTTCGTCGTCCGCCGGCCCATGCGGATGACCATCCGTGGCATACCCGTGATCGCGCGGGAGGAGTTGCGGCGGATGAAAGATTCGGAGGACGTCGAGGACATGATCTCCGAGAGGAAGGGCTGATGGACGAGGTCCGCCTCGGAGACGCCTCGATCAAGATCCTGCCGGTCGTCCGCGGGCTGTCGTCGGAGATTCCGATCGTCGCCAACGCAATCAACACGACGGCTCCGAACGTCGTCGCGGTCAGCATCGGACCGGAAGAGCTCCAGACCCTTCGCGCGTACCATGGCGGACCGCTGGATCCGGAAAACTTTGAAGAGGAAATCTACGTCGCTGGCTTGTCCGCGTGGGAGACCCCCACGAAACCGCCGCCATGTTTCACGGAAGCGATTCGCGTCGCGGACCGCCGAGGTGCGAGGCTCGAGGCCTTGGACATGGACGAGGTCACGTATACCGAGACCTACGTGAACTGCGTCTCGGGCCTCGAGGTCGTCTTCCGAGGACGACTCGAGCGCCGGTTGAAGAGGAAGCAGTTCCGGGCGACGACGCCGCGGGACTTCGTGATCGAGTGGGACGCGGAGGTGAACGGCCCGCCCGGCTTCGCGCAACTGCAGGCGAGACGAGAGGCATACATGGCGGGGCGCCTCCGGGAGATTGCGACATCGAAGGCGTCCGTCCTCGCGGTCATCGAGGTAGAGCGGGTCAAAGGGGTGCTCGCCGCGATCCGCGCTTAGCGGCCGACGTACTGCGACTTGCTCGCGTCGCCGAGATCGATCGAATACACGTTGGCGCCGGGAGAGTCGATGGTGATGGCGGTCGTCCATGAAGTCGCGTCTTTCTGGTTCGACCAGTACCAGACGGTGAGCGCCGTTCCGACGACGATGTCGTCGGGGCCGTCACCATTCACATCCCCCGCGCCGAGCGCGTTGATCGGTGTCCCCGTCGAACTCGTGGAGCTGCATCCCAGGGTCGAACCGGCAGCGGGCAATGTGTTACAAATCACGGTCCCCGTGGTGCCGAACCCCGTCAAGATGCGCACGGTCGTGCCGAACGCAATCGCAATCTCGAGGCCCGATTGGGTACTCGAGAAGTTCCCCATCTTCACGCCGACAATCGCGGAAATCGCTGTGTAGTACGCGCCGGAGGGCGTCTGTAGCCCTCCCGAACCGCCGAGATACTTGAACACGTTCCCGTTTGCCGTCCCCGCCACGATGTCCCAATAGCCGTCCGCGTTTCGGTCGTCCGCATCAATCGCGTTCACCTGGCTCGCGTCGCCCGGGTTCGTGAGGCTGACGCCCGTCGTCCCCGACGGCGTGGATGCCTGGATGTACATCTGGTCCACGAAGAGCGTGTCGAGGATCGTGTTGCCGACCGTGTGGTCCAGGTCCAGCGCGCGAATCCAGACCTGTTTTCCCGCGACCGAGGAAGGCAGGATGAACGAGTAGGTCGTGTCGGTCGTCGCGTTGACCCAGAACATCGTCGTGTAGGTTCCCGTTGTGGGATCGTTGCCCACGACGTTCGTCGCGTACGCGAAGACGAAATTGTCCCCTTCCGTGTTCGCCGTGTGCCGAGCCAGGAGCGAATACGTAAACGTCGTTCCCGGCCGACTCGGCACCTGCGTGATGCGCCAGTACTGCTCGAGCTCGCTCGAGAGGCCGCCCGTCGAAGACCACGTGAGCGCGACGTTGTCGAAACCGCCCGTCGTCGTCGATCCGC
>Ga0209056_10000809_pt1 | contig 34604 bp, 25 predicted proteins | sample GraSoiAngelo_114_FD_185876 | JGI IMG/M metagenome (GOLD analysis project Ga0209056, IMG submission 185876) | Grasslands soil microbial communities from the Angelo Coastal Reserve, California, USA - 14_0903_13_40cm (SPAdes) (version 2) | ecosystem: Environmental > Terrestrial > Soil > Grasslands... | reverse complement strand
CGCCGCGCGAGGAGCTGGCGCTGGAACTGAAGCGGCGGCGCGCTGGCGCTTAGGCTTTCGCGGCTTTCGCCTTTTCCTCGCACGCCTTGCAGCGCGTCACGCCACGGAACGTGCAGATGAGACAGATGAACGTGCCGCAGTCCGAACAGGGATAGCCTTCCGACGCCCGCTCTTCATTCCCGCAGGACCGGCACTGCATCCCGTCGTGTTCTTTGAGCTTCGGTTTTTCCATAGCCTCAAGATAGCACCTCTTCAAGGAGCCATCGATGCTCTATCGCATCAGCGCCGCCCTCCTGCTCCTGGCGACACTCGGTCACACGTTCGGCGGGATGCTGGGCACCGCGCGCCGGGGGCCCCGGGCGGGCGCCGACGCCGACCGTGTCTTTGGCGAGATGAAGTCCGTGCTTTTCCAATGGCAAGGCGCTGATACCACCTGGTTCAAGTTTTGGCTGGGCAATGGTCTGTGCGTGAGTGCGCTGTTTCTGCCGGCGATCGTCGCGCTCTGGGTGCTGGGCGGGCTGGACTCGACCGTTCGGCAGGCGACGTTGCCGATCGCAGTGGCGACGCTGGTCGGCATCGCGTTGACGTCAGTGCTCGGTTTCAAGTACTTCGGTCCGCGCGCGGGAATAGGCTTTGGAGTGATCACGATTCTCATTGGCATCGCGATCTTCACCGCCTAAAGGTTCAAACTGTACGCCTTGATCTTGTTGATGAGCGTTGCGCGCGAAATCCCGAGCTCCATCGCAGCCCGCGTGCGGTTCCCGCCATGATGCCGCAGCGTCCGCTCGATGTGCTGCCGTTCCACCTCCGACAGCGACTGCGCCGTGTAGCGCCGGTCGGTCATGGCGCGCTGCCGCAGATCGGGCGGCAGCTGCTCGACGCCGATCGTGGCTTGGCCGCGCGCCAGGATCATCGAGCGCTCGAGCACATTGCGCATCTCCCGGACGTTGCCCGGCCACTGCGCCGATAGCAGCCGGTCCAGGACGTCGGTGCTGCAATCGCTCGGGCACCCCGGCAGCTCGGCCTTGAGATCGCTGATGATCCGCGTGATCAGCTCGAGCCGATCCTCGCGCGTGCGTTCGCGCACTGGCGGGATCGTCAGCGGCATCACGTTCAGCCGGTAGTACAGGTCTTCGCGGAAACGCCCGCCTTCGACTTCCCGGACGAGGTCGCGGTTGGTCGCCGTGATCAGCCGGACGTCGACCGTCAGCTCACGCGTTCCGCCCAGGCGCCGGAATTTCTTCGTCTCCAGCACGTGCAGCAGCTTGGGCTGCAGCTCCAGCGTCAGTTCGCCGATCTCGTCGAGGAAGATGGTCCCGTGATCGGCAAGCTCGAACAGCCCTACCTTCCGCTCTTTCGCGTCGGTGAACGCCCCCTTCTCGTGGCCGAACAGCTCGGAGTCGAGGAATGTCGCGGATAACCCGCCGCAGTTGACCTCGACGAAGGGTCCGGCCGAGCGTGGCGAGAGATTGTGGATCATCCGCGCCACCCAGCCCTTCCCCGTCCCGCTCTCGCCCTGGAGCAGCACGGTGGACCGCTCGCTCGCGGCCAGCAGCTCGATCTGGCGCGCCAGGTCCTGCATCGCGGGCGAGCCGCCCAGAGAACCGATGCCCTCGTCCTGGTGGGCGAGCGCCCGGAGCCGCGCGTTCTGCCGCGACAGCCGTACCTTCTCGGCGACGCGCGCGATGGCCGCGGAGAGATGCGTCATGTCCACCGGCTTCGTGAGGAAATTCTCGGCGCCGAGCTGCATCGCTTTCACCGCGGTCTCGATGTCCCCCTGGCCGGTCAGCAGAATCACCGCCGCGCCTTCCCGGCGCAGCCGCTCGAGTACGACGAGGCCGCTGGAGTCCGGCAGATGCAGGTCGAGCAGGACCACGTCGGGCCGCACCCGATGGAACGTGTCCATCGCCTGCTCCCCGGTGCCGTCGCGCCACACCTCGTAGCCGATGCGCTCAAAGTAGTCGCCGATCGCCCGCAGCACGGCGGCATCGTCGTCGACCAGGAGCAGTGTGTCAGCCATGATGCGCCGTGAAAGCGGGTCCGACGAGCACCGCGAGCGCGCCGGGCAGGAGCCGAGCTTCAAACGGCGTCGCGCCCGTCACTTCGCCGTCGAGCTGCACGGGACGCGGCGCGCCGTCGGGAACCTCGACACGCACCGTGCGGCCCCGGGCCCACCAGATGCGGCGGCCTTTTCGGTCCCCATTGCCCACGAGCAGCTCGATCACGGCACTGGCAGTTTGGAAGGCGCCGTCGGCATCGAGCGCCACGACATCGAGCCAGCCGTCATCGGGCACCAAGCCGCGGCGCAGGTTCAGAAAACCGGGCGGCAGCTTGCCGCAATTCAACACCAGCAACATCGCGGCACGGACGTCGTGCGTCGTGCCGTCGACCGTGACGCGATGGCCGGCGCTGCGCACCGACGTCAGCGTCAGCGCGGCGCGCGCGAGATAGGCGCCCAGTTTCCAGCGGCGCTTGGCCTGGAGCCCGGTGTCCGCCATCAGCTGCGCGTCGAATCCGGTGCCCGCGGCGACCGCGAAGTAATGCGGCCCATCGGGCCGCTCCACCACGCCAAGATCGATCGGCAGGCGCCGGGCATTGAGCAGCGCGCGCGCCGCGCGCGCGGTGGACCGGGGCAGCCGCAGATTGCCGGCCAGCACGTTGCCCGTCCCGCCCGGCACCAGGCCAAGCGTGATGCCGCTGCCCGCGATGCCGGCCGCCACCTGCATCGCCGTCCCGTCACCGCCGTGACTCACGAGCACGTCGAACCCCATGGGGCGCGCCTCCTCGGCGATGCGCCGCGCATCACCGGGACCCGTGGTCGATCGCACTTCGACGCTCCAGCCGCCGCCGCGGAGAATGTCGCTGATCGTGGTGACGGCCCGCGCGTGGGCGCGCGCCGCGAGCGGATTGGTGATCAGCAGCGCACGCGTCATCTAGTAGCGCCGCTCCCAGAACATGTCGAAGCCGACCTGGCGCGATACGGCGGTCGTGTTCAGGTCGGGATCGCCGATCGCGCAGTTGCGCACCGGCTCGAAGCTGGCCTCCGTCCGCCACTCGGGGCTGAATCGGAACTGGAGCGTGGCGCCGAGGCTGTTGGTGAAGCGCGCCTGGCGGCTGCGCGGGCAGAAGCCCGCGTTCAGAACCAGGAACGTCTTGGCGCCGATGGCCCACCCCGCGGCGAGTTGGGCGCCGGAGAACGGGTTCGCCGGATCGCCGGGACGGATCTCGAAATAGTCGAGCGGAATGCCGAGATCGGACACGACCGTGCGCTCGAGCTCACCCGCCAAGAGCGACGCCGCGACGCCGCGGATGTAAGCGCCCTGGCCGCCGCTCAGCTCGAACGTTGGTTTGCCGGTGACCAGGTACGAGATCAGCTCCGCCTGCGAATAGTCGGCATGCTCTGCCTGCAGCGTGAGGCGCGGCAGCCGCAGCGTGCCGCCGATGTGTGCGAGCACCGTGATCTGCGGCGGCTGCCCCGGTCCCGGCAGCGGATGGACGACGTGGCTCGCCTGGATGTCGAGCGCGGCGTCGAGATCGGGCGTCCCGAAGTACTGGACCGTTCCCTGGGTCACGACGAACTCGCGCGTGACGGGCCCGATGATCAGCCGATAGGTGCCGCGCGGCGCCTGCAGCGTGCCGCTCAGGAGATAGTTGTTGCGGACCTTATTGACCGTGACCGACCCGGACAGCTGAATGTTGGCCTCGTTCGACCGCAGCCACACGTCCTCGCCCATCCTGAGCTGCAGGTTGTTGACCTGCAGGCTGTCGAAAAAGACGCTTTCGAACTCCGGGCCGAGGCGCTGCGTGCGAATCAGCGACGTATCGATGAGGTCCTGTACCCACGGCTCGTCGAGGTTCACCACGCGCTTGTTGACGAGATCGGCGAAGTGCAGCACGCCCGACGTGACGGTACCGCGTCCCGTCAGCGTAGCGCCGAACACGGGACCCGTCAGGGCCACGCGTCCGCTCGCCGTCAGGGCGAGATAGCCGCGCAGATCGAGTGCCTTGAATTCCGACGTCGTGATGTTCAGCGCGAGCACCGGCTTGGTGAGCCGCTCGAGCCGCATGAACCCGGTCAACTCCGCCCGGCCGCGCTCGCTCGTCGCCGTGATGCTGTCCACCCGAATGGTGTCGCCGCGCAGCGACAGGCTGCCGTTCAGGTCCGTGTAGCGCACATTGAGCGCCGGAATGGTGGCCGCCGCGCTGCCGATCTCGAGTCCCCCGCGCAACCGCGGCGCTTCCCACGTGCCGCCGATCCCCAGGTCGGCCGTAAACACCCCTTCGACCTCTCGCACCGTCGTCGTGACGGCGGCCAGCACTCCCAGGTCCACGCTGTCTGCGCGGGCCTGCACCGACAGCGTGTCGGGCAGCTGGCGCTGCGCGACCGGCGCGAGGGCGAGGTCGAGGGGGAGATGGGCCGTGACGTTCAAGACCTGCTGCCCCGATCGCCACAGATGCAGCTCGCCGTTCAGTCTGTGGCCCCGATAGTCGATGATCCCGTCCATGAACGGCGCGCGGAATGAGCCGAACGCGGCATTGGAGAAGGCAAACGCGCCGCTGTAGAGCGGATTCGCGCGCGTCCCCGTCGCCGACACGGTGGCGGTCACGGCACCCGCGACGCCTAGCGTGTCGCTCTCCATCAGGGCGTAGACGCCGGTCAGGGGGAAGCTGTCCAGGGCGACGCGAGCATTGATTGGCCCTCGTGCCGGCAGATCACCCGTGACCAGCACCCGGCCCGCTCCCGCGGCGCTCTTGAGCGCCGCCGAATCGACGTGCAGCACGGAGTCGCCGAAGGCGAGCGCGGTGGGACGCTCCAGGAACCAGACACCGCTCGGCAACAGCACCGCGAGCGAATCGACCACGGCACGCTGCGTCGGACCGCCGCTCGGTCGCGCATAGCGGCCGCCGGCTAGGAACGCGCCCAGGTCACCCACGCGCGAGCGCGCAAACCAGGTGAGCGAGTCGCGCGTGCCGCGGGCGTGCGCCGCCGCGGCACCGAAGCCGAGCCGCCCATAGCCCAACGAATCGACGTTCGCGTCGAGCTCGAAATTCGAAACCGGGCCCGGCTGATAGAGGATCGTGCCCTCACCCTTCGGCATCTGCCAACCGCGCCAGCGGAGATCCAGCACGTGCGCGTCGCCGCCAACCGACATCGAATCGAGCGCGCCGTCCAACGTGAGCCGCACTTGCGCCGAGCCTTTGAGCTTGTCCTCCCCCGACGGCGCGACGTTGGGGCCCGCCAACCAGGTCACGAGCGAATCGAGGACGCTGAGACTGTCCGCATCGAAGTCGAGCGCCAGGGTGCCGCGCTCCGGCCGCTCCCAGCCCAGCGATCCGGCGCCGCGGGTCAGTAACCCCGGCTGCTGCAGCCGCAGCGAATCGACGTAGAGCCGGGCGTCGGCGAAGCGCAGCTTCGTCGCGCCGCTGTCGATGATCGTGCCGGCGAAGAACGACGGCGCGAGCGCGACCGACAATGCGCCCGTGGGCTTGGTGACGCTGTCACCCGCGACGGATCCGGAGGCGGCGAACGTGAGCCGCGAGGGCGGCGCGTTCCCGCGCGTCAGCCAGCGCTGCAGGTTCAGGTCCTGCGCATGCAGCGTGAAGTCGCGGACCCCGAAGCCCGGATGCTCGTTGCGCGCGCCCAGGAGCAGCGTCCCGTCGCCCCGGACCGCCCCTCCCCCACGGTCGCCCAGCATCGCAAGATCAGCATGCGTCTCGACGCCGGTGAGATCGCCCTTCATGCGGATCGTTCCGGCGAGCGTGCCGCGCAGCGGGAAGTTGGCGACCCGGCCCGTCAGGCCGTCGAGCGACAGCGAATCGGCGCGCACGTCGGCGAAGACACCGAGGACGTCGGTGCGGAAATCGAGACCGACGACCCCGCGCACGAGACTCGCGGGCCGGTCGCCGTCGTGATGGCGCAACGTGCCGCTGAACATGGCGTTCTTGAGCGTGCCGGTCAGCGTACCGGTCGCGTCCAGCTCACCCTGCAGATCGAATCCCGGCACGAGTCGCCGCACCGTGCCCAGATCGATGCGGCCTGCTTCCACCGCGAATGGCTGAAACGCGAGGTCTCTGCCGCCGACATCGATTTCGCCCTTCCCGAACACTTGCGACTCCGGCCAGCCGGGCACGAGCGAGTCGCGGAACGACCACTGGGTCTCGATCTTCAGCGCACTCATCGGCCCGTCCACGATCGTCCGGCCATTCAGGCGCCCGTAGAACGGCAGCGAATCGATGTACACCCGCGGGAAATCGAGTGAGAGATCGTGCGCGACCAGATCGCCCTGGCGCAGCGCGACGAGCCCCGAATCGGCGGCGCTGAACGCGGTGACCTGCCCGACGAGCCGGCCCTGTCCGAAGCTCAGGTCGAGGGGCCGCAGCTGGATCTCGAGCACCCGGCCCCCATGCGAGGCGAGCGTGACGCCGCCGTGCAGCACCGCGTTCTCGGGGAAGCGCGGATCGAGGAAGCGGATGTCGGTCAAGGTCGCGGAATCGGCGCGCATCGCGAGGTTCCAGAGCAGCGTGTCACGCGGCCACTGCACCGTGCCGCGCGCGCGGAACTGGGTACCGGGGAACCGCACCCGCGAGAGGTCCACGTCCAGCGTGCGGCCGTCGATCGTCACCGTCCCCACGACGTCGGCGATCGACAGCTTCGGATCGCTGCTCTCGGTCGCGAGGCGCAGCACGTCGATGCGGATGCCCTGCTCCCGCGGCGCCTGGATCCGGAGCGCGGCGAGCCGGGCATTGAGGTGCTCGAAGCGCCGCACCCGGTAGCGCCCGTCCTCCCCGGAGAACTCGATTTCCTCGTTGGCGTTGCTCACCTGGCCGTGCTTCTGCAGCCGCAGCGTCAGCGAGCCGTCCATGATCTGCACGTTGCGGAGCAGGATCAGGGAGCGCGGGCCGGCGGGGCCGAGCGGCTTCACCCGGACGGTGTCTTTTTCGCCGAGGCGCAGCAGCTCGTCGAAGTTCGTCCTGCCGTTGGCGTGCTGCACGATGTTGATGATGGGGCGCTCGAGCCGCACTTCCATGAACACCACGCGGCCAGCGGCGAAGTCGATCGGGTTGTAGCCCAGTTCAGCGCGCGGCAGCCAGGCGACCAGCGTCGAATCGGGATCGAGCAGCCGCACGTCGGTCAGCACCACACCGGTGAGCAGGGATCCCCGCACCTCACCCACCTCGATCGATCCCGCGACGCCGCTCTCGACCACGGAGCTGGCGACCCGGGCGAGCAGCGTGCGGCCGGCACGCGTGCCCACGAGCGCGTTGAGCGCGCCGAGGAAGCAGGCGAGCAGTCCGACCAAGGACCAGAGCGCGACACCGAGTGAGCGGCGCATCTAAAACGCCTGCCCCACGGCGATCTGAATCACGACCTTCTGCCAGAAGCTCTTCTGCGCCCGGAGTGGCGGATAGGAATCGCGAATCTTCACGATCGGATCGGGAGCCGGCGGCTGGTACAGGAGCGGTCCGCGCTCGACGGGATAGCCGTTATAGGCGGCATCGATGCGCACCGGGCCGAGCGGCGTCGCGAACCGCACGCCGGCGCCCGGCGTGATGCGCATGCCATGAATGGTCGTGAGCGAATCGCCCCGCTCCCACACCTGTCCCGCATCGACGAATAATCCCAGGCGCATCCGCTGCGCAAAGATCGGCGACGGAAAGCGCAGCTCGGCGTTGAGCACGACGGTCGTGTTGCCGCCCGTCGGCGCGGTGATCACGCCGCGCCACACTGTATCCCCGGCCAGCCGCGTCGCAACCGGATCGACCGCAGTACTATCACGAACGCGAATCACGTACACGCGCGGCCCGAGCTCGTTACGGCCATAGCCGCGCACCGAGTTTGGACCGCCGCCGTAAAACCGCTGGTCCGGGGGCACATAGGCGACGGGCGGCCCGGTGAGCTGAATGTTCCGCGCCAGAATCGCCCCGCCGCGGATCCGCCAGGCGAACACGGTCCGGCGCCCGATGGGATAGTACTTGGCGACCTCGATCTCCCCACGGTTGAATTCGTAGGGTGCCTGCGAGCCGACGAAGTGGGACGCGTACAAAAACGTTACCGTGGTAATACTGCCCTCGGAGGGATCGAGGATGCTGTTGACCCGATCGCGCACGACGCTGACGCTCACCGCGCCGAATTGCCGGCGGTCGCGGAGGAACTTGCGGCTCGCCTCGTCGCACAGCCGGAACAGGCTGCAGTAGATCCCGTCCGCCGCGGTCGTCCGGCCGACGGAATACGAGTAACCCAGGGTGACCGGCAGCCGCCCGCGCGCGTTCAACGTGACGTCGGCGTTGCCGCCGACCGCCTCACGCGTGTAGACGCCGAACTCCGACCGCCGCTCGGCGACGAAGCCGAGCGTCGCCACGTGGGAGCGCGACAGGAACGCCGGCTGCCGCAGCGTGATCCCGAAGGTGTAGTTGAGCGTGTCGATCGTCCACGTGCCGGCGAACGGGTTGCAGAACTGCTTTAATCCCGTCGTTTGTGTGGGCGTGCCGGCGCCCACCTTGGAGACCCGGGCCGATAGATCGAGCGTGCGCGCCCCGCCGAGGAAGTCGTGCGCCGCCCAGCCGCTCTGCACGCGGAAGCACTCTACCGTGGCATACCCGAGGCCGAGCCGCACCTGGTGGGCCGGGCCTTCCTGCACCTGGATCAGCGCGCGTACGGTGGAGTCACGCTGCACCGTTTCCTGCGGGGCGACCGAGTCCACCAGCACGACGTTGACCGAATTGAACACGCCCATCCCATAGAGGTCACGCTGCGTCTGGTAGAACGCCTCCTGATTGAACGCGTTGCCCGGACGCACCGACATCACGCGCCGGACCGTGCCGGTGTCCACGTGCCGCAACCCGCGCACCATCACCTCGCCAATGCGCATGCGCGGACCAGGCTGCGCATCGAGCTCGACTTCGGCCTTCAGGATCCCCGCTTCCGAATCGAAGTTTCGCAGGACCTCGGCGTAGGGATAGCCGCTGTTGCGGAGCCGCGCGAGGATCGTGTCGGCCGACGCCTGCATCAAGAAACGATTGAACGGATCTCCGACTTGCAGCGGCAGGTCGCGTTTCAGTCGAGCGACGTTGAAAATGCTGTCCAGCCCACGCACCTCGAGCCGGGCGACCCGCACCGGCTCACCTTCGTGGATCCGGAACGTCGCGTAGACGTCACGCGCGGTGCGCCGCACGGACGTATCCACCACCGCGTTCATGTAGCCGCTCTGGCGATAGAGCAGAATCAGCCGGACGACGTCGCGCCGAAACTCGATCTCGTTGAAGTAGCGCTTCTCGCCCAGGCCGAGCCAGCGCACGATCACGTAGCGGGCCCAAGCACTCGATTTTGTGGTTGCGATCGCGCTCTCGAGCGTGTAGTCGTCGAGCGCCCGGTTACCAACGAACGACAGACCCCGAACTACCCGCTCCTGCTCTTGAGCGGCGAGGACGGTTGTCGCCACCAGGGCGGCGAGCAACAGGCAAGGTATGACGCGCAATTGACGTGGTTTGCCAATCTCGGCTATGTTGCGACACTTGCACCGCACTGTCAACCTTTTCGACACCGCGAAGAGCACCCTGTTCCTGTGTTTGCTGGCCGGCTGCAACCCATCCGGCGAGCGAGGGCAGGTCCGGGGACCGGTCTACTACGAGCGCGACGATCCCCGCTCGCTCGACCCGGCACTGTCCACCGACGTGACCACCGGCGAGATGATCGCCCTGTTGTTCGACGGACTCACGCAATTCGATGGCGACGGCCGGCTGCTCCCCGCCCTGTCCGACCGTTGGACGGCAGATCGCACAGGCCGGCGGTACGTCTTCCATCTGCGAGCGGGTGTCAGTTTTCATGACGGGCGCCCCGTCGTCGCGGCGGATGTAAAGCGCTCGTTCCTGCGGGTGCTGAACCCCCAGACGCACGGCGGCCGCGTCTGGCCGTTGCTGCCAATCGCAGGTGCCGGCGATTTCGCAGACGGGCACGCGACCGACGTCCGCGGCATCGAGGTTCTCGGGGACACCGCAGTCGCCTTCACCCTCACCGAGCCGCTCGCCGTGTTCCCGAAGTTCCTGGCGATGCCTGTGGCGTCGGTCGTTCCCCCCGCGCTGCCGGCCGACTTCGGCCAGCATCCTGTCGGCACGGGTCCGTGGCGCTTCGTCGCGTGGCAGCACGACGACTACCTGCGCTTTGCAAAGAATCCGAGCTACTGGGGTGGAGCACCGCTCAGTGAGTCACTCACCGTTCGCATCATTCCTGAGGCATTGACTCGCGCGGCGGAGTTCCTGGCGGGGCGCATCTCCGTCGCCGAGATCCCGTTCGGCGAGACGGCGAAGTGGGAGCAGGAGCATCCGGACTGGCTGAAGCGTAAACCGGCGCTCCGCCCTATCTACGTGCCGCTGAACAACCGGCGCGGCCCGTTGCGAGATCCGCGCGTCCGCCAGGCGATCAATCACGCTGTGAACGTCCCCGAAATCTTGCGCACGGTGTGGAATGGCCGCGGGGCCCTGGCTGCGGGTTCGATTCCCCCAACGTTGGGCGGCAGTGATCCCTCGCGCCGGCCCTACGGCTACGACACGACCGAAGCACGGCGCCTGCTACGCGCGGCCGGATACTCGAACGGGTTTTCCCTGCAGCTGTGGCGTTCGGGGACGAACGTCGAACTGGGTCGCGTCGCCCAGGCGATTCAGGCGCAGCTCGCTGCCGTTGGCATCCAGGTCGAGATCGTATCGCGCGACGCCTCCAGCATGCGCGAAGCGGTCCGGAAGGGTGACACCGACATGGCGATCACCGACTGGTGGGCCGACTATCCCGACGCCGACAACTTCCTCTACCCGCTGTTTCACAGCGCGAGCTTCGGCCCCGGCGGGAACTACGCCTTCTACAACGATCGCGTCACCGACTCACTGATCATGGTGGCGCGCCGCACTGTGGATCAATCGGCGCGCGAGGCGCTGTACGCCCGCATCGACACGCGCGTCTATGACGCCGCGCCGTGGCTCTACCTCTGGTTTGCCGTTGACCTCTGGGCGGAGCATCCGTCGATCGACGGCTGGGATATTCCGGTGATCTTCAACGGGCAGCGCTGGACCAAGGTTCGTGTTGCGGCTCGTCGGTAGCCGGCTGCTGGCGACGATTCCCACGCTGTTCGGTGTTCTGGTTGTCGCATTTCTATTGTTGAACGTCGTCCCCGGCGACCCCGTCGCCGAGATGGTGGGCGAGCGGGCCGACTCCGCCACGATCGCGCGGCTGCGGGCGGAGCTCCATCTCGACGAGCCGATTCCCGTCCAGTTTGGCCACTATTTCTGGGGTGTGGTGCGCGGCGACCTGGGCCGCTCGTATATCACGCAGCGCCCCGTCCTCGGCGATCTCGCCGAGCGCTTTCCCAAGACGCTGCAGCTCGCCGCCGCGGCCATGCTGCTCGCGGCGACCTGCGGCATCACCCTGGGCGTGCTCGCCGCAATTCGCCCCGGCGGACTGATCGACCGCTTCAGCATGCTGATCGCCTACGTTGGGGTCTCGTTCCCGGTCTACTGGGTTGGCTTGCTGTTGATTCTGTTGTTCGCGGTGGCGCTGCGCTGGCTGCCGCCGTCCGGGTATGGGGGACCCGAGTTTCTCGTCCTGCCCGCGCTGACGCTGGGCACCCGCTCGATCGCGTTTCTGGCGCGCATGACGCGCGGAGCGATGCTCGACATCCTGCCCTCTGATTTCGTCCGGACGGCGCGCGCCAAGGGACTCGGCGAGCGGCGCGTCATTGGCCGGCACGCGCTGCGCAATGCGCTGCTGCCGATCATCACGGTACTCGGACTCGATGTAGGCAACTATCTGACCGGCAGCATCCTGACCGAGACGATATTCTCCTGGCCTGGCGTGGGCCGGTACGTGCTGCTCGCGATTCAGAAGCGCGACCTGCCGGCCGTCCAGGGCAGCATTCTGTTCTTGTCCGTGATCTTTGTGCTGGTCAACCTTGTCACCGACGTGCTCTATGCGAAAGCTGATCCTCGCGTCGCTTACGATTAGCGCCGCGGTTTCCCTGCAGGCCCAGAGCCGCGGCTCAGTGGAGAAACGCGTCTCGCGCCTGCTCGACCAGCCGCCGTTCGACCGCGCGACCTGGAACATCTTTGCCCAGGACGACCGGGGTCGGGTGCTGCTCAATCGCAACGGGGATCGGTTCTCGGTACCGGCCAGCAATACGAAGCTCGTCGTGTCCGCCGCGGCCACCATCCTGCTGCCCGCCGACTACCGCGCCCGCACCAGCATCTATGCCAACGGCACCATTACGAACGGCCTCCTGCAAGGCGATCTCGTGGTGTACGGCCACGGGGATCCCACGTGGTCGGAGCGCTGCTACACGATCGATACGCTCGCCCCGGGCGGCTGCGACTCGACGTGGACCGCGGTGGATGCGATCGCCGAGTCCCTGCGCGCGCGCGGGATCCGGCGCATCACCGGCAGGATCGTCGGCGACGGCTCGTATTTCGAGCCGCTGCTGACGCATCCGGGCTGGAACTCCTTCGATCTCAACTGGTGGTACGCGGCGCCGGTCTCGGGCCTCGGCTTCCACGACAACAGCGTCGACTTCCAGATCACGCCGGGGCCGTTCGTGGATGCGCCGCCCGCGATCACATGGACCCCCGATCTGAGCCTCTTCACGTTCGAGAACCGGGCCCGCACCGTGCCCGCCGATTCCTCGACGACGATCGGCGACAACTTCTTCCGCAAGCCCGGGACGCTCGACATCTGGGCTGAGGGCACGGTGTCGCTGAGCCGGTCGCCGTGGATCGAGAGCTTCGCGCTGCCCGATCCGAACCTGTACGCCGCCCGGGCCCTCGAGATCTCGTTGCGGAAGAAGGGCGTCGCGATCGGCGGCGGTGCGGCCAGCACCACCGACTCGATGGCGTATCGCACGTTGCGCTGCTGCGGCAGCCCGCTCGTGGAGTATCGCGGCCGCCCACTGCCCGACATCGTCTTCCCCATCCTCAACACCAGCCAGAACTGGTTCGCCGAAATGCTGTTGAAGCTGCTCGGTCGTGAAGTGGGCGACACCGGGAGCTGGGAGAAGGGCCTCGACGTCGAGAAGCGCTTTCTCATCGATTCAGTGAAGATCGACTCGACCGCGTTCTCGTTGGAGGACGGCTCGGGACTCGCGGCGGGCAACCTGGTCACGCCACACGCTTTCGTGCAGCTGCTCGCCTACATGTACCGCCATCCCAAGCGCGCCCCATTCCTCGCGGGGCTGCCCAGAGCCCAGCAGCGCGGCTCGCTGCTCAAACGGTTCGCCGGAACGCCGCTCGAGGGGCGCGTGCGCGCCAAGACCGGATCGATTGATCGCGTGAACACGCTTTCAGGTTACATAGAACGCGCTGATGGCCGAGTCATCACTTTCTCGATACAAGCCAATGCTCATGACGTGCCGACGAGGCAGATGCTTGCGCAGATCGATTCGGTGGTCGTACAGCTGGCGCGCTAGTCTTCCTTCTGACCGAATAGGGCCATGTTCGAGGAGTGGCCCGGCATGATCTTCGCCGCCGGATTCAAGAAATGCGCGATTTGGTTGACCGCGATGCACGCCTCGGCGAATCCCGTCGCGATGAGCTTGAGCTTCCCGGGATAGGTGGTGATGTCGCCGCCGGCGTAGATGCCGGGGATGTTGGTCTCCATCGTCTGCGAGACCTTGATGTCGCCCTTCTCGATCTCGAGCCCCCACTCGGCGATCGCGCCGAGTGAGGAGATGAAGCCGAGCTGGGGAATCACGCAATCCATCGGCAGCGTCTCTTCTTCCTTGGTCTTGTTATTGAAGATGGTGACGCGCTCGATCCGGTTGGACCCGCCGATCTCCTTCAGCTCCCAGAACGTGCGCAACTCCATCTTGCCCGCCGCCGCCAGCTGCTGCACCTGATCGACCGTCGCCTGGTGCGCACGAAAACCGTCGCGCCGGTGGATCATCACGATCGACTTGGCGACCCCTTGCAGGTTCACCGCCCAGTCGAACGCCGAGTCACCGCCGCCGACGATCAGGATCCGCTTGCCGGCGAACGTCTGCAGATTCAGCACGCGATCGTGCAGCCCTTTGTCGTTCCACCGGTCGACGTCTTTGAGCGGCAGCTTGCGCGGGGTGAACGCGCCGATGCCGCCCGCGATCAGGACCGTCCGGCCGGGATACTCGTCCTTGTCGGTCACGATCGTGAAGCGCGGCTTCCCGTTCTCCTCGCTGCGGCGCAACCCGGTGACCTTTTCCGCCAGGTGCACCGGCGGCTTCCACTGCAGGCCCTGCTCGGCGAGCCCTTTCACCAGGTCCTTCGCGAGAATCTTCGGAAATCCCGCAACGTCGAAGATGTATTTCTCGGGATAGAGCGCGGTCAGCTGACCGCCCACCTGATCGAGATTGTCGATCAGGCGGTGTGATGCGCCGCGCATGCCGGCGTAGAACGCCGCGAAGAGGCCGGTCGGGCCGGCGCCGATGATGATGATATCTTTTGCCTCTTGCATCGCGCGTACTCTAGCGTCGTTCTCGTTCTCGGGCTACTGGCATGCGCCAGCAGCGCTCAACAAGCGGCCCTCGGCTGGAGCCTCGGCGGCGAAGCGCACGTATTTGTTTCCAACGACCGCTTCGCGCGCGATCTGTACAAGGATCTCACCGGCAGCGGCCGGCTGACCGACTCACTCGGACGGCGCCCGTTGCTGGCGGTCGACGCACGACGGGGACGGACCGCCACGGTCCTCTCGGCAAGCGGCGCTGCGCCCGCCCGTCTGACACTGGCGCGGTTCCACGCGCCGGAGACGTGCGGCTCTCCCGAGATTGTGACCGAGCTGGTGTTCGCATTTCCGCCCGGCGGGGCCGCCGGACGCAGCTCCCCGCCTTCCCACGTGACGGTCGTCGCGCTGCTGCGGACGGCGGCGTTCGCCGGCGACGCCGGAACCTCGAGTCCCGCAATGTCGCGAACGAATGCGCTCGACCTCGTGAGCCGCGTCGCTCGGCGCGCCGAAAGCCGGGCGACGCTGATCCGGCCGGCGGCGCTCGATCCCGATCGCGCGGCCGACGCGGGTGAAGTCGTCCCGCTACGCGCGCCGTCCGCACCTCGCTATGCCGTGGGATTTCGGACCCGGTTCGTCGCCGCGGGCGGTGACACCGCGCTCGTCACCGGTGTGGCGGTGACGGACCCCCAGCTCCGCGCCTTCCACTGGGTGATCAGGCCGCTCCGGTCCAAGCTCACGGGCGGCATGATCCACGCTCCCGGCCCCAGTCGCTACTCCCTCCGCGGCGCTATGACGGGCGAGGGTGGCGGTACGCTGCTCTTACTCGATGAAATTACCGACGTGTCCCCGCGCGAGTCGCGGGCGATGGCGGTCGAAGCAGCGACGCGGCAGGTCGTCACGGCGCAGCCGCTCGCGCTGCGTTGCCCCTGAGCATACGTTCCGAACGTGAAGATCTATACGAAGACCGGCGACGCTGGCGAGACGAGTCTATTTGGCGGCATGCGCGTACCGAAGGATGATGCCAGGGTGCGCGCATACGGCGATGTCGACGAATTGAACGCCGTGCTTGGCTTCGCGATGGCGCTCGAACCCTCCACCTTCGAATCGGCAATGCTCGCGACGACCCAGCGCGACCTCTTCACCATTGGCGCCGAGCTCGCTACACCGGACCCTGCTAAAATGGGGAAGGCGCTGGCTCGAAGTGGCTCGGCGATCAGCGGATCGGATGTTGGCGCGCTCGAGGACGTCATCGACAACCACGAATCGAAACTCGAACCGCTGAAGAATTTTATTCTTCCGGGCGGCACGCCCAAGGCGGCCGCGTTTCATGTTGCCCGTACCGTCTGCCGTCGCGCGGAGCGATCTGTCGTGACCTTGTCCCGCACTGAGCAAATCAATCCCGCCATCATTCATTACCTCAATCGACTATCAGACCTACTCTTCGTGCTGGCACGAGCGGTGAATCAGCAGGCCGGCACTCCCGACGTAGCGTGGTAGCAATCCGCGTCGCGCTCGTCGAGCAGCGGGATAGCTCCTACGACATCCTGATCGGCTCAGGTCTTGTCCACCAGCTCGACACGATCCTGGCGCAGTACTGCCCCGCCGCGGTGTACGCCCTGGTCTCCGACTCGCAGGTTGGGAAGCTCTACGGCCAGTCGATCGCGCAACAGGTGTCTGGTGTCGGGTGTCAGGTGGAACTGCTCACATTCCCAGCCGGGGAATGGAACAAGACGCGCGATACCTGGGCGTCGCTTTCCGACCGCATGCTCGCGGCCCATCTCGGGCGCGACTGCGCGGTGATCGCGCTCGGCGGTGGCGTCGTCAACGATGTCGCCGGTTTCGTCGCGGCGACCTACCTCCGCGGCGTCCCGCTTGTGCAGGTCCCAACCTCGCTGCTCGCGATGATCGACTCATCGATCGGCGGGAAGACGGGTGTCGACGTCCCCGCCGGGAAGAATCTGCTGGGCGCCTTTCATCAGCCGCGCGTCGTCGTCGCCGATCCGGAGCTGCTCGGCTCGCTCTCGAGCGTGCAGCTCGCCGCCGGGCTCGCCGAGGCGGTGAAGCACGGCGTGATCGCCGATGCGGAGTACTTCGCGTTTCTCGAAAGCGAATACGCGGCGATCTTTGCGAAGCACGCCCCCGCGCTCGAGCGCGTCGTGCGCCGCTCGGTCGAGATCAAGGCGGCGGTCGTCGCCCAGGATGAGCGAGAAAAGGGCAAACGTGCGATTCTCAATTTCGGTCACACCGTCGGGCACGCGATCGAAGCGACGTCGCAATACGAAGTGTTGCACGGTGAGGCGGTGGCGATCGGCATGGTATACGAGGGCCGGCTGGCCGAGACGCTCGGCATTGCGGCGGCGGGCACCGCGGGGCGCATCGTGGCGGTCCTCGAGCGGCTGAACTTGCCGGTCGCGCGGCCGGATGCCAGTCACGTGGACGATCTGATCGCCGCGATGCGCGCCGACAAGAAGGTGCGCGCGGGGGAAATTCGCCTCGCGTTACCGCGCGCGATCGGTACCGCCCATGGTGACGATGGTCACGGGTGGACCGTCGCGGTGGACGAGGCGACGATTCGTCAGGTCCTGGTCAACACGTAGCCCACACGTCTTTCCACGTCTCCACAAGCGTGGACTCACCCCTCGGATTGAGTTAGCTGACATGCGGTTAATCGACCGGCCCCTTCCATTTTCCACAGATCCTGTGGATAGTGGACAAACGGGGGAATCCCTACAGACCGAGTAATTTGTGATGTGGAAAACTGCGTTCATTTGCACCTATTGGGGTGAAAACCTATATTGGCGCGTGGTTTAGGTGGCCTAACGGCGGCTTCGCCCGCCGTTTCCACACCCAACTCGCGTTTCAAGGGGAGTCGCGCATGGCGAGGTCGAATGGCGGCAAGGCGAAGGCATTTTTCCGCACCACCCCCTCCGGAGCATTCGACCAATACCTGCAAGACATACAAAAGCTTCCCCTGATCAAAGACCCGGCTGAAGAGCGCCGCCTCGCACGCCGCGTGCAGCGGGGCGATGAAAAAGCCGCTGAGCGTCTCGTCACAGCCAATCTCCGGTTCGTCATCTCCTACGTAAAAAAATATCAGGGTCACGGTCTCGATCTCTCCGAGCTCGTTGCGATCGGCAATGAAGGACTGCTCAAGGCGGTCAAGAAGTTCGATCCCGATCAGGGCGTCAAATTCATCTCCTATGCGGTGTGGTGGGTACGCCAGGCGGTGTTGAAGGCGCTGGCGGAGCAGACGCGCAGCGTCCGCATTCCGCTCAATCAGAATTCCCAGCTCATCCGGATGAGCCGCACCGAGACGTACCTGTCGCAAGAGCTTGGCCGGGAACCCACCGACAACGAAATCGCGCAGGCGCTGGAGGACAGCGTCGAGAACGTGCGCACCGCGCGCCGCATGACGGCCGCGGAGCTGTCGCTCGACGCGCCCGTCGACCGCAGCGACAAGGACGCCGCGACGCTCGGCGAGCGCTTCGCGGGTCAAGAAGGCGGCGAGATCGAGGAGCACACCGACGGCAAGTTGATGCGCGAGTTCATCGACCGGATCTTCCAGAAGTATCTCACGCCGCGCGAGCGCAAGATTCTCTATCTCTACTACGGACTCGAAGAGGGCAGCGAAGCGATGACGCTCGAGAAGATCGGGGCGCTGATGGGAGTGACTCGCGAGAGAATCAGACAGATTCGCGAACGGGCGTTTGAGAAGCTCCGTGAGTCTCCCGACGGGAAAGCCCTCAAGGGATTCTGGCGAGCGGCTTAGGCTAGGCGGATCTTCAAGACAAGGGGGGTCAGGACAGTCTGTCCTGACCCCCTTTTGACTACTATATAGCATGACCTCGGCCCTAGCCCGCGACCTCGCCGCCATTGTCGGCGAGAAGCACGTACGGGAAGCTCGTGCTGAGCGTCTGACATACTCGATGGACGGTCTCCCCACTCATCGCCGCGTTCCTGATCTCGTCGTTCTTCCTGGTTCTCGCGAAGAGCTGGTCGCCGTCGTGCGGCTGCTGGCCGCACACGGCGTGCCGTTCGTGCCGCGCGGCGCCGGGACGGGACTCTCGGGTGGGGCCCTCGCCGACGAAGGCACCGTTCTCGTGGTGCTGACGCGCTTGAATCGCATCGTGCGGATCGATCGCGACAACCGTCTGGCCGTCGTCGAGCCCGGCGTGGTGAACGCGAAGCTCGGCGCCGCCGCCCGGCCGCACGGCCTGCAGTACGCCCCCGATCCTTCCAGCCAGAGCGCGTGCACGATCGGCGGGAACGTGGCCGAGAACGCCGGCGGACCGCACTGCCTCAAGTACGGCGTCACGGCCAATCACATCCTCGCGCTCGAAGTGCTGCTCGCGGACGGCTCGCTCGTCGACATCGGCAGCCCGGCCGGCGAGTCGTGGGGACCGGACCTGGTCGGCCTGTTCGTGGGCTCGGAGGGCAACTTCGGCATAGCGACCAGAATCACGGTGCGCCTGATGCCGCTGTCGCGTGCGGTGCGTACGCTGCTGGCGGACTTCACCGGACTCCGGACCGCGGGCGAGGCCGTTTCGGCGATCATCGCCGCCGGGATCGTGCCCGCCGCGCTGGAAATGATGGACCAGTCCTGCATCCGCGCGGTGGAGGACTCGGTGTACGCGGCCGGGTATCCGCGGGATGCCGCCGCCGTGCTGCTGGTCGAGATCGACGGACGCAACGCCGACGCGGTGATCGCCGAGACGGAGGCGGTGGCGGAGCTGTTGCGCCAATCGGGCGCGCGGTCGGTGCGCACCGCCGCGAGCGATGCCGAACGCGAGCGGCTGTGGCAGGGCCGCAAGAAGGCCTTCGGCGCGATGGGCCGGCTCGCGCGCGACCTCGTGGTGCAGGACGCCGTCGTCCCCCGCTCGGCGATCCCCGATGTACTCGAAACGATTGCCACAATTGCCCAGCACTATGGACTCGTCGTCAGCAACGTCTTCCATGCCGGCGACGGCAATCTTCACCCCAACATCTCGTTCGACGCGACCGATCCGGAGCTCAAGCAACGCGTCGACGCGGCAAGTGCCGAGATCATGGAGGCGTGCATCGCGGCCGGCGGCACGATCACTGGCGAGCACGGCGTGGGAATCGACAAGTTGCGGTACATGCCCTTGATCTTCGACGCGGAATCGCTGGGAGCCATGTACGCCGTGCGACGCGTGTTTGATCCGGACGAACGCGTGAACCCCGGGAAAGTGGTTCCACTCCACGCGTGTCGGGAGTGGAGCAGTCGCGCGGTCGCATGACGATCCTCGAGAAGGTCACCGCGCTCCTTGGCGAAGGTGCCGTCCTCGAGGCCGGCACCGATCGCGTGCCCAGGATCGCTCCCGGCTCGCCGGATGCAGTCGCCCTCCTGCTAGGCACCGCACACCAGGAAGGGTGGCGCGTGCGGATCGAGGGCGCCGGCACCTGGCTCCAGAGCGACGCCCCGGCGGACCTCGCGCTCACGACGCGACGCCTCGACCGCATTCCCGCCATCGAGCCCTCCGACCTCACGGCGACCGCGGAAGCCGGCATCGGGCTCGATCAGCTGCGCCAGCAGCTCGCCGACCGCGGCGCGTGGCTCGCGATCGATCCGCCCGGTCTCGCGGGGCGCACGCTCGGCTCGGTCGTCTCGACCGCGACGGCCGGCCCGCTCCGCCACGGCTTCGGGCCCATCAAGGACCATCTGCTCGGCGTCACGTTCGTGACCGGCGACGGCCGGATGGTGCAAAGCGGTGGGCGCGTCATGAAGAACGTCGCGGGCTACGATCTCACGCGGCTGCAGGCCGGGGGCTTCGGCGCCTTCGGTGTGATCGTCCTGGTGCACCTGCGCTTGCGCACGCTCCCCCGCGCCGACGTCACCTACCTGCTGGAAGGCGCGCGCGAAGACCTGACGCAGGTCGGCGAGGATGTGGCGGCCGCGGGACTGACACCGGCCGCCTTGGAGCTGGTGTCACCCGCGCTCGCGCGGCGCGAGCGCTGGGTGCTGGGCGTCCGGCTCGCGGGGTCACCCGCGCTGGTGGCGGCGGATGAAGCAGGCCTCGGCGCGGCGAGCGGCGGCGGGCGCTTCACGCCGCTGCGCGCCGAAGAGGCGCACGCCTTTTGGATGCGCCTGGCGGAAGGGTTCGCGGTCCGGCCTGTGACGTTCCGCATCGCCGGTGTGCCCACCGCCAGCGACGAGCTGCTCGATCTGCTGCAACACCAGCTGGGAGACGAGTGGATCTCCGCATCGCCGGCCGCGGGCGCGATCCGCTGGACCGGCGAGGCGACCATCGATCGCCTGCAGCGGCTGCGCCGCACCCTCGCGGGGCTCGAGGTCCCGCTGACGCTCGAGCGTGCGCCGTGGCCCTTGCGTGGCGCCGTCGGCCACTTCGGAGCGTACCGGGAGGGTGTGGGCCCGCTCGTCGCCGGCCTGCGCCGCACGTTCGATCCCGGGGGTGCTCTCGTCGTCGCCACAGAAGGCTCATGACGCGAGGAGGATTCGAGGGGCTGGACGCGTGCGTGCACTGCGGATTTTGCCTTCAAGCTTGTCCGACTTTCCTAGCCACCGGAGATGAGTCCGACTCACCACGAGGCCGCATCGAGCTGATGCGGGGACTCGAGCGCGGCGATATCGCCGCGACGGACCCTGCCCTCATCTATCATCTCGACCGCTGCCTGGGCTGCCGCGGCTGCGAGCCCGTCTGCCCGTCGGGCGTGCAGTACGGCCACGGCCTCGAAGCGGCACGCTCCCGCATCACCGCTGAACGCGGCGTCTCGCGGCTGGCCCGCCTGGCCTTGTGGACGCTGACGACGCCTGGTGTCAGCGGTGTCGTTTACTGGTTTTCGCGTGTGCTGAGAGCGACGGGATTGCCGCGCCTGTTCGCGGGCTGGGGACGGCTGGGGTTCGCCATGGGAATGCTGGCTGCAACAAGGGCGGCGCAGGGCGGTGGAGGGCGGCGGAAGGCGGCAAAAGCCCGCCAAGTTGCCCCTGCCGCCCTTCGCCGCCCTTCGCCGCCCCTCGCCGCCCTTTTATTCCGAGGCTGCGTCATGCAAGGCCTCTTCTCCCACGTCCACGACGCTACCGTGCGCACCTTGAGCGTGAACGGCTACGACACCCGCGAAGTCGACGGCCAGGTATGCTGCGGTGCGCTGCACGAACATGCCGGCCTGGCCGATGAAGCGCGCGCGTTGGCCCGGACCAATGTCGAGGCATTCGGCGATGGCGATGAAGCGATCGTCGTGAACAGCGCCGGCTGCGGAGCCTTGATGAAGGCATACGGGCGGCTGCTGGGTGATGAACGCAGCGAACGGTTCGCTGCGCGCGTCAAGGATGTGACGGAGTTGTTAGCGGGCCCCTCCTCCCCCGTGCCGGGCGCGCCGCTCGATCTGCACGTCGCCTACGATCCGCCCTGCCATCTGCTGCACGCGCAGGGTATCGCCGTCCAACCGCTCAAGCTGTTTGCGGCGATCCCGCTGCTCGAGCTCGTGCCGGTGCCGGGGGCCGCCGAGTGCTGCGGCAGCGCCGGGCTGTTCACGCTGCTCGAGCCCGAAATGTCGCGCGCCGTCCTCAGCGCCAAGCTCGAGCGCCTGCGCGAGGCGGCGCCGCAGGTCGTCGCGACGGGGAATCCCGGCTGCCTGATGCAGATCGGCGCGGGATTGGCGGCGGCCGGCATCCGCGCGCGAGTCCGCCATCCCGTCGAGCTGCTCGACGACGCCTACCGCGCCGCCGGGCGCTACGAATGACCGGCGGCGCGCGCCGCGTGACGACGCCCGACGGCGTGGAGCTCGCGCTGCACCGTTTGCGCGCCTTTCGTGACGGGCGCCCCGCGGTCCTGCTCGTGCACGGCGCCTTCACGAACCATCGCTTCTGGCTGCGTTCTTCCGACGGCACCGCGGCGGGCGGAATGGCGCACTTTCTCAGCGCCGCGGGACTGGACGTCTGGCTCGCCGATCTGCGCCACCACGGCGAGAGCGCGCGCGAACCGCGGCGCGGTGCCTGGACGTTCGAGGACTGGGTGCTGCACGACACGCCAACCCTCGTCGCGCGCGTGCGCGAAGAGACGGACGGCGCGCCGCTGGCCTGGCTGGGGCATTCGGCCGGCGGCGCCGCGGGACTGTGCTGGCTCGCGCGCGTGGCCGCCGCGGCGCCGATTCGCGGCATCGTGACGCTGGGCACCCCCGGTCCGCGGCGCCTCGGCCCGGTGCGGCGCACGCTCGCCGCAGCGACGATGGCGGTGTCGCGGCTGTTGGGCCGATTCCCGGCGCGCTACCTGCGTTTCGGGAACGAGGATGAGGCAGCGGAGATCATCGCGGAATGGATGGAGTGGAATGTGCGTGGCAGATGGCTTGGGACCGACGGCTTCGACTACTTCGCCGGCCTTGCGGCGCTGAGCACACCGTACCTCGGCGTGGCCGGCGGGTCCGACTGGATCTTTGCGCCACCCAAGGCATGCCAACAGGTGGTGGAGCGCGTCGGCGCTGCACGCAAGAACCTCGCGATTGCGCCCGGGTTATCGCACCGCGGATTGGTCTTGAGCGAGCAGGCGCGGACAGCGTGCTGGCCGAACATCGTATCATGGCTCCACGAGACGTTGTGACCGAAGCCGTCCTGTTCGACTTCAACGGCGTGCTGGTGGACGATGAGTCGCAGCACTGTGAGGCGCTACAGCGCGTGCTCGCGGACGAACGGATCACCCTGACACGCGACCAGTACTACGCCCAGTATCTGGGGCTGGACGACCGCACCGGCTTTGTCGAAGCCTATCGTCGCGCCCAGCGAACGCTCACGACGCAGTTGCTGAAGCACCTGGTGACGAAGAAGTCACGCCTCTATCTCGAGCTCGTGGCGACGTCGCTGCGCCTGGTCGAAGGCGCGCCCGAATTCGTGCGCGACGCGGCGCAACGATTCCGCTTGGGGCTGGTCTCCGGCGCGCTGCGCCGCGAGATCGATCACGTCCTGAGTAAAACGGGACTCGCCGACCGCTTCGAGATCATCATCGCGGCGGACGACGTGCCCCGCTGCAAGCCGGATCCCGCCGCGTACGTCGCGGCGCACCAGGCCTTCACGGCGCGTCTCCCGATTGCCGTGGACGACTGTGTGGTCATCGAAGACTCGTTGCCCGGACTCCAGGCGGCGCGGGGCGCCGGGATGGCGTGCGTCATGTTGACGACCAATCACCCGGCCCGCACGCTGGAGGGACGCGGCGCTGCGCTGGTCTGGGATTCGTTCGCGGGACACAGCGCCAGCGAGCTGGCCGACCTATGAGCGACGTCTTTCCCAGCGCGCCGAGCGCCACCGTCACTCGCCTCGAGCGGGATGCGGTGCCGGCGGAGATCGTGGATCGCCTGCGCGCTGGCGCGATCGTGGCGCCCGCCGACGTCGGGACCATCGAGCTCGAGGGACCTGGCCAGGGGGCGATCACCTGCTTTCAGGGCCTGCTCACCAGCGACATCGAGAAACCGGGCGATGGCGCGTTCGTGTACGGCGCCCTGCTCACACCCAAAGGGATGATCGTGGTGGATGGCTGGGCCGCCCGCCTGGGACCGCGCGTGCGGTTCACCGTCCCCGCGGAGGGTCGTGAGCGCGCCATGCTGACCCTGCAGCGCTCAGTGCCGCCGCGCCTCGCCCGCTCCGCCGATCGTACGGACGACGTCGCGGTGCTGCGCGTCGCGGGCGCCCACGCCGTGGCGGTGATGGGCGCGGCCGGTTTCCCGATCCCGCCCGCGCCGAATCATGCCATCGCCGGATCGGTTGGAGGTGTGGCGATCGAAGTCGCACGCACGAGTGATGTGGCGCCGCCCCCCTTCGTCTTCCAGCTCTCGCTGGCGGCCGACCAGCGCGAAGCCGTGGAGGGACGGCTGGTTGCTGCCGGCGCTTACGCCGCCACGCCCGCGGCGCTCGAGCTGGCGCGCATCCTCGCCGGGTGGCCACGGCTCAGCTCGGAAGTCGACGAGAAGACGATCCCGCAGGAAGTGCGCTTCGATGACATCGGGGGTGTGTCGTACACAAAAGGCTGCTACACGGGCCAGGAAACCGTGAGCCGGCTGCACTTCCGGGGGCACGCCAATCGCCATCTACGCGGTCTGGCTTTCGAGACCGATCCCCCCGCCGCACCAGCTTCGGGGTGGAGCGCGGTCACCTACGAAGAGCATGACGTGGGGCGTGTCACCAGCATCGCCTGGTTGCCCGACGGCGGCGGCTCGGTGCTGGGCCGCTGGATCGGCCTCGCGATCGTGCGGCGCGAGGTGCCGCTCGGCGCCACGGTCCGGGCAGCCGGCCGCGAGGCCCGCGTGGTGTCACTGCCCTTCGACGCTCCGCGCGTCACCCCGGCGTGACGGTTCTGGTCACAGGCGCCGCCGGCCTCGTCGGCACGCACGTGCTCGACGCGTTACGGGCCCGCGGCGAGCAGCCGCGGGCGCTGGTGCGCGACCGTTCGCAGGCGGTCGTCGCAGCCTTCGGCGCCGAAGCGGTCGGCGGCGACGTCACCGACGCGAACGCCTGGGAGCGAGCGTCTCGAGGCGTGGACGCGATCATTCACTCGGCTGCGCTCGTCGCCTCTCACGACTCCTTGGACGAGTTCACGCGCGTCAACGTCGGCGGCACGCGGCTCGCGATCGAAGCCGCGCGGCGGACCGGCGCGCGACTCATTCACGTCTCGACGGTCGCGGTGTACGGCCGGGCGGCGGTGTATGCGGCGGGTGAGCAGGGAGGAAGCGTCAGCGAGGACTATCCGTTGCAGCCGCTTCCCGCCGCCGACTACTACGCCCGCAGCAAGCGCGCGGCCGAGCAGTTGGTACAAGACGAGGCCGCGCGCGGCGGCCTGTCCGCCGTCGCGATCCGGCCCAACGTGATTTACGGGGAGCGCGACCTGCTGTTCACCCGGCGCCTCATCGCGAATCTCCGGCGCGGATTTCTGCCGCAGATCGGGCCCGGGACGAATCACCTGTCGTGCGTCTACGCCGGCAACGTCGCGTCGGCGATTCTCGCGGCGCTCGACGCGCCGGCCAAAGCGGGATTCCGGGCCTACAATGTCACCCGCGACGCGCCGCCACCGCTCACACAGCGTGAGTTCTTCGCGGCCTTCGCCGAATCGTTGGGGCTGCGACCGCTGCGCCTACCGGTGCCGGTGCCGTTGATCCGGATCGGGGTAGCAGTGTGGAGCGCGCTGATGCGCCTGATACTGCCGGGTCGTTATACCGCGCTGGGCAACTCGGCGATGTCGTTCATTCTGGGAGAGAACCCATACTCGGTCGAGCGCATCCACCGCGAGCTGGGCTGGAGGCCGCCGTTCGACACTCGCACCGCCATCGCGCGGTCGGTGACGGAAACAAAAAGCCCGGGCGGCGCCCGGGCTTGATTCCCTGCTACAGCAGCGCGTCGCTACGGGCGACGCGTCGTGCGACGAGCCGGTGCCGGCGCGGGCGGCGGCGTCGGCGCATGTGCCTTCATCGTGTCGGCCGCCATACGGTGTGTCGTGTCAGCCGGCGCCATCATCTTCATCGAGTCCGCCATTTTCATCGAGTCAGCAGGCGGGGTGGCGGTATTGCTTTGCGCCGCCTTCTTGCACGCCCCTGCAGCCATGACCACAACCGCCACGGCCAATGCGATGCGCTTCATGCTAGCTCCTGTTTAGGTATGGGTCGAGAAGACGGCGAAACGTACATAGGGGACCTGCACAGTCAAGCAGCGCTAAATTATAGGAATCATGCTGCATTCTGATCGCCGCACATTCCTCGGCTTCCTCTCATCGCTCGCCGGATCGCTGACACTCGGGCGGCGCGCGGCGCAGCAACCGGTCATCGACGTGCGTCCCACCGCGCTCTTCCAGCAGCCCGAGGGACGCAAGAATCTGGTGCGCATCACCGTCTCCGGACTCAGCGCGCCCGCGGCACGCGCGCGCGTGACGGACCGGCGCGGTGCGCTCGTCGGGACCGCCGGGCTGTTGCCCGCGCCGCAGGGCGTCTCGCTGAGCGGCGAAGTGTGGGTCCCGCTCTCGGAGCCCTCCGACTTTCAGTTCGACATCGAGGTCGGGCGCGATCGCGCGGCGCGGCGCCGGCTGCGCCTCACGCCCGCGAAACGCTGGACGCTCTACTGGCTGTCCTCGATCCACACCGACGTCGGCTACACCGATCTCCAGGAGCGGGCGCTCGAGATCCATCGCAAAAACCTCGACGCGGCGCTCGCGTGGACGGTGACGCATCGCGACTTTCACTTCACCGCCGAGTGCGCGTTGCAGGTGCTGTCGTACCTGGAGAACCGCGCACCCGACGCGGGCGACGCGCTGGTGCAGGCGATCCGCGACGGCAAGATCGGATGGCAGGCGCTGTTCGCGAACATGCTCACCGGCATCCTCGATCACGAAACGTTCGCCCGGCTCGCGTGGCCTGCCGGCAAGCTGGCGCGCGAGCGGGGCCTGACGTTCCTCTCCGCCCAAATCACCGACGTCCCCGGGCAGACGCTCACGTTCCCCATGCTGCTCGCCGCGAGCGGCGTGAAGTATCTCGCCAGCGGTCCCAACCCCGAACGCGCGGTGCCGCTGCTGCCGGCGTCAGGAGGGGGCGTTACAGAGGGCACGGCCTACCCGCAGCTCTACTACTGGGAGGCGCCGGACGGCAGCCGCGTGCTCCATTGGCGCGCCCACCATTACGGGGACGGTACCCGCTTCGGCTTCGACGTCGGGCCGGACGAAATGGGCCACCGCCTCTCGGACTGGCTGCTCAATCAGCCCGCGTTCCTGGCGCTGAACTGGCCGTATGACGCCGCGTTGCTGTACGGGGCCGATTGGCAGGACAATGCCCCTATGAAGGAAGCGATCGTCGCCAACGTCCAGGAATTCGGCCGGCGGTTCACCTTCCCACGCATCGTCATGGGCCGCGCGGAGGACTTCTTCCGCGATGTCGAACGTCGCTACGGCGCGAAGATTCCCGTGCGGCGCGGCGACACCGGCCTCTATTGGGAAGACGGCGCGGCCTCGACGGCGGCGGAGCTCGCGGCATTTCGGTCCGCCCAGCTGGCCGCTCGCGCGTCGGAGATCGTCGCGATGTGGGACCCTCGGATCGAGCCGCGCGACGACGCTGCGCCACAGCGCCGCCGCAGCCGCGCCGATGCGCGCGCCGCGATGTGGCGCGATCTACTCCTCTTCGGCGAGCACACCTGGGGTGCGGACGAGAGCGTGTCTGCCCCGACGTCGCGGCAGACCGTCGCACAGTGGGAGTACAAGAAACGGTTCCTCGACGCCGGCGCCGCCGCGGCCCGCGATCACCTCAACGATGGACTGCTGCGCCTGGGGCATGCGACACGCCCGGGCCGGGGCCGCCTCGTGTTCAACGCGGGCTCGTGGGAGCGGACCGATGTCGGCCGCGTTGCGGGCGGCGCCGGCAAATCACTCACGAACGATGGGCGGGAGCTCGCGTCGGTCGATCTCGAGGATGGTGATGCGCTCGTTCTGTTCCGCGAGGTGCCGCCGCTCGGCTATCTGGCGCTGGCCGAAGCAGACCGGCCCCCCCGGCCTCCCTCGGCGGACGGCGAGGCGCTCGAGGCCAAAGCGGGAGGGTTCACGGTCCAGCTCGATCCCGCGAGCGGGGCAATTCGATCGCTGACGGGTCCCGACGGCAAAGAGCGGGTGAAGCCGTCGGACTGGGCCGGTCTCAACCAGCTCGTCTATGCGCGCGGCGGGGAGCACAGTGCGCTCTGGACGTCGGGGGATCGGGACGAGCTGAAGAATCCACCGCAGATCCAGCTCACCCAGGCCAGGCTCGTGCGCTGCCGTCGCGAACGTCTCCCCGGCATTGGCGCGCGCCTCGTGATCGAGCGCGCGCTGGAGGGCTTCCCGACCCTCACGTCGGTCGTGACGCTCTACGATGAGCTGCCCTGGGTCGATATCGAGAACCGCATCGTCAAGACCGCGACGCTCGCGAAAGAGGCGCTGTACATCGCGTTCCCCTTCGCCTTCCTCAAGCCCGCCGTCGATGTCGAAGTACCGCTCGGCAGGATGGCCGTCGAGAAGGACCAGCAACCGGGGAGCTGCCGCGACTGGTATTGTCACGCGCACTGGGTGTGGCTGCACGAAGGGAACGACGGCGTGCTGTGGAGCGGCCCCGATACCCCGCTGTTCACGCTGAACGATCTGTTCCGCGGCGCGTGGCGTCGCACCATCGTGCCGGACGGCACGCTGTTCGCCTACGCGATGAACAACTACTGGCACACGAATTACGCCGCGTCGCAGGGCGGCCCGGCGACGTTCCGGTTCAGGATCTCGCTGCTCGCCCCGGGCGACGCGGCGGAGCCGGTGCGCCGCGGCTGGGCGGCATGCGAGCCGCTGTACGTGAGCGCCTCGTACACGAACGAGACGCCCGGGCCCCTGATCGCCAAGGATCGCGCGCTGTTTTACGGCGACAAAGGCGTGATGATCGTCGGGGCGAAGCCGGCGGACGACGGCGACGGCGTCATCGTGAAAGTCCTCGATGTCGCCGGACAGGCGCGCAGCGTCGGCGTCTGGCCCGCGGCGTACGCGTTCAAACTGGCCCGACGCACCACCCTCGTCGAACTGAACGGCGACCCGATCGCGGTCGCCGGCGACGGACGGGCATCGGTCGATCTGGCAGCCTGGGGCGTCGGAGCGGCTCGCCTCTTTACACCGGCTGAGGCTTCCTGAGCGGCAAGGGGGGGAGCCGGGGGGGCCGCCGCGATGTCGAGTTTGCTCCGAAGGACGTGCAGCTGCGGGACGATGTCCGCACGCTTGGCGCACTGGTCGGCGACGTGCTGCGCGAGCAGTGTGGCGACGCGTTCTTCCAGCTCGTCGAGCGCGCCCGGCACGCCGCGATCGCCTCCGCCGACGACGACCTCCATGCGCTGCTGAAAGACCTGCCGCCGCGCGAAGCCGAAACGCTGGTCCGCGCCTTCGCCACCTACTTCGAGGTCGTCAATCTCGCCGAGCGGATTCATCGCATCCGGCGCCGGCGCGACTATCTGCGCAGCGCCAGCGATCCGCAGGAGGGCAGTCTCCAGGATACCGCGCGGCGGCTGGCCGCCGCCGGCGTCACACCGCCCGAGATCGCTGCCCTGCTTCAACGGCTGCGGATCGAACCCGTATTCACCGCACATCCCACCGAAGCGACGCGGCGCACGCTGCTCGAAAAGGAGCAGGTGATCGGCCGGCTGCTGGTCGAGCGGCTCGATCCGTCCCGTACGCCGGATGAAGAGCGTGCCGCCCTGGCACGGATCCGCGAAGAAGTCACCGCTGCGTGGCAAACCGATCCGCAGCCGTCGGCACGCCCCTCCGTCATGGACGAGCTCGAGAATGTGCTCTTCTATCTGACGGACATCGTCTACCGGATCGTCGCGCCGTTCTCCGAAGAGGTCGAAGCAGCGGTGCACAAGGCGTACGACGTCGAAGTACCCACGCGGCCGGTGTTGCGGTTTGGCTCCTGGGTCGGCGGCGACATGGACGGCAATCCCAACGTCGGCGCGGAGACGCTGCGCGCTGCGCTGGCGCGCCAACGCGATCTCGTGCTCGATCGGTATCGCGGAGAGGCTGCGGAGCTGGCGCGCCGCCTGTCGCAGTCGGGAAGTCGCACGGGCGTGAGCGACGCGGTGCGCGAGCGCGTCGCGACCTACGGCGTCCAATTCCCCACCGCGCTGGCGGCGATCCCGCCGCGCTACCACGACATGCCGTATCGGGTGCTGTTTCGCCTCATCGCGGCCCGGCTGGAGGCCACCAGGCGTGATGCACCGGAGGGTTACGCTGGCGCCGCCGAGCTCGAGCGTGACCTGGGCGTGGTCCTCGCGAGTCTGCACGCGCACCGGGGCGAGCACGCGGGCCTGTTCGGTGTGCGGCGGCTGCTGCGCCGCGTCGAGACATTCGGTTTTCACCTCGCCACGATCGACCTGCGGCAACACGCGCAGGTGCATCGCGCCGTGCTCGCGACGTTATTGCGCGACTCGGAGTGGGGTACGCGCGCTCCAGCCGACCGCCTGGCGCGGCTACGGCTAGTGCTCGAGCGCCGCGAGGAGCCCTCGGGATCGCCCGACGCCGAGGCTGCGCGGACGCTGGACGTCTTCAAGGCGATCGCCGACTGCCGCGCGCGGTTCGGGCCCGACGCCGTGGGACCCTACATCATCAGCATGGCGCAGGGCGCAGACGACGTCTTCGCCGTTCTGGTGCTCGCCCGGTGGGGTGGTCTCGCGCGATCCGGCCACATCCCGCTCGACGTCGCCCCCCTCTTCGAAACCGTGGCCGACCTCGAGCGCGCGCCCATCGTGATGCATGCCCTGTTCGAGGATCCGGACTACCGGGTGCACCTCGCCGCGCGTGGGATGCATCAGATGGTGATGATCGGATACTCCGACAGTAACAAGGACGCCGGCATCGGCGCGGCGCGTTGGGCGCTGCATCGGGGGCAAGCGGCGCTCGTGGAAACGACCGACCGGTCCGGCATCGATCTCACCTTCTTCCACGGCCGCGGCGGCACCGTCAGCCGGGGCGGCGGCAAGATCACGAGCGCTATTCGCAGCGCGCCGGCGCGCTCGATCCGGGGACGCTTCCGGATGACAGAGCAGGGTGAAGCCATCAATGCGAAGTACGGCCTGCGAGGCATCGCCATGCGCACGCTCGAGCAAACCGTCAGCGCGGTGGCGCTCGCGACCGCGCTGCCCCGCACGCCGGACGCACGGGAGACGGGTTGGACCAGCGTCATGGACGACATCGCCCGTGACAGCCGGGCGGCCTATCGTGCGCTCGTGTATGACGACCCGCAGTTCGTGGAGTACTTCCGGCGGGCGACGCCCATCGACGTCATTCAGCGCATGGAAATCGGCAGCCGCCCCGCCTCACGCCAGAGCGCCGATGCCGGCGGCGAGATCGAGCAGCTGCGCGCGATTCCCTGGGTGTTCGCCTGGACGCAGAGCCGCCATCTGCTGCCCGGCTGGTACGGCCTCGGCACGGCGCTGGACCGTGCCGCCGAGCGCCACGGCGCGGCGGCGCTGGGCGAGATGATCCGCGGCTGGCCGTTCCTGCGCGCCCTGGTGGACGACGTGGAGATGGTGCTGGGGACGGCGGATCTCGCCATCGCCGCGCGGTACGCGCGTCTCGCGGGGGAGCTCGGGCGTCACTATCTCCCGCGGATTCGGGCGGAGTTCGATCGCACGGTGGCCAACGTGCTCGCTTTGAAACAGGAGCAGGCGCTGCTCGACTCCGACCCCGCGCTGCAGCGCTCGATTCTGCTGCGCAATCCGTATGTCGACCCGATGAGTCTCCTGCAGATCGATCTCCTGGAGCGGTGGCGCGCCACGGGGCGGCCGGACGACGACGTGTTTCGGGCGCTGCTGGCCACCGTGCGCGGGATCGCGCAAGGGTTGCAGAGCACGGGCTGAGGGGTTTAACGTCGAGCCATGACACAAGCGACGACACTCGGTGAGCTGAAGCGGACGGAGTGGGCCAGTCCGGCCCGGCGGCAGCGCACCGTCAAAGATGAGATGCGCGAGAACCTCGTCTGTCTGCTCGAGAACGGCTCGCCGCTGTTTCCGGGCATCGTGGGGTACGAAGAGACGGTCCTGCCGCAACTCGTGAATGCGATTCTCTCACGCCACAATTTCATTTTGCTCGGCCTGCGCGGGCAGGCGAAAAGCCGCATCCTGCGCCAGCTCGTCACGCTGCTCGATGAAGAGATTCCCATCATCAGCGGCAGCGAGGTCAATGACGATCCCTTCGATCCGATCTCCAAGTACGGCCGCGAGCTGATCGCCGAGCGCGGCGACGGCACCCCCATCGCGTGGCTGCCGCGCGAGGTCCGCTTCGTCGAAAAGCTCGCGACGCCGGACGTCACGATCGCCGACATCATCGGCGACGTCGATCCGATCAAGGCCGCGCGCGGCGGGCATCTCCTGTCCGACGAGCTGACGATGCATTTCGGCCTGCTGCCGCGCGCCAACCGCGGGATCTTCGCGATCAACGAGCTGCCGGACCTGGCGGGCAAGATTCAGGTGGGGCTGTTCAACATCATGCAGGAAGGTGACGTCCAGATCAAAGGCTATCCCGTACGGCTCAATCTGGACGTGGCGCTGGTCTTCACGGCGAACCCCGAGGACTACACGGCCCGCGGCAAGATCATCACGCCGCTCAAGGACCGCATCGGCTCCGAGATCACCACCCATTATCCGCTCACCGTCGAGCTGGGGACGGCGATTACGCAGCAGGAGGCATGGGTCGATCGCAATGGCGGCCCGCGGTCCATCCGCGTCCCCGATTTCATGGCGGAGCTGATCGAGCGAATCGCGTTCGAGGCGCGCGAGGACAAGCGCGTGGACCGCCGCAGCGGCGTGTCGCAACGACTCCCGATCAGCGTCCTGGACAACGTGCTGTCGAACGCGGAGCGGCGCACCATCGTCACCAAAGAGAAGACCGTCGTGCCGCGCATTTCCGACGTGTACGCCGCGCTGCCGGCCATCACCGGCAAGCTCGAGCTCGAGTACGAGGGTGAGCTGCAGGGCTCCGAGACGATCGCCAAAGACCTGATTCGGCGCGCGGCGGGCCGCACGTTCGAGGGCCGCGTGGGCGGCGCGAACGTCGACGACATCGTCCACTGGTTCGATGAAGGCGGCGCGCTCAAGATCACCCCGGACGAGCGTTCCGAGGCGCTGCTGAAGGGCTTCACCGTCGTTCCCGGCCTCCTCGATCTGATCGATCAGGTCGGGCTCGCCGGCAAGAAAGATCCCGCCACGATGGTGTCGGCCTGCGAGCTGGTGCTCGAAGGGCTCGTCGCCGAGAAGCGCATCGCGCGCAGCGAAGAGCTCGGCTACGTCCGCGCGCGGGCGGAGCAGAAACCTCCGTTCGGAAAAGGGCCCACCGGAGGGGGCCCAGGAGCGGGTCCCAACCTGTTCACGTAGTCCCCTTTCACATCCGGGAGTCGCCATGGGCGAGCTCGTCTTTGGTCTTGTGCTCCTCGCGGTCGCCTTTTTCCTCCGCCTCGGCGCTGCCACCGTCCGCGGCGACACGGCCGCCGGCCGGCCGATCAGCGGCACGCTGCGCATTCTCAGCTACGTGGCGCTCGCGATCGGCGTCATCACCGTGCTCGGATCCACGGCGGTCGTCATCAATGCCGGCGAAGTCGGCGTGCGGCACGCCTTCGGCACGGTCGATCCGAAGCCGCTGCTTCCCGGGATTCGGGTGGTGACGCCATGGTCGTCGGTCGAGCGTTTCACGACACGCGAGGAGCAGTATCCCTTCACGGGGGACCAGGTCGAGGAAATCGCCGCGCTGTCCAGCGAGCAGATGGGGATGACGGTGGATGTCGGCATTCGCTGGCAGATCGACCCGCAGCAGGCGTCGCGGATCTACACAGAGATCGGCGACGAGAGCCAGATCCATAGCGCCGTGCGCAACGCCATCCGCAAGGGCGTTCGCGACGGCATGGTCCAATACTCGATCAACGACATCTCGAAGCGCACGAGAATCGCGCAGACAATGGAAGCACTGGTGGATTCGGCGCTCGTCACGCAGCCGCGCGCCGGTGGGCCGCCGTTCCGCATCGCGACGGTGACGGCGTTCTTCCTGCGGGATCTCCAGCCGCCCGCGCAGGTCGTGCAGGCGATCAACAACAAGATCGCGCAGGAGCAGCAGGTCGAGACCGAGCGCCACCGCGTCGAGGTCGCCCGCCTGCAGGCCGAGCAGCAGCGGCTGCTGAATACGACGCTCACACCGGAAGCGCTGACGCGGCAGTATTTCGACGTGCTGCGGGAGCTGAAGTCGTCCAACAACCTCGTGATTCTCGTCCCGACGCAGGGCGGCATCCCGATGCTGAACATCGGAGATCTCCGACGCAACCTTCGTCAGCCGTAAAGCCGCTCGTCACGATCACGCGCCAGTACGCCTCAGGCGGATCGGAGATCGGGCGTCTGGTCGTCGAGCGCCTGGGCGGGGGCTGGACGCTGATCGACAACGAGTTCGTCGATCAGGTGGCGCGCCTCGCCGGCCTGCCGCGTGACGAGGTCGCGCGCCACGAGGAGCGGGCACCGGGGCTGCTCGAGCGGCTCGCGCGCACGCTGGCCGTCGCATCGCCCGAGATGTTCATCACGACCGGGGAGACCGCGGTGCCCGTCGAGACCGAAGAAGAGCTGGTCACACAGACGACCGAGCGCGTGATCGCCGAGGCGGCCGCGGAGGGGCGGGTGGTGCTGGTCGGGCGC
>Ga0209056_10000804_pt1 | contig 34725 bp, 22 predicted proteins | sample GraSoiAngelo_114_FD_185876 | JGI IMG/M metagenome (GOLD analysis project Ga0209056, IMG submission 185876) | Grasslands soil microbial communities from the Angelo Coastal Reserve, California, USA - 14_0903_13_40cm (SPAdes) (version 2) | ecosystem: Environmental > Terrestrial > Soil > Grasslands... | reverse complement strand
CCTTGCGGAGTCTGGCAAAGGCTTTAATCGCGTGTTCGGCATTGTTGTTATTCCAGGGGATTCCGTCATGGCTTAGAAAGGTGAACAGCTTGTCGCGGTCCTTATCCAATCGAGCTTTTAATTTCAAAGCCGCTGCGCTCAGATGCTCCATCTTGGAGATTCGCTTGTAAAAACGAGCGACATCAGCCAGATGCTTGCGCAGAAACCTACTCCTAAGGCCCCAGCGATCGGTCGTTTTCACGATGTTCTTAAAGAGTTCGGCAAACGTCGTCGCAATTCCCTTTACGCTATGATCGTATGGGTTGTCCAGGACCGCATCATTCAAGTGAAGTATGCACTTTTGCTGTGGGCACGGAATGGCATCGTAGGCCGCTCTGTCGGGTTTCCCGGTAGTATTCGGCCCCGCGCGTCTTGAACCGACGGACGACGATTTCGTCTATTCTGAAACCAAACAGCCTATTCAGGGTGTGAGTCACAGAACGCTGGGACACGCATAGCTCAATGATCTCAAAGATGGCGAATGCGGTGAGACTTCGGCCATACGTACTTCGCTCCCAGAATGCCGTCGGCCATGGCGTGAATGCTTGGCATGTTGGACACCAGAAAACTTGAAATCGATATTTCACTACAGAGCCGTGAACACCAAACCTGCTGAGCCTCAGGTCTTGAAGGCATTTGATTATCTTTCGAAACATCTGAGTCCCTTTCCTCTGGCAACGGGGGCAGGAAGGTAATGGCTCGCAGACCATCACTTTGCTGATGCGGATATTCCTTCTCGGTAGGGTTTGCCCTACTTGTTTGTCCCGTTTCAATTTCGCTTCGGTTCTGATGTAAATGTGGTCGCGTTGATAATCCCAGCGGGCAGCCCTGTTGACGATGTCGAACCCTTCAATGGAACTGCTGAATCTAGGCCAAATTGTCTCCTTGCGATCCACGTTGTTTGCGACCACGACCTCGATGCGATCTCGCGTTCCCGAATTCCCCTCGATATTTTCTTGAACTATTTGTCCAACCGCACCGGTAACTAGTTCCAACGCCGCGCAATCTTCCACGTTATAGCGGACGAGCTTTTCCTTCTCCAACCGAGCCCTTGTTTGTTCCCACTCTTGCCGCCAGATGATGGCCTGCAAACCAGAAGCTTCCTGCTCTGACCATTTGAACCCCAACCAGCCAGCAATTTCCTTTAGCCGATTCGAGTAGGTGGGGAAGTAGATTTGCCCGAAAATGACGGAAAGGAGGTTGATCGACGTTTCGAGTGCTTTCGACACACCAAGACCATCAGGAGGACCGGCATACCGTCGGATCGCTCGGGCCTTCAGCGAGTGGTGATATTTCTCTCGCTTGTCCCTCAGTGCTTTTGGGCGGTGCCGAGGTCGGAAGGTGTAAGAGAGTTGAGTACGGTGAAGATGCCTTTGCTGTTGAATTCGGCGCACGTCATCCGCGAAAGCTGAGATCTTCACCCGTAGACTTGCATAGTTGTCGCCATACAGAACCTTGCCGTAGTCAATTGTCCGGCCTAACCTCTCTGATAAAACCAGCGCATTAAATGTAATCAAGAGCTTATCGTCGCGAGCCACGTTGTTGCGAAAGACGAATCGAATCGGTATGAACCGTGCCGCTCTCTCCCGTTCCGACGACGGAATACGCTCCAATGCTTGACAAGAGCACTGCAGGTTCTGACTGCGTGCCTTAAAGTCTATGGCCAACTGCCATTGGGGATTTTCTGTGGCTGACGCGCTCATGACGCATTTATCAGGCGCAACGCCAGCTACCAAGCGTCCGATACCCTCGCGACAGAAGCTGGCGCTCTTGACTCGAGCCCACTCTGCGTAGGCGTTGCCCGTTTCAACCTCGTCACGCGACAAAAGAAAGCATTTGGTAGGACACTTGAGGTAGGCTTCGATCAGATCGGCGGTGATTATCATCTCCACGTCTTACGTTTAATCAAAATGTTCGTCGTTACCGCGTGGATCGCTTTCCGCGATTCTATTTTGAATCCGTTTGCATTCTACCAGGCTCTCTGACCAAGAACTTCTGAGTTTTCGCAGGAAAGTGAGAGCATTCGGTGGGCAACCGAATACTCGTTTGTGTCCCAACTTATTGAGGGGGCAGACGTTGGCTAACCAAGGGGCAGCCTCTCGCCAAAAAACGATACGAGCGACGATCAAACTGTGTCGGGAGTTTTAAGCCAAGCTCAACATAGTTGGAGAGTTACAACAGAATCCAGCAAGCCACTTTTTCCCGTCGTTCTCGACGATCGACGCAGTCATGTCCCCCATGTCCCCCGGGTCCGGCTTGCAACCGCCGCGTAACTGTCACAGAATGGGGATGATCCCCGGTAGCTCAATGGTAGAGCATTCGGCTGTTAACCGAAGGGTTGCTAGTTCGAATCTAGCCCGGGGAGCCAACCTAATTTTCAATCCCTCAATCAGTTAAGCGACTTTCTCCAGTTTCGATTTTTGCTGTTTTGGTAGCCCAAGTAGCCCAACTGAGCTTTCCAGAGTCGGCAACTTGAATCCGAGACCAATCTTTTCAGCCCATTCCTTGCGCCACTGGATGTTCTCAATCAGTTGCTTCGCGTATCGCGTGCCCATCTCCCGATTCTCATGGCCCATCCAGTAATCCACCAAAAGATTCCGGGCGTCGGACATCTGAAGCACGGATTCGCGGAAACGCCTGAAGCAGTGGAAACCCGCCCTCGGCTGCTTGAGAGCGAGAAGCGCGGGATGCAGGTTGTCGCGAACAATGTTGCGTGCTGATAGCGGCTTACCGCTTGCGGAGCAGAACAGGAACCCTTCTTTGCGGTCGCCAGCAAATTCTGATAGCAAAGCGGCGAGTTCCTTTGGAACGTCCACATCCCGAACGGCGGCGTCTGTCTTGGGGTCCTGCTCTTTCCCGCGCCAGATAGCCTGCCGAATGTAGATCGTGGAACAATCGTCGGAGATCTTCGAGTATTCATCCGACAGAGGCCCTAATCTAATTGCGAGGGCCTCTCCGATCCGCAAACCACTTCCAGCCAGCAATGCGTAGAGAACGCGATACCGACCTGCAACAGCGGCCAAGATTTTTTCGATCTCCTTGGCCGTTCGCGTCGGTCGGTTCTGCTTCTTCGGGTTGACGACTGGAAGCCCGATGAAGTGAGAGTTCCAAGTTCGAGGGTGTACCTGTTCGCCTTCATCGTTAACGACGCTTGCTATCACCGATTGAAGGACATGAATGTAGTTGACGATTGTTTTGTCGGAAAGATTCGCAGCTCGCATTTTGATCACAAGCTGCTTGGCAACTTCATTCTTGATGTCGACCAAGGGCGTCTCGCCAATGATCTGGTTGAGCCAGTTCACGGCAGCTTCATAACCAGCCAGTGTGGCTGGCTTGATTGGCTTACGCTTCCTTCGGCTGACAATTCGTCCGGCTCGCATCTCGTCCAACCACCACTGTGCTTGCTGCTTGAATGTGGTGGTGGGAGAGGTGACTTCCTCGAAGGTCTCGGGGGAGTCAACTTGCGTCTCGCGTATGTAATCTCGTAGCTTACGTTCCGCCATTGTTTGCGTCACTTCGCCGAGGGAGATCACTTTACGAAGACGTTCGTGCTGGCCGAGCTGGTCCACCCAATAACGGCCATACTTCGGACACAGACCTTTCTTGTGATTACACCTCCCGTTTTTGCATTTTGGTTTCACGAACACATTTCCGTTCTGACCAATACGGCGGCTCATCGACTTGCCTCTCCGCCTTATCGGTGTCGCTACGGCGAGAATATCACGCCGAGCTTGCGGCTCAGGAGTACTTTCGACACGGTACCGCGCACGAGTGCCCGGTTCGGTGTCACCGGGGCTGCTGTCCGAAGACGAGCCTGTGATGGGGCGTCCTGGCGCCAACAGGCTGGGCGAATGTTTGGTACCCAGCGTCCCGCGCAAACAGACGCTCTGACTGTTCGCTGTCAAAGCTTCGGATTTCGTCCCCGTACTCATTTCTGAACTCCGAAGGGCAAGGGATTGGAGTGGGAAAGGTGAAGTGGTTAAGGGGGAATGGGACAAGGGAATGGAGTCCGCCCTGTGGGTAGTGCAAGGGCGCGAACGTTTTCGCTTTTGCAGTTGCTGCGTTTCATTGTGTTTGTCGAAGGAACTCGCGGAACAGTGGGTGGTACAGCTTGTAGCGGCCTCGTCCTGTGCGGATCAGCACGCCTTTCTCAACGAGGCGCGCGCGATGCTCTCTGTGTATTTTCCCGGTGAGGTGATGCGCAGGAATATCGCTTTCGGAGAAGCTTGCGAATTGGTGAGCGAGCCCGAGTTCTTTGGCACTCAGTTGGGCAATATCAGACCGGAATTTCTCGCGACCCAATTGATCGAATATCGCGGGCCAAATCGCTTCGAGTTTCTGTGAATGAATCTGGCCCTCCAGGGTGGATAAACGCTTACACACGAAAGCAAGAAAGTACGGGTGTCCGAGGGTTTTTTCGTGGAGCCAAGTGGCGATTATCGCGCTTGGATCAGGTGAGGTTCCGAAGACCGACCGCGTATATTCGATGGTCTCTTCGAAGGTAAAAGGCTCCAGATAAACCTTTGTGTAAAACCGCACTGCTGGCTCCGCTAGAGCCTTCGTTTCCGCGAAATAGTCGGGTTTGGCTGAGAAGCAGACACTGTAATTCATCCCTTCGATGCCGAAGAACTGAAACTGGTCTCTGATCGTCAGGGCGAGGTCTGATTTGCTTATGCCGATGTTTTGGAGATCATCCAAAAAGAAGATCGCGCCGTTTAATTGTGCGGGCCGGAAGAAATGATCCCAGGCTTCCTTGAGCTTGTGTCTGAGGAGAGAACTTCCCGAACTGAGGAACAGGCGGCGGGAGTGACGTTCCAAGCCGACCGCACCGAGATTAAGCTGTTTGAGTCTCCAGTTTCGAAGTTCGGCGCGCAAACGGGCCTCCAGGTTTGGCATAGCCAGCAAGGCATCCCCGAATTTGTCGAGCAGGCTCTCGGCGAGGCGCATGTAGTCGTGAACGTCGGTCGAAGCTGAGAAAAGAATCGGGAGGAACGCAAATGCCGGTTCGGCGCACACGGCCGCGAATTTCAACAGCAAACTGCTCTTGCCAATTCCCCAATCGCCGAGAATCGCGAACGAACTCGTTCGACCTGCCGTCAGTCCTTGTTGCAAGGCCTCGCGGAACGCCTCAATGTGCTGCCTCCGGCCAACAAACTCGTCAGGTCTGACTGGGAAATTGGGCTCAGGACGCATGTCGGACCTCCAAAATCACAGAGCGATGCTTGTCAGCGTATTTTTGTGACTTTCGTGACTTTTGTGACTTTTGCTGGGCTGCACGGTAGGCGGCATGAGCACACGCCGCCTACCGTGCAGAGGTGGAAGGAGTTATTTGGTGGGTCTTGCTGCTTGTGGGTGGGGAGTCTGAGGGGGTTAGTTCGCGGTTTTGGGAACGAGGGCGTGGTTCTCAACGAAGGCACGGTCGATCACGGCTTCCGGCCTGTCGATCCCGAGCTTGATGAATGCAAGCGAGATCCAATCGTTGCATTTCTCGATCACGCAGGCCTCGCCGAGAACGACTTCCTTCGATACGAGGTAATGCGTGAAGCCGTTTCCCTCACTTGCCATGAGGCACCTCCAGTTTTTGGATTTTGCGGTTTTGGGTTATTCGAGCGGCAGGGCTTGGTTCAGTTTGTGGATCGTTCAGTCGCGGATTGGTCAGCGGGCTCGTTCGCTAGGTTCGTCTGATCCGGCAGGTCGTCGAATAGAAGGAATCCCTGCGGATCAGATGTCGCTGCGGCCTCGATGAGCACGTCTGGTATTCCCAGTTCGCGCAACTTCTCGGGCCGGAAGACCAGTCGCGGCTCGGGACTGCGGTCGTCTGGATCGAGTATCCGCAGATCAACCAAGGTCGCGCCTGGCTTCCGATACGCCGGCCAGTGCGTGTTGTTGATGGTCACTACGCGGTCGTACATGGTTTCACCTCCCGATGCCGTAGCCGCATTCCCGTCCGCCGAAGGTGTTGTAGGAGCCATCGGGCAGATCGAGGTATACGGCGTAGCCTCGCGGATCGCTGTTGAAGTGGTTGAGGACCAAGCCCGCGCGTTCCAGCACGGTCTTGATCCGGGTTTGTAGGTTTTGCTTCCGTCGCTCTTGCCGCTCAGTCAGGCCGGAATTGCAGGCGAACTCGCTCAAACGATTGAGCGAGTTCGCGAATCTGCAAAGCTCGGCGGCGTCTTGAGCAGCGTCGCGCGGCGTGCGCTTTCCGATGGACGCGATGTAGGCACACAGAACTGCCTCCTGCGTGTTCGTTCGCATGGGTGTTGCTCCTGAGTTGTGGGTTGAAAAGCCGAGAGGGTGGGCTGGGGAAGCTTGAGGGTGTACTGCTGGACGCACTGTTCCAGTTGTCAGAGGTTGTGTGTCAAAGGGATTGTGGGATTAGAAGGTTCGGTGAGCTATTCGTGCCGCAACGCAACCGCAGGATCAACCCCCATCGCTCGTCTCGCCGGAATGTAGCACGCAGCCAGCGCTACCATCATTAGGACAATCGCGATGCCTGCAAACGTCCACGGGTCGCCAGGCCGGACGTGGTAGAGAAGGCTCTGCAAATATCGCGTAACGCCGACGGCCACACCGAGGCCCACCACAACCCCCGCCAGCGTTACCACAAGGCCCAGTCTAGCCGTTAGCCAAAGGATTTCGTGCCGCCGGGCGCCGAGCGCCATTCGCACGCCGATCTCATGCGTCCGCCGAGCGACTCCGTGCGCCACCAGTCCGTACAGGCCGATGCAAGCAAGCGTGAGCGCAAGCAGACCGAAAAGGATCGAGAGCGTCGCCACAAGACGTTCCTGGTAGATTGTCCTGTCGATTTCCTCCAACTGCGTCATCATCTGCAGAATGAAAAAGTCTAGGTTGACCTGACGAACAGCATCGCGCACAAGCGAAACAAGCGCCTTCGGATCACCCTCTGTCCGCAACGCGAAGGTCGACAATCTGTACATATGCGGCGTAAAAGCCGTCGCCTCGGCCTCTTTCCGAATATTTTCGTACTTTGTGTCGCCTACAACACCGATGATTTGCCAATCAGGCGTTTGAGATTCACCCTCGCTTAGCACGCGCCCGAGTGGATTGTCATTGCCAAGTAGGGTTCGAGTGAAAGTACGGTTGACAACAATGGGTTTCGGCACTGTTGACGATTCAAAATCGGCCCTCGTGAAAGTCCTTCCCGCAACGAGTGGAATCTTCATCGTTTCGAAGAAACCTGGCCCGACAGGAAGGAGCTCCGTTGAGAGCACAGAGGAAGAAGGCGTGCCAAGGAGGTGAAATTCGCCGCCGTAAGAGCCGCCACTCAACATCGGCATCGCTGAATAACTCGCTGAGCTTACGCCAGGCATGGCCGCGAAGCGGCTCTGCAGTTCCTGGTTCAGTTTGTCACACCGTGGATCATCGATCGCCAACCCACTCGCCGTCATGTCCACGTCAAAGAGAAGAAGATTGCCGGTTTTGAACCCGGCATCCGCCCCTTCCAGATTCAAAACCGTTCGGCCCAACAATCCGGCCCCGACAAGTACAAGAATCGAAACCACCACCTGGGCAACCACGAGAATGTTACCGAGATGCGCCGATTGCCGGGTCGTAGTGCCGGATTGGCCGCCGCTTAGTTTGAGGATCGGAGCGACATCAACGCGAGAACCACGAAGAGCTGGGGCAATTCCGAAAAGCATCCCTACTAAAGTGGAAGCGGCCAATGTAAAGCCGAGAATGTGCCAATCGATTCCGACATCGATCTGGAGCGGAACGTACGAATTTGCCGATAGAAAGGAAACTAAGGACCTCGCGGCGAACTCGGCGAACATGATCCCGAGCGCACCACCCGCCGCGGACAGCATAAGACTCTCCGTCAAGAGTTGCCGCACGATCCGCACACGCGGCGCGCCAAGTGCATTGCGCACAGCCATTTCATTCTGCCTCGCCGAAGAGCGCGCGAGCATCAGACCCGCTACGTTGGCGCAAGCCAACAATAGGATCAAACCTACAGCCATCATCAGCACATACAGTGGCTTTGCATATGCCGTGCGAAGCGACGCCAGGCCTTCGGCTGCTCGATAGAGTGTGAGTCGTGGTGCATCGTCTGCTTTGAAGAGTGCTGTCGGACCACTCGTCGTGCTTGAGATGAACATCGCGTTGAGCTCTGCCTCAGCGCGGCTGTTTGTCACGTCGGGCTTGAGTCGCGCCAACACGTAAAGCCACAGCGAGTTGGCATCCGTCCGGCTCGGCGCATGTGGATTCACGATGGACTCAGCGGCTAGCGGAAGCCAAAAGTCTACCGGCACACCGGGATCAAAGTCGGGGAAGTCGCGGCCGGTAATGCCGACAATCCGGAATGCCTTGAGATTGACCGTAGCCGTCTTCCCAAGCACGCTTTTATCGCCTCCGAGCTCGTTCTGCCAATAGCGGTAGCTGACGACGATTACCGGCTCTGCACCAGAGACATCATCATTGCCATCAAGCGTGCGCCCGACGGCTGCCCGCGCACCAAGCGTGGGGAAAAAATCGCCCGAGACGTACATTCCCCAAAGTTTCCCAGGGCTGCCCTCTACGCGAACTGCTGCGTCCGCGCGCACGAAGGAAAGCACGCCGGTAAAGATATCCCGCATCGACCGAATTTGCTCAAACAAGGGATACGAAAAAGAACACGCGGTTGGCGAGGAAGAAGATCTCCCTGACCCACTCGGGCAGCCGCGGAAGCCTGCGAAATAGTTTGCGTTTGGTTTCTTGTGCGCCGTCCACTGCAGCAAAACGAGTTGCTGTGGATTAGGCACAAGCAGTAAGCGTAGCGCCACCGCATTAATCAGGCTGAAAATAGCAGTGTTGGCGCCGATACCAAGCGCCAATGTGAGAACCGCAACTGCGGTAAAGCCCGGTGCCTTGCGTAGTACGCGAAGACCAAAGCGCAAATCCTGAACGAAGTCCTGAATCCAATTCACTCCGCGGGCGTCGCGGCACTCCTCCTTGGTCTGCTCGATACCGCCCAGGTCGAGCCGCGCGCGGCGGCGCGCCTCTGCTTGCGCCATCCCTTGCGCAACGTATTCTTCGGTTTTTCGTTCGAGGTGCTCGCGCAGCTCATCATCCAATTCCTGGTCCGCCCGCGCCCAGCGAAACAACGACCGCAGCCGCAGGGGAATCGTGAACAGCCAATGCTCCGGTCGCATGCTCCGGCCCTCCTTCACTCATACCTCAGAGCGACCATCGGATCGACGCGCATCGCCCTACGCGCCGGAATATAGCTCGCCGCTAGCGCGACACCGACCAATATCGTAATGACAGCAAAATACGTAAGCGGGTCCGTGGCTTTTACCTCAAAGAGCATGCTTTGCAGCAGCCGTGTGACCCCCGCGGCGCAGAGCAATCCAAGAACAATGCCTGCGGCGGTCAAGGCAAGACCTTGCCGTAGGATCAACCGCAGAACATCGCCGGGACTGGCGCCCAGGGCCATGCGCAAACCGATCTCGCTGGAGCGCTGGCCGACTACATAAGACACCACACCGTAAACGCCTGCCATTGCCAGAATCACCGCCAAGGCCGCGAAGACTCCGAGCAGCAGTGTGCGAAATCGCGGGGCCGCGACGTTCTCGCTCACGGATGCTTCCATCGTCGTGAATTTCACAGGAACGTCGGGGGAAAGCGCCTGCGCTTTTTGCCGGAGGGTTGGGAAGAGGGCGCTTGGTTCAAGCGCTGTGCGCACCAGGATGTTTAAGTCCGTCGAGGGCCCTGGATGTTGCAGATAAGGAGCAAAAATCTCGCACTTCGGCGACGCGGCAGGTCCAGCCTGGCGGACATTGCCAACCACACCGACAATTTTCATTGGCTCTGGTGAGTCCATTCCCCAATGGATCAAATGGCCTATCGGGTCCTGTCTCGGAAACGCCTCAGTAGCCAACTTCTGATTGATAATCGCCGTAAACGGCGCGTCAAACGTGTCGCGGTCATCGAAGTCGCGACCCTCGATCAGAGGAATTCCCAAAGTCGCGAACGCACCCGGCGCGGCGATCGAATAAACGGCACTTGACGGATTCACGAGGTCCGTTTGTTGGTCGATGTAGTAGCTTCCGACCGACAGCACGTGCACCGGAAGCTCCATAACGGCACCGGAATGCAATACGCCCGGAATGGCCGCAATTTCTCGCAGCAAGTCTTTGTAGAATGCAGTAGCGCGTTTCTGACTTTCCTGGTCGGATGCTGGAAAGCTAGTCTCCATCACCAACACGCGCTCGGGGCGGAATCCTAAAGAGACGTTCTGGAGCGCGACAAAGCTCTTCAGCAGCAAGCCTGCGGTAATTAGCAAAATCAGGGAAAGCGCGATTTCGGCTACAACGAGTCCTCCACGAAAGCGAGCGGCCATGGCCCCACTGGCTGCACGGGTCGTTCCCTGCTTCAGCGATTTATTCAAATCCAGTCGCCACACCTGTAAAGCGGGCGCCAGCCCAAAAAGTGAGCTGGCAAGCACAGAAACGACAAAGCTAAATGCAAGCACGCGGGCATCTACCGACGTTTCCGAAAGGCGGGGCACATCGGTGGGAGCTAGCGCGACGAGGGCGCGTTCGCCCCAAAATGCCAGGAGCACCCCTATCGCGCCTGAGAGCAAAGTCAGGACGAGGCTTTCCGTAATGAGCTGGCGGGCGATGCGGACTCGACCCGCCCCTAGGGCTAACCGAACGGCTATCTCTCTGGTGCGTCCCACCGCCTTGGCCAGCAACATACTCGCCAGATTGGCGCACGCGATCAGCAGCACAACACCCACGGCGGCGAGCATCACCCAGAGCGTAAGCCGGAAGTTGCTCACCATGTCATCGCGCATCCGCGTGACCGCAACGCTCTCGTCACCATTGCTGTCTGGATACTTTTCTTCCAGCCGTGAGCCGAGTGCGGTCATTTGCGCTTGCGCCTGCTCCAAAGTGACGCCTGGTTTCAGCTTTCCGATCACACGGTAGTTGTGTCCGGACCGGAATTCGTTGTCGCGAAAGATGGTGTTCGCAGGAAACCAGATGCTCGTTTTGTTCGGGAAGTAAAAACCAGGAGGCAGCACGCCGACAACATCCAAGGTCCGGTCAAACATATGGATTTTTTGCCCCAACGCTTTGTTCGGGTTGCCATAGTGACTGACCGCGAAAGCGGTGCTGATCATCGCTGCGCCAGCGCTCCCCGGCTTTGTTTCGTCAGCGTTGAATTCGCGGCCAATCGCCGGTAGCACGTGGAAGACTCGGAAAAATTCTCGCGAGGCCAGGGCCACCTGGGCGTACTCGGCCACGGGCCCGGCCATGACCGCGGTGTCGCGGCCTTGGTAGTAGGCTATGGCTTCGAACGCTGTGCTCTGGTCGTGCCAGTCGCGAAAATCCGGCGCAGAAACCGGACCATGCCCTCCGCTCTTCTTCCACAGGCTCGCTAAGGTCACGATCCGGCCCGGATCATTAAACGAAAGGGGCCTCAGCAGCACGGCATTCACGACGCTGAACATGGCCGCGTTAGCGCCTATGCCTAAGGCCATCACCAATACCGCCACCGAGGTAAACCCGAGATTCTTGCGCAGCATTCGCATGCCGAAGCGTATGTCCTGAAGCGCCGTCTCGATCACCCGCACGCGACGTGCGTCGCGGCATTTCTCTTTGGTCTGCTCGATACCGCCCAGGTCGAGGCGCGCGCGGCGGTGCGCCTCTTCTTGCGTCATCCCTTGCGCGACGTATTCCTCGGTTTTTCGGTCGAGGTGGTCGCGCAACTCGTCATCCAGTTCCTGGTCGGCCTGCGCCCAGCGAAACAACGACCGCAGCCGCAGTGGAATCGTGAACAGCCAATGCTCCGGTCGCATTCTCCGGCCTCCCTCACTCGTATCTCAGGGCAACCATCGGGTCGACGCGCATAGCGCGCCGAGCCGGAATGCAGGAGGCAAACAGCGCGACCCCGGCGAGAATCGCCGATACAAGAACAAACGTCATCGGGTCGGTTGGCTTCACCTCGTACAACAGGCTGGACAAGTAGCGCGTCAGCCCAATGGCCCCGGCAATCCCGGCCCCCAGGCCAATGATGGTGAGGCCGAATCCTTGCCGAACGACGAGCTTGAGGATGTCACTTTCTTTCGCGCCGAGCGCGATGCGTATGCCGAATTCACTGGTTCGCAGACTGCAGGAATACGCGATTACGCCGTAAATCCCGATCACGGCAAGCAGGAGCGCGAGAGCCGCAAAAAGCCCCAACAACAGCGCCCGGAAGCGCCGCGGAGCCACGGAATTCGCGAGGACTTCATCCATGGTCATGATCTCGGACACGGGCTGATTATTATCTACGCTTGCGACGGCACTTCGCACGGCGCTCGCGAGCGTTTCCGGGTTGGAATCGGCCCGCAGTATGAACGCCATCGCGAAAGTCGGCTGCTGCGTGTACGGGACGAAAAGCTCCGGGGCGGGCTCCCGTTCGAGCGCATCCTGCCGCATGTCTGCGACGGTGCCCACGATTTCGCTCCAAGGGGCAGGCGGCGGCCCGAAGGCAATGTGCTGGCCGAGCGGGTCTCGGCTGCCGAATACCAATTTCGCGAGACGCTCGTTGAGGATCGCAACATGCTTGCCTGCCGAATCGGTTTCGTTGAAGGCGCGCCCGTTCAAGAGGCGAACCCTCATCACATGGAAGTACTCCGGGCTGATGGCAGTAATCGAAACCGGCTGGCTCCGGCGAAAGTCTTCCGCACCTTGCACGTGCACAATCCCCGTGGCGTTGAGAGGCGGACCTAACGGATAACGCTGCGTCAGTGCCGCTTCCTTTACTCCGGGCAGGCTGCGAATCCGTTCGAGCGCGTCGTGGAAGAACGCCGCATGCAACTGGGAATCGAAGTTTGCCGCGGTCAGAGGCCTTTCCACCGTGGCGATCAGGAGATGATCGGGATCGAAACCAAGATCCACTTCCGTGAGACGCAAAAAGCTCCGCAATAGCAGGCCGGCCCCTACGAGCAGAATCAGCGACAAAGCAATTTCGCCGGCGGCCATCAGGCCGCGCAAACGATGTGTCCCCGAAAAGGCTCCCGAATGCAGGCCTCCTTCTTTGAGGGTTTCGTTCACGTCGGTTCGGGAGGCGATGAAGGCGGGAACAAGACCAAAAATCAGTAGCGCGACGGCGGAGATTACGGCGGAGAAAGCGAAGATGCGCGGGTCAAGATGCACATTAGCCGGAAGGCTCGCCGGAATGAGTTCCTTCAAAATTTTTGTGGCCCAGAAACCGGTTACCGATCCTAAAAGCGCCCCAATCACCACCAGCAGCAAACCCTCCGTAAGCAATTGCCGGACGAGCCGCAGGCGCCCTGCACCAAGGGCTACTCGGACAGCGATCTCCCGGCCTCGAGCAACGCCGCGCGAGAGCAACAGATTGGTGACGTTGGCGCACGCGATTAAGAGCACAAACCCGGTGGCTCCCAAGAGAATCATCAGAAGCGAGCGCACGTTGTGGACCAGCACCTCGTGCAAAGGGATGACTTCCACGGCTACGTGCTCGCGAAACCGCGAGGCTTGCGGCGGGTATTCCTTGTTCACCGCCTGAGTAAGGAGTTGCAGGTCCGATTGCGCCTGGGTCACTGCTACGCCGGGCTTCAGGCGCCCAATGGCGATAAGCCTCATCAATCGCGGGGAGTGTGGTGAAAATATTTCCGCATCCAGAGCGAGCGGGGTCCACACATCAGCCTGGGGAAAACGCAGGCTGGCGGGCATGACTCCGACAACCGCATAGCCTGTGCCGTCGAGCTGAATGGTCTCGCCAATCGTTCGCGGGTCGGCGCCGAAGCGGTTGCGCCACAAGGTCTCATTGATCACGGCCACGTGCTCCTGGCTCTGTTTGCCCTCATCGGGCAAAAATACGCGGCCTGCAATCGGCCGTACGCCCAGCATCGAGAAAAAACCGGCCGTGACGTTCGTGACTGTGACGCGTGTCGGCTCACCTGCGCCGGTGAGGTTGGCGCCAACCGTTCCGCCGAAAGCTCCAATTTGCTCAAAAACGTGGTTGCCGTCCTTCCACGCGGGAAAATCCGCGCTGACTACGGTGGAAGGACCAAACCCGAAGTGTTCGGTGGCCCACACCAGCCGTGAGGGATCGCTGTAGGGCAAAGGGCGGAGCAAAACGGCGTCCACTAAACTGAAGATGGCTGTATTGGCGCCGATGCCGAGCGCGAGCGTGAGGACGGCAATTCCGGCAAAAGCGGGAGATTTGCGCAGCGAGCGCGCCCCTAAGCGCAAATCCTGAACGAAATCCTGAATCCAATTTACACGTCGCGCGTCGCGGCATTTCTCTTTGGTCTGCTCGATACCGCCCAGGTCGAGCCGCGCGCGGCGGTGTGCCTCTTCTTGCGTCATCCCTCGCGCGACGTATTCTTCGGTTTTTCGGTCGAGGTGGTCGCGCAGCTCGTCGTCCAATTCCTGGTCCGCCTGCGCCCAGCGGAACAACGACCGCAGCCGCAGTGGAATCGTGAACAGCCAATGTTCAGGTCTCATTCTCCGACCCTCCTTACTCGTACCTCAGGGCAATTATAGGATCGACACGCATGGCGCGTCGCGCTGGCAGATACGCAGCTAGCGCGGCTGCGATAATCAGAACGAGGCATGCCACGATTATCGTTCCTGGATCCTGAGGTTTGACGCCGAAAAGCAAGGACCGCAGCCAGGAGGTTGCAAGGAGCGCGAACGGAACACCCACGGCGATCCCTACGGCAACAGGACGTAGCGCTTGCTTTAACAGCATTCGCAAGATCGCCCTTCGTTCAGCGCCAAATGCCAACCGAATTCCAATCTCTGTCGTGCGCTGTGTGACAGAATATGACGTCACTCCGTAAACGCCGAAGCAGGCGAGCAGCATGGCCGCCGCGCCAAACGCAATCACGAGGTTAGTCTGGAATTGGCGTTGCGCCACCGAACCTTCAACGACTTCGTCCATCGTTCGTAACGCAGAGAGCGGCAGTTCAGGATCAATGCTACGAATTACCTCCCGAATCGCCGGAACAATCGCTGTGGGAGCGTTGGCCGTCTTAATGGCGAACGACGCGGCGGTGAAGTAGCCCTGCCAGTAAGGCAGGTAGACGTTGAATGACGGTCCAGCCTCCAGGCTGACGCCTCGCACATCGTTCACGACTCCGATCACTTCCTTATCGGGATTGCTCGGGGGACCAAAATGGAAGCGCTTTCCGATCGGGTCTTCGCCGGGCCAAGCGCGTCTGGCAATTGACATCGAGATCACCGCAACCTGGCGCTGCTGATCAGCGTCGGTGAACATGCGGCCGCTTTGCAGCGAGATGCCCATAGTCCTGAAGTAATCGCTGTCCACAGTTCGAATATTGCCGACTGCATGCTCGAAGAGCGGGATGTCCGTACCTGGAATCACCAGTTGGCTATTGCCGCCCTCCCCGGCAAGGGGCAACATGTTCGCGGCTGCAGTGTCGGTGACTCCCGGCAGCACCCTAAGCCGATCCAGCGCCATGTGGACGAACGCGATGCGGCTTTCAGGAGTAGGGTAACGACTGTTAGGCAAATCCACACCCACTGTCATAATGTGGCTTGTATCGAAGCCGCGGTCGACATTCAGAAGATTGATGAGACTCTGCAACAGGAGACCGGCGGCGATTAGGGCTACGGCGCTCAGCGCCACTTGCGCGCCGATAAGCCAAAAACGGAGGCGCCCGGCTTCACGGCTTGCCGTCGATCGCATTCCGCTTGCCAGGGCTTCGCCAACCTCGGCTCTGCCTAATTGCGAGGCAGGCGACACGCCTATCACAAGGCCTGCGATGGTGGAAATAGCCAGTGCAAACACGATGGTGGGTACGTCGATGTGGACCTCGTCCAGCCGCGGAAGGTCAGCGGGCGCTAGGGCCAAAATCGCTCGAATCCCTAGATAAGCGACGAGCATGCCACATGCACCACCCACCGCCGATAGCGTGAGGCTTTCAACAATCATCTGACGCTTGAGGCGCCAGCTGCTGGCCCCGAGCATGGACCTCACCGCCAGTTCGCGGCGACGCGAGGAAAGGCGCGCGAGCAGCAAGTTTGTGATATTGATGCAACCAATGAACAACACGATGCTCACGGCCAACAGCATCAACTCGAGACCAGTTTTCGCTCGTCCTACGATGCGGTCCTGAAGTGGGACTACGTGTGATCTGAGTTCCAAGCCAAGCGCTTTCGGCATCTGAGCCGAAAAATTCCTCTCAATTGCATCGACTTCGGAAGCCGCCTGTTGGCGTGTAACACCTGCTTTGAGGCGCCCAATTGACACGAAGTTGAAACCGCCAGTTGGCGCAAGCTCCTCAGGGGTCAGCGCGATTGGTTTCCATATTTGTGGCTTGTCTTCCACGATCGTGAGTGGGTACAGGTCACTCAGCTTTGGAAAATGAAAGCTGGCGGGGAGGACCCCCACGATCTCGTAGCGCTCACCGTCGATGGAAAATGTTCGACCTATAATCTCGGGATCGGCCGAATAGTGACTGCGCCAGAGTTCGTTGCTGATTATCACGACGTGATCGCGCCCTGGAACGTCTTCGTCGTTGAGAAAGATACGGCCCAGTTGTGGTCGAACGCCTAGCAACGGAAAAAAGTCGGGTGAAACTCGTGCGGCGGGGAGACGCTCCGGTTCGCTGAAGTCTGTCACGTTGACGTTCCCGCCACCGATAAGCGCAATGCCCTCGAATGATCTCGCTCCCCTTCGCCATTCTTGAAAATGCAAGCCGTTCACCGGGATGGATCCGACGCTTGGCGTCCACTCGTCAATCATCACCAGCTGGGTCGAGGCGGCGTACGAAAGCGGCCGAAGAATAATGGTATCGACGACGCTGAAGACCGCTACCGTCGTGCCGATTCCTAAGGCGAGCGTGAGGATCGCCGCAAGAGCAAATGCTGGACTTTTTTGAAGCATGCGCAGGCTGAAGCGCAAATCTTGAGCGAAATCCTCAATCCAATTTACTCGGCGGGCGTCGCGGCATTTCTCTTTGGTTTGCTCGATACCGCCCAGGTCGATTCGCGCGCGCCGGTGCGCCTCTTCTTGCGTCATCCCTTTTGCTACGTATTCGTCGGTTTTTCGTTCGAGGTGGTCGCGCAGCTCGTCATCCAATTCCTGGTCCGCCTGCGCCCCGCGAAACAACGACCGCAACCGCAGTGGAATCGTGAACAGCCAATGCTCCGGTCGCATTCTCCGGCCCTCCTTCACTCGTATCTCAGAGCCGCCATCGGATCGACTCTTGTCGCCCGTCGAGCAGGGACGAGTGTGGCAATAAGCCCGAATAATCCGAGCACCGCCACCGCTAATACAATGGGTACGGGATCCAGCGGGTTGAGTCCATAAAGCTGACTGCTCAAGACCCGGCTCGTGGCAAGAGACAGCGGTATGCCCAGAATCAGACCGAATGCAATCAGCAGGAATGCGCCCCGCAGCACAAACCGAACGACTTGGCCCCGACTAGCGCCTAGCGCTATTCGCACGCCAATTTCGCCCGTGCGGCGTCCGACATTGTGGGCAGTAACGCCATACAATCCGATCGAAGCTAAAACCAAAGAAAGAACGCCGAATAACGAGGTGAGGCGTGCGATGAGTCGCTGCTGTGTGAGCCGCGTGGCGACTTTCTCTTTCAGAGTGCGAATCGAAATGATCGGCAGACTGGGGTCTACCGAAGCCATGCCTTGGCGTACCAGCTCTTCGGACAGGCTAGCTCCCGGACGTGCCAGGATGACAATGTCGTGCAAGAAAAGTGAACCAAGATTGGTTTGCGAATAGTCGGCTTGTGCTTCCGGCAAAAAGAAGAACGCGCCATCCGGCTTATCGAGCGTGAGGTAGCGGGCATTTTTTGCTATACCTACCACTTCGTATTTGCCGCTGTTATCCGCCTCCGTGCCGAAGTGCTTGCCAATCGGATCTTCGTTCTGGAAGAACTTTCGCGCAAACGCTTCATTGATGACTGCTACTTTTCGCGAACTCGCCGTATCCTCTTCGGTGATGCCGCGTCCTTTGACGATATGGGTTCCGATGACATCAAGGTATCCCGCCGAAACTCGATCCCAGGCAGCAGAGTTGTCATCTTTCGGCCCAGGAGCAGGATGTCCGTCCACCCAAACGCCAGCACCCCAACCGTAGCCAACTGGTGAGTATTGACAGAGAGCCACGGAAGATACGCCTGGAATGTTTGTTATCGAATCGCGGATTCGCCGATAAAGTGCGGGGAGTTGATCAGACCGGTAGCCTGCCAACCGCGGATCCATGCTGGCAACGATGCGGCGGTCCTGAAGGAACCCTAAATCTTGATTCTCGAGCCTCTGCAAAGCTGCGGTGAGCAGTCCTGCCGCTGATAACAGGACGAGCGAGAACGCCGCCTGAAGCACCACGAGTGTTTTCCTTGGCAGCGAGCCCTCGCGAGCGGTGGAGCGACTGCTCCCGTGAAGCGCTTCATTTGGGTCTACTCGGGTGGCCATCCACGCGGGACCGATGCCGAACGCAACGCCCGTCACTAGCGAAATAACAAACGCGAACAATAGAACCGGCTTGGAAGGCGACGCGCTGATTGGCACGCGAGCAAAGCCGGCGAAGGTAGGGAATGCGAAATGAAGGATCAGGCGCGTGCACGCGAATGCGATCCCCACCCCGGCCGCTCCGCCAAAGAGCGAGAGTAAGACGCTTTCGGTAAGGGGCTGTTTCAAAATGCGCGAAGTTTGGGCTCCCAGAGCCACGCACAGCGCTGTCTGCCGCCTCCGCTCCATTCCGCGAACGAGCATAAGGTTGGCGACGTTGGCGCAGACGATCAGCAGCACAAAGCCTGAAGCCATCATGAGAATCTGAAGCCAGTGCTGGTATTGCTCGCGCATGCCCGTAATGCCGGCGCCTCCAGGAGTCAGGTAGAGCGTCTGTTCGGGGAACCTTGCGCGATCGTTCGCGCTCATGTCACTCCAGTGCGAGCGCAACCATTGTTTCAGCTCCACCCGCATTTCAGCCTCAATGGATGCAGCGTTCGCACCTGGCTGGATGCGGCCAATCAACTCCAACCAATGGGTGTCGACCTTGTTCAGATCGGCGTCGCTTTGAACATAAGGTTCGGTATTCAGAGGTAGAAAGAAATCTGGTGGACTGCTGCGCAGACTGTCGCCAAAGAAACCGGGCGGAGTGATTCCCACAACGCTAAACGGCTTGCCGTCCACTTCAAAGACTCCGCCGATTACGGACGGGTCGAGTCCATACTTTTCCTGCCACAGGCGATAGCTCATTACGGCGACTGGCGGAGCATTGGGTTGATCATCCGCATTCGTAAGAAAGCGTCCGGCATAGGCGGTTATGCCGAACATGGAAAAATAATTACCGGATACAAATTCGCCTGGATAGCTTTGCGCTGCCTCTGAGCTGCCCGATCGCCGGACGCCAAACAGTAGCTCGAGTGAGGGAAACGCCGCTAATTCGGAAAAACCTTGGGTGTGGTCTCGGAGGTACTTGTACAAGTCATAGGAAACCAGGGAGAACTCTTTTTCCTGAGTATACCCGCCCTGATAGCAGCAACGCGGTTCTTTCCCCAAACTGTACAGCTCGCCCGGATTCACGACGGGTAGCGACTTCAGTAAAACGGCATCCACCAACGTAAAAATAGAAGTCGTCGCGCCAATGCCCAACGCCAGAGTCAGGACTGTTGCGCTCGTGAACGCCGGGGCCATTCGCAAACGCCGTAGCGCGTAGCGTAAATCCTGAGTTAGGTCTTGAATCCAGTTCACGCGTCGCGCATCGCGGCATTTCTCCTTGGTCTGCTCGATACCGCCCAAGTCGAGGCGCGCACGGCGGTGCGCCTCTTCTTGTGTCATCCCTTGCGCTACGTATTCCTCGGTTTTTCGTTCGAGGTGGTCGCGCAGCTCGTCGTCCAATTCCTGGTCCGCCTGCGCCCAGCGAAACAACGACCGCAACCGCAGTGGAATCGTGAACAGCCAATGCTCCGGTCGCATTCTCCGGCCCTCCTTTATTCGTATCTCAGGGCGACCATGGGATCGACGCGCATCGCGCGCCGCGCGGGAATGTAACTCGCGAGGACCGCGACGCTGGTCAAGATCACGGAGACCGCAGTGAATGTCAGAGGGTCCGTCGGCTTCACGCCATACAACAAGCTCACCAGAAAGCGCGTCAGCGCCAGCGCGCCAACTATTCCGATTGCTACACCTAGGAGAGCCAGTATGATTCCCTGGCCAACGACGATCCTGAGAATGTCGCCTTTCTGCGCGCCCAGCGCCATGCGGATTCCGATCTCATGCGTTCGCTGCGCTGCCGAATACGAAACATTTCCATAAACTCCGACGGTGGCCAAGATCAGCGCCAGCGCGGCGAAGCTTCCCAGCAACAGTGCGTTGAAATGGGGCTCGGAAATGGATGCCGAGACCAGTTCCTCCATCGAGGCTACGTCGAAGACCGGCATCTGCGGGTCCGCGGACTGAACCACCTGTCGGATGGCATTCGTCATGGCCGTGGGTGCCTCGCCCGTGCGAACTACCAGCGAGATGCTGTTCATCAAGAACGAGCGAGGCGCCTGGTCGTACGGGAAATAGATATTAAGGGGCGGCTCCTTTCCGAGGCCCGATTGGAGCACGTCCCCTGCGATGCCGACGATCGAATACCAGGGAGTGCCCTCGAAAACCCGCACCTTGTGTCCGAGCGCGTTGCCGTCAGGCCAGACGTGTCGCGCGAAACTCTTGCTGACAACCGCCACAGGCTGGGAATTCGGGCCATCGCTCTTCTCGAAGAAACGCCCCTGGACCAACGGAATAGCGAGCGTCTTGAAATAATCCGGGCTGACCACCAATTTCCAGGCGTAGTCGTCCGGCGAAGGCGGCCGCCCCTCGATAGTGAAGTCACCCGTCAGGCCGCTGCCAGTCATCGGCAGACCAAAGGATACCGTCCCCGCCGACTTGACACCCGGCAGGACGCTGACTTTTTCGAGCATTGCGTCGTGGAAAGATCTCATCTGCGATTCGTTTTCATACTTCGTCTCGGGCAGCTCCAAGTTCATAGTCAGAACGTTGTCCGGATTGAAACCTGGGTTGATCTCCAATAAGCCGAAGAAGCTCTTAATCAAAAGTACCGCCGAAACTAGCAGGACAACGGTCATCGCCACTTCGCCCACAACCAAAAGATTCCGAGCATTACCTAAGGCTGCTCCGGGGCCCAGAGCTGCGGCAGACCCTTTAAGCGCGGCCGCCGAGTCGCGCCGAGCGGCCTGGAGAGCAGGCGCGAGACCGAAAACACAGCCGGTCACGACAGAAATGATCGCGGTGAAAGCCAGCACCCAGGGGTCAATGCTGACGGAAATCATTCGCTCGAGGACGCCGGGAGACGCCACAGTTCGGGGCATAATCGAAACCAGCGCATTCCTCCCCCATCCAGCGATGAGCACGCCCAGAACTCCGCCAACGCCTGAAAGGAGCAAGCTCTCTGTAAGCACTTGGCGCGCGATGCGACCTCGGCCCGCGCCCAACGCCTTGCGCACGGCCATCTCCCGCTGCCGTGTGGCGGACCGTGCCAGCAACAGCCCAGCCACATTCGCGCAGCCAACCAGCAGAACAAATCCAACCGCGCCCATAAGGACAAACAATCCGTAACGGATGTCGGAGACCATCGCATCCTTCAAGTAAACCAGTCGCATGGCTTCGCCAACTTTGTGCACCATATCGAGCCGCGCGGAGACCACCGCCCAATTGCTTTGTGCTCGTTCGAGCGAGACCCGCGGCGCGAGCCTGGCCAGGACTTGGTCGGAGGCATTGTGGTCATTTGTTAAGACGAGCGGAGCCCAGAAATCGGATTGTTTTGGAAATTCGAATGCGGCGGACATCACACCCACAACTGTATATGGCGTGTTATCTAACGCGATTGTCTTGCCGATGACGGCAGGGTCCGACCCGAATCGCCTCTCCCAAAGGCGGTGGCTTAAAACCACGACATTTTCGTAACCAGCCTTCTGAGTCTCGGCGCCGAAGACCCTACCAACCGCCGCCTGTGCCCCAAGTAACGGGAAGAGGCTCGCCGTGACATCAGCACCAAGAAGGCGCTCGGGAGTCCCGTTCCCGGTCAAATTCTTCGTGTCGGAATGGAATGCCGCCGTCTCGACAAAGACTTTGTTTTGGGATTGCAACTCCGCATAGTCTGGGTCGGAAAGGAGGCCGGCCCCCAGATTGTGCTCAGTCATACATAGCGTTACCAAGCGGTCCGAGTCGGGGTAAGGCAAAGGGCGGAGAAGAGCGGCGTTGACGATGCTAAAGATGGCGGTATTCGCGCCAATACTCAGGGCGAGAGTTAGGATGACAACGGCGGTAAAGCCGGGGGATTTACGCAACACGCGCAGGCTGAAGTGCAAATCCTGCGCGAAATCTTGAATCCAATTTACGCGGCGCGCGTCGCGGCATTTCTCTTTGGTCTGCTCGATGCCTTCCAGGTCGAGTCGCGCGCGGCGGTGCGCCTCTTCTTGCCTCATGCCTTGCGCTATGTATTCTTCGGTTTTTCGTTCGAGGTGGTCGCGCAACTCGTCGTCCAATTCCTGGGCCGCCTGCGCCCAGCGAAACAGCGACCGCAGCCGCAGCGGAATCGTGTATAGCCAATGCTCCGGTCGCATTCTCCGACCCTCCTTTACTCGTACCTCAGAGCGACCATCGGATCCACGCGCATCGCACGGCGCGCCGGGATATACGTTGCCAGCGAAGCGGCTGCCAGTGGCGCCAGCACCCCAAAAAAGAACGCCATGCCGTCAAGTGCTCTCATGAAGAAGAGGCGTGAGGCCAGGACACGCCAAACTCCCATCGCCAGGACAGAGCCGGCAGCACTGCCGATGAGCCCGAGCTTTAAGGATTGCTTTAACACAAGACGCATGACAGCGCTTCTGGAGGCTCCCATCGCAATTCTGATTCCTATCTCCCGCGTTCGTTGCGAGACCGAATATGAAAGCACACCATAGACTCCGGACAAAGCAAGGAGAAGGGCAAGTCCAGCCAGCACGGTGCAAACCCCGGCCGCTATTCGGAACGGGAATACACCCGCATCGCGGAACGTTTCCATAGTGTGAATCTGGTCAATCGCGCCAGGGCTTATTGCGGCGAGTTCTGTGTCCAGCGTTTGGCGAGCTCGGTCGCTACTGCCGTGCACTCGCGTCAACAGTTCCGTACCCGCAACCGTGGGGGTAGTAGGCAGATATACGATGGAAGGATCTATGCCAACAGTGAAACAGCAACTGACGATGTCTGCAGCTACACCGACGATTCGCACCACCGGAAAGCGACGTAAATTAGATTCCGGGCTGGCATCGGGGTTCGGTGTAATCCGAAGAATTTGGCCCAGCGCCTGCTTCTCTGGCCAGAAGCGCAGCGCAGTCTTCTGGCTTACGATCGCCACTGGTGCCCGCGCTTGCGCCTCTTCTTGGGTAAAGTTACGGCCGCTCAGGATGGGAATTTCGAGAACCTGGAAGAAGGCGGGAGAGACAAAATTGTATGAAGCACCTGCGACATTTCTCTCGCCTGCGATTAGTGGAACTGTCGGCAGCATTCCGTTCAGCGGGACGGATTGTGATGCGGCGATCGCTTGAACTACCGGCTCTTCCGTGAGGCGCGAGAGAATTCTCTGCCGATATCCCTCGTTGATGTCCAATTCCAAGATGCCCTTTGTCGTAAAGCCAACCTCCTGCTTGCTCATGCGGGCGCTGGCGCCAAGGGATATCCCGGCGCAGGTAAGCAACATGGCGCACGCAATAATCTGGCCAATGACCAATGCGTTGCGGAGCTTCGTTGGTCGCAGGTCGGGCATGAATTCGCCTTTCGTTGCCTGAGCTAAATCAAGACGGGTGGTTTGAATCGCGGGTGCAAGCCCAAACAGGATCGCCGACAAAGCAGCAACGGCGATCAAGAATCCGAACACACGAATATCGAAATGAAGGGTCGGTACGTTGACGATTTGAGCGAGATCTGAGGGCATAGCGGAGAACAAGGCCTGTTGGCCGAATTGAAGTAACGTTTTTGAGAGCACTGCGCCCGTCAGGGCTGCAGGCACTGACAGGACTAGGCTCTCAGTTAAGAGTTGACGTACAAGCCGAAGCCGGGCCGCGCCGAGAGAAAGTCGAAGCCCGATTTCGCGCTGGCGGGCGATGGCGCGCGCGAGCATCATACTTGCGATGTTGGCACATGCCAGTAATAGCACTAGCAGGAAGGCCGCTAGGACCGGGACCGCGGCAGCGATCAGTTGAGGGGTCAGGGGAATCGAAGTTGCCCGTGACTCAAGGACGATTCCAACAGCCTTTTCTTCCCCACTTTTCTCGTCAGCCTCACGTAGCGCCCAAACCCGCAAAGCTGCCTCAGCCTGCTTAGCAGTCAGACCGGCCCTCAGTCGACCAATAATGTCGAGCCGGTTCGGGTGTTCGGGACCGAAGAGGTTCGGTCCGTCCTCCAACCGGCCCGCCATGGTAATGGGCACCCAAAAGTCGCGCGCCGATTCATTTAGGCCCGTAAACTCGGGTTTCGTTATCCCAATCACTTGGAGAGGACAACCACGAATCACGATGGTTTTCCCTACGATGTCAGAGTCTCCACCGAATTTGTTCTGCCAAGCTTCAAAACTGAGGACAGCGACTGCGGCCGATCCGGGGTAGATTCCCTCCTCTGGCAGGAATGTCCTCCCTGCGATGGTACCCACGCCCAGCATTCGGAAGTAGTTGGCTGTGACTAATTCGCCCAAAACCGGATAACCGTCAACACGCGCAAATAGAGACTCGACGCCCGCGGTCTCGGAGAACGCGAGATTGCTATCCTGAAAGGCCTCGAATTCTGACCACGAGAAGGAGTGTCCTGCTGCACGTCGATCGGTCCATGTGAATCGATAGATACTGTTTGGATCTCGAACCGGAACCGGTCGAAGAACATAGGCGTTGAAAATTGTGAAGAGCGCGGTGTTAAGTCCGAGCGGAAGTGCGATAGTAGCGAGGACTGTCAGCACGATGACCGGCGTGCGGCGGAAGCCCCGCACTGCGTACCTCACGTCCGCGAGCGTGTCCTCGATCAAGCGGGTGCCGCGTGCGTCGCGACACTCCTCTTTGCGTTTTTCGATTCCGCCCATTTCCAAGAGCGCTTGACGACGCGCTTCTTCTGGGGCCAAACCTTTGCCGACGTACTCTTCGGTTTTTCGCTCGACGTGGTCGCGCAGCTCGTCTTCAAGCTCCTGGTCTACCTGTCTTCGACGAAACAACGACCGCAGCCGCAGCGGAATCGTATACAGCCAATGCTCCGGTCGCATCTCATCGTCTCCTATTCATATCTCAGAGCGACCATCGGGTCGACGCTGGCCGCCCGTCGTACTGGGAAATAAGCTGCAAGTAATGCTGCGGCAACCATGAGCAAAGCTGCGATGGCAATCGTCAACGGATTGTCCGGTTTAATCCCGTACAACATGCTCGCGACTAGCCTTGAGGCTCCGAGCGCCACGATAATGCCAAGAATCATTCCAATCCCAACAAGTGCTAAAGTCTCGCGCAATACCATGTTCGCGATCTCGCTGCGGCTTGCGCCTAGGGCCATGCGGATGCCGATCTCGCGGGTTCGTCGTGTAACAGCGAAACCCATGACGCCGTAAATGCCAACGCAAGCCAGCAGCATCGCCAGCGCCCCAAAGAAACTTGTGAGCCGTGCGAACAGGCGCTCCTGGGAAAGCGTTTTGCTAATCTGCTCCACTTGGCTTCGAACATCGTAGAGCGCAAGATTACGGTCCATGTTCTGGGCGACTTGGCGAACAGCGGCCGTTAATTCCATCGGGTTCTGTAATGTTCGCACCTCAAAGTTCATCGCACCGTTCGGGTACTGCTGCCAAGGCAAATAGATCGTCTCCGGTGCGTCCTCGCGGAGATCGAAGTACTTGGTATCGGCGACCACGCCCACAATTTCGACGTCTTGACCGCCCTTGTCGCCCAGACCGATTCGACGCCCGATCGGATTCCCAGCGCCGAGGAACTGGCGGACAAACCGTTCGTTTACCACCACAACCTTGGGCGCGCTCTCCGTGTCACCCTCAGTGACTGAGCGGCCGAGCACCACGGGAATTCCCAATGTCTCAAAGAAATTCTGCCCGATCCAATTAACGGCGGCGCCAACTTCCTCGCCGGATTTCGGTACATATCCCCCGATATGGAGCATCTGCCAGTTTCCGCCACCGCCGATAAGCGTACTGTGAGAGAGACTGACCGAGCGCACGCCGGGAAGAGACTCAAGCCTCCGCATCAAGTCTTGATAGAAATTCGCAAGGCGCTGACCGCTGTAGCCGTCTTGTGTCGGATCTATGCTGAACAACAGCAGGTTGTGCTCATTAAATCCCAGATTGACGCTTTGCAGACTCGTAAGCGTGCGCACAAACAGGCCTGCCCCCACTAAGAGGACGAGTGATAGAGATACTTGAGTGACTATCAAACCCTCAGCCAGTCCTAGTCGGATACCAGATTTTCCCCGCGCGCCGGGCGACATGTCTCCAGGACTCTCCTTGAGCGCCGGTGTCAGGTCCACTTGGGTTGAGCGCAGCGCTGGAGAAAGGCCAAACAGAATCCCGGAAAGCATTGAAACCGTTGCCGCGAAGCCGAACACTCGCAGATCAGGTGACACACTCAAGCTGATAGGCCAGCGTCCACTTGCCATGAAAGCGACCAGCATGTTCGTGCCCCAGAAAGCCAGGATCACACTTGCGGCCCCGCCTAAGGCCGCTAAAAGCAGGCCTTCTGTCAGCAGTTGCCGGACAAGTCGTCCCCGCCGCGCACCGATAGCAAGGCGCACAGAGATCTCCTTCTGCCGCGATTTGCTGCGGGCTAGCAGCAGATTGGCGACGTTGGCACAAGCGATCAGTAGGACCAGTCCTGCTACGGTCATCAGGATGAAGAGCGGCTTTGAGAACTCTTTACGCAGATAATCTAGGCCTTTGCTTGCTGATTCCAGGCCGATGTGCGGGATGGTCTGAGGCTTCGTCGCCGACTTTACCTGTGGGGCCATGCTCTGTTGAAGGGTTACTTCAAGCGCGGTGCGGGCTTGTTGCTGGTCTACAGCAGGCATCAGCCGACCAATTATCACAACCCACCAACCGTCGCGTGCCTCGAAGAGGTAGTTCGAATTCGACGCTGATGGTTTTCCGGAATCAGGCTGGACTGGCGACCAACTCGGTTCCACTTGCGGCTGGGTATGAAGCGGAACCCAGATATCCACAGACCTTCCCGGCTCGACGCCGAAAAACCCAGACGCGCTTACTCCGATGATCGTGAATGGGACACTGTTTATGGTAAGTGTTTTCCCGATCACTCCAGGATCGCGGCCGAACCGCTGTTCCCAATAGACGTAACTGATTACCGCTGCAGGACTTGCTCCGAGGCGGTCGTCGTCCACCGTAAAGAGACGGCCCAGGATGGGTGGAACGCCTAAGGTGGAGAAGAATGTGCCCGAGACGAGTTCTCCATCAGCGCGTCCCGGCTGTCCCTTGTAGCCGACGTTCAGTTGGCTTCCGTTGCCCGCGAACGCTGCCAAGCTAGAGAACGTCTGGTTTCTGGCACAAATGTCATCGTAGATCGCGTAGGGGAATGAAGTGCTCGTTGCGCGACCGCTTTTCTCCTTGTACCAAGTGCCCGCAAGTCCCTTGACGATGTCCTCCGGCCACGCGCCGGAGGTCCAATCGAGTAACACTAACTGTTGCGGATTCTTCACAGGCAACGTCTCAAGCATGACCGCGTTAATGAGGCTGAAGATTGCTGTGTTCGCACCGATGCCCAGCGCCAGCGTTAGCACGGCGACAGCGGTGAAGCCGGGAGATTTGCGCAGCATACGCAGACCAAAGTGCAAATCCTGTATGAAGTCCTGAATCCAATTCACGCGGCGTGCGTCGCGGCATTTCTCTTTGGTCTGCTCGATGCCTTCCAGGTCGAGTCGCGCGCGGCGGTGCGCCTCTTCTTGCCTCATGCCTTGCGCTATGTATTCTTCGGTTTTTCGTTCGAGGTGGTCGCGCAACTCGTCGTCCAGTTCCTGGTCCGCCTGCGTCCAACGAAACAATGACCGCAGCCGCAGGGGAATCGTGAACAGCCAATGCTCCGGTCGCATCTCCAACCTCCGTTTCGCGCCGCGCGACGCTCACGCCTCTTTAAGCTCAATAACCCGCGAAATGGCACTCGAAAGCCTGCCCCAGTTATCTGCTTCTTTTTCGAGCTGTCGCCGCCCCAGTCGTGTCAGCGAATAGTATTTCGCGCGCCGTCCATGCTCGGACGTTTTCCATTCGGCTGTAATCCAGCCTTCCTGCTCCAGCTTGTGCAGAGCCGGGTACAGCGATCCGTCGCTCACCTGCAACACGTCGCCAGACACTTGTTTCAGTCGCTGGCTAACCGCGAAACCGTTCATCGGTTCAAGCGCCAGAATTTTCAGCAGCAACATGTCCAACGTGCCCTGCACCAAATCCGAAGGTTTGCTCATTCTATGTCCTCGGTAACCGAGGCTATCACCTCTGTCCTCGGTAAGCAAGGGGAGATGCTTTTCGGGAAGCGAGACTGCCGGTTTGCGTATTCATTCGAATGGGTTTGCTCCTTGGTTGTGGGTTCAAAACCGAGACTGTAGAAGGAGGATCTCTGGAAGCGAGTCTGCTACTGGAGAGCGGCAGAGATCGTTCCAGTTGTCAGCGGTTATGGGTCAAAAGGGATTGTGGGCTGAGACTGTCAGTGACTGTGATCGGCGGGATTTCTCTGCTGCCCGACTACGCCAACAAATGCCATCCAACCTTTGAGACACAATCCGCTCAGGAAAACCACCACCTAGCCAGCAGGGACTTCCGTCGTCGACTTGACAGTGCGGCTGGCGATCACTGAGCTGACCAGAGCCGAGAGAAATGCTGCAAAGACGAACAAATCTAGAACCGCATGTCCGCCGTCAGGAGGGCGATGTCTGCCGAAGCTCGGGAGCACTTGGGTTCGGTTACCGTAGAAGGAATAGAACCCATCACGCTCTGGTCCTGTCCCTCCAATATAAGGAATCCACCAGTCGTGCAGATGAACAGCGACCCAGACGGAGAGCAGAACGACGGCAATCCACATTCCTGGCCTCAGCCGTCTCGTAAAGCTGACCACCATTACGAGAAGCAGGAACCCAATCACGATATCAGGGTAGAACTGGTCGTTGTGAACAGGCCAATGAAATTCGCCGTTCCACCGGCCCAGCGGTAGCCAACGGTAGAGCTCGTAGTAAACCAAAAGTACTGTCAAACGAACGACCGTGAGAAAGCAGCTTTTTTCTATTCGGCCAGGCACTTCAGGAATCTCCAAACGCGAAAGGGTGGTCTTTAAGAATCCTCACGACGGCAAGGATCGTGTTCCAGATGCGTGTGGTTGCTGGCACACCGAAAAGCTTGTCGATCCGCCCGAGATAGCCGATGGTCTTCATGTGGCAGCGGTATACTCCGAAGACGAATCGGTTCTCCGACGCGATAACCCGGACGAGCCAGTCTCCGTCGGGCGGAAACGTGATTGGTAGGGTAGCGCGGGAGCTTCCGGCCCTCGATAGGACGCTCACGAATCGAACGATGTCGGGGCGTGACGGCTCGGCTGCAAATGGATTCTCGTTCTCCAGACGGATGAGATCTCGACCGTCGCAGAGCATAACCTCTGCCTCGAATGGCAGCTTCCGCAGCAACGCTGCACGAAATGTGGCTTTAGGGCTGGGCTTCCGAACGACAAATGTTCCCGCAGCGCCGACATTCACGACGCCATAGTCGCTGAGCTTTTTTGCGAGGATGTTCGGGCGAACCGTTCTGTGGCCGCCCACGTTCACACCTCGAAGAAACACGACAAGAGCCATGTCCGTCACCGGTCGCCATCATTCCGAGGCGTTTGAAACTCCGCCGGCCAAATTCGATACGATGAGTTGGTTTATTGCCTTTGTGTGCGTGTGGACCAGCCAGTGCGATGCGTCGGAAATGCGATGGACAGCGAGTCGCGTCACGTATTCTTCCAGCCCGTCGAGGTTCTGAGGCAAGAGCGCTGGGTCGTTCATGCCCCAAATTACGAGTGTGGGTACGTCAACTTTTGCACTCCAACGAGACGGGCCGTCGCCCGCCGAAGAAGCTGTGAGACGATTGGCTCGGTAATAGTTCAGACCGCCGGTGATCGCACTGGGCTGCGACCAAGCCTTGACATATTCGGATTTGTCTTCGGCCGGAAGGCCGTTCTGCCGTCCGAATGCCATCACCCGGCTCAGGAACTCGAAATCATTTGCGGACAAAATCTGCTCTGCTTGGGCGCTACAGAAGAGTTCCATATAGCTGCTCGCCTTCTGCTGCATGGGATCGGAACGCAGCAACCGGGCAAAGACGGCTGGATGCGGTGCATTGATGATGACCAGCCTGCGCAGCACGTCGGGGTACGCAATGGCGAGCGCCCAAGCGATGTAGCCGCCCCAATCGTGTGCCACCAAAGCAAATTTCTTGTTGGGCGAAATTTCACGGGCGAAGGCCCAAACATTCTCGATGATGTGCCCGACCTCGTATGCCGATAGTTCTTTCGGCTTGTCAGACAGATTGAATCCGGGCAGGTCGAGAGCCACGGCACGATGATCTTTGCCGAACTCCTCAAGTTGGTTCTTCCATGCGTACCAGAATTCGGGGAAGCCGTGGAGAAAGAGGATCAAGTCCCCGCGTCCCGCTGACACGTAATGGAGACGGAGACCGCTTGCAGTCATGTAACCATCCTCGAACACAGGCTGAGCGCCAATATGAATGTCGTTCGTCTGCATCATCGGTGTCCTGAGTCGCCGCTAGTGTAGTAATCCAAGGTGCTCCTGAGCAAATATACGAGTCAGAGAGGCTTTCGTCTCTCTGACTCGGTTAGGTGGATGTGGCAGCCGGTCATTCGGCAGCTTGGGGCAAGAACTCTTCGATGTTCTTGTATCCGTTGTTGCCCTGACCGACTTTCACCAGACAGGGGAGATGGAGTTCCATCCCAGCTTCGATCTCACTCGCTGGAATGTCGTAACCACTCGCTTCCAGACGCTCCGCCAGCTCTTCGGGACGGCCGAACACCCGCACCGTCTCACCGCCGACATCCACCTTGAGAAAAAGAGAGTCGCCCTGACGGGTTTTCATGCGATCAATCTTGGTGATGAACGCGTGAACAGGACTCCCTTCCGTGGAAGATGTGTGGCGAGACTTGGTCGGCGTTGTTTTTGCCGCGCTCGGAGAAACCGTTTCACGAGCGAAGTTTTCTGAGGGTGCGGGGTTCTTACCGGCAAGAGAAGCCAGGCGTTCGAGCAACTCGTAGGCATAAGACGCTGTTTCCTGGTCTTGTACCTCGTCGTTCGTTACGCGCGCCTGAACCTCAACCAGCGTGCCGTTCTTTCCGTCGGTCTGGACGTTGCGTTGGATGCGAAAGATGAGCGGAGACACTTCCGCAGTCGCGGTCTCAATCGCCCGGACGGACCCGTTTCCGTTGGCGGGCGATGAGGCTTTGCTCTGCGGTGCCCACGTGGTGATCGCCGCCCCAGCAATGTGCTTGCAAATCCGCCCTTCCTGCGCAATGCGCACTTGGAAATCGGGACAGGTGCAAGAGCCAGTGCCGTGCGGATCGAGCTTCACCTTGTAGGCGGTTCCGCTCTTATTGGTCACGATGAACTCCGGAAAATCGCCCGCTACGCGCAGGCGATTGGTTTTCATTTCTTCTACTGCCCGGGCCCAGCGATTACCTGCTTTCGACTGCAGCAGGGTGAGCGCCAGGGACGCCGATTGTGGATCTACTGCTTGTGGTGCTACTGACATATGGTTCTTCTCCTTTTTGTGGATTGTTGGCTGGAATGACCGAACTCGCGCGTCCGCGTGGGTTCGGTTCTCCCGCAGTCCAGCCGGTTGTGGATCGGCGTGGGAGTGCCGCCGGACTTCTATTGGGTCGGGTCTTTCTGGCTAAACGGGTTTGTGGGTAAAGCTCGTTGGCGGCACTCAGAAACGCAGCGGCATCAGGAGATGCCGGTAGCGGAAGGCGTCAAACAGAGCGACCTCGCAGATCGCTTGCGAGAACAGCTTCATCGAGACCGTGTCGGTTTCAAGGCTCTTCACATACTGGGTCAAGTAGTGAAGATTGAAGCCGATATCTCGCGCCTTTCCCGAGACGCGGGTGTGCTCCAGAGCGACGCTGTTGGCGGTACCGTCGTTTTCGGTTTTGAGTGAAACCGGTGATTGCGAAAGTTCCAGCTTCACCGCCGGGACTTCTGCCTTGCGAGCAGTGGGCGAGACCTTCGCGAGGCCTTCCAGCAGTTCTTCGCGCCGGAAGACGACTCTGGCTTCGAGCGATGCCTTGGGCAAGACGTTTTCGTAGTTCGGGAACTGGCCTTGTCCACGGCGGGTGATGAGTTGAGTTCCATCCGGCAGCACGAACTTGAATTCCTGTTCAGAGCCGCAGGTGGAAAATTCGACCCATCGTGGCTCATCCGCCAAGCCTAACCGGCTCAGGATGGTGGCGGTTGAATGGAGCAGAAGCGCCGAAAATGGGGAGCTTCCCTCCATCTTGGCCGTGCCTTCGGCGACCGACAGCCGGTGCCCGTCGGTGCCTACGACGCGGAAGACCGAACCACGCAGTTCAAGTTTGAGGGCGTCGGTGCTGTAGCGCCCCGATTCGGTTGAGACGCAGAACAGCGCCCGACGCAATGCCGCATCGAATGCCGAACCGAGGATTTGGCCTTGCGGCTTTAGCTCCCCGTCGGGAGTCTCTGGGAAGCTGTTCGGGTCGGCACACGATAGAACGACCGTGCGCTTGCTGGCGCTGACCTCACACTTGCCATTGCGGATTCGGATCTTCAGGCTCGGAGCCGATTCCGTTTTGACGAGTTGGCAAAGCTCCTTCGCCGGAACGAGCGCATCAACATCGCTGTCGATGGCCTCCCCGACGACGGGGATCGAGATGTGCAGATGGTTATCCAAGTCGGTGGCGGTCAACCCCAGATGGCCATTTGCAGCGCGCCATCGCAAGTTTTCCAGCACCGGCAAGGTTCCTCGCTTCGGCACGACAAGGCAGAGCCTTTCGAGCGCCGATTTGAGCTGATTGGTGTTGATTACACTCATAGGCAAAGCTCCTTTTGTGGATTCAGACACCCGCGCGATTGCTCGCGTGAATGTCAGTTGTGGTTGAATTCAGGGCTTGTGGGATTCAGGACAGGGCTTGTGGGAATAAAACCGGAAACGTGAGTACGCGATTTTAGGCCGCCGTTGCTGTCTCTGGCTGCACAGGAGTTCCGGCGACGAAACTCGTTGGCTCGAAGGCGCGATGCAGTGCGTACTGCGCCAGGATTTCCAGTTCGTAGAGCTGCAGGGTTGAGAGTGCGACGCGCTCCATCGCGCCGTCGCAATGGAACTCGGCAAGGACCTGCCCGTCATTCCGTCTCCGCAAGCTAAGCTCATTGACCTCTCCTCCAAACTTAATGGGTATCGTCTTTTCCTGATCGATGACGCGGCGGGTGAAGACGGCAAGCGTCGCCAGATCGTTGGCCTTGTTGACGACAAACTCTGAGCGCCACAGAGGGACCTGCACCTCGAATCGCAAGCCGTGGCGGGAGGCGCCCAGAGTCACGCTCACCGAGAGCTCGTCACGAAGCAGCAGATCCATCTGCTCGGAGGAAAAGAGCGCACGTCTAGCCAGAGTGTGCATGGCCTGAACTTCGCCGGGATGGAGGTCGAAGCGAGCCACGCGCTTTGCCTCGTCACGCACGGCGAAAAAGACCCGCAGCCGGCCCTGGTCCACCTGTTCGTAAACGAGGAACTGAGAAAAGCGCCCGTAAATTTTGTTCTTCGATGGCGAACCGTTCGAGCGGAGCAGGTCCTCCTCGCCACAGACGGTGTCGTCGAATGGACTCGGCTGCTCAGCCGGTTCGGGTGTCTCGCCGTCGCGCAATTGGAACTGCTCGATCCGCCGATTGACAGCTCGCAGAATGGCAAGGAGATGGAGCTGCTGCTCAACCGAGTCGATGCGGGTTTGGACCTCGACCGATTCCCGGCGTGGGGTCTGAGCCGTTACGCATAACGTCAGCCCACAGCCGCCCGCTTCGCCTTGGACTCGGCCGTATTGATTGGCGATAAGAGTGTTCATGTCTGTTCTCCGCGAGCCTCAGTGCTCCCCTCCCTGGCAGAGTTGGGCACAGGCTCCGTAGTGATTTCGAAGTGGGTGCGCTCTAGTGTGGGCAGAAGCAGTTTGGGTACGACCTTGTCCGCAGGAAAAATCAGGGCGCTGAGCGGAACGAGGTTGCCCTGCCTCCCCTGCACTTTGATCTTCCGAACGCTGCGCCCCGTTTCATCTGCATCCACGAGGCGAGCGTTGCGGAGGATGTCGTAGAGGTCGTTGTTGGATGGAAGCTTGATTTCTCTGCGTTTCAGACGGTCTCGCGCTAGATCGATCGCCACCGGCACCACCACGGCAGCTTTGCCCCTTTCGACATAGACCTGGCCGCCGGGAACGTTGACGCCCATCTCTCCATCCGCGATCAGCTCATGGAACGCCTGCAGCAAAAGGCCAGCTTTGCTGTCGGGTCGCATGCCGATTGCGGGCTGGTCCCGCTCAACGCTGGCTTGGTCGGCGCGGGTGACCGCCTATATCTTCATCGTGGGGTTGCTCGTCGGGTTGTCTGTGCTCTCGGCGTGGGTGGCGGCCGAGTTCTATGGCGAGCCCTTTAAGTTTAGCGCGGCCAGCGATTACGTAGATTTCAAGGTTGCTTG
>Ga0209056_10000802_pt1 | contig 34742 bp, 30 predicted proteins | sample GraSoiAngelo_114_FD_185876 | JGI IMG/M metagenome (GOLD analysis project Ga0209056, IMG submission 185876) | Grasslands soil microbial communities from the Angelo Coastal Reserve, California, USA - 14_0903_13_40cm (SPAdes) (version 2) | ecosystem: Environmental > Terrestrial > Soil > Grasslands... | reverse complement strand
CGCTTCTTGCGCAATAACAAGGCGAGTTCCCACGCAGTGTGCAGCCGTTCGCCTAACCGGTCGCGGGGTCGCGACATTAAGATCGCGTACGCTTGCTTGTACGTAAGCCGATGCGCGCTGCGAATCACGCTTCGCGCAAACCGCGCGCTTTTGGCCACACCACGTTTATCGAATTGAATGAAAACCGAATGCGTGAGCCGATCGACTCCGGGATTGAGACTGCAAACGCCGTTGCTCAATCGCTCCGGCAACATTGGGATCACGCGGTCGGGCAGATAGACGCTGTTGCCGCGCAGGCGCGCCTCGCGATCCAGCGAGCTTCCGGGATCCACGTACGCAGCGACATCGGCAATATGCACGCCGAGATGCCAACCACTGTTAGTCTTCTCAACCTGAATCGCGTCATCGAAATCGCGCGCGTCGTCGGGATCAATGGTGACAATGAATTTTTTGCGCAAGTCTTCGCGTGCCTCCAGTTGCCCGGAGTCGATTTTTTCGGAAATGCGTTCTGCTTGTTCCAAAACATCCCGTGGAAATTCAGTTGGCAGATGATATTTCCGAACGATCGAGAGCATGTCCACTCCCGGGGCCGAAGCCAGCCCGAGCACTTCGATGATTTCGCCCTCGGGATTGACGTGGCGCGATTCCCACGCGTCGAGGCGAACGACGACTTTGTCGCCGACTGTAGCCATCGGCCTGCGGCCGGTTGCAAGCGGACTGCCCATAGGGCCGTGGCTACAAACATTGGAGCGCACATAGACATCATGCACGAAACGCGGATCATCCGGGACAACGTAGTAAAAATTCGGCGAGCGTTGGAGTGTGCCGACGATGGTATCGTGAGCGCGTTCCAGGATTCGAATCACGCGACCTTCGCGCCGTCCGCCAGTGCGCCCATATGGCGCTTCGCGCGATATGCGCGCGACGACGCGATCGCCGTGCATCGCTGTGCCGATGTTTTCAGCGGCGATGAAAATATCGGGCTCGCCCGGCGTTTCCGGAGTGAGAAACCCGTAGCCGGCCTGATGAATCGACAATTTGCCGGCGATCAGGTCAGCTTCGGCCGGTAGAACGTACCGCTCCCTGCGAATGCGCGCGATTTCCCCTGCGCGCTCGAGTTCGCGCAGGATTTTGCGCAGCGTAGTTCGTTTCGTGCCGGTGAAGCCCAGCTTGCGAGCGATCTCGACCTTGTTCAGCGGCCGGTAATCTCTTCGGGCGAGCAGCGCGAGAATTTGTTCCTGAATCTTACGTCCGTTTACGGTCATTTGGTCGAAACAATATCGTCAGATTTGTCGTTGGATTTAATGCGATTTCAACTGGAGGTCTAACCAATGCGAAAGCCGATTACTGCCGGCGCATCGGCGATTTTACTCGCGGCGATCGCTTCATTTGCTGCAGGAGGAGCCAAGATGAAGATCACAAGTTCTGCTTTCCAGGAAGGTGGAAACATTCCATCAAAATTCACGTGCGACGGCGGCGACACCAGCCCGCCATTGCAGATTGCGGAAGTTCGTTCGGAAGCGAAAAGCCTTGTCCTGATCGCGGATGATCCAGACGCGCCGAGCGGGCTGTTCACGCATTGGGCAGTTTGGAACATCTCGCCGCAGACCAACAGCATTGCCGAAGGGAACCCGCCAAAGGGCGTGCAAGGCACAAACGATTTCGGCAGATCTGGCTACGGCGGACCGTGTCCGCCTTCTGGCACGCATCGTTATTACTTCAAAGTTTTCGCGTTGGATCGCGAGCTGGATCTGCCTTTCGGCGCAAAACGCGGCCAGCTCGACGCGGCGATGAAAGGCCACATCGTCGCGCAGGGGCAATTGATGGGACGATACGCGAGGAAAAAATAATTGCCAGCGCACGTGATTTCGGCAGTCGCAGAGCGGCCGCTACAACGCATCGAATAAAGCTCCGCGTGTGTTAGTCTCACCGTATAATGCACGGGAGACAGTGGAGAGTTGGCGATCGCATTTTCGATGTCTCCCGGCAGGGGCTGATCATGGGAGTGTTAAATGTTACTCCGGATTCGTTCTCCGATGGTGGCCAGTTTTTCGCAGCGGACAAAGCAACAAAGCACGCTTTGAGAATGGCTGCGGAAGGTGCGCACATCATTGATGTCGGTGGTGAATCCACGCGACCGGGCGCTGAAGCTGTCGCCGCGGAAGAAGAATTGCGTCGCGTGATTCCAGTGATCGAAAACTTACGAGCGCAAATCAATGTTCCGATTTCAATCGACACGTCGAAAGCTGAAGTCGCGCGCGCGGCGATTCGGGCCGGCGCGTCGATGGTGAACGACGTCACCGGCGGGCGAGGGGACAAGCAAATGCTGCCGCTGATCGCCGAAACCAAATCGGCACTCATCATCATGCACATGCAAGAAACGCCGCGAACGATGCAAATCCAGCCGCAATATGAGGATGTGGTTGAAGAAATCGCGAATTTTTTTCGACAACAATATGCGTGCGCCATAGGTTATAATATTGATCCGATGGCGATTGCGTTTGATCCGGGAATTGGTTTCGGGAAAACGTTCGAACACAATCTGGGATTGCTCGCGCAACTGGAGCGGCTCCGGGCGCACGATCGACCACTGGTGATTGGTGTTTCCCGCAAATCGTTCCTGGCAAAGCTCATCGGTTCACAGGAGATGGTGGACCGGCTCGCCCCAGGCGTGGGGCTGACTTCGCTTTTGCGCGCCCGCGGCGCGGACGTGTTCCGCGTCCATGATGTCAAGGAAAATGTTAATGCATTGCGAGTAACCGACGCGATTCTTCAAAGGGAAAAATGATTCATCAACTCATCGATCTTTGGTTCAGAAGCTGGCGCAGCTTGGTGGAAATTCTGCTGCTGACCGTGGCGATCTATTACGGCTATCTCTATTTTCGCGGAACGCGCGGCGCGAAGGTGTTGACCGGATTGGCGATCGTCTTTTTGACGCTGACGTTAATCTCCACGCTGCTCAATTTGGTGGTGATTGCTTGGATCGTGCGAAGTTTCTCGGTCTTCCTCGCGGTCGCGTTGGTGGTGATTTTTCAGCCGGAACTGCGGCGCGGCCTCGCTGCGCTTGGCGGGCACCCGATTTTTTCACTGACGAGTGAGAAACGCGAAACGGTCCACGACCTGGCCGAGGCGGTGGCGCAGCTGGCGAACAAACAGTTCGGTGCGCTCATCGCCATTGAACGCGATACATCCATTCGCGTTTATGAGGAGACAGGGGTAACCATTGACGCCGAGTTTTCCGTCGAACTGATGTTAACGATTTTTCATCCAAAGGCCGCACTACACGATGGCGGAGTGATCATTCGCAATGGACGAGTCGCGGCTGCCGCTTGCATTTTTCCTGTAAGCCAACGGGAAACCCTGGACCGCAGCCTGGGGTTACGCCACCGCGCCGGGCTCGGGATCACCGAGGAATCCGATGCCGTGGCGGTGGTCATTTCTGAAGAGACCGGCGGTATTTCCATTTGCCACCGGCGCCGAATTGAGCGCAATTTCACTCCCGAGACGTTTCGGCAGCGGATCGCGGAAATTTTGCTGCACAGCAAGTATGAAGAGGCTGATTCTGAAAAACTGGCGGGCGAAGTTGATCTCGCTCCTGCTCGCGATAACGCTTTGGTACCTGATCAAAAAGAACGTAGCGACGACGCCCTGGCCGTCTGAAAGGCCCTACCGGGCGCCGGTTAGCGAGACCCGGTAAACCAGCGCGATTCAGCGTAAAAATCGCGACAAGTTTTCTTCTTCCCAGCGCCGGGCGCGCCGATAACTGGGAAATTCGCGCTCTCGACGATTGAATTCCTCCGTATGAACGCGCCGGCGATTACCTGAAATCATTTCATCCGGCACAACGGAATGAAGCATCTCGTGATAAAGAACGTAGCGCAAAAACCAGAGGGGCACGAAGGGTTGATCCAGCGCAGGATTGATGCGAATGACCCGGTCTTCTTCCTGAATTGTGCCAAAGATGAATTGTTCTCTCGGGCGATGCTTTCGCCGGCGACCCCAGATGACGTTGTACCCGCGAAGACGCCCGCGAAAGTGTCGTTCGTTCAACTCATGAAAGATCGCGCGCAGGTCGAAGTGCGTTCCCTCATGACGCAAATTCAACAGCTGCTGCATCGGAAACTTTGGATGAGCGAGCTTTCGCTTGGTCTTTTTCGTCTTCCTAGCCATTGCCGTCCTCCAAAGTGAAACGCGAGGACTACTTTAGCGGCCTCCAAATCTGGTGACAAGTAAAGTGCCAATATTTGTGCGAAATAGCTATAAGCTACTCAGGTTCGAGAAGTTACTGAGTGAAAAAAGGGGCCAGTGTCCAATCTCTGTGGCCCCCCCGTCCGCCTCTGGAGGACACATTGCTCTTCTTTTCAATTGGCCGGTTTTGCCGAAAAAGTAAATTGCGTATAATCGCTCTGGATTTCCGGCGAAAGCACCCGGAATATATGCAAAATTACACAGGATGACGCCTTTTCTCCGAAAGTTGCTCGGTCAAAACTGGCTTCTGTTACTGACCATGCTCGCGCTGGCGATTTTTGGGGTCATTGCAATCTACAGCGCGACTTCCACGCGCACAGACGCGTACGCGGCGGACTTCTGGCGGAAACAGGCCAACTGGGTGGTCGTCGGCGTGTTCGCGTTTATGGTGACCAGTTTGGTCCATTATCGCTGGGTGCGCTGGGGCGCATTGCCGATGTATCTCGCCGGCATTGTCTTTCTGATCCTGACAAAATTTATGGGCACCAAAGTTTATGGTGCGCGCAGCTGGTTGCATTTGGGGCCGATCAATTTTCAACCTGCGCAGCTTGCGGTTGTCGCGGGCATTATGGTTTTGGCGATATTCCTCACGCAATTTCGGGAGTTAAATCCTATGCTGCGGTTGCTGCTTTCCGGAGCGATTGCCGGAGCGCCTTGTCTGCTCATCCTGATGCAACCCGATCTGGGCGAAGTGATCATTTGGATCCCAGTGCTCCTGGCCCTGTGGTTCGTCGGCGGGCTGCCGCTGCGCTATTTGATTTGCGTTATTCTCATCGGGATCGCTTTTGTTCCGATCGCAATCAATTTCGGGCTTAAACCGTATCAGCAACAGCGGATCACCGCCTTTACACATCCCGATATCGACAAACAGGGTTCGGCGTGGGCGATTAATCAATCTCTCATTGCCATCGGCTCAGGCGGCTGGTCGGGAAAAGGGTTTAAAGCGCCGAACACACAGATCGAGCTTGGCTTTCTCCCCGCTACGGCTGTGCACAACGACTACATTTTCTCTGCGATCGGCGAGCAATGGGGATTTGTTGGGGGAATACTTCTCATCGGAGGCTTTGCCTTGCTCCTGATGACGTGTCTTTTCGTTGCGTTCTTTGCCGGTGATCAACTTGGTCTGCTTTTGGTGGTGGGGATTACGGCCCTGGTCTTCACCCACATTTTCCAAAACGTAGGAATGACGATTGCCATGCTGCCAATCACGGGTGTGCCATTGCCCTTAATCAGCTACAGCGGTTCGTTTGTGCTAATGATCATGTTTGGTCTCGGACTCGTGAACAGCGTGTGGATTCATCGAAGAATTCCTGCGTAACGCTAGGAGCAAAGGTACAAGCACACCCTAGTAGGGTGCGACCGCCGGGCGCGCCGCGCGCTCCCGCGACTGATTCTGGCCACGCGATTTACTTTGGCCATCGGTTGTTTAAACTGGCCGGCGCGACAGATGGAAGCCGATTACAAGGTCAAGCTGGAGGTCTTCGAAGGCCCGCTCGATCTGCTGCTTTACCTGATCAAGCAGGACGAGATCGATATCTACGACATTTCGCTCGAACGCATCACCAGCCAGTACCTCGAGTATCTTCAGGCATTCAAGGAGCTGAACATCGACCTTGCCGGCGAATTTGTCGTGATGGCGGCCAACCTTATTTACTTGAAGAGCCGCAGCCTGCTGCCACTCGACCAACAGCCGCCCGAAGAGGACGCGGGGGAGGAGGATCCCCGCTGGGAATTAATCCGCCAACTGATCGAGTACAAGAAGTTCAAGGAAGCTGCGGCCGAATTGCATCTGCGCGCGCTGGAACAGGAAAAAATCTTTGCGCGTGAAAGCGGCGCGTCCGCGGCTCTGCAGGAACCGTTGCGCTTGGGCGAAGTTGGAATTTTCCAACTGATCAGCGCTTTCCAAACGGTGATGAAACGAATCGAAGCGCGACAGGACGTGCAGGAAATTTTTGGCGAGCGCTTTAGCGTTTCGGAGAAGATCGACGCGATTTTACAGCACGTTGCAAGTGGTAATCGGATCCGCTTTTCCGACTTGTTTGGAGCTGTCGTGTCGCGCGTAGAAGTAGTCGTGACGTTTCTCGCGCTGCTGGAGCTGATTCGTCTCAAACAAGTACGGGCAATCCAGAAAAACGTCTTTGGAGAAATTGAAATCGCGGCCGCAGCGAAGTGAGCGCCTGAAGCAGTGCCGCGAATTTTAATCGCTGGATGTGGTTACGTCGGCCAGGCGGCAGCCGACCTATTCCATGCCGCAGGCTGGACAGTGGAAGGTTGGACTCGGTCTCCGGAATCCGCAGCGGCAATGGCAGTGAGGCCGTATCTCGTGCGCAATGTCGATATCTCGCAACTCGCTCATGAATACGCAGGATCGTTCGATGCAGTGATCCATTGCGCCAGTTCACGCGGCGGGGATGCCGATGTTTATCGCCAGGTTTATTTCAACGGTGCGCGCAATCTTCTCGAAATATTTCCCGGATCGAAAGCGCTGTTCACGAGCAGTACCAGCGTCTATGCGCAACGCGATGGCTCGTGGGTCACGGAAGAGAGCGAGACCAAACCCGCGCGCGAGACCGGTCGAATCCTGCTTGAAACGGAAACGCTGGTGCTCGACCGCGGCGGCATCGTCGCGCGGCTCGCCGGCATTTACGGGCCGGGACGCTCTGCGCTTTTAAGTAAATTTCTGAACGGCACTGCAGTCATTGATCCGGAAAACGATCGCTACGTTAATCAAGTGCACCGGGACGACATCGCATCCGCACTTTTCCTTTTGTTGAGCCGAAGAGCGGAGGGCGTACAGATTTACAACGTGGTTGACGACCAGCCGATTCTGCAAAGCGAATGCTACGGCTGGCTGGCGCAGAGATTGAATCGCCCGCTGCCGCCAATCGGAAAGCTAACCGGTCAACGCAAGCGCGGGGACGGTAACAAACGCGTGAGCAACGCAAAGCTGCGTCGCCTGGGCTGGACACCGCAGTATCCGACATTCGCCGATGCGATGGAAACGAGCATCCTGCCGAGTTTTGCGGATGTAATTTCCGGGCAGATTCAATCCAACGTCCAAAGTCCAACGCTCAACTCCCAACGTCCATCTGGTGGCGTCTGAATTGAATGTTGAGTGTTGGGCGTTGAGCGTTGTGAGTTGTTCCCCGTCCCGTCTTAGCGCGAAGCTTCTGCCATAGCGAGATCAACCGCGCGACCAGTTTCCTGCCGTTCCCCGAACAGTTGGCGGATCACCTCTTCCACCGGCACTTCCTGCACGTTGATGTCGCTCACATCGCAGGCTTCGAGCAATTGCCGACAGGTTTCGGTGACTTTGGCGCGCGGAACTCTCAATTGCACCGAAACCGGCGTTTGCTCAGTCACTTCGCCAAATGCGGAGAGGTCGCGCTTTCCCTCCTTTTCAAAAGTAAGACTGAGGATTTTGTATCCGGAAAAGCGATCCACGATTTCTGCAAGTGGCCCGTCAAAAAAGATTTTGCCGTGATCGATCACCAGCACGCGGTCGCACAGCTCCTGGATATCCTGCATGTAATGGCTGGTGAGCAATGTCACGATGTGATGTTGCTCGTTGTAAATTCGCAAAAACTCGCGCACCCGTTTTTGACTGACCACGTCGAGGCCGATTGTCGGTTCATCTAAAAAGAGCACGCGCGGCTCGTGAATCAGCGCGGCGATCAACTCCATCTTCATGCGCTCGCCCAGGGAAAGCTCGCGCACCATCACATTCATTTTGTCCCGCACTTCCAAAAGGTCCGATAATCCATCCACGACCTTTTCGAACCGAGCGCGCTCGATTCCGTAGATGGCGCGGTTGAGCTCCAGCGATTCCTGCGCCGGTAGGTCCCACCAGAGCGCATTCTTTTGTCCCATCAGCAGACTGAACTGCCGCTTCATCTCGTTGCGTCTTTCCCATGGAACAAAGCCCAGCACGCGCGCGTCACCCGAAGTCGGGTTGAGTAACCCGGAAAGCATTTTGAGCACAGTCGTTTTCCCCGCGCCGTTGGGACCGAGAAAGCCGACAAACTCGCCTTCATCGATTTGAAATGTGACCTGGTCCGCTGCTCGCGTTTCATCGTAGCGTCGCCACAAAAGTCCCTTCATCGCGCCCCAAAGACCACGCTCTTTGCGGTAGGTGCGATAGACCTTGGTTAACTTGTTAGCTTCTATTGCTGCCATGGACGCTCAATGAAGCTACGTGGTGATGCTGCTTGAGCAAAATGATCGCATGTCACTCGCGCGTGCAGATCTCGTTCTGGGGAGCACAGGCTGCCAGCCTGTAGGTCTCGGCAGCTTGCCGAGACCGGGTAATTCTCTCATGCTGGCAAAATCAAGCGTGAAAACGTGTTGCCGGCAGGGTTGCCGGCAACAACAGGCTGGCAGCCTGTGCTCCCCAGAGAACTGAACAGCGTGGGGGTGAACCGCGCTATAGAACATCATCAAGGCACGTGAGCAAATGCGAGACGGTATCATCCGTTTCGTCGCCCATGTTTGAGAGGCGGAAGGTTTGACCTCGAATCTTTCCGTAACCGGGATCGATCACCAAATGATGTTTCTCGCGCAGCTTCCGCGCGAGCTCGAGCACGTCGATGCCCTTGTTGTTTTTCACGCAGGTAAGCGTCTTTGAGCGGAATCCTTCCTCGGCGAAAAATTCGAATCCGGTGCGGCGCACCCACTCGTGCACGAGCGCGTTCGTGCGCGCGTGACGAGCAAAGCGCGCCTCCAAGCCTTCGTCGAAAATTTCGTCGAGCTTCGATTGCAACGCGTGGATGTGCGCGATGCTTGGCGTGCTCGGTGTCAGCCATTCCGCCTGTTCTTTTCTGAACTCCAGGAAATCAAAATAAAATCCGCGATTCGGAACCTTTTCCGCTCGCGCGAACGCGCTCTGTGAAACGGAAAACAATGAAAAACCCGGTGGCAGTGCCAGCGCTTTTTGCGCGCCGGTGAGCATCACATCGATCCCGAGCGCATCCATATCGATCTTGACTCCGGAGAACGACGAAACGGTATCGACGATGAGCGCGACATCGGGATGCTTGGCGAGAACAGAGCAAATTTCTCCCAGCGGATTCATGACACCGGTCGAGGTTTCACTGTGTGTCAATGTGACGGTGTCGAACTTTCCAGTCGCCAATTGTCGATCGACGTCGTTTGGGTCGATATGTTTTCCCCATTCCACTCGCAGCGGCTCTGCGTTTTTCCCGCAGCGCTTCGCCACGTCGAACCATTTATCCGAGAACGCGCCGCACATGCAGCAAAGCACGCCGCGATCGACCAGGTTGCGAATGGAAGCTTCCATCACGCCCCACGCCGAGGAAGTGGAAAGGAACACCGGCTGCTTCGTTCCGAACAACATCTGGAGCTTCGGATGTATCGCCCGGTAAAGATTTTTAAAATCTTCGCTGCGATGTCCAATCATCGGACGCGAAAACGCCGCCCATGTTTTCTCTGATACTTCAACGGGCCCGGGAATGAAAAGCTTGTCGTGCGGATGCATGGAAGGAAACGTCCAATACTTGTCACGAGCGAGCAAGCTGTTGTAGCCGGGATCGGTGATCCCGGTCGGGCGACTGTCGGGCTCGATTACAAGATTCAAGCTGGCCGGCATCGCCGATGCCAGCTACAAATGAGCGAGTGCACAAACATCTGCGCCGGCTCTAATGCATCTGGATCGATTGGCCGATTTATTTCGTCACTACATGCATCTTCGGACGACGAGCGATTCTGGCGTCTAACGAGGTTGCAGCGATACTCGTAGAGGAATGGTGCAAGGCGCATGGTCGGCATGGATGGGCGATTGGGCGCTACGTCATCATGCCTGAACATGTGCATTTCTTTAGCCGGGCGGAACTAGATTCCAAACCGCTGCCAATCTTTATGCAGAAATGGAAGGAGTGGAGCAGTAAGCGAATGGCGCGCGAGCTGAACGTTGCTGGAAGAGTTTGGCATGAGGAGTTCTTCGACCACGTTTTGCGCTCAACCGAGAGCTACAGCCAGAAGTGGGACTACGTGAAAGAAAATCCGGTGCGGGCTGGATTGGTCAAGAAGTCGGAGGACTGGCCATTCCAGGGTGAGATCGAGTCGCTGGCCTTGTAGTCGGGCACGTCCATGCCGGGATCACCGATCCCGGCTACAACGCAAGCGCGAAAGGCGTTGCTTCGCAGATGGACGAGATGTATCTGGGCAGCGCATGAAATTTAAGTTTTTCGCGATTAACGCGACTGTGGCCATGAGCCTGGTGCTCGTCGTCCGTGCCGAAGCGCAGAACTACCTCGTGTTTGTGAGCAACGAACGATCGGGCGACGTCACGGTGATTGACGGGACGACGGATGCCGCAGTTGCAACTTTTCCAGTGGGCAAACGGCCGCGCGGCATTCACGCCGCGCCCGATGGGAAACGGCTGTTTGTGACCTTGAGCGGCTCGCCGCGAATGGCGCCCGGCGTGGACGAAAGCCGCGCGCCTGCAGACAAACGCGCGGATGGTCTTGCTGTAATCGACGTCGCAGCGCGGAAGTTGATCGATCGCTGGCATGTCGGCTCGGACCCTGAACAATTCGCGATTTCCAGGGACGGAAAATTCGCGTTCATCGCGAATGAAGACGAAGCCAGCGCGTCGATCGTCGATTTGGATTCCGGGCAATCGCGTGGCAAAATAAAAGTCTCGGACGAGCCGGAAGGCGTCGGAGTTAATCCGAGCAACGGCGAGGTGTATGTCACCTGCGAAGCAAAAGGCGAAGTATTCGCGATCGACCCCGATCAACAGCGTGTGCTCGCAAAAATCGACACCGGTGGCCGGCCGCGTTCGGTTGCATTTCTGCCGGACGGCTCGCGTGCATACGCCGCGTGTGAAAACGGCGGCTACGTCGCCATTATCGATGCGAAGTCGCACAAGCTAATGTCGAAAATCCAATTGCCAACAGGCTCGCTGCCGATGGGCACCGCGATTTCCAAAGATGGCAAAGAACTTTACGTCTCCACGGGTCGCGGAAACGCGGTCGCCATCATCGACACCCAAAAGATCAACGGACAACGGTCGCCTCTCCTCTCCACGCGAGGAGAGGGGGAGGGTGGGGAGTCGATTATTGCAATGATTCCTGTTGGAAATCGCGCCTGGGGAATCGCGCTCGATCCCAGCGGCTCGAAGCTTTACACTGCAAACGGCGCCTCAAACGACGTCTCCGTTGTCGATCCAAAATCGCACAAAGAACTGCGCCGGATCAAAGTCGGCGATGGTCCGTGGGGAATCGCGATCGTTTCCAATGAAGGACGGCTCGGGCAGCCGTCCCGCTAAAAAGTGAAGGCTGCCGCCTTCGCCAAGGCGACTTCGTGCCAGGTGGAAGCCCATCACTTGTACCTTCGCCTGCCTCTCCAAATTTATTTGAACCGCCATCTCCGCGATGGCGTAGTTCTTACTTCAAGAAAGGTCGCCTACTTTTTCGCGGCGCCTGTGCCGCCCGCTGCCAGCTTCTGCTCGCTCTGGCGGCGCGCAATGACGAAGTGATTGTTTTCGCCGTAGCTTCGCCACGGACCGGGGGGCACGTCACGGACTTCGACAAATTGCCAGTCAGTCACGTCAGTCGGCGCCAGTCCCAGGTAATCGCGCACGGCCGGCGAAACATCCAGCCCGGCCCCATGGTTCAGGTTCGGCTTGGGGCGCTCGTTTCCAAAGACGTATTGGAAATGATCTGTGCGGAATGGGCCGCAATCCTCCCATTGCGCATAACAAGTGCGATTACCTTTGCGAATGGCCACCCAGTGGTGGCGACACACCGATTGCCCCGGCGCAGTGTAGGTTTGTTTGAACCAGGGAATCACCAGCGGCCCTTCCGGTTTGAACTGGCCGTGCGTGACATCGTTGTACGGCAACGCGCAGTAGAAGGGATTTTGATGCGGGACGAAAGCGATTGGAATGTAATTGCGCCGTGAGCTCGGATCAGGATTATCGGTTCCGCCGTAGTTGTCCGACCAATTCAAGTCCCACGAACTCCTGTAGTTTGGCACTGGATTGTTGCCTCCGGCCTGTTCGCCAACCCAAAACACCGTGGTCACAATACTCATTTTCCACGGGTAACGCTGTATCGCCGGGTGGGAACTGGTAGGGATAAAAACCTGCGGTTCCACTTTGAGCAATGCCTGCTCACGCAGCTTCATTGCGTACTTGGCAAAATCCGCCGCCGTCGCGTAAGGAGAAGTGGATTGTTCATCCCCGAAAGCTTTCGGGGCGGCAGCAATCGCCAAACTGAAACAAGCCGCGAGAAATCTCCTCATCTTAAATCGCCGGCATCTTCTATCCGATCACCGGCAATCAGGCAAGACAATTTTTCGGAGCTAATATTGCCTTCGTTCCCAATTCAGTTGCGGCTGAGCAATGTATCTCGCCTGAATTGGCCATCATCGGGGTTGGGATAATCCAAGGTGTAATGGAGACCGCGGCTTTCTTTGCGGCACAATGCTGAATCGACAATCAGAGCAGCTACTGCGGCGAGATTGCGCAGCTCCAGCAGGTCAACGGATACTTTGAAGTTCCAATAGAACTCGCGGATTTCGCGCTGGAGATTTCGCAGCCGCGCGCTGGCGCGCTGCAGCCGCTTGTCCGTGCGCACAATTCCCACGTAATCCCACATCAGGCGTCTGATCTCGCCCCAGTTATGATAGATCACGACCATTTCATCGACGTCCTGGACATTTCCTGATTGCCATTCAGGCAGCGCGATTTTCTGTTTTCGCGCCGGTCGCGTCTGCAGGGCAGCCGCCACGGCGCGATGCGCCACCACTAACCCTTCCAGCAGCGAGTTGCTCGCAAGCCGGTTTGCTCCGTGCATGCCGGTGCACCCGACTTCGCCAATCGCATAAACCCCGGGCAAACTGGTCACACCGTTCACATCTGTGTTGATTCCACCGCATTGATAATGGGCGGCCGGCACAACGGGGATCGCTTGTTTCGACATGTCGATACCGAACCGCAGGCACGTCTGGTAAATGTGCGGGAAACGCTCACGAACAAATTCCGGGGACCTGTGCGTGATATCGAGGAAAACACATTTCGCGCCTGAGCGTTTGATCTCTGCATCGATTGCGCGGGCAACGATGTCTCGCGGCGCCAGCGAGCCACGCGGATCGTAGCGCTTCATGAAATCTTCGCCGCGGTCGTTACGCAAGATGCCGCCTTCACCGCGAACCGCTTCGGAAATGAGAAATGATTTCGCCTGGGGATGAAAAAGGCAGGTGGGATGAAACTGAATAAATTCCATGTTCGCGATCTTTACGCCTGCGCGCCATGCCATTGCCACGCCGTCTCCAGTCGCGATGTCCGGATTCGTCGTGTATAAATAAACTTTGCCGCAACCGCCGGTCGCGAGCACGATCCGGTCCGATCGGATCGTTTCTACGTCTCCGGTTTTTTCATCCAGCACATAGATCCCGAGGCAACGATCCTCGCTCGCGAAACCTAGCTTGGCCGCGGTGATCAAATCCACCGCCATATGATTTTCCAGCAGCTGGACATTTGATTGCCGTCCCAACTCGCGCAGCAAAGCGTCCTCGATCTCCTTGCCGGTCGCGTCGCGCACGTGCAGCACGCGCCGTTTCGAATGGCCGCCCTCTTTGCCCAGATCAAGTTCGCCTCGGCGAATCCGTCCTGTGGCGGACTCACGATGGCCTGAGACCTCGCGCTCATCGAAATGCACGCCAAGCTCTGCCAGTTCGCGGATGCGCTCCGGCCCTTCCGTCACGATCGTGCGCACGACCGCTTCGTCACAAAGCCCTGCGCCGGCCTGAAGCGTGTCGCGCACGTGCAGCTCAAACGAATCCTCCTCGCTGGTCACGCACGCGATTCCGCCCTGCGCCCACGCGGTGTTTGTGTCGGCGGCTTTGCGTTTCGTGATGACCGCTACAGAGCCGTGCTTTGCTGCTTTCAACGCAAAGCTGAGACCGGCGATACCGCTGCCGATCACGACGAAATCGTATTCCTTCATGACAGCCGGATATTATCGATCAAACGAGTCTTGCCGAAGAACACCGCCAGGAGGAGCACGGAATTTAGCCCAACCCTCTCAACCGGTTGCAAGTTTTCCGCATCGACGACTTCAACATAATCGATCCGGGCCAGCGGCGCTTCCCCGATGACCTTGCGCGCAATAGCGACAACATCTGCAGCGGATTTTTTGCCGGCGTTTGCCGCTGCGCGTAATGCCTGGTACAAAACCGGCGCCTGTTTCCGTTCTTGCACAGTCAAATATTGGTTGCGCGAACTGTAAGCCAGTCCGTCTTCCTCGCGAACAGTGGGCACAGCGACGATGTCGATCTTGAAATTGAGATCGCGCACCATCCGCCGGACGATCGCCAGTTGCTGAAAGTCTTTTTCGCCAAACAACGCCGCGTCCGGCGAAAGAATATTGAACAACTTCGCCACGACTGTGCAAACACCGCGGAAATGGCCAGGGCGTGATCTGCCCTCCAGTGTGTTTGCAAGAGAGGATGCATCGATAAATACCGAGCGATCGCCAGCATACATTTCGGCAACACTCGGACGGAACAAGAGATCGACCCCTGCCTTTTGACAAAATTCCTCGTCTGCTTTTTCCGGCCGCGGATACCGCTCGTAATCACTTCCCGGTTCAAACTGTAGCGGATTCACAAAGATACTGACCGCCACTTCGCCGTCGTGGCCGGCATGCTCACGCGCCACGTGAATCAACTCAGCATGCGCCTTGTGCAAAGCGCCCATGGTCGGTACGAGCACGCGTTTCTTTGCATGCGGCTGCGCCTGCGCCTGCGCGATCATCGTGAGAATTTTCACGCCGCCAGCTTTATCCAACTCCGTACGGTGCGCGAATCATGAAATGCAATTACGCAGGCGGCCGCAAATCAAAGGAAGAGAATAAATCCGCCGGTGAACGTCAGCGCGAGCATCCAGACCAAATCGATGTTGAACCACGCGCGGCGTAACATGCCGACTCCAAGTTTTTCGTAAACTAAAATCGCCACCAGAGCCGTCATCAGAAGATATCCCAACGTGTGAACTGCGACTGAAGCCATCAGTAGCGACGGCGTGCTAAAATTCGCGAATCCCGACACGTGTTCATGTCGGTTGTGCGAACCAACTTGATGCGTGAACTGCGCAGCCGGCGATCCCAAAAAGAATGGGACGAGCATCAGCCCTGCGCCGTGTGCTGATGCCATGATAAAGGACCACAGCGTCAAATCGCCAAAACCAACTCGCATGCCGACCCAGTTGGGATGGCGCGACCGAAAGAGTCGATACAAGCCAAAGGCAAACAGGATCGCGGCAGCGGCAATCTTTAGAGCTCGGTGCGGCAAACTAATTCGGGCCACAAGAACGGCGGCGATGATCAAGCCGATCGACAGCGCGTGCCCCAGCACGATTGGCGGAAGTGCGCGAAGCACTGCTGCGCGCTTCTGCTCCTGTAGTCCGAGCGCCACTGCAAACAACCATCCCATGGCAGGATTGATCCCATGAAAAATGCCCAGCCCAAAGATCGCCAGCCACGGCCAGAAGCCACTCACGGAAAGCAAAACGAATCGCTCGAGGAATCGCCTCCTTCGAGGCGAACTTGATGCACTCGATAATCGTTGCTTTCCACGAAAAAGTCTTCATCAAACGCGATGCCGCCGTCGCGGCCGGCGTCGAGTTTCACCATCCAACTGCCGACGCCATCGGGATAGAATTGCTCGTCCCATGCCGCATAGAGCGAATTCGTGAAATAGATGCGTTTGGCATCACGGCTCACTTCCACCATCTGCGGACCGCCGGCCAGCGGCTGGTCTGGCTTCTTCGGATGCGGCGTGCGATTCACAATTCCGCCTATACGCACAGAACCTGTCTTCTTCGGATTGAATGGGTCGGACACGTCATACTGTAAGAATTCTCCGGTTCCCCAGCAGGAGACGTATAGAAATTTGTCGTCGAGCGATAAATTGATGTCCGACATGAGCGGCGGCACCGCCTTAAAATCCTTAAGCATTGGCGGCAGTTTTTCCGGGTCAGCAGGTTCGGCTGGAACTTCGATCACCTTTTTCAAATCCCAAGCGCTGTTGCTGCGGTGCCAGAGCCAAACCGATGCCGACAAATCTTTTAGCGAAACGACCACGCCGACAAAGCCATACGCTTTGGTCGGATCATGCGCGGGACGCATCTCGAGCACCATTTGCTGCTCATTGCCTAGGTCGAGCGCTTGCACGTGACGGCGGCGGCGCAAATCCCAAACGTGCATTTGATGACCGTATTTGCTGCCGAGAAGCAGGTCGGGTTGCAGCCCGTTTTCGATCATATTCGGTGTGCCCCATTCGCTACTCAGCAGTGTGTCGAATCCCAGATGCCACCAAAAATCGTAATGCAAGAATTGCGGGCCGCGATTTACTTCCCATTGACCAAGAACCTCGAACGTTTCGCAGTCGAGCATGAAAATGCCGCCTGGCCCATCGCCATTGGGCGCTCCGAGCGCACTTACATAAATGCCTTCTGGCCCACAGTGAATAGTGTGCGGACGCGAATAGTTAGTGCGCGCGAAAACTTCCTCCGGTTCGATCACTTTGACGATCTTTGGTTTTCGCGGATTCGGCTTCGTGTCGATGATGTGAATCCGCGACGACCGCAGCCCAGGCACAACTAGATACCGGCGCTCGACGTGCGGATGCGGCGCATACGGGCAGAGCGCTGAGCTGCACGCGTTCCAACCGAAATGGTGCAGCTCATCACCAAACTGCGGCATAGTGACTTCGCCGACCTGCTGGCCACACGAGCGCGACTCAGGATCGACATCCACTACCAACAGCGCGTCATGGAGCTTGTTGCCAGGCGGATTCAGCGCGGCGACGAACGCATATCTCTCCGGAGGCGCCTGCATCGCCAGTCGTGGCGATGGGTAAAACGTCGGGTCTGGCTTGAGGAGCGGCATAATCGCCCTTCGTTTTCTGTGATTCACTTCATTACTCCCCGACGCCGAATTTTCAAGAAACTATCTGGCCACTCCAAAGGGAAGCGAGTGTTCGCTCTAAATCAATTCATTCCAGCCAGATTGCCTGCCGCGCGAAGCGGAATTTTTCGTGCCCGAAATTTTGCCAGCCAGCACGCAACGCGAGATCGCGCATTTCTGAAAATGAAAATGCGCGTGCAGCGGAAAGGCGCGCATCGTAGCGTGTCATTGGCTCCCGGAAGATCAGCGCAGTCAAAAGATAAACGCCGGCTTTAAGTAGGAATCCACGTCGCAAGTCCGATATAAGAACAAATTGCCGCGATAACTGGTGGCATTGTCGCAAAAGCCGCACCGCGTCTTCATCGCTAAAGTGATGCAACGTAAGGGTGCAAAGCACAACGTCGTAACCCTCGGCAGAGTTCCATTCGAGAATGTTGGCTTCGTGATAGGAAATTTCTGGGTACCCGGCGCTCAATTTCTTGGCGATTTCCAGTGTCGCAGATTGGCGATCCACAGCGTCGATCTCCAGTTGCGCGCCAATTTTCCGAGCATAATCAGCAATCAATCGCGGAATATCACCCGAGCCAGTCGCAAGATCGACGATGCGCCTGCGAGCGCCCGGCTCGATCCACCGCCGCATAAAGCGCAAAATCAAACGATAACTTCCGAACCAGCGATTGAATTGCCGAATTCGCGCCAGATCGCGCTCCAGCTCTGGAGAAACCGGCTGCGGCCGGTCCATCATTTCCAACACAGCGGGATCGAAGCTTCGCTTCATTTGTGTAGCGGCGCTCTATGAGCGCCGTAGTTATGCCACATCTTCGGCGGTCATAGACCGCCGCTACAACCCAAGAAATTCCCGCCACGCCTCGGGCAACTCCGCCGTCTCGACTTCGCTCGCAATACGTCCCTCGAATTCGGGATGAAAAACGGTGCTCGTCCCGTAAACCATGACCACGTCTTCCGACCCTTCTACGCGAATGGCGTGCGCAACCCCGGGTGGAACGACCACTCCCACATTGTTGCTGCTGTGGTGATTGTCGCCATCGATGAAGAAACGCATGATGCGTTTGGACAAACCAGTGCGCACATCGCACAGAATCATCTCCACGCGTCCCTGGAGAAAAAACGTGACGTCCCACTGTTCGTCATCATAACGACGCAACGAATAATTCTCGGGCCTGCGAATGAACAAACGTCGCAGCCATTTCTCGGCGGCCGTATCGGGCGGAATACTGGGTGGATGCACATGAAAGCCTTTAGCACTGGGTGCAAACATGCGCGCCGCCGACCATTGCCTGGGCCAAAATCCGATTTTAGCCAAGACTCCCTCGTCACGTCGGACAAATTCACCGAAAACTCCGCGATGACGCTGTGGATGGATTGTGCGAGAGAAAATTTCGACGCCGGGGATCCAGGCACGCTTTATCTCCGGCCTCGACCGGTCGGCCTTTGCCAGCTCGCCGGCAGGAACACCTGAATGCGCGACTCGCTGTGGCAAAGAGCCCAATTTATAATCGCGCGAGGTTAATGTATTTCGTGCTGCCTCACTCACGCCCGGCCACAAATTTATTTCGCTCTTATTCATGTCAGTCTCTTCAAAAGCGTTACTTGCCTAGCGAGAAATCGGCGCGTTCGCGAGAAAGATTTGGATTGTAATAAGGATCACGCTGCAGAACGCTGGCCCAACGTTCCCGCACAATCGCCTCGTTACCCGCGTCGATTTTGTCAGGATAGCTTCCATGCCAGTAAAGCTTTGCAAAGGGAGTGTAAACAATCAGGTAACCTGCCTGGCGCATCTTAAGGCAAAGATCAACATCGGCGAGCGCGCCTGAGAGGCTTTCGTCGAATCCAGCCACCTGCTGAAAAACTCCGCGGCGCGTGAGCATGCACGCGGTCGATACCCCGCTGCAATTGCGGGTCACCTGTAATTGCCGGTTTGCCCCCGGATCTTCAGCTGGAAACCCGCGAAAGGCCGACTGCGCGGTTCTATTTACGCCGACCACAATTCCCGCGTGCTCGATCGTGCCGCTCGGGTTCAGCAACCGAGCTCCCACGGCGCCGACTTCTGCCCGCTGAACATGCTCAGCCATGATCGTCAGCCACTCGGGATCGATTACTTCGATGTTGTCGTCCATGAAAAGAAGCCATGGGCCGTCGGTTTGCTCGGCTGCGTAATTTTTGGCTGCAGAATCATTCGGCGCGCCCGAGAGACGCAGCAAACGATGTAGGAACGGGGTGGCGGTCGCCGGAGATTTGTCGCGGCTCTCGACGATCACGATCTCATAGTTCGGGTAGCTTGTTTTGCTGGTGATACTTTCCACGCATCGGGCGAGCGACTCCGATCCGTGGTAACTCGGAACGATGAGAGAAATTTTGGTCGCCTCCGAGAGCTCGCGTCTCACACAGAAAGCGTGGGTGCGCCAGTCCACGCTCACGTGGGCGGGCTCGCCCCGGCGTTTCAGGTGATCTTCGATTGCAAGCCGCGAGGTTTCCAGCTGCCCCGGTTTTTGGCGGACACTGTTTGCGCTGGAGCTTTCGCTGCGCCGCCAATGATAGAGCACACGTGGAATATGATGAATTCGGTTGGTCCGCTCGATCACGCGGAAGAAAAGATCGAAGTCCTGTGCACTATCGAACTGGGAACGGAATCCGCCGGCTTTCTGCACCAAGTCGCGGCGCACTGCGGTCAGATGACCCAGATAATTGTAGGAGAGGAAAAAATCAGGCGACCAATCCGGCTTGAACAACGGCGCTTCCAATCCATCCTCGCCTAGCTTGTCTTCGTCGGAATAAATTAGATCTCCATCGGGACGCGTTTGCAAAAGCTCCACGAGGCGGAAAAGCGCATCGGGTTCGAGGACATCATCGTGATCAAGGAAAGTGACCCACTCCCCACGGGCGAGCGCGAGTCCATGATTTGACGCCGCCGAAATGCCTTCGTGTTTTCCGAGGCTTGCCAGGACGATGCGCCGGTCGCGCGCGGCGATGCGCGGCAGAATGCGCAGCAGGTCTGGATCAGTCGATCCGTCATCGGCTAACAGGAGTTCCCAATTTTCATACGCCTGAGCCAGCACTGATTTGACCGCTTCCTCAAGGCGGTCCACCGGAGTATCAAACACGGGCGTGATGACACTGATGAGCGGCTGCGAGGCGAACGCGCGCGACTCATTCCGCATCTGCTTCAGCTCCTGCGCGCTCGCACGATGTTGCTCGAACCACTTCTGGTATTCGCTTGGTGCAGTTGATCTCGCACGCTCTGGCGTCTGCTGATGAAATTTTCTCCAGATTGTTTTCGCCAGTTTCTCCGGAAGACGATAGGGCGCGAGCAATATCTGGCCCATTTTGCGCTCGGGGGATTTGCGCAAGGTTTGCCTCTGCTCTCTTAGCAACCTGAGTTCGCGCCGGTATTGTTTCAGTTTGAGGAGCTTTTCCTCCAGAGCGGCGATATGACGATGCGCTGCTTCCAGTTCGGAGGCGCGGATTTCGAGTGTTCGCCGCAGCACGGCTACTTGCCTGTTGAATCTGGCAAAAGCCGTCTCCACAGCAGCAACGAACTCGCCGGTTACCTTGCTCGGCAGCTGGCGGAGACAAACGGCCGCCGGGCTCAGGTCTGTGACGTCGCATTCGTAATCGGGCACAAATCCGAGGCGCACGAAACACTGAACGAGTTCAGGACGGCGCCTCGCAGCGTCAGCGCCCGGACCGGGAAGGAGGATGACGCTGTCTGAGCAACGTGTGAGCGCTTCCGCCACTGGCTCGTCCTCGTTTGCTCCCGCAGGATAGAACCAAGCCGCAGTTTCAAAGCGAGCTGCGCCTTCGTACTGACTCAGCTTTGAAGCGAGCTCGTCAGAAGACCACACCTCAGCTTCTCTTTTCGCTTCAGCAAATTGGGGTCCAAGCTCCCGAGGGTTGCCTCCAATGACAAGAAACCGGCCATGTCCGACTTTCTGCGAGATAGCGCGCGCAAAATCGGGGTTAGAATAAGAGGAAAATGGCGGCGACACCGGGCACATTATATTGGTTGAAGCCAGCCCCAGGCAAATCTACCCTGCACGCGCCATCCGGCGATGTCGCCAGTTTCGTAATGCTCGATTTTGCCGTTTATCTTCTTTATCGCGCAGGGTCGGCCATTGCCGCTGCGATGCCGTTGCGGTTTCTCTTTGCTTTTGGACAATTCCTCGGCTTTTGCGCGTGGCTTATATCCGGGAAATATCGGTGCCTGGCCAAACGCAATGTTGCAATTGCATTTGCCAATGAAAAGTCGCCGCTCGAGTTGCGCCGCCTTGTGCGCCGCCATTTTCGGCGGCTCGGCGCAAACCTGCTTTGCAGTATTAAACTCACCCAAATGCGGCCCGAGAAAATCCTCGAGCGAGTGACGGTTGAGAATATTGAGGCCATGGCCCGCGAATTTCGCGCGGGCGTTCCGGTCGTGCTCGTTTTAAGTCATCTGGGAACATGGGAATTATTTGCGCAATTGATGCCGAAGTTCGTCGGGTTCGTGCGAAACGCCAGTGTCTATCAGGGACTCGGCAATCGTTTCATTGACGAGCATGTGCGCCGAACCCGCAGCCAAACGGGCCTGGAACTGTTCGACCGCCACGATGGATTTGAGCCGGTAATTGATCTGCTGCGATCCGGTGGCGGTGTCGGCGTTTTCGGAAGGCTCGCGTCCACTTCGCCCCTGCCTGGCGTGCTCGCCAAGCGCACCCGCTCGGCGGTGATCGCCGCTGCAGTTTACACGACGGCTCCAGCGCGCTGGCGCATGGTTTTTACCGAGCGCTTTGACCGGGCCAGCGCTTCGATCGCGGAGCTCACATCGAAAATAAACGAGACCATCGAGCAACAAATTCGCCTCGCGCCGGAAGATTGGTTTTGGGTGCATAACCGGTGGAAAACCCCGCGACCCAATTTTCTTCTTGCGCACTACAAACGCGGCGTCCATTTGCCACCGGGAATTTCCGCCCGCGATCTCAAGCCATTCCGAATTCTTGTTCGTTCAAGCAACTGGCTGGGCGACGCCGTGATGAGCGTGCCAACAGTTTGCGCGATCAAGAACGGCCGTCCCGACGCGCAGGTAACAATTGCCGCGCCCGCGAACATTGCGCCGGTGTGGAAGCTCGTTCCAGAAGTGGACGACATCGTTCCTTTGCCGAATGGTTCGCTTCTTTCCGTCGTCCGATTGCTTAGACTACGAGCGCCTTTTGACGCAGCGATTCTTTTTCCAAACTCGCTGCGGGTCGCTCTTGAATCCTGGCTGAGCGGAATTCCGCGCAGGGTTGGTTATCGCGGACATTGGAGAAGGTGGCTGCTGAATCAAATCCCGCCCCAGCCGCGAAAACCGGGTCCGCCAGAGCATCATTCGTTGCGATTTCTTCGGATCGCGGGCGACTGCGGCGCGGAAACGCTCAACGCTCAACGCTCAACGCTCAACGCCCAACGCCTTCGTGAAACATCAAACCTCAAACCTCAAACCTCCAAAATCGGTCTCTGTCCGGGCGCGGAGTACGGCCCGGCGAAACGCTGGCTGCCGGAGCGCTTTGCGGAGGCAGCTGCACAGATTGGCGCGCAAACACCGGCGCAGTGGATTTTATTCGGCACCAACATCGACGCGGCCATAGGCGAGAAGATTGGAGCTGTGATCGGCAACCATTGCGTGAACCGGATCGGCCAAACCACTCTCGATCAGCTTATCGACGAACTGCGGCAATGCCGCTTACTGTTGACCAACGACACAGGCACGATGCATCTGGCCGCGTTGCTGGGCGTGCCAGTGGTCGCCATTTTCGGTTCTACCGAACCGCGGCTGACCGAGCCGCTCGGCACCGGTCACATTGTCCTGCGGCACCACGTCGAATGCAGCCCGTGTTTCCTCCGCGAATGCCCGATTGATTTTCGATGCATGAAAGCTGTGACCAGCCAGGAAGTCGCCGACGCTGTGGTCTCTATTCTTACTGGGAAATTTGAAATTTGAAATTTCAGATTTCAAATCTCAGACTCGGGCGTCTTCTCCTTTGCTAATCGCAATGGATGAGTTGCTGGTAATTTGCGAAGAAGCTTCTCATTGAAGGCCATTGCACGCTTCTTTTGGTCCGACGCGTGCCGCGATCGATCACTCAGATGCCTCTGGCCTCTGATCTCGGAGTTCTGCAGATGATCCGCCCAAGCCCGCAATTGCTTCGAGCAAGACTTGGCGATGGATTTGAAATTTGAAATTTCAGATTTGAAATTCGCCAGCACGAGGGCGCTTTTCCATGAAGCAGAGCTTGGAGCGAGTTTCACCAGCCGAGCCACGCGTGATGTAAATGAACGCGAGCAATTCGTTAGTCGTGCCACGCTCCAAGCCCTCTGCAATGTTGTGGGAAACAGACATACTACTACGTTCAATTTGGTCGCGCAGGCTGAAGCTGATTTTGAACCGCTGATTTTCTGTTAGATCGTAAACACCATGGGCCAAGCGCATAGCTTCCTGCCACACAGGCAAATCTTCGAATTGTTCGTAAGTCATGCACGCGAGTGTGAGACGTCAAATCCCTTTCGCGTTGCTTCGAAACCCATTTCGGGATGATTGTTGGTCCTTGTGGCCGCAAATACACCGCACATTCGCACCGAAGTGCAGGTGATGTTTTTCGACACGGATTGCGGAGGCGTCGTCTCCAACATTGCGTATCTGCGATTTATCGAGATCGCGCGCACGCATCTTGCCGAGCAACTCGGGCTCGCCCTGGCAGAGATGGCCGAGAAACAAACTTATCCGGTGGTGGTGCACACCGAGATTCATTATCGCCGCGCAGCCAAGCTCGGCGACCGGCTGGTGATCGAGGGTTGGCTCGATGAGGTGCAGCATGCGCGGTTTTGGTGCGCATTTCGGATTACACGACCGACGGACAACACGCTCATAGCGGAATGTCGCCAGATGCTTGCGCTGATCGAGATGCCGAGCGGGAAACTGCTGCGTCTGCCCGAACATTGGAAAAAATATACAAAGGCGGAATCCGTCCGACATTCCAAGGGCGAACGCCGAATCGGACTTGCTTCCGACGAATAATGCAGTCAATGACCGCAAGCGCACACAGCTTAACCCTGGAAAAGACTCTGCTCGAACCGCCGGCGTTGCCTGCGCCGCCCACGCGGCACGTTCTGTTGGTGATTCTAATTGCGCTGGCGGCGCTGTTGCACGTCGCGACGATCGGCACGGGCGATTTGTACAGCCAGACCGAGGGCCAATACGCGGGAGCCGCGCGCGAGATGGTGACGAATCACCATTGGCTTCTGCCGACGAACGACGGTATCGCGCGCCTGCAAAAACCGCCGTTGCTGTACTGGCTCATTATTATCTCGTTCAAACTTTTCGGCATCAGCGCAGCCGCTGCCCGGCTGCCCGCCGCGCTGGGGGTAGTCGCCACGGTTGCGCTGATTTTTTTGATCGGCGAGAAACTCACGGATTACTGGCGCGGCTTCATCGCCGGTCTGATTTATCTCAGCTTCTGCGGCACATTTCTACTCGGGCGCATCGTCATGCCCGAACCGCTGGTCAGCGCATTCATCGCAGGCGCGATTTTCTGCGGATTGTGCGCCTACCAACAGCGACGTCATCGGCGTGCCTGGTTCGTGGGCTTTTGGATTTGCTCGGCGTTCGCTTGCCTGACGAAAGGGTTACTCGGCCTTGTTTATCCGGCAGCGATTTTACTTTTGCTGTCGATCTTTTATCGCGAAGCACGTCTGCGATTTCGCGCGCTTTTGCGATGGGAATACGTGGCGATCTTTCTTTTAATCGTCACCCCCTGGCACATTTGGGCGGAATGGCATTTTCGCAGTTACTTTCGTCATTTAATCCGCTCCGAATGGCTGGGGCATCTGCGCGGGCTTTCCGACGAAACGCACGATTACCTGGGCGTGCCTGCCTATCAATTTGTGCTCATGCATCTGGCTTGGTGGTTTCCGTGGTCGATCGCGCTGCTCCCCGGAGTGATGTTTGCCTGGCAGCGCGTGATGCGACCGCGTGAGATCACCTTCGCCGATGCGTTGCCGCTTTGCTGGATGGGCATCGTTTTTGTCCCGCTGCTCTTTCTGGGGCAACGGCAGGATTATTATTCGATGAGCATGTGGGGCGCGTTTGCGCTCTGGGCCGCGGTCGCATGGGACCGGATGCCGGGGGTGTGGCGCGCCACAGGCGCAATCGCTGTGGGTGTCGCCGGCGCGGTGAGCGCCGCGGCGGCATTCTTCCTTGCTGGGGCCGCCCGCACTTTAAACGGAAACTGGGGGACGATGGATGCGCGCTGGACAGCCTGGAAGGCATTGCACGACATGCCCATCTCAACCTGGCTGGTACTACGGCCGTTGGCAGTGGTCACAGCGGTTTCGCTCACGGTTTTCGCGTTGGTGGCGCTCTACTTTATTTTCAAACACCGCCAGAAACTCGCTGCCATCGCTCTGGCTGCGTCGATGGTTCCAATCGGGCTGAGTATGATCGCAGGTATCGCGCGCACCGCGCCTTATTTTTCACTCGCCGATGTCGCACGATTTTTAAATCCGCGGCTCGAGGCAGCCGGCATTACGATTTTCGAAGGGCCCCTCGATGACAGCAGCAGCCTGATCTTTTATCTGAACCGAAAGTTCTTTCTTGTTAATCAAAACCGCCGGAAAGCGGCGCCGCTTGGCGGAGCTTCCGTTGATATTTTCCTGAATGAAGATGCGGTCCTGGAAAAATGGCGCCGGCCCACCCCGGTTTATCTAATTGTCGAGCAAAGCCGGGCGGACTACTGGAAACAGCTATTGACCAGCCGCTTTCACATTTACCATCAGGTCACGACCTCAGGGACGTACGCAGTGCTAAGCAATCAACTTTAGTGAGTTTGATTTGTTAAAAGTTAAAAAGGGATTCTGTCCGGCTTCTTGAAAAACGCCTGTGCTGGCTTACAGTGCCCGCTCGCATTCCGTTGTAACTTTGTAATCATTTAACCCTTTAACTTTTCAGCCGCATTCATGTCACAACATCGCAGTTTAAAAGGGGCAAGCACGATTGCTGCCCGGCGCAACGTGCTGAAACGCTTCGAGCGCGTTGAGCTTCTGAAAAAGCGCGGTCAATGGAAGGACGGCCAGAAAGTGGTCGGCCTGCCCAAGACCAAGCCGGACGTGTAGAAGCGTTGAACAGCTAGCGTCATCCTGAGCGAGCGAAGCGACGTCGAAGGATCTCGTGGCGCTACTCACAGTCGTGCAACGGGATTCCTCGACTTCGCTCGGAATGACAGTCGGTTTAGCAAAGCGACATGCGCCTCAACCGTTTCCTCGCCGCCGCCGGCGTCGGATCGCGCCGGCATTGTGATGAGTTAATCGCGGCGGGTCGCGTCACCATGAATGGTAAGGTGTGCATCAACTTCAGCGCACAGCCTGGCCCGGACGATCACGTCAAAGTTGATGGCAAACTGGTTCGCGTCGCGCCGGCGTTTACCATTATGCTGCATAAACCGGCGGGGTTTGTTTCCACGCGAAAAGATCCGCACGCGCGCGATACAGTCTTTGATCTGCTTCCGCAGAAATTTTCCCGGCTGTTCAACATCGGCCGTCTGGACGCGCAAACTGGGGGCCTGCTTCTTCTCACAAACGATGGCGAACTGGCGCAGCGGCTCACGCATCCTCGTTACAAAATCGAGAAAGAATATGAGGTGACGCTGGATCGGTCATGGGACCCGGCGCTCGCGCCGAGATTGCTGCGCGGAATTTTTCTCGATGGACAACGAGCGCAGATCACGCAACTCCGCCCGGTCACGCGTACGAAATTGCGTGTTGTTCTTCGACAGGGGATAAATCGGCAAGTTCGTCGCATGTTTGAAGGCGTTGGCTACCGCATCAAACATCTGGTTCGCGTTCGAATCGGTCATCTGCGGCTTGGTGATTTGCCACGCGGACATTGGCGGGCGCTGACAAAGCGTGAGCTGGACTCGTTGCGACCAAACCAATACTTGGAGATTCCTCGACTTCGCTCGGAATGACATAAAGAGAGAAATGAACCTCGACGGCTGTAACGCGCTCATCACGGGCGCCTCCGCTGGGATCGGGCGCGAATTTGCGCGGCAACTCGCGAATCGCTCGCGCTCGATGATTCTGGTGGCGCGTCGTGAGGAAAGATTGGCTGAGCTGCGTGATGAATTGCGACAGCAGCATCCAAATCTCGCTGTTTACATTCGGAAAGTCGATCTCGCTGATTTTGCGGAACTCAAGGAATTGATGCACTGGATCGATCGCGAAAAGATCGATGTCGATCTTTTAATCAATAATGCTGGACTGGGCGATACCGGCGCCTTTGCGACGAGCGATCCCATCCGCAACGATCAGATGATGCTGGTAAATACGGTGGCGCTTACTTCGCTCACCCGCCATTTGCTTCCAAAGATGATCGCAAAACGCCGCGGCGGCATCCTGAACGTCAGCTCGTCAGCTGGTTTTCTTCCCATCCCAGGCGACGCTGTTTACGCCGCTACCAAAGCGTACGTGACAAGTTTTTCTGAAGCGCTTCGGGCCGAACTCTGGAGAACAGGCGTGAGCGTATGTGCCGTGTGTCCCGGTCCTGTGCGCACGGAATTTCAAGAAATCGCCGCACGTCCGGGCGCTCAGCCCGTGATGGGTTCGAGAATTCTTTTTGTTCCGGTTCAACAAGTCGTGCGTCAGGCGCTGGCCGCGCTGGAAGCAGACCTGCCCCTGGTAATTCCTGGACTTGCAATGAAGATTGCAATGTTCCTGAGTCGGCTGATGCCGATGCCAGTCGTGCGCTTGGTATTACGGCTCTCCCCGAAACGCGTGTGAGTTGCGCAGCTCACTTTGCAATCTTTCGGGCTTGCCGAAAGACTGCCGAAAGCGAACCGCCGCTGCGACACCTTTTGCCGGCTACGCGCCCGCTACGGCTCTATGACGATTTGTATTTGACCGAGCAACCGTACGGCTTCGTGTGTGATGTGGTGACGGGTTTGCCGGCGAGGGATTCGTCCAGCGCGGCTTTGACGTAGTTGGTCGAGGTAGGGATATCCGCCGGGTTCGGCGTAGCTTTGTTGTCGATCGCGCCTTCGTAGGCGATTTTTCCCTCGGGATTAATTATCACCATGTCGGGCGTGTTCTTGGCGCCATACGCCTGTCCCACTTTGCCTTCGGGGTCGAGTAGCAACGCGGTCTGATGCGTCTTCCAGGAAGTAGTAATTTTTTCTGCCTCCTCGGGCGTCAGATTGCCCTGGGCGCCCGGCGCATTGGAATCGATGGTCAGCCACACAACGCCTTTGCTCGTATATTCGTCCTGCAATTTTTGCATGTTGCCGCTGCCGTAATGCTTCTTCACGAATGGGCATTCCGGATTAAACCATTCGAGCACGACGTATTTGCCCTTGTATTGCGAAAGCGAATGGGCCTGGCCTTTCGCGTCCCTGAGCGAAAAATCCGGCGCAGCGTTGCCCACCGGCGGCGGATCGAACGCATAGGCCGCGGTTGCGATTAATGATGTAAGAATGGCTAAGGTTGTTTTCGTATTCATAGTTCCATTAGAAAACACAGCCTCTGAGATGGTTCAAATTCTCTCAAGTAACGCATCTGTAAGAAACGCGCAGTAATTCAAATGCAGCAGCGGTAGGGCGCGACCGCCGGGCGCGCCGGGATGACTCACAAAAGCCAGGCGGCATTGCAATTACTGCGAAGCGACTGCGCGCGAGACTGTTTCGAGTTTCTGTAGGAGCATGTTCTTGGTAAGCAGCTCGGGAAACACAATCGGCTGTTCATTTTTCCCGGGATAAAGCACATACAGTGGCACGCCAGGACGGCCGAATTGTTGTAATAATTTCGTGATAACCGGATCGCCGTTGGTCCAATCGGCTTTCAATTTCACAATGCCGTGGCGTTGAAACGCCTCCCGCACGTCGGCGCTCTCAAGCACGTTGGCTTCATTGAATTTACACGTGAGACACCAGGCGGCCGTGAAATCGACAAACACAGTGCGGCCTTGCGCCAGCTCCGCTTGCAAGCGGTCGGGCGTGAACGCCTGCCAGTCGCCTCGGAGGCGAGAATCGACTGACGCTAGGTTCGTTGACTGAAATTTCTCGCCGATGAAATAAATCCCGCTCGCGAGCACGAGCACGAGCATGAGCACGAGCACGATGCTTCGTTCCGTGACCGATGCTTTTGGCACAACGAACGCGCCTTTCATCCAGCACGCGACACTGATTACCAGCAGGAAACAGCTTGCCCAGATCGCTCCTTCCAGCCCGCGTTGAGCGCCGAGCACGTAAAGAAGAAAGAGCAATGTCGCCAGCAACAGAAAGCCCATGAATTGCTTCACGTGCACCATCCATGGGCCGGGCTTTGGCAAAAAGCGCAGCCACGCCGGTTGCGCGCTGAAAAGCATATAAGGCGCGCTCATACCGGCCGCGATGGCGACAAACATCCCCAGGATGATCCCGGGCGACCGCGTGAAGGCGAAGCCGAGCGCTGTGCCCAAAAACGGCGCGGTGCATGGCGTGGCCAGCACAGTCGCGAACACCCCTTGGGAAAAGGAGCCGAGATCATCCTTACGCTCGGTCGTCGAAAGCAAGCCGCGCGTCATGCTTTGCGGCAACGAAATTTCGAACACGCCAAAGAGATTCAAAGCGAACACCAGCACAATCACGCTCAGCGTCAGAACAAAATAAGCGTTGGTGAATTGAAACCCGCCCCAGGTGACATCGCGCCCGGCGGCCTTGAGTGCAATCAGCAGCACCGCAAGCGCGATAAACCACGCGAAAATTCCAGCCGTGAACGCAATCCCGCTTCGCAAGATTTTCTGCCGGCTCTGGCCCGCGTGTTGGATGAACCCGAAGATCTTCAGCGAGATCACCGGCAACACGCACGGCATCAAATTCAAAATGATGCCGCCGATAAAACCGAAGAGCAGAAAAGTGAAAACTCCACGCGCCTGCACCGGGCGCGCTGCCGAAACAACCGGCGACGTTGGAATCTGCCACGCTGCGCGGTCTTCGCCGTTTGGCTGCTGCGAAAATACAATCAGGCCTGCCATGGACGACAAATTCTTGCCCGACGACTCGATGGGAATACGAAACACGATTTCATTTTTGTTCCGCGATTCGATTGCCGGATGGCCGACCACCGTGCCTTCGTCAGGCACAGGAAAAAAATCGACGGCCGGATACTTTGCCAAAGTTGCGCTCCCGATTTTCAGACGAAGATCGGAGCCAACCCGGCTCCAATCGGCAGTTGCCACGTCCGGTCCCGGCCAATCTCGCGGCAGCAAACGCCGGTAACGCGCGAAAAGTTCTGTGTTCGCTGGCTGACTGGTTGTCGATACCGGCAAATCCGACTGCAACGTTGCGGCGCCGGGGATGCAGATTTTCTCGCAGACCAGCCAGCTTGCGTCCGCGGAAAGTTTCACTGATTGACTATCAATTTTCGCCGGCGGCGTGATTTCCTGCATCAGCAGGACTTCATTTTCGTATCCGTAAGTTTGAATATCGCCTGGATCGATCGTTTTCAGTGGAATCGGCCATTGAATCTCGCCGATTTTCCAGCCCGGTGGCAGTTTCCATTTCAATTCTGTGGGAAGACCTGCGTCACCGGAAAATTTCCAATAAGTATGCCAGCCGGGAGCCATTCGCAGCAGCAGGCCGACAGTGAAAGGCTTGCCGGGGACAATCGCGTTGGTGTCAGCCAATAGCTCCGCCTTAACAAGTTGTTTTCCCCGGTACGCCTGGCCGAGGCCGTACGGCACAATGCCAACAACTAGCCAGCAAAGCACCAAACAGGCAGCAAGCCTCGAAGCGGGTCTCATATGATTACGTAGCACTCGCCCACGTTCGCGGCAATGTCTGGGGAGCACAGGCTGCCAGCCTGTAGTTGTCGGCAGCCCTGCCGACAACATCTTCTGGAACACGCAATTCTAAAATCGCACGAAATTTGCCCGCCTCGGCAAGCTGCCGAGACCGACAGGCTGGCAGCCTGTGCTCCCCAGAAAGGACGTCGCCCAAGCTACGGAACGATAAAGATCTTGTCGGTCCAGGGATCTTTCACTTTGGTCCCGGGCGCGTAGCCGCTCACATCGACATACCTTCCACTGGCATCAAATGGACTGAACACGTAGCCGGACTTCCCGGGCACTGCTTTCGCAGTCGGAAATTCCGTCTGAGCGGAGGAAACTCGCGCTGACGTTGATGGCTTGGGATTTGCCTGCGCTGTTTCCCTGTGGGCGACCTGACGAGTTTGAGTGTTTTCCGTCTCCACGTTTGGGTGGCGCTGCGGCGCTGAGGCCGCCTCTGATGGCGGACCGGCTTGTTCGGACTCGGTGACATCGGATTCCGTTGCCTCGGTCGTTCCGACCATGGTTGGTTCATTGCCCTTCCGCGTGGCATAATGCACCGGAGCGCTGGCAACACGATACGAACCGACCGCAACGGCTCGAGCTACTTTGTAAGAGCCCACCGCGGCCCCACGCGTCACATGGTAGGAGGTCGTCGCGACGTCGCGGGTGGTTCCACACCCAGCAAGTAAAACCGTGGCAAACAGCAGAGACCGCTCAAATACATTCATTTCGTTCGTAACAGATGCGCTGGCATCACGATCTGTTCAATCATTTAATCGCAACAACATCGGCGAGCAGACTTGATATCGTCTCCTCTGTTGTGGACCACGAACACATCAAACGATAAACGTCGGGCTCGATAAATTTATAAAAACGCCAGCCGCGCGCGTGGAGACCGCCCGCGAGCTGTTCATCCATCGACACAAACACTGCGTTAGCCTCGACCGGAAATACACTCTCGATCCCTGCCTCCTTTCGCAAACGGCACGCAAGCCTGCGCGCCATCCGGTTGGCATGCTGGGCGTTCCGCACCCAGACGTCTCCGGTCAAAAGCCCTAGCCACGGCGCAGCGAGAAAACGCATCTTCGATCCGAGCTGCCCGGCTTGTTTTGCTCGATAATCAAAGTCGCGTGAAATTTTCTTATCGAAAAAAATCACCAACTCGCCTGCAGCTGCTCCGTTTTTTGTCCCACCGAAAGAAAGAACATCAACCCCAGCCTGCCATGTGATCGCTTTCGGCGCGCAGTTGAGCGATGCGATTGCATTGGCGAAACGCGCACCGTCCATGTGTAGAAACAGTTGCTGCGCGCGGACCAAGTCGGCGATCGCTGCAATTTCCTCGCGTGTATAAACCGTTCCGAACTCCGTTGCCTGTGAAATGCTGATCGCGCCCGGCTGATGCGAATGCAACTCATTCTGGCGAGCTAGCAGCGCTTCCACCTGCGCGATGTCGATCTTGTCCGTCCCGGGACGGACTCGCTGGGGCGAGCCATTTGCGCCACCGACCAGAAGTAGTTTTGATCCTCCGGTGAAAAATTCGGGCGCGCCGCATTCGTCCGTCTGAATGTGAGAATGCTGGTGACAGATCACGCTCTGGAACGGCTTGCACACCTGCGCGAGCGCCAGCGCATTCGCTGCCGTGCCGGTGAAAACAAAATAGACGTCGCAGTCAGTCTCGAAGATTTCACGAATCCGATCGCACACGCGCGCGGTCCAGCGGTCCTCGCCATAAGATGGCGCGTAATCTGCATTGGCTTCCTGCAATGCAGCCCAGGCCTCCGGGCAAATTCCTGTGGCGTTATCACTCGCAAATTCGTGGCGCTCTACGGTCATCCCGACTGTTTGCTACCCGAGTTTTTGCGCCGGATCAATCGCCACAAAGAGATTGCCTGACAGCTCCGAGCCCTGGGCCTCCGAAATCTGCCAGGCAAATCTCCTCCACTTGCTCCTCGAAATTGCGTGCAACAGTTTCACTTTTGTTTCGGAAAAAGGCCGCCAAATGAGCGTGTCCGCGAGCAAAATTATTTATCAGCCTGGTTCAGTTTTTGCCTAACCCACAGGGGCAGACTAATTTCGCAAATGACGGCGCTCCAAAGCGAAATTGAGCGGCGCGGCAGGCGCATCTTGGAGCTGGTCGATAAACATCCCGAGCCGCTTTTCAGTAGGACGGGATTTTATCAGCGATTGATGACGCTCTCGATGCGCGATGAGCAGTTGAAACTGCAATTATTTCGCTTTGTGGATGTTCTCCCCTCGCTGCGCACGTCAGGCGAAATTGTCGAGCATCTCAGGGAATATTTCGCCAATGAGCACGAGCATTTTGGGCCTTTAGTTCGCGCCGGCGTCCGGCTGGCGCGCATCGTCCCGTGGATCAGCGGGCCCTTTCTGCGCTGGAACGTTTCCGGTATGGCGCGTCAATTCATTGCCGGAAAAAATCCGGACGATGTGATAACGACATTGCGCGGACGTCACGCGCAAAAAATTGGCTTCACCGTCGATCTTTTGGGAGAAGCGGTGGTCAGCGAAGAGGACGCGGACAAATATTCGGCGCGTTATCTGGATTTGCTGGCGAAACTCGCGCGCGAAACAAATAACTGGACCGATCCGCTGGGAAGGAATTTGGAGTTCTTTCCTGTTGTAAATCTTTCGGTCAAACTTTCTGCGCTTTATTCGCAAATGAATTCGGCCGATCCGACCGATGCAATTGCCCATCTCGCGCCCAAGCTGCGACCGCTGCTGCGCCGGGCGCAAGCGCTCGGCGCTTTTATCAATTTCGACATGGAAAGTTATGCGCTCAAAAACACCACTCTTGAACTGTTCAAAACCATTTTCGCCGAGGAGGAGTTTAGAGATTGGCCACACGTCGGTATTGTTATCCAGGCGTATTTGCGAGATTCAGAAACCGATCTGCGCGACCTGATCGAGTGGGGGCGCGCCCGAGGCACGCGCTTCGCGGTTCGCCTGGTGAAAGGCGCATACTGGGATTACGAAACCACGAAATCGCGTCAGAACGGCTGGGATTGTCCGGTTTATTTTCAGAAGCCGCAGAGCGACGCCAATTTTGAGAAGCTCACGAAATTACTTCTGGAAAATGAATTCGTCGTTACCGCTGCGTTCGGGTCGCATAATGTTCGGAGCATCGCGCACGCGCAGGCACTCGCCGATGAGCTCGGGATCGATCGCAGCCGCTTCGAGTTTCAATTGCTCTATGGCATGGCTGGGCCGATCAAGCGCGCGCTGGTGGAAATGGGTTATCGCGTCCGGGAATATTGCCCGGTCGGAGAACTGCTTCCCGGCATGGCCTATCTGGTGCGGCGCTTGCTCGAGAACACGTCGAATGAAGGATTTCTGCGCGCCAAATTTGCCGAGAACGTCTCAGCGGAAGAATTGCTGCGCGATCCAAGAGAGCTGGTAAATGCAACTGTAATCCCGACACGTCGGGACGATCCCGGCGAGCTCGCCAAGTCACATGGCAAAAATGGCGCTTCACTTCCCGCCGTCCCCGGAGATATTTACGAAAACTCGCCGCTAGTGAATTTCGTTTACAAAGACAGCCAGGACAAAATGCAAAGCGCATTGCGCGAAGTGCGCAAACGTTTCGGTGAAAAACATCCGCTCGTCATCGGAGGCGAAAAGGTCTGGACCGATCAGCTGACGCCTTCGGTCAATCCCAGTGCTCCGGACGAGATTGTCGGTTACGGGTCGGAAGCAGGAATTGCCGAGGCAGAGCGTGCCGT